>Ga0315275_10001722_pt1 | contig 19430 bp, 22 predicted proteins | sample YL17G03_0_MG_FD_205557 | JGI IMG/M metagenome (GOLD analysis project Ga0315275, IMG submission 205557) | Sediment microbial communities from Yellowstone Lake, YNP, Wyoming, USA - YL17G03_0 | ecosystem: Environmental > Aquatic > Freshwater > Lake > Sediment | place: USA: Wyoming | collected...
CGTACGGAATCGACCGAACGCGGAATCCGTACGACCCGTCCAGAATGGTCAACGGCTGCTTTGCGGTCGCGGGCTGACAGGCAGGAACCGGCCACGAGCAGTCCTTCAAGAACGCAGCGACAACTTCCCGGAAGCGGCCATTCCTTGCGCTTATCCCAATCCACCAGCATGTGTTCGATTCCCATCACCCGCTCCAATCTCCTCGGGATCCCTGCGCTGCCCAAGACGGAGCTGCGCACCAGCGATGATCAAAGCGCGGCGCACCGCGACCCGGTCCGCCTGCGGGGGGTGGGTATGCAGGCGGGCGAGTCGCGGGCGCCGCATTGAACGCGGCGATCGATCGCGATCTAGCGGGACAGCAGGTTCTTGTAGACCTTGCCGTCCTTCATGATCACGACGAAGCTCGTTTCCGGTGTGGCGACGAGCGAGAGGTTGGCGAGCGGATCCCCGTCCACCAGCAGCAGATCGGCAAGGGCGCCTTCCTCGACCACCCCGAGCCGGCCCGCATACGGGTTGCGCGGACCAGACAGAGCGAGCAGCTCCCCGTTGTCGCGCGTCGCCATGCGCAGAGTCTGTGCCGGCGTGAACCAGCGCGTCATCTTGGCGAGCAGCTTGCCCTGCCGCGACGCGAGTGACGGATCAAACAGCGTGTCGGTGCCCCATGCGAGCTTGACGCCATATTTCTTTGCCAGCCCGTAGGCGTTGTCGGTGCCGCGGGCCATCTCGAGGAACTTCGCGCGGTTCGCGGAGCCCTCGGGGAACGGCACGGCGTCTTCGTCGTCCAGAAACGGCTGCATACTCCACCAGATGCCTTCCTTCGCCGCCAGGCGTGCGGTCTCTTCGTCGGAGAGCTGCGCATGCTCGATGCAGCGGACGCCCGCCCGAATCGCCTGCTGGATGGCCTGCGGCGTGTAGGCGTGCACCATGACGTAGGTATTCCATGCCGTCGCGGCTTCGACGGCCGCGCGCATCTCGTCTTCGGTAAACTGCGTGACGTCGAGCGGATCGTAGTTCGAGGCGACACCGCCGCCCGCCATGAGCTTGATCTGGCTCGCACCCTGCATGAGCTGCTCGCGCACGGCTTGCAGGACTTGCGGGCGTCCATCGGCAACGGCCGCAAACCCCGCTCGCTCGGTGAAATGCGGGTCGCGACCCTGTCCGGCGGGCAGATCGTGGACTGAGGAGCGGTAGTCCGCGTGGCCGGAGGTCTGCGAAACGGTGGCGCCCGATGGCCAGATGCGCGGGCCAGCAAGCACGCCCTCGTCGATCGCGCGCTTCAGCCCGAATGACGGCCCGCCTGCGTCGCGGACCGAGGTGAAGCCGCGCATCAGCGTCGCGGTGGCGCCGCGGCCGGCCACGAGCGCGAGATATTCAGGATCCGCGGAAAGCGCGACTTGCATGGGCGTTTCCGCCATCATCATGTGCACGTGTGCGTCGATCAGCCCCGGCATCAACGTGCGTCCATTGCCCGCAATCCGCTGCAAGCTGGTTCCGGCAGGCGGCACGATCGGCGCAATCGATATCTGCTGGATGACGTTGCCAACCACCAGCACATGGGATGGCAGCGACAAGCGGTCCGACGACCCGTCGAAGATCCGCACGTTCTCGAACAGGACTCCAGTCGGATGGACCGGCGTCGCAGGCGGTGTTGTGGTTGAAGCTGCCGCCGACAAGGCGGTCGTGCCGATCAACGCAAGTACCAGGCGTCGCATAGTCGAGACCTCTCGGTAGTTCTATTTCCGTAATTCGAAAACAATGCCAACCTCTGCGATTGCAACGGACTTGGCATCGATGGAGCCTCTGCATGAGTCAACGTACTGATCGCAGTCCCCGGCACCGCATTTCCGTCTCGGCCGAGGCCACGCAGCGCGAGCTGCGGATGTGCGGATTCGCCTTGCTGAATCAGTACCTGGCGATGCACCGGGTGATCGCCGAACACTTCGATCTTCATCCGGTCGAACTTCTCATCCTTATCGCCTCGACGACCGGCAACGTGCAGCGCGCCGTGCGTCCTAACGTGCTGCCCGATGTTCTGCGTGGCAGCGCGCCGCTGCCGCCGGAACACATCGTGCCGATGTCGCGGCGCGCCATCGCCAGGGTGACAGGCATTCCGAAGGAGACCGTGCGCAGGCATGTGGACAGCATGGTCAGGCGCGGCATCCTGTTGCCGATGTCCAAAGGTGTGCGGGTTCGGCCCGGCCTCGCCGATCGCAAGACCTTGGCTGCAATCCTCCGAAGCGTCGAGTTGCACGCGACCTGCACCGAACAACTGATTCACGTGGGAGCCTTGACAGTGCACACGGCGGGACCCGCCAGATCGCGAAGAGGATGAACCCGTCGCGCCTGATCCGGCCATCGGGCAGTGGCCCATTCTGAGTCACTTGGCCGGCCTGCGGCCGAACTGCCGGGCTAGGCTCGTCCCCAATCGATTGCCAGAACGGGGGGATGCATCATGGCAACTGTCACTGGACGCCGTTGGGTCTCGGTGCGCGTCGCGTTACCGCTTGCAGCCGCGATCAGCACCGTATTGCACGCACAACCGTCGTCTGCGCAGGCGCCGACATCGGAGGCGCGGGTCCTCGAAGAGGTGATCGTCACGGCACAGCGTCGTGATGAGTCGCTGCAGGACGTGCCCATCGCGATCTCGGTTCTCGGCGCCGAAGACATTCAGCGATTGAACGCCACCGATGTGCGCGACCTGCAGTTCGCCACGCCCAATCTCGTCGTCGTCAGCAGCAATGCGGCGCAACCGTTCTTCGGCATGCGCGGCATTGCGGACACGAGCCGCAATCCCGGTTATGAGCAGCGCGTCGGCGTCTACGTCGACGGGGTATGGGTCGGACGCTCCGGTGCCTCCAACCAGTCCGTCCTCGACATCCAATCCGTCGAGGTGCTGCGCGGTCCGCAGGGCACGCTGTTCGGCAAGAACACCGTGGCCGGCGCAATCAATATCACGACGCGCAAGCCTGGTCCGGACTTCGGCGGGTACCTGCAGGCCGAAGCCGGCAACTACGGCCTCTGGCGCGGGGCGGGTTCGATTAACGTGCCATTCACGGACAACCTGTTCGGCAAGTTGACTTTCAGCGCTGCGCAGCGCGACGGCTTCGCCGAGGACGTCGTCACGCGCGGCAAAGAGTACGACGAGAAGGACGAGCAGGCGGTGCGGGCGCAGCTGCTATGGCAGGTCAGCGACGCGACGTCCGTCGAGCTCAGTCTCGACGACTTCAGCAACGACTACCGGGGACTCGTCGGCGAATCGACGGCGGATCGCATCGCGCCGCGGCCCTTCGAAGTCGCGCTGGATGGTAACCAGCTCTTCGAGACGGGCAATGACGGAGCCGGGCTGACGGTCAACCATGAATTCGGCAACGGATTCAATCTCACGTCCATCACCGGATTGCGCTCCGAGAGCTGGTCCGCCGTCGGCGTCGACGAGGACTACACGCCGCAGCCCATCGCCTTCACCGACCTGACCGAGTCGGACGGGGACTACCTTTCCCAGGAAGTCCGCCTGGCATCGCCCGCGGGCGAACGATTCGATTATGTCGTCGGCCTGTACTACCTCGATCAGGATGTGACCGGTCGCGGCACGGCTCGAGTCTTCGCGCGCGCGCTGGTGCCCACCGCGCCGGCGGTCTACGTCAACGCAGCGTACGACGCCGACGTCGAGACCAGGCAGATCGCGCTGTTTGCTCACGGCAACCTGAAACTTGCCGAGCAGTGGTCGTTGACCGGCGGCCTGCGCTACACCGACGAAGACAAGGACCTGGACTACGGCATCACGGACACTTCTGGCCTGTTCACCAACGGCACTACGAAGGACAGCCGGTCCGAAAGCAACTGGGCGCCCAAGATCAGCATCAACTGGACTCCCGGCACCGACCTGCTGGTCTACGCGAGCTACGGCAAAGCCTTCAAGAGCGGCGGCTGGAATGCCGATTTCATCAACAATCTCGCCGCGCTGCCGTTCGACGGCGAGGAAGCCGAGTCCGTCGAACTGGGCGTGAAGAGCACCTTCGCGGATGATCGAGTCCGGCTGAATGCCGCTGTCTTCGACTCGACCAACTCCGACTTCCAGGTGCAGTCGTTCGTGCAGCTGCCGAATGGCGGGACCGTGCTCACCATCACCAACGCGGCCGAGGTGACCAGTCGCGGTTTCGAAGCCGACCTGCAATGGCTGGCGACGGACTGGCTGCGCCTGTGGGCAACCTACGGGTACACAGACGCGGAGTTCGATTCCTTCAAGAACTGCGGAGCTGGCGGCGCCGACTGCACCGGCAACCGGCCGGCGGCTGCACCCGAAAACAGCTGGAGCCTGGGCAGTGAACTGAAGTTCCCCATGCTCGGCGGCGAGCTGTTCGTCCAGGGCGACTACGCTTCGCGCGACGAGTTCTATTCGAACCCGAACAACCTCCCGGTGACGCTGAACGAGTCTCTGTCGCTGCTCAACGGACGGGTCGGCTGGAACTCGCCGCAGGGCACGTGGTCCGTCGCGGCATGGGGCAAGAACCTGACCGACGAGACGACGCAGATCTGGAACACGCGGTCGTTCCTCGGCATTCCGCGTGCCAGCTACAACGAGCCGCGCACCTATGGTCTTTCGTTGCGCTTCAAGTTCGGCACTTACTATTGAGCTAACGCCTCGCGCGATTCCTGGGGAGGATTACGAAAATGAAACTTCTGCATCTCACCGCCGCCCTGTTGCTGACCGGCACCAGCGCTGCCGCCGTGGCTCAGAGCGCCGACCGCATCTGGTCCGGCGGGCCGATCCTCACGATGGACGACAAGGCGATGCGCGCCGAAGCCGTCGCTGAAGCGGGCGGCAAGATCGTCGCCGTCGGTTCGAAAGCCGATGTGATGAAATTGAAGGGCCCCAGGACCGAGGTGATCGATCTGAAGGGCCGCACATTGGTGCCCGGTTTCATCGATGCGCACGGGCACATGGTCATTGGCGGGCTGCAGGCGCTGTCGGCCAACCTGCTGGCCCCGCCCGATGGCAACGTCACCGATATCCCGGGCCTTCTCCAGACCATTCGGGACTGGATCGCCGCGAACAAGGACGCGGTCGCCAAGACGCAGCTGATCATCGGCTTTGGCTATGACCAGGCGACGCTGAAGGAGCATCGCCATCCGACCCGCGAGGAACTCGATACGGTTTCGACCGAGTATCCGATCATGCTGGTGCACCAGTCGGCGCACTTCGGCACCTTCAATTCCAAAGGGCTCGAGGCGGTCGGCATCGATGCGTCGACCAAGGATCCGGCGGGCGGGGTCATCCAGCGCAAGGCCGGCAGCCAGGAGCCCAGTGGCGTGCTCGAAGAACTGGCCTTCGCGAGCGCCGCCTTCAAGCTGCTGCCGCGGATTGGCCCGACCGGGATGGAGGTGTTTGCGCGCGAGGGCGCCCGGATGTGGGCGCGCTATGGTTACACCACTGCCGAAGAAGGCAAGGCCATTCCCGATATCGCCAGAATGCTCAAGAAACTGGCGGATGAAGGCGCTTTCGATATCGACGTGGTGGCCTATGTCGATGTGTTGAGCGATCGTGATTTCATCGTTGCCAACCAGAGCCGCGCCTATACCAACCGGTTCCGGATTGCCGGGGCGAAGCTGACGATCGACGGCGCGCTGCAGGGCTTCACCGGTTGGCGCGACCGGCCGTATTACAAGCCGGTCGGAGATTTTCCCCCCGGATATTCGGGCTATCCATCCGCGACTGCCGAACAGGTCTTCGACTCGGCCCGCTGGGCGGCGGAAAACAAGGTGCAGCTAATCGCCCACGCTAACGGCGAGCGAGCGTCCGACCTTCTGATCGCTGCCCATAGCGCCGCGCAGGCACGGTTCCCTGATGCGCAGCAGTTGCGTCCGGTGCTGATCCATGGCCAGGCCCAGCGCATGGACCAGGTCGACAGCTACAAGCGGCTCGGCGTCATTCCCTCGCTCTTCCCGATGCACACCTACTACTGGGGTGACTGGCACCTCGATCATGTCTTTGGGCCGGTGGACGGAGCCAACATCTCGCCTACCGGATGGGTGCGGGAACGCGGCATGATCTTCACCACCCACCACGATGCGCCAGTGGCATTCCCGGATTCGATGCGGGTGCTCGATGCCACCGTCACGCGTGAGGCTCGCGGGAGCGGGCGGATTCTAGGCCCCGATCAGCGGGTGGACGTGATCACTGCGCTGAAAGCGATGACGATCTGGGCTGCGTACCAGAAGTTCGAGGAAGACACCAAGGGCAGCCTGAACGTTGGCAAGCTGGCGGATTTCGCGATCCTGTCCAAAGATCCGACGGCGGTCGACCCGAGGACCATCGACACGATCAAGGTCACCGAGACGATCAAGGAAGGCAAATCGATCTTCCGCCTTCAGCCTGGCAAGCAGGCTGACGCAACACCGGCCAACATCGGGCCGCTGCTGCAGATCATGGCCTCGGGCGGCACGCCCCACGCCCACCCCGACGGCAACGAGTGCATGGATGCGGCGGCGATCATGGCCAACATGCTCGCCAACGGCGCGATCGGCCGATGAGAAGTAAAAACTCGATGACTCGCCGACTGCCTGCCATTCTCGCTCTTGCTGCGCTGTGCACGAGCGCAGCGGTGTCTGCCGCCGAGCCGGCGGGCCCGCTGGACGTCACGTGTGGCGACATGATCGAGACCTTGCGCGACGTCGACCCTGGCAAGAACCCCTCCTCCGAGCGCAGGAAGCGGGCGATCGAGGCGCAGGACGACGTCGCGATAGGCCTGTACTGGATTCACGGCTATCTCGTGGGCACCAAAGGCGCGGCTGCGCCTGCGCTCACCCTGGAGTGGATGTCCAGTGAAGTGGTGCGCCTCGTCGAGCTCTGCAAGACGCACAGTCCCGACGGCACGATGACCCTCGTCCAGGTGATGCAGAAATGACGCGGCTGCTCCTGGTTGCCCTGGCGCTGGCCACGCTCCTGGGCCCCGCGGTCGCGCAGGCCGGGCGGGATCGCGATCGCGGTGATTCCTGGGAGGACCGGCGCGAGAATCGTCGCGATGCACGGCGCGCCGGGATCGTCGCCGGGGCCGTTGCCGGCGGCATCGCCGGTGCCGCTGCCCGTGACCGGGCCGACGAGCGCTACGAGGAGTGTCTCGAGGAGAGGGGTTACGATGACAAGTGCGATGGCCGACGGAATCGCGACGAACGTGACGCCCGACGTGCTGCCCGACGCTCCGCCGTGGTGGTCGGGAGCATTGCCCGGGAGGTCGTGAGGGACTGAGCCGGCTGCGCCGGGACCCAGTGCCATTCCGGCGGCAGCTGTCCGTGACTTCCGAGGCACGGCTCATGCGGGTGCAAGGAAGCGCGAGCCGTTCCAGTTCCACCCTGCGAACCTTGCCAGCGCGGATCGCGAAATGGCTGGCGGGGTATGGAGCAGTCCCAGCTCGTCACCGAGCGCGGTCTCTCCAGCGACGAGCCCGGTCGCGCTGATTCAGCCCCGTCGGGAGCACCAGCGGCTGCGGATGGTTTCACCCTGCGCTCGCCCTGATCGGTGCGATCTCGAGGGCGGACTCAATCGTGCGCAGCACGCTGCGTCGGACTCGGCCGAGCGGCACCGGCAGTTCGAGACTCTGGATTCGCCGGGCTTCTTCTATTTGTGGCGCGTCAATGTCCGCAGAGGGTCGGGAATTCCCGTTGACCGTCTCCTTTCGGAACTGCAAGCCAGGCGTTGCGAGTGGCCGCGGGATTGCGGACACTCGCGTATAAGAACAACCGGCCAAGAGCGGTCGGACGTGTTCGCGCCGGAAAGCGGACCTACGTATGTCGCTGCACTTGCAGCGACGCGCAATGGGCTTCCCTGCCTGCTAGCCACATCACGAAGCGACTGGCCCCCGATGATCGATGCCCGTCAGCTCAACGAACAGCAAAAGGCGTGTGGCGTGATCGTCGTCTGCGCGCCCGCGCCGATACGCGGCATGACGCTCGGTCATTCCCGTTGCCGCGGTTTTGCGCAGCCGTGATTCTTAGGCGACGTTTCGATTTGTATCGTGGGGTGGGAAATCTCGAAGCGCTCATGTAACGCATCGGCGACGGCATCAATGAACGCTTCCCCTGGATAGCCGCTCGGCATGACCAGATGGGCACTAAGCGCGATGTCCGTCGTGCTCATGGCCCAGACGTGCAGGTCGTGCACCTCCGCGACCCCGGGTTGTGCCAGCAGGTAGGTCTGGACTGCCGGCAAATCAACAGAGTCCGGCACACCGTCAAACATCAGGTGCAGGCTTTGTCGGAACAGTTGCCACGTGCCGACAACGATGACCGCGGCGATGGCAAGACTCGCCGCTGGGTCGAGCCAGTCCCATTTCGTCCACAAGTACAACGCGCCAGCCCCGACCACGCCGAGGGACACGAGTGCGTCGGCCGCCATATGCAGAAATGCGCCGCGAATGTTGAGGTCGGTCGACCGTCCAGACATGAACAGCGCTGCGGTGATGCCGTTGATGACGACCCCGATGGCCGCTACCACGATGATGGTCAGCCCCTGGGTCTGCGTGGGTACGTCAAAACGGTGGACCGCCTCCCAAGCGAGCGATCCCATCGCGACCAGCAGCAGGACAGCATTGGCGAAAGCGGCGAGGATCGATGCGCGCCGCCAGCCGTAGGTGTGGCGATGGTCGGGTGCAAGACGCCCCGCCACGGCAGCGGCCCACGCCAGCCCAAGTCCGGCGACGTCGCTGAGGTTATGACCCGCATCGGCCAGCAGGGCCAGCGAGTTGACCTTCCAGCCATAAAACGCCTCGACGGCGACAAATGAGAGGTTCAGTGAAATTCCGACGGCAAATGCCCGGCTGAAGCTGACGGGCGCGTGCTCGTGGTCGTGCCCGGCGCTCACGAGTTTATCTCTGCGCGCGCACGGCGAAGGCTGTGAAGCTATCCCACACGAGGCACGGTCTCGACGCGGCGCCCTTGCTCATCGATCAGCAGCTCGCCGTCTTCCTTAAGAAACGGCCCAGCTGGTAGCCGATCGAGAAGGTCGAGCACCACTTCACTCGGCCGGCACAGCCGCACACCCTTGGCCGTGCAGACGATCGGTCGGTTGACCAGGATCGGATGCTCGACCATCCCGTCGAGGATCGCTTCGTCGCCGACGCCGGGTTCGAGCAGTCCCAGGTCCGCCGCTGGCGACTTCGTTTCGCGCAGCGCGCCGCGGGGTGTCAGCCCGGCAGCAGCAAACAAGCCCAGAAGCTGTGGCCGCGTCCAGCCGGTCTGCAGGTAGTCGATCACCGTTGGCGTGTAACCCGCTGCAGTGATCAGCGCGAGCACGTTGCGAGACGTACCGCAGGCCGGGTTGTGATAGATAACGACCGATTCGCTGTCCGACATGAGTTCCCTCACTGCACGCGCACGCCGCGCTCGTACCAGCCCTTGCTCGAGTTGACGACGCGAACCACCAGCAGCATGACCGGGACCTCGATCAGAACACCCACCACGGTGGCGAGCGCTGCTCCCGACTCGAAGCCGAACAAGCTGATCGCTGCGGCCACGGATAACTCGAAGAAGTTCGAGGCACCGATCAACGCCGACGGACAAGCGACGCTGTGCTTCTCGCCAACGACCCGGTTGAGCCAGTACGCGAGCGACGAGTTGAAGAACACCTGGATCAGGATCGGCACCGCGAGCAGCGCAATCACGAGCGGCTGGTCGATGATGGCCTTGCCCTGGAACGCGAACAGCAGCACGAGCGTCAGCAGCAGGGCGGAGATCGACCACGGCCCGATTCGGGCCATCGTCGCGTCGAACGAGGCCTGCCCTTTGGCGAGCAGCGAGCGGCGCCAGAGCTGGGCGATGATCACGGGGATGACGATGTAGAGCACCACGGACGTGATGAGCGTGTCCCACGGCACCGTGATGGCCGCTATGCCGAGCAGCAGTCCCACCAGAGGCGCGAAAGCGACGACCATGATCGAGTCGTTGAGTGCGACCTGGGTCAGCGTGAACATCGGGTCGCCGTTGGTCAGGCGGCTCCAGACGAAGACCATGGCCGTGCAGGGCGCGGCTGCGAGCAGGATCAGCCCGGCAATGTAGCTGTCGATCTGGTCGGCCGGCAGCCACGGTGCGAACAGGTGCCGGATGAAGATCCACGCCAGCAGGGCCATCGAGAACGGCTTGACGAGCCAGTTCACGAACAGCGTGACGCCGATGCCGCGAACGTGTTGTCGAACCTCGCCCAGGGCGGAGAAGTCCACTTTCATCAGCATCGGAATGATCATTACCCAGATCAGCAGCCCGACGGGCAGGTTGACCTTGGCCACCTCCCACCGCCCGATCGCCTGGAACACCCCGGGGAACACCTGGCCGACGAGGACGCCGACGACGATGCAGACGAACACCCAGACCGTCAGGTAGCGCTCGAAGACGCTCATCGGGGCCTGCGCGGCGCGCTTGCCCGTCACTTCACATTGCACAGACATGGCAGTTCGATCCTCTACGCGACCTGCGCGGTGCGAACGGGTTCGTTGCCAGCCCGGACCAGCGCCCGCAACCGCTCGACGCCGACCGGCTCGTCATCCTGCAGGGCGACGAGCGCCACGCGTGAGCCGTGACGTTCTCGCACGGCGTTGATTTGCGGCCACTCGCGCTCGGCACGCAGGCGCAGCAGCGGGGCCTTCGTGTCGGTCGCCGCGAGGCTATCATTGATGATCCAGGCCCATGGCTCGATTCCGGCGCGACGCAGGTCGTCCTGCAGGTGGGCGGCCTCGAGGACCGGGGTGGTTTCGGCCAGGGTCACGATGATGACCTTGGTCTGCTTCGGGTCCTGTAACTGCATCATCGGCGTCAGGAACTGACGACCGCTGCCCATCTGCCGGGCTATCTCGCGGTGGTAGGCGCCCGTCGCGTCGAGTAACAACAGGGTGTGCCCGGTAGGTGCCGTGTCCATGACGACGAACTTGCGTCCCGCCTCGCGGATGGCGCGAGAGAACGCCTGGAACACGGCGATCTCTTCGGTGCAGGGCGAGCGCAGGTCCTCCTCGAGCAACGCGCGGCCTTGGGCATCAAGTTCCTTGCCCTTCGTCTCGAGCACGTGCTCACGGTAACGCTCGGTCTCGGCGTGCGGGTCGATGCGGCTCACAGTCAGGTTGGCAAGCGAGCCGTCCAGCGTCTCCGTCAGGTGGGCGGCGGGGTCGGAGGTTGTGAGATGCACGGCGTGCCCACGGCTCGCCAATTCGACCGCGATCGAGGCGGCGAGCGTGGTCTTGCCCACGCCGCCTTTGCCCATCAGCATGATGAGGCCGTGATCGTCGGCAGATAGCTCGGTCACGAGTTCCCCGAGTCCGGGCATTGAGGGCTGATTCGTGGCGGCGTCCTGCGGCTGCGGTGTCTGCGCGGCGGCATCGAGAAGCGCACGCAGATTGTCTACGCCAACCAGGTTGAACGGCTTCAACGTCAATCGATCGGTGGGCAGCGCGCGCAGGGATTCCGGTATCGACTCCATGGCAGCCTGTTCGCGTCGAACCACCGCAGCCGCGAGGCGATCCGTTGCCGCCTCGGCGACCGGCAGGATGCCGTTGATCACCAGCGATTGACGGCCAAGCCCAATGGCGGCGAGTTCGTCGCGTGTGCGGGCGACTTCGCGCAGTGTGGATGCCTGTGCGCGTGCAACCAGCACCAATCGCGTGCGAGCGGGGTCGGCGAGCGCCGCCACTGCCGCCTCGTACTGACCGCGTTGCTTTTGCAGTCCGGACAGCGGACCGAGGCAGGACGCGTCGCCCTTGCCGGCCTCGAGAAATCCCGTCCACGCCCCCGGCAACTGCAACAGGCGGATGGTGTGGCCGGTCGGTGCCGTGTCGAACAGGACGTGATCGTAATCGCGGATAAGCGCCGGGTTCGTGAGAAGCGCGGTGAACTCGTCGAACGCCGCGATCTCCGTCGTGCAGGCCCCCGACAACTGCTCCTCGATGCCTTTCACCACCTCTTCGGGCAGGAGACCGCGCACCGGCCCCACGATACGGTCCCGGTACGCCTGCGCCGCTGCCTGCGGATCGATCTCGAGGGCGGACAGCCCGGGCACTGCTGCGATCGGCGTGACCTGATGGCCAATCGCGATCTCGAACACTTGGCCGACGTTGGACGCTGGATCCGTGCTCACCAGCAGCACGCTCCGACCGCGATCGGCGAGCCACACCGCGGTCGCGCAGGCCAGGGATGTCTTGCCCACGCCGCCCTTGCCCGTGAAGAACGCGAACGGAGGTAGCTCGTGCAGGAAAGCCCAAGGTGCAGTTGTCATGGCGTACTCGTCAGCAGCACTTGCTTCCGGATTCCGATTTCGCAGCAGGCCCGCAGCAGCCGCTGCTCGTGGATTCCCTGATCGGGATCGACGCGAGCGCCGACTTGCCGACCCAGCTGGCAAGCTCTGCCCGGGTCGGGTACCGACCGCCGCAGTGGATCACGCCGTCGACGAGAGTGAGCGGCAGACCCTTCTCGCCGGAGGTTTGCAGTACGGCCTTCACCAGCGGGTTCTCCGCGAAAGCGAGCGGCTCCTGCGAGAGGTTGACGCGTGCGATATCCAACCCTTGCTCGCGCGCCCAGGCCGCATCCGCCGCAAAACGGACGAGTTCCTGGTCGACGTCGGGGCCGCACACGCCGGTGTTGCAACACAGGCTTGGATCGAAAACCTGGATCTTCTTCATCAGTCTCTCCGGTTAGTGGACGGCCGCGCCGATGCGGTTCATGTCCGCATCGTCGAGGATGGAGCGACACGATTTGCCAGTGCAGAGGAGGAGCACGTTCACGATCGACCGATCTCCGACAGGCGCTCTTGCAGCACTAGCTGCTCGAGGCTACGGAGCGGGAGGCTCAGGAACAGGCTGATGCGGCGCTCGAGGACCAGGAACGCTTCGTTGAAGGCTTTCCGCTTCTGCTCGTCCGTGCCCTCGACGGCTGCAGGATCGGGAATGCCCCAATGCGCCGTAATCGGCTGCCCTGGCCACACCGGACAGACCTCGCCCGCTGCGTTGTCACAAACCGTGAAGACGAAGTCGAGCGGCGGCGCCCCGGGCACGGCAAACTCATCCCAGTTTTTGCTCCGCAGACCGTCGGTCGTATAGCCCAACTTCTGCAACAACTCGAGTGCGTGCGGATTGACGCGTCCCGTCGGATGGCTACCTGCACTGAATGCGCAGAACTTCCCCTGTCCCCGCTTGTTAAGCAAGGCTTCCGACAAGATGCTCCGGGCTGAATTGCCGGTGCACAGGAACAGTACGTTGTAGGGCCGGGTCGGGTCGCTCATGCGGATTTCCTCTTGCGTTCGATGTTGTTGTTTGGCTCGCAGACCGGAGCGCAAACGGCGCCCTGGCTGCAGCAGTTCTCGGTCAGGTATCCCACCAGGGCGTTCATGCGCTCGAAGTGAGCGCTGTAGTAGATGAAGCGCCCGTCCTTCCGTGCCGTCACGAGGCCCGCTCGTGCGAGTTCCTTGAGGTGAAAAGACAGGCTGGGGCCCGCGATCTTGAGTCGCTCGCTGATTTCGCCGGCTGCGTGGCCCTCGGGGCCTCGCTTGACGAGCAGGCGGTAGATCGCGAGCCGGGAGTCCTGGGCGAGCGCCGCGAGCGCAAGGATGACATCAGGTTGCTTCATCGTTTCACGATATCTTGAAATATAGAGAAGGTCAACGAGCGGTCGAGCCGAACCGCTAGATCAAGCCGAGCGAGCCCGACAGCGTCAGGTACGCGCCGATCGCAACGATCAGCCACCCGTTGACGGTTTGCAGCGGACCCTGCCAACGCTGCACGCCACCCATAAACTTCGCACCAAACTCGGCACCGAACAGCACCGCCAACGCGACCACAGCAACCGGCAAGGCAGTGGCGAGGCCATAGATCACGAATAGCGGGAGTTGGGTCGGCGCGTTCATCGTCAGTGGCAGCAGGCTGCCGAAAAAAAGCGCTGCGGAGGTCGGGCAGAAGGTCACAGCAAACAGGACACCCAGCAGGAACGCGCCGGGCAGGCCGCGATTGGCCAGGCCTTCGGTGGCGCCCGGCTTGGCCGGCCCGAAATTGAGCCGCAGCGGTATCCAGCCGAGCAACACGAGCCCAACGACGATCAGCAGCGGACCGATGAACGGCTCAAGGGCCGTTTGCAGAAAGCGCGAGGTCTGCGGCGCCGCGGCAATACCCCAGGCGACGAGAATCCCCACGGCCACGTAAGCGACGGCTCGCCCGGTGGCGTAGGCCAATACACCGGCGATGGCGCGTTGCTTCGTGTCGAGCCGACGCGCCAGAAATGACACCGCCGCGATGTTCGTTGCGAGCGGGCAGGGGCTGACGGAGGTCATCAACCCGAGCCAGGCCGCCGCGAGCACCGCAGCGAGCAGACTCAAGAGACGCTGCCCAGATGACGACGGACGGCGGCGACTAGGTACGCCTCAAACGCCGTCTCATCCTTCTGCTTCGACCAGACTTCCTGTAGGTTCTCCCACTGCACTTCCTGGCCCTTCGCTCGGTCGGAGACGATGACCGTCTTGCTGATGAGCTGGTAGTCCTGCACGAAGTGCTCGTTGCCGGGGCCGTCGAGGTTGATTGTCTGCAGCACGATGCGACCGCTGGCGATCTCCGCCGGGAAATTCTTGGTGACGGTCTCACGCGTGAGGCGCTCGATGCGCACGCAGGTCGCACAGCGGACGTCGCTGCTGAAGTACGTCACCTGGATCACGTCAGGCGCGACACCTGGCTGGGTCGTGACGACCGTCTGTCGTACCGCGGGCAGATCGGCTGCTTGCCGGGCCTGTTGAATCGCCGCCCAGCAACCAACGCCGGCGAGCGCAATCAATGCGAACGTGAGGATGCGTCTTTTCATGTTCAGCTCAGCAGCTTCTTTGCTTCATCCAGCGAGGGCACCTTTCCGCTGGCCTTGACCACACCGTCCACCACGAGCGCGGGCGTGAACATCACGCCGAAATCCGCATAGCGCGTCACGTCGGTGACTTTCTCGACCTCGTACTTGAGCCCGAGGTCGTTGGCCGCCTGTTCAGCGACTGTCGTCAGTGCGCGGCATTTGGCGCAACCGGAACCAAGAATTTGAATTTTCATGTGTCATCTCCTGCGGGGTGTGAGCCCGCATCAGGTCAGCAGAAGGCCGTAGCCCCAGCCCGTGATCGTCGCCATGACGACCACCAGCGAGACGTACGTAACCGTCTTCTTCAATCCGAGAATTGAGTTGAGCACCAGCATGGCCGGGAGGCTCAGCGCGGGACCGGCGAGCAGCAGCGCCAAGGCAGGACCCGCACCCATGCCGCTGCCGACGAGCCCTTGCACGATCGGGACTTCGGTCAGCGTGGCGAAGTACATGAACGCACCGGAGACGGCTGCGAACAGGTTGGATGCGATCGAGTTGCCGCCGACGAGGCCGGTGATCCACTCGGAGGGAATCATTCCCTCGTGCCCCGGGCGTCCGAGCAGGAAGCCGGCCACGAGTACGCCGCCGAGCAGCAGCGGCACGATCTGCTTGGTGTAATCCCATGCCTGGTTGAACCACTCACCGGCCTCGTCGTCGCGACCGGCGGTGAGCCAGGCGAGACCGAGCACGGCAATGAGGAACGGCCAGGTCGGATGTCCGGGCAGCAGGGCCGCGGCGATGGACGTCGCCACGGCGACAGCAGCGATTCGCGCCGGCTCGAGCTTGAGCCAGCGCCACAGCATGATCGCGAGCACTGCGCCGAGCAACGACGTGACCAACCACTTGGCTGAATAGACGGCGGCGAAGAAGCCCGTGGTCTGCGACGCGGCGCCCCAGTTTGCGAACACCAGAATGCCCACCAGCACCGCGAAGAAGGCCGCTGTCTGCGACAGGGGACGTCCGCCCTCAGGCTCAGGCAGTGCCAGGGCGGCAGCAGCCTTCTGCTGCTCTTCGTGGCGGAAAATGAACGCCATGATCAGGCCTATGATGACGCTGAACGCCACGGCACCGATCGCTCTGGCCAGGCCGAGCTGCACGCCAAGGACCTTGGCCGTCATGACGATCGCGAGCACGTTGATGGCGGGACCCGAGTAAAGGAATGCGGTTGCCGGACCCAGGCCTGCGCCCATCCGGTAGATGCCCGAGAACAGTGGCAGCACGGTGCAGCTGCACACCGCGAGAATCGTGCCGGAGACCGAGCCGACGCCGTAGGCGAGCGGCTTCGACGCCTTGGGACCAAGGAAGCGCATAACCGACGCTTGCGAGACAAACGCCGCGATCGCGCCGGCGATCCAGAACGCGGGCAGCAGGCACAGCACGACGTGCTCGCGTGCGTACCACTTGGTCAGTTCAAGTGCTTCGGTCACCGCCCCGTCGAAGCGCGGCTGCCCAACCGGAAGAAAGTACACAGCGGCGAATACGGCAGCGAGCAGTCCGAAGATCTTGAGCTCGTGCCGGGTTTCGGGATTCAGCGTAAGGGTGGTCATGCCGACTCCTCAGGCGCAGTCGCAGGCTGGGCGTGCGACCGGGCGACGCGCCTTGGCGCCGTCGAGGCATGCAATGAAATCGGGCACGCAGGCGAGTTCGAGCCGGTAAAAGATCTTCTGCCCGCGCTTGTCGCTTGAGACCACACCCGCTTCACGCAGCACGTCGAGGTGCTTCGAGGTGGTGGACCATCCGAGTCCACACGCCTCGACCAGGTCGCAGACGCAGCGTTCGCCGCCGGTGAGGGTGCGTACCAGCGTCAGGCGAACCGGACTACCCAAGGCCTTGAAGACGACATCCGGTGTCGGGTTGGCAGGTTTGGATGGCATGCGCAAAGTATTTCGTATAATGGCGAAATACTCATCAGGGGCTTCCGCAGTGAGATGAATGACTGCAAGCACCGGTTCGAACGCGATTGCCGATCGGCAATCAGCCGCATGCCGGCGTCACCCGCGGTTGATCCATCCCGCTTCGCCGTTGTGACAGTGCCGTCGTTTAGACAGGCTAGTTAGTGCGTCGGCAGAAGTAGCTTACCTCCTGCAACCACCAGTACCGCCGCCAGCGCCCACAACAATCCACGTGTCGGCAGCCGCTGCAGTCCCAATGCGGTGCCAACCCAACCTCCAGCAAGGACGACGGCGGCAAGCAATGGCATTTCTGGTGGCAGCGAGTTGGCGGCCCACTGCACGCCGATCAGGCCCGCTAGTGAGTTGAATAAAATAAAGGGCGCGGCAAGCCCGGCGGCACCCCTTGGCCCCGCCCAGCCCGCGAACAGAAGCAGCGGGCTCAGAAAGATGCCGCCGCCAGTTCCGGTGAGTCCCGACACCAACCCGATGGCGGCACCACTGGCAACCGCAGCAACCACAGGAATTTGCAGGGGTCGCTCCGTAAGCTTCCACTCGCTGCCACGGGCACGCCAAATCAGAACCGCTGCAGAACACAACAACACGACGCCGACCAATGCACGATAGCCCGCCACCGGCACCTGCATCCGCCCACCGATGTACGCAAGCGGCACAGACACGATGGCGAATGGCATCAGTTGATTCCAAGGGGTCCAGCCTGCCCGCCAGAACCGGTACGTTGCGAGTGTCGCAACGATGACGTTCAGTGCGAGTGCGGTGGGTCGCATGGTAGCGGGCGCCACCCCAAGCAATGCCATTGTCGCGAGGTAGCCCGACGCACCAGCGTGTCCAACGCTGCTGTAGAGAGCCGCGAGGAAGAAGAACGCGGCGGCAAGGATGAGTACTTCCGACGTCATGCGGCAAAGTCTATCGGCTCGCAGCGAAGTGCACTGCACTGCACTGCTCGCAGCGGGCCGCACCCAGAAAACCCTCCCGATCGATGTGTCCGCTGGAATGCGCCGCGCGGCAGCAACGCCGCTTAGAAGTGCACTGGACCGAGCTCTCTGAGTGGCTTCGACATGTGGCATTCACTATCCGATTAGGGAATTACCCCGGTAGAGGACAAACATGTCCGGAAAATAGACTACCGCACCGTCATCAAAGTGAACTTCCCCGGCTCGGGCCTGAATCCATTGCTGTCCCTCTCGCAAACCACCGGTTATGGACTCCTTGCCTGCAGCTGCTTGGACCGCTGCAAGGAGGGCTGGATGCTGGCCAAGGACATCGCCGAGTGCAGCGGCGTCCCGTTGCCGTACCTCTCCAAGATTCTGAACGGATTGAGTGGCAGCGGCGTCGTTCTCGCGAAGCGTGGCTACCGTGGCGGATTCCGTCTGGCACGCCCCGGCGATCAGATCAGCTTGCTCGAGGTCGTGGAAGCTATTGACGGGCCCAAGTGGGACTCGCGTTGTCTCCTGGGGCTAGAGGAATGCTCGGATGAAGAGTCCTGTCCAGTGCACGCGTCGTGGATGCGCGGCCGACAAGCGATCAAAGCCGACCTGCGCCAGACCAGCTTGCGCGACTCGGCTGAATTCATGCGGACGCGCAGCCGCCCGGCTTTGGGGCCGTCGGCCAGTGCGCAGTGCCTAAATTGACGAAGGCCATGCGGCCAACCAGCGGAGGAGTGCGACGATGACGGTGACTCGACGTGAAATGATGACAGCCGGTGCCTTCGCAGGAGCCGCGCTTGGCAGCGGTGTGATCGCCACCACGATGGCCGCTGCAACCCCAAGTGCGGTGCCGCCCGGCGGTCCTCTCCCCAGCGGTGGAGGTGACAGCGCTCGCATGGTGGGTGATCTCGAGCGGGCGCTGGCCAAGCGCCCGGAGGATCGACGCTGGGAAATGGTCATCGATACGCGCCGCTGCATCGGTTGCAGTGCCTGCACGGTGGCGTGCATTGCAGAGAACAACCTGCCGCCCGCGGTGACCTATCGCACCGTGCCGGAAGCGACCGCCGGCAAGTTTCCGAACCTCAAACGCATCTTCATGCCGACGAACTGCGCGCAATGTGAGCAGGCACCGTGCATCGCGGCTGCGAACGCGGTGATTCCGGGTTCGATGTCCCGTCGCCCCGACGGGATCGTCGCGGTGGACTACACCCGGATGAAAGGACGCCCCGTCTTCGAGGCCGCCCAGAAGGCCTGCCCCTACAAGCACGCTCTGTATTACGACGCCGGCGGCTACCACACGGACGGCACGCCGCAACGCCAGGCCTACGAATCGCGACCCGTAATGGAATACGGGCAGTTCTGGAAACGTGCCCAGACGCAGGGAACGACGCGCAAATGCCACTTCTGTGCCGACCGTATCGATGTGGGTCTGTTACCGGCCTGCGTGTCGACTTGCCCCGGACTCGCCATGCACTTCGGCGACGTGTCGGATCCGAAGTCGCTCGTCGCGGAGTTGCTGGCTAAGGGTCCGGCTCGTCGGTACGCACCGGAGGAAGGGCCCAGTCCCGGGCCACGCATCCATTACATCGACGATTTCGCTGCCGAAGGGGCCCCACCGGTGAAGCCGGGTAACCGTTCCAACAGCAATTGCACAAGCTGCCACGATTTTACGGCCTAGGAGATCACGCGCATGAGCGGCTCGAAGAACGACTTTGACCTGTCCCGTCGCGGGTTTCTGGGC
>Ga0315275_10001723_pt1 | contig 19429 bp, 18 predicted proteins | sample YL17G03_0_MG_FD_205557 | JGI IMG/M metagenome (GOLD analysis project Ga0315275, IMG submission 205557) | Sediment microbial communities from Yellowstone Lake, YNP, Wyoming, USA - YL17G03_0 | ecosystem: Environmental > Aquatic > Freshwater > Lake > Sediment | place: USA: Wyoming | collected...
ATCAGTTCACAATCCGGATAAAAGAGAATCTTGCCAAGATAGACCGGGTGGAAAAATTCCATCGCGAAAACGTTTCTGAATCGCCGGCCGAGGTATTCAAGGTTTTAGCTGAGCAGAAAAAACGACTTGAAGCAACAGGCAAAAAATTTGGTGATTACGTTTCACCCTTTGACCTTGAGAAAAAATAATCAGCCGGAATTATCGGCCTTTTTGACTGATAAGGCAATTTCTTTCAGTTTGGCAACGTCAAGTTTGCCGGAGCCGAGGGTCGGCATTGATTCTACCTTGATATAATTATCACGCCGGGGTTTGGATATATTAGGCAGGCTGCTTTTTGTGATAATTTCGTGTAATTGTTCGGCGGTGCCTGCCTGCGGAAGATATAATACGACGAGTTCTTCGCCTTTTTTATCATTCGGCACGGCTGTTACGGCAATAAGCTGCTCACTTGTGCCCAGAGTATTTAAAAATACTTCCTCAACGCTAATGTGTGAAACCATCTCGCCGGCAATTTTACTGAAACGCGCAAGCCTGTCTGTAATTGTTATAAAACCATCCGCATCAATCTTTGCGATATCACCGGTATCATACCAGCCGTCTTTCAAAACCTCATCTGTTTTATCTTTCAAGTGCAAGTAGCCAAGCATAACATTCGGTCCTTTTACCAACAGCAGACCTTCTGCTCCGATAGATAAGGACTCTTTGGTTTCAATACTTGCGATTTTTGCCGCCACACCCGGAATTGGACGCCCAACGGAGCCTTCCTTATTACCCACCTGATACACACCGTCAGCCTGGACGTCCGGAATATTTAAAGCCACAACCGGCGAAAGCTCTGTAGCTCCATAACCTTCCAGCGGCCGAATCCCGAACTTGTCTTCGAACATATCAGCTAACTGTTTTTTGAGTTTCTCCGCGCCGCTCGCCACCAGCCGAAGGCTGGAAAAATCGTCCCGATTTACGCGTCTTACATAATTCAAAAGAAACGTCGGCGGCGCAAATAAAACAGTTGAACGGTTTTCACGTGTGCTTTGCCCGACTGCCGGTGCGTCGAGGGGATTTGCAACAAAGCTGACCGAAACGCCGCTGACAAGAGGCAGCCACAAGCCGCAGTTGAACCCGAAAGAATGGAAAAACGGCAGCACTCCGCAGAGATCATCGTCCGACCTTATGCGAATAACCATTCGCAAGGCTTCGATATTCGAAATAATATTGTGATGACTGAGCATTATTCCCTTGGGCCTGCCGCCGCTGCCGGAAGAAAAGATAACCACTACAGGGTCGTCGCCGCAGAATTGAAGCCTCTGGGCCACAAGCTTTATCGGCAAAAATCTCGCTTTCAAATACGCATTGATTTTTGCCCGCAGACTGATTTTTGCGATAATATCTTCAAGAAAAACAACACCGGCTAAAGCGTCGGAAATTCCCGCTTTCTCCAAAAACTTACGGGATGAAATAATACACTTTATGCCGCACTGTTCGACGGTAAAATTTCTCGCATCGCTGCCGGTGGTATAGTTCAGGTTCACTGCAACCCTGCCTGAGATAGTTACCGCTAAATTGACAATCGCTCCGCCTGCCGACGGCGGCAGAAGTATTCCTATCCTGCTGTCGCGTCCCGCGATTTTATCTATTGTCCCGGCAACTGCCACAGCGTTTATAAGTGTTTGGCCGTAATTAAGATGTCTGCCGGTCGAGTCGGCAATGCACCGCCTGCGCCAGTTTTTTCGGGCTGTTTTGACAAATTGATAGGCAAGCGACCGCTTCGAGGATTTCAAACTGTCAAAATAATCGCAGGAAAGCTCGGTTACCTTTTGCCTTATCTGGTGGACCGATGAGCTTGCGGGCAAGGGAGCGCCAAAATGAATCGAGACCGGGTATGGAAATTTCTTGGGCAGCATTGACAATACTTTTCCGCTGTAGTAGCTGAAAATACTGCCCCACAGCCCGCCGAGATATATCGGTATAATCTCATAAGAGGTGCCTTTGACTATCCATTCGATGCCGTTCTTAAAGCCCGTCATCATTCCGCTGCGGGTCATCGTGCCCTCGGCGAATATACAGACCATAAAGCCGTCGTCCATCGCCTGGCGGGCTTCCTTGAGCGAGGCGACAATCTTTTTGGGCGGATCGGAAGCGGATATGGGAATTACCTTCATCAGTTTGCAAATCGGCCTTAGCCACCACTTATTATAAAAACGCTTTTCCATAATAAAGCGGATTCGCCGCTGCTGAGTGGCCGCCACAAGCAGCGCATCTACCCACGAAACGTGGTTACAAACCAATAGAGCGCTTTTGTCTGTGGGAAGATTTTCAATGCCCACCACTTTAATCCGATAGCACAGCCGGGTAAGCAGTATGCACAAAAAACGAACCAGGAAATCCGGCAGCAGTATTATCGTTACAACAGTCGGCACCAGCGTTATTATGCCGAGAACCATAAACATCTGCCCTGCCGACAGACCCCAAATACCTGCTAAAAGATAAATCAGACCCGAAGCCAAAAGAACGCCAACCCAGCCTAAAAAGCCCGATGCTGCCAGGATTTGGCCCCGCTGCGAAGGCTCGCTGCAAAGCTGAATAAATGTATTAATAGGAACAATAAACAGACCGGCACTTACTCCTATTACGAAAGCCAGCACAATAGTAAGATATAAAGCCGGCATAAACCCAAGCCCAACCGACGCAAAAGTCATCCCTATCGCACCAAGCGGCACAACCCCGAATTCCACATTTCGGCCTGAAAGCCTGCCGGCCCAGAAAGAACCAATCCCAATGCCTGCTGCCCCAACAACAAATAAATACCCGCTTTGTGTTTCACTCAGTCCCAGATGTTTTATGCCGTAAGGAAGGATGTTTGAATAAATGAAACCGCCTATCAGCAAAAAATATGCCGAAGCAATGACAGCCAGCAGCAAGTCCCTGTTATGACGAATGTCTCGTATTGTTCGCCAGATATCCTGCAGGAAAAACAGCGATGCCGGCCTGGCGGCACCGGTGCCAACCGCTGCTGTCGGTGAAATAAGCAGACTCGCTGCCAATCCCAAAACCGCGATTAAGACACAAACCGTTCCCATCAGCGCGAATCTTCCGCCTGTCATCTGCGATAGTAACGGCCCTAATGCTGTTCCTATAACAATAGCCAGATACGTCATCGCCTCCAACAGGCCGTTTGCTCGTGAGAGTTGTTCGCTTTTAACTAATTCCGGAATAATTCCATATTTGGCCGGTGAAAAAAATGTGCTCTGGGCAGCCATCAGAAATAACACAAAATAAAGGCCGAAGACGCTTTTCAATAAAAATGCCGCACACCCGGCAGTCATTATCGCAACTTCCGCAACCTTGGCCCAAACGGCAATATTGCGTTTGCTGAAACGGTCGGCCAGTTTGCCGGCAGTCGCCATAAAAAACAGAAACGGCAGCACAAAAACCGCTCCGGCAATCGCCGTTATATTGCTTGCGGCCTCTTTACCCTGCAGCCTGATTAGAAACAGGACTGTCAGAAGCTTGAAAATGTTGTCGTTAAGTGCACCGAGAAACTGCGTTACGTTGAGCCATCCAAAAGAAGCCCCAAGTTTTATTTTTGCTGCAGAATTCATCTTATAAACCTCCGGGCTACAGTAATTTTAACTGCTAACCATCAATTTTCAAGATAATTGCGTATTTGTGAAAACACCTCTTTACGATAAACAATTGATTCGTTAAACAATTCGTGTCGGGCATTTTCAATTAACTTAATTTCAGCCTTGATAAATTTAGATTGAATGAATTTCAAATTATATTTCCACGCCACTATATTGTCTTTTGTGCCCTGAATGACTTTTACCGGCCTGACAATACTTTTTGTATCTGCAATTTTTTCGTTCCACTTGAAAAACGCGCTAACCCATTTCATTGAAACCCTTCTGGCTTGTAACGGGTCTTTGTATTTTATGAATTTTAAAAAATCCTTGTCGGAAGACACCTTGCGAAAAACTCTCGGCAGATTATTGCAAAACAGCCGGCATATCGAAAACCCGATTTTCGACAATGTCCAAAAATCGCTTCGCTCTAATGGAGCAGCTAAAATTACCTTATCGAAACAATCGTCGCTGCCGCCAAGCAGATAATCCATTATTATTGCGGCGCCTGTGCTGTGGCCTATTAAATGATATGGGCCGTGAAGGTGTGATTTGGCAATTTTTAAAAAAACGCCAAGCGAATCGCTGTATTGAGAGAAATCTTCAATTGCTGTCGGCTGGCCGGAAGACAGGCCGTGGCCGGGCAGGTCATAAACGGCAACCGCAAAGCCGGCATCCAGCAAACATTTGATTAACTTGCTCAATAGGCCACAATGATTTAGATAGCCGTGAAGGATAATAATCGCTGCTTTGTATTCTTTAGGTCTGAATATATGACCGGCTAACGTAAAACTATTGTTTTGGAAAGTGCCGAAAAGATGCTCTGTATTCTGGTCAATCAAATCAAGCCCGTAATGTCTGAAATACAGCGCGGTTGAGTAAGAATACGTGTTTTCTGTACTCAACGGCCGTAAATGATTTTTGGTTTCAGCAATAATCTCTTTAATATCATCCGGCATTTTGCTTTAAGGCCTTTTCTAAATAACAGCGGGTCAAATTAAATTTCTTTTTTTCAACCTCGCAGATACAAGAAGCACAATGCTTCCCAGTATACCGAGAACGAACAATGCAGGGCAGACCATAACGGCCAGGATAAAAAAGACAGCCTCATCCCCATCTTTTCCATAATAGAACAAGCCATAAACCAGATTATGCAGAATGGCACAGATTGGAATTCCCGCGGCCGAGGCGCCGGTCAATAAGAAAAATGCCTTTCGTATGCCCCGCTCTTTGAGCTTCAAAGTCAGTACCAAAAGTGCTGCCGCAAGACCGCAAAAGATAACTGCGATAATAGCAAGTCCCCAAAGAGGCAGCCTATGCCCCCAAAACCTCCACCGGTTTGCTATGCCTCCGACCAGCGCGGCAAAAATTACAACCAGTGCCCAGAAAATAGTGTTTCTTGTTCGAAGCGCTTTAGTTTCCATTTTTTTCTCCTTTACTGTTTAATATGTATTGTTAATATATTAACTATTCTGCCAAAAAAATATTGGCCTTGTTTTTATGCCGATTTATTTATATTAGCCCTTACCTTTCCAAGAACTGCTATCAGTTTTTTCTGCTCCGCCCCGGCAACCCCAGCCATTGCCTGCTGCACCTGCTTTGCATATAAAGGCTCAGTCTTTGCAAAAAGCTTTTTGCCTTTGCCAGTCAATTTGATTATGTTTGTTCGTCTGTCTCCGGAAGCGGAAGTTCGCATAACAAGCGAAGCTTTTTCCATTCTGTCTATCAGCGTAGTAACATTAGCACGGTTGACAAGCATCATATCGCTCAACTGTGCCTGGCTCAGACCGCCCTGAGGACCGCCCTGATAATGAAGAAGCATCATAACGTTGAACTGAACATCAGTCAGGCCGAAGGTTCTAAAAAACACATCGGCACGTTTTTTGAGCAGACTTGCCGTATAATAGACATTCAGCAGGGCTTCGTGTTCGACTATATCAAATCCCTTTTTTAACTTTAATTCTTCTTTGAGCGACATAATAAACTTTCTGCAATTAAATTGTTAATATATAAACTATATATATGCTAACTATTTGTCAAGAGAAATCTTTAAAAATTTTCAAAAGTTTCTACCGGCTCTTGCTTAATCAAAAAAGACCTATAGGACCGCAGTTTTTGGCATAAAAGCCCATTAAATGGCCGGAAAACCAGCGTTTTTTAGAGATTGCTTTGGATAATCTTTGCACATTATAATATGCTATTTCTGTCTTGCATCCTATTGGGTAAATACTTAAAATTACCTGTTTTTAATTCCGGTGATAATTTAGACAGGCGAAGCTATGGCAACGATACTTGAAAATTTCAAGACGTTCGATATTCATCATTTAGATATGCTCCTGATGATTGGCATAGCGATATTTTTCGCTACTGCCGGCGCGCATATATTCCAGAAACTGCGCATCCCGCAGGTGGTAGGTTACGTGGCGATGGGGATAGTTTTAGGGCCGATACTGAAAATTATTCCACCGCAGATTGTGGAATCGTTTCGTCCGCTGAGCATGTTCGCTCTCGGCATTATCGGTTTTGTCATCGGCGGTGAACTAAAAAAAGACATATTCGTCAAATACGGTAAACAGGTTTTTTATATTCTACTCTACGAAGGTCTCGCGGCGGCAATATTTGCCGGAGCATTGTGCTTTTTTGCTCTTCTTTTGTTTTTCGACTGGAAGATATCCGCAGCGGCTGCAATAGTGTTTGGGGCAATTTGTTCCGCAACCGACCCAGCTTCAACGGTAGCTGTGCTGTGGGAATACAAGTGTCGGGGGCCGCTTACAACGATGCTTATCACGATTGTCGCTCTGGATGATGCATTAGCGGCGCTGTTATACATAATCAGCGTCGCTGCTTCCGAAATGCTGACCGGTTCAGCGCACCAGACAAGTTTCGGCATTTTGCTTTTGAACGCCCTTTACGAAGCTGGCGGGTCGCTGGTAATGGGATTTGCGATTGGAATGCTTCTTAAATGGCTTATGACCCGAATCGAAGATAATGAAAAATTATTCATCGCAACGGTAGGAATAATCATAGTAATAGTCGGCCTGTCCATATCTCTCGGCTTTGACGTTATTTTGTCATCGATGGCCTGCGGAGCTACGCTGATAAATGCCGCTCCAAGGCGAAGCGAATCAAGTTTTGAGACTATTCAAAGATTTGCTTCGCCGTTGTATGTACTGTTTTTTGTAATCATCGGCGCAACTCTCGACCTTTCAGGCACAACGAAAGCTATGCTGCCTGTGCTGGCAGCCTATATTATCGGCACGGTTGTCGGCAAGACCGCCGGCTCCTGGCTCGGCGCTATTTCTTCAGGCGCCTGCACATCTATCCGTAAATATCTCGGCACAAGTCTTTATCAGCAGGGAACGGTAGCCATTGCCTTGCTGATAGTTGCAAGCGCAAGATTCGAAGGCGAGATTCGCACGCTGATGCTGGCGGTGATAATTGCGGGCATATTCATTTTCCAGATGTTCGGCCCGATATTTGTAAAAATCAGCGTCAAAAAGGCCGGCGAGGCCGGTCTTGATGTTACGGAAGAAGACCTCATCCGACAATACTCTGTCAAGGAAGTTATGGATTCGAATCCTGCCACGCTCATGGAAGACTTGCCTCTCGATGCAATTCTCGATACGTTAAGCAAAAATGACAGTCTCTATTATCCGGTTGTGGATAATCAGTTCAAGTTAAAGGGAATAGTTACGCTGGCAGGCATCAAGGAAACTTTCGCACATCAGACTGCAGCAAACTGGCTTCTGGCCTGTGACATCGCTCAGCCTGCAGACGATAAAACAACCTGGAATACACCGCTGACCAAAGCGATGGAACATATGAAGCAATTTGACCTTGAATATATGACTGTCGTATCAGGTGATGATAACAAACTTGTCGGAATAATCGACGCAAAGGCGGTGAATCGGAAAATTAGCGCTGAGGTTGTGAAAAAACACAAACAAGCTGACGAAATGGCAACAATGACTACATAGAAAAATTTCAGGTTTTTAAATGTCTGCAATGCCTTTTTGAAACCTTTATTCGAATGCCAAAATATAATTTCCCAAAATCTGCAAAGCTGACTTCAAAATACGATTTCAGAGCGATTCTGGAACATAAATTATTTGCTAAAAACAACTTAATGACATTGTATATGACTCCCAATAATGCCTCAACGGCAAGGTTCGCCGTCTCTATAAGTTCAAAAACTGCCCCAGCAGTCGTCAGAAATAGACTCAAAAGACTTGCCAGAGAAGCCTTTAGGTTAAGCAGGCATACAATCCCTGATAATTTCGATTACCTCATAATTTTTTCCAGGTTATTGTCTAAAGTTAAGTCTTGTGATATAAAAAAATTAAGTCTCAGTCAGGTCAGAGACTCCTTTTTGGAACTTGTAAGGCAGGGACAAAAGCTTCTTGAAAAAAGGCAGGACAAAAACTGAAACATTCGCTTTTCTGGTTACCGAGAGTCTTGTTTTCATCATAAGACTCTACCATGCTGTTTTGAGCCCCGTTCTGGGTACTCAATGCAGATTTGTTCCAAGCTGCAGCAACTACGCAATTGAATCTTTCAGGCTGTTTGGCCCATTCAGAGGCCTTTTTCTTGCGATAAAGCGGCTCCTGCGATGTCATCCTTTCGGTTCACAAGGCTACGACCCGCCGCCTGCAAGGCTAAAAAACTGTTGACTATGAAGGCAAAAACAAAGTTAATGTCTATAGGCCAGACCGCCCGCCAGGCGGGTATTTCGACACAGTCGCTGCAATATTATATAATGGTAGGCCTCATAAAGCCGACATCGGTAAGCAGGACAAACAGAAGACTTTTCGATGGACGGGCCGTTGACAGGATAAAACTTATAAAAAAACTAAATAAATCAGGCTATCCGCTTCGTGCGATACGGGAACTCTTTCTCGAAGGCAGACAGGATATTTAAGGAATAACCTAATGAGCGATTATGATTATATACAAAACAAACGGAATATGATTGTCGGCGCTTTTGTTGTTGTCGGCGTTCTTATTTTTGCCTATATGGTTTTCCTCTTCGGCGAACTGCCGGTAACGGTAACCAAGTTCACTTCCTATTCCGTAACGGTAAGATTTACCTTTGCGCCTGGAGTTCAGGAAAACACACCCATAAGATACTGCGGCTACCAGATAGGCAGAGTAACGTATGTTGCGCCGCCGACGCCGTTTCCGGATAGCAGCGGCAGAACCGTTCACCAGGTTACGGTGGAGATGTCAATAGACCGAAAATATTCAACCGTTCCCGGCAACGTGAAAGCCAGGCTCGGCAAACGCGGGATGGGCAGCAGCTATATCGACCTGATAACAGAACCGATAACGGAAGAGGAGCTTGCAAAGCTCGAACCGAAATACCTGCGGCAGGGAATGCTTATTCCGGGATTAGACAGCTCAGCGGCCGAATTCGAACTGATACCGCCGGAATTGCAGAATAAAATAGATACATTTTTCGTAAAGGTTACAACATTGACCGACAACCTTAACACCATAGTCGGAGACACAAACAACCAGCAGAACCTTAAAAAAACGCTGGCAAACCTTTCAAAAGCCACGGAAGAATCCGTTGCAACGCTTCAGCAGATAAGGGAGTTTTCTCAAACAGGTAAAGAAAAATTGGCTTCTGTTTCAGATTCGGTTACGCAGACAAGCGAAGAGCTGGGCGAAACGCTTATCGAGCTGCGCAGGATACTCAACAAAATTAACAGCGGCGAAGGCACCGTAGGAAAACTTATCAACGATGGCAAACTCTATGAAAACCTGCTCGACAGCAGCGAAGAATTGAAGGCAGCACTTGAGAAAATGAAAAAGACCTTCAATAAAACCAGCGAAAAAGGCATCAAGGTCAGCGTTTTCTAAAATTTAAACAAAAAACCCCGCCATAATGGCGGGGTTAAATATTTGTAGATTGCCACGGCTTAACGGCCTCGCAATGACGTTTTTTTAGTGCATATCAAAGAGTGACTGAGTTTTAATAATCGTTACCTGGTCTGGATACGCGTGGAATGCGTGAACGTGCAGTTCATCGCGTCTTGCCTCAAAATCAATATAACTGAAAGGCTCAAGACCGCCAACGGCAAGTTTCGGGAATTTTACAAATATGCCGCGATTGCGGGCAAACCTTTCAAGGTCGGTATGGCTCTGACGGTAGAGATTGGGACTCATCTTTTCGACCTGGAAATCCGTCATATAGCTAAGGCCGCGGGCAAGCGTGCATTTATGATTTCGCTGGCCGTTGAATCTGAATCTTTCAATCAGGCCGCGACGAGGCAGAAGCTGCGTCGGGTTGCTTATCAACTCCGAAAGACAAAGGTCATTCGCGAAAACACTGACTACGTGCGAGCCGCCTGTCGCCCAGATGAGCGCTTCATACTTGTCGGTCTTTATCGTGCGCTTCTCATAAATGCTGAAAAGCTCCGGATGAAGCGGCCGCTGATACAGGGTGAAGGTCAATTCGCTGACAACAACATTTGTATTCGGAAGTTCCATTGCTAAATCCACCTAAGATTTAAAAAACTCACTGCTTCTTATAGTGTTATTTTACCAAAAACAGCCTTGCGATTCAAGGCCATTATCAATGCTGATAATGCGGTTTTACTACATTATAGGACAATGAAAGCATAACTCCAGAAACGGACAGGGATAAAGATTTTAAAAAAAAAACGCCTTTTCCGGAAAAAACACGGAATTGCAAATAATTTTTGAATTTTTTAGTGCTGCCCAAACAGCCAGGCGTTGAGAAGTGTGGCAATTATATCGTAGAAGGAGTGAGTGCCTGCGGCTATGCCGAATCCCCGTGCGGCGAAAATTACGGCAAAGAATACCCCCGCAACAGTTCGAAAAGCAAAACGGGGCAGAGTAAAAATCTCCGCCTTGGCGAACTGGCCGTTGAGAAACACAAAATGATGATGAAGACTGAAAAGGACGGAGGATATAATCACGGATATAACCACGGCTTTAAATTTGTTTATGCCGAGAACCGTTTCAAAAAATATCATCGAAATGCTTATGAGAATCAGCCTGAAAATCAGCTCTTCGTAAATTCCCGCCCCGATGCCGGTCAGCAGGTCCATCGCAATGTTATGGCTACCGCTGTCGTATTGAGAAGCCATACTATTGGCCGGCACATTTGCCGACCTGTTAAGAACAAGTGCAAGAACGATAAGGGGTATCGCCAAAATCAGACATTCTATGGTCATAATCAAAAAATCGCCCGCCCTGATTTTCCAGCTTTGTCTTGAAATAAGCTGAATTATCAAAAGCGTCAGAATCACGACAACAGGCGCGAAAAACCAGGCGTTTTTTGTGTCCATACCGAGATAGTGCAGAAAGTTCTGTACCCAGACGAAAGACACTACCGCCCCGCGGATATTGCTGACAGGCTCAGTCAAAAGCTGGGGATTGACCAGGAGGACAAGAATTTCATAAAAGACGATAAAAGGCAGAAGAAAAACAAGTGCATAAACAGGCCGGCCGGTCCTGGTAAAATATCCCGCCTCTACCGCCATTATGCTGCACGATTCTTTTTTATCAGTTCCATCTGATTTTTTTGCTGCCATCGCGGCAGAAGTTTAACCTGACAAAGTAAAAAATGCAAAACATATCCAGTTGACGCAGATAAAAAAATATTGAATAATCTCTCAGACTATGACAGCACAAACGATACAACAGATATATGAGCTGCTTTTTAAGCGATTCGGTCCGCAGCACTGGTGGCCGGGCGAAACAAAGGATGAGATTCTCGCAGGGGCCATCCTGACGCAGAACACAAACTGGCAGAATGTCGAAAAGGCCATACTGAACCTGAAAAAAGCCTCCGTAATGAGTCTTGAAAAATTATATTCAATCGGGCAGCCGCAACTGGCGGAGCTTATCAGACCTGCCGGCTACTACAATATTAAGGCAAAAAGACTCAAAGCCTTTTTAAAATGGCTCTTTGAGCAGCATAACGGCCGGCTTAGCGAAATAGAGTCAATTCATACCGAAAATCTTCGCCAGGAACTTTTGCAGATAAACGGCATCGGCCCGGAAACAGCAGATTCGATTTTACTTTACGCATTTGACCGGCCTGTTTTTGTCGTTGATGCGTATACATACAGGATAGCGACAAGGCATCAGTTAATCGAGCCGCAGTGCGATTACGAGCAGCTTCGCAGCCTGTTTGAAGATAGTCTCGAAGATAACATAAAACTCTTCAATGAATATCACGCCCTGCTTGTTCGTACAGGCAAGGAATTTTGCAGGCCGCAGGCCAGATGTGCAGGCTGTCCTCTTGAAAAGCTGCCGCACCAGACCGAAATAGATTAGTTCAATGCGTATTATAAGAAAAAAAATAACGGTACACGGACAGGTACAGGGAATAGGATTCAGACCTTTTGTTTACAGACTCGCTGCAGAGCTGAACCTGACAGGCTTTGTTTACAATTACACACAGGGGGCAATAATAGAAATTCAGGGCAGTAAAGACAACACAGAATCATTCATCAGCAAATTAAAACAGGGCGGCAGTCAAATACCTCTTCTGAAAATCACCTCAATGAATATCACTGAAACTGCCCTGATTACCGATGAGAAGTCTTTTGAGATAAAACAAAGCACAGCAATCGGAACAGTAAGTGCGGAAGTTACCGCTGATATCGCTACGTGTCGGGATTGCCTTGCCGAGCTGTTCGATAAAAACGATTTCAGATATCGCTACCCGTTTATTAACTGCACCAACTGCGGTCCGCGATACTCAATAATAAAGTCGATACCTTATGACCGGCCCAATACAACAATGGCAACTTTCACAATGTGCGATAGATGCAAAGAACAATATGAAAATGTCGAAGACAGGCGTTTTCATGCTCAGCCTGTGGCCTGCCCTGTATGCGGACCAAAAATAAAACTTTGCGATAAGACGGGCAGAGAAATTGAAAATGATCCAGACAAGGTCATTTTAGAAACAGTTCAGCTTCTGCTGGCGGGAAAAATTGTCGCAATCAAAGGGCTTGGCGGATTTCACCTTGCCTGCAACGGCGAAAATGACGAGGCGGTAAAAATGCTTCGCCTGCGAAAGATGCGCGATTATAAGCCCTTTGCGATGATGGCGGCCGATATAGATAAAATCCGGCAATTCGCTTATGTTGACAAAACGGCAGAAGCGATTTTACAAAGCCCGCAGTCGCCAATCGTTCTTTTGCCAAAAAAAGAACCAAATACAATCGCACCGTCAGTTGCCGGCGGTATAAATACATTTGGTTTTATGCTGCCTTACACTCCTTTGCATCATCTTATATTCGCTGAAAAAAAGTTAAACGCCCTTGTCCTGACCAGCGGCAATATCGCAGATGAGCCTTTGATTTGCAAAGACAGCCAGGCTCTTGAGAAACTTGGATGTGTCGCTGATGTATTTTTAATGCACAACAGAGAAATTTATCGTCAGGTTGACGATTCTGTAATACATATTATTCAAAATGAACCTGTCCTGCTTCGCCGCTCAAGAGGATTTGTACCGCAGACTTTCGTTTTAAAAATTTCAGCTCCAGCCGATATATTCGCAGCAGGTGCAGATTTGAAAAACACCTTCTGTTTTGTAAAGCAGAACCGCTTTATACTCAGCGAGCATATAGGCGATATGGCCGATGCGAGCGTTTACAAACACTGGTTATACTCCATTGAACACTTAAAAAAACTTCTCGAAGTCAATCCTTCTGTAGTTGCCGCCGATTTACATCCGAATTACCTGTCAAGTCAATATGCAAAGAGGCTCAAAAAGGACAAATTCATCGAGGTTCAGCATCACTGGGCTCACATAGCTTCAGTCCTTGCCGAACACGATATTGATGAAAAAATAATCGGTATTGTCGCAGACGGTACAGGTTACGGCACAGACGGTGCGATCTGGGGCTGTGAGTGCCTGGTTGCCTCGCTTGACGATTTCCAGCGTTTCGGCCATTTATCTTATTATCCGCTTCCCGGCGGCGACCTGGCCGCCAAGGAAACTATCAGGCCGATAATGGGCCTGATGAAAAAATATAATCTTTCCATTCCTGAAAAAATCCTCAAGGAAATCGAACCGGAGAAAGAAAAAAGAAATGCGGTTGAAAAACAGATTGAAAGAAACATAAATACTATTGCGACATCGAGTCTTGGCAGATTGTTTGATGCAATCGGCGCTCTTTGCGGTCTGGGGAATTATAATTACTTTGAGGCACAGCTCCCGATGGCTCTGGAGGCAATCGCAGATAAGCAGGTAACTGAATATTATCCATTCGACCTGAAAGAAGAAAACGGAGTTACCACCGTCGAAATCGGTGATATGCTCAAAGGCGTAATAACAGACAGAATGGGCGGCGTTGATAAAAGCATTATCTCGGCAAAATTTCATAACACTGTAGCCGAGTTTTTCCTTGCCCTGGCGAAACAGGCGAAAAACCGGACTGGCATAAAGACCGCCGCCGTAAGCGGCGGCGTGTTCTGCAACAGATTTCTTTCGGAAAGGCTGATTGAACTGTTGAAAAATAATGGCTTTACTGTATTATTTAACCAACTTGCACCCGCCAATGACGGCGGAATTTCACTGGGTCAGGCTGTCATAGCGGCAAAAAAATCAGGTTAAACTATGTGTTTAGCAGTACCCGCACGAATAATTGAGTTAAAAGGCGATGAGGCGATTGCCGATTGCATAGGCAATCGTATCGAGGCTAAAACTACGCTCGTGCCGGATGTAAAGGTCGGCGACATCGTCCTCATACACGCAGGCTTTGCCATCACAGTTCTCGATGAAAACGAGGCCAAAAAGACCTGGCAGCTCCTGGCCGATTTGGACAACTTTTCAAGGACCGACAAAAGAGTTTCAGGATAAAAAATGCTTGAGAGAATTAACAGGGCTTATACACAAATAGCAAGGGCGCGGAAGACGCTTGGCCGAACTGTAAATATAATGGAAGTATGCGGCACTCATACGGTAAGTATTTTCCGTACCGGCCTGAAGACCGCCTTTCCGGAAGGACTGAAACTTTTAAGCGGCCCCGGCTGTCCCGTGTGTATCACAGACCAAGGTTACATCGACGCAATTTTGGCGTTTGCGGATAGAGCCGACATTATAATTGCCACTTACGGCGATATGATTCGCGTGCCCGGCAGAAACGGCTCGCTTGAGCAGAAAACAAACAGGGGCAACATAAAAATAATATTAAGCGCTGAAGATGTATTAAAACTTGCAAAACAAAATCCAACCAAAAAAATTCTGTTTGTGGCGATAGGTTTTGAAACAACAGCTCCTGCAACTGCAGTTATGGCAAATGAAGCCTTGCAGCAGGGTATCAAAAATATTTTTATTTTCAGCAATCACAAGCTCGTTGTGCCGGCAATGGAGGCACTGCTTAGCGGCAAAAACCACAGAATCGACGCATTTCTCTGCCCAGGCCACGTCAGCGTCATAATCGGTTCGGATGCTTACAAACCGATTGTCAAGCGGTTCAAAAAACCCTGCATTGTGGCGGGCTTTGAGCCGATGCAGATAATCGAGGCGATTTCAGAAATCTGCCGAGAGATTGCGGACGGAAAACCGCAGGTCGGGTCGGTTTATCATGCTGCTGTTACGCCCGCAGGCAATAGGACGGCACAGAAAATAATAGATGAATCTTTTGATATTGCTCCCGGCAGCTGGCGCGGCCTGGGCAGGATTGACAAAAGCACCTTGAAATTGAAGGAGAAATTCGCCGGCCTGGATGCTGAAAAGCAGCTTGGCATTGAATTCATACCCGAAGAGGACCTCACCGGCTGCTGCTGCGGCGAGGTTATATGCGGCCTGATGGACCCGCCTGACTGCGGACTATTCGCAACAAGCTGCACTCCTGACACACCCGTCGGCCCCTGTATGGTAAGCAGCGAGGGAGCCTGTGCCGCGTGGTTCAAATACACCCGCAAAAAAAGGCAAAGCTGATGACGGCAGGCGATAAGATATTGCTCGCGCACGGTGGGGGCGGCAGACTAACGGATGAAATTGTCCGCAATATAATTCTTCCTGCATTCGATAATGAAACTCTCGGCAAACTGACGGATTCCGCCGAAATACAGTTTGGTAAAGACAGTATCTGCTTTACAACTGACAGCTACGTTGTAAAGCCGTTGTTCTTCAACGGCGGAGATATCGGCAAACTCGCTGTCTGCGGCACAATAAACGACCTTGCCGTAAGCGGAGCAAAACCGCTTTATTTGAGCCTAGCTCTCATAATAGAAGAGGGACTGGAAGTCGATACTCTGAAAAAAATTCTCTACAGTGCCGCAACCGCCGCAAAACAGGAAAATGTTCAAATCGTCTGCGGCGATACAAAAGTTGTCGAGGCAGGCTGTGCAGACAAACTTTTCATCAATACTTCCGGAATAGGAGTTAAATGGCCGAAAGCGAACCTTGGTTTTAAAAGAATCGCCGCCGGAGACAAAATTATCATAACCGGCCGCATCGGCGACCACGGTATGACGATTATGTCGCAAAGAGAAGGAATGAAATTTGAAACCGACATCAAAAGCGATTGCGCCTCCGTTGCCCAAATCTGCGAGAAAGTAATTGAAGCACTTGGTAATGATATAAAATTTATGCGCGACCCGACCCGCGGCGGCATTGCCGCAACTTTAAACGAAATCGCAAATCAGGCAAACTGCGGCATTGAATTATACGAAGAGAATATCCCTGTAAACCCAACCGTAAAGGCGGCGGCGGAGATGCTGGGCTTTGATATTTTAAACGTCGCCAACGAGGGAAAGGCCGTCATCGTGATTTCACCGCAAAAGGTAGAGAAGTGTCTCGATATTTGTCGAAGCTGCAAAATCGGCAAAGAAGCCGCGATAATAGGACAAGTTGTCGCAGACGGCGAGCCGCTTGTCGAGCTTGTAACAACTATAAAAGGCAGACGCATTGTGCAGATGCCTTATGGCAGAGAACTGCCGAGGATTTGCTGATGCACGAAGCGATGATTGCCGAAAACATCCTCGAAACAATATTTGCCCAGACAAAAACCAGGGCCGGCAAAGTAACCCGCATAGTTATAAGCTGCGGCCAGATGAACGTTTTAAACGATGAGGCGATGCAGTTTGCCTTCCAGGCCGCCGCGGCAGGAACAATATGCCAGGACGCAAAACTCCAAATAAGACATATTCCGCTAAAAGGCATCTGCAAAAGCTGCGGCAGCGAATTTGAATTTGATTTGTACGACCCGAAGTGTCCCAAATGCGGCAAAAGCGATTTTTCAATCGGCGAAGATGCCCCCCTGCTGCTTGAAGAGATAGAATTTGAGGAAAAATAATGAATCCCGCACCTTCTAAATATTCAGTAAATTATGCATATTTTTTTAAGAATCGAAAGATTGTATGATTAAGATAGATTTAAAAAAAATTAATTAAAAGAAGGTGCGGGATGAAAATAAGGGTAAATAAAAAGATTCTCGAAAAGAACGAAGACTTTGCTGCCGCAAACCGAAAATTCTTCAAAAAGAAAAGTGTCTTATGTATCAATATGATATCATCGCCCGGCTCCGGCAAAACAACCATACTTGAAAAGACCATCGGACAGTTAAAGGTTAAAATTAACATTGCCGTAATCGAAGGCGACCTTTATACAAAACTCGATGCCGAAAGAATTCGCTCAACCGGCGTCCAGGCCATACAAATTGAAACAAAAGGCGCCTGCCATCTGACAGCGGAGCAAATCACCAACTCACTGCATAAGCTTGATACCGATAACCTTGATATTATTGTAATAGAAAACGTGGGCAATCTTGTATGCCCTTCTGATTTTGACCTCGGTGAAACAGTGCGAGTGGTAGTTCTTTCAGTAGCCGAGGGCGATGACAAATGCAGAAAGTACCCGCAGAGTTTCGCAAAGGCGGATGTGTTATTAATAAACAAAACAGATATCATACAATACGTAGATTTTGATGTTAAAAAAGTAAAGGCTGACGCATTAAAACTAAATAAAGATTTGAAAATTTTTGAAATATCTGCTAAAACTGCTGCCGGTATGGAAAACTGGTACAAATGGCTTGAAAAGGCAAAAAGGTAAAAATATGGACTTTTTCAATTACAAAAATGGCAGATTATTGGCAGAAGACGTTGACGTTGCAAAAATAGCCGAGTCGGTCGGCACACCCGTTTATATTTACAGCAAGGTGACGATACTCGACCATTTTGAAAAAATCAAAAATGCCTTCACCGAGCTTGATACGACCATCTGCTATTCAATCAAGGCCTGCGGCAATATAAATATTCTTAAAATACTCGCCGCTGCCGGCAGCGGATTTGATATTGTAAGCGGCGGAGAGCTCTACCGCGCTCAGCAGGCCGGCGCAGATATGAAAAAAATCGTCTTTGCAGGCGTAGGCAAAACCGATGAGGAAATTATCGCCGCACTAAAAGCAGGCATCGGTTATTTCAATATCGAATCCGACGCCGAACTTGAAAATCTTATAAAACTTGCCAAACAGGTCGGCGTAAAAACAAAAGCCGCCCTTAGAGTCAATCCCGATGTTGACCCGAAAACCCACAAGTACATTACCACCGGCAAAAAGGAAACAAAGTTCGGCGTTGACATAGAATGGGCAGAAAAAATTTTTGAACAATATGGCAAAAACGATTATGTAAATTTATGTGCCGTTCATGTTCATCTTGGCTCAGGCGGCAAGACAATCGACCCATACCGCCTGGCTGTTGAAAAAGTTCTGCCTCTTATTGACGCCCTTAGAGGCAACGGCTTTAAAATCGAAGCCCTCGATTTGGGCGGCGGATACGGAGCCGATTACCAGACCGACACAGTACCAACCGCTGCGGACTATGCAAAAGGAATTGTCCCGCTGCTGGCGGGTAAAGATTTAAAGCTGATACTCGAACCCGGCAAAAGCATTATGGCAAATGCAGGGATACTACTTACGAAAGTTTCGTATCTCAAACAGGGCGGCAAAAAGAAATTCGTCATTGTCGATGCGGGTATGAATGATTTAATCAGGCCGAGCCTTTACGAGGCGTTTCATTTCATCTGGCCTGCAAAGGTTGAAGAAAAATTTTCTTACGTGAAAAGAACTGAAAAGCTCGATATAAAAGGATTGGAGTTTGTTGACATTGTCGGCCCAATCTGTGAGGCAACCGATTTTTTTGCTAAAGACCGTGCCATTCCTCCTGTCAATCGCGGCGATTTTATAGCAATATTTACCGCAGGCGCCTATGGCTTTACGATGGCCAGCAACTATAACGCAAGGCCGCTGCCTGCCGAAGTTCTCGTTGATGGCAAAAATTTTAAAATCATTCGCAAACGCCAAAGCTATGAAGATATGATTGCTTTAGAAAAATAGAGAGCAGCGGCTTTTCAAACGATATGCTGTTCGATGAAGCTGGTATCGACCTTGTTCTGAAGATAGAGGCTGTGCGAGAGAATTCTTTCACAGACTGATATTGTGGTCTTTAACGGCTCAATCTTAAATTCCCGCAGTGCACGCCTCATTGTCGTAATCGCTTCATCTCTTGTCGGCCTGTGTACAATCAATTTTGCAATCATCGAATCGTAATAAGGCGTAACCGTTGCGCCCTGGAAAATATGCGTATCGACTCGGACGCCCATTCCGCCGGGCAGGATAAACTTTTCAATTTTTCCCGGGCAGGGTGCGAAATTGCGAGCAGGGTCCTCGGCATTGATTCGGCACTCTATCGCGACGCCGGTATGAACAATATCTCTCTGCTTTAAATTTATATTCTGGCCGCCCGCGACCTGAAGCTGCATCTTGATTAAATCTCTGCCGGTAACCATTTCAGTAACCGGATGCTCAACCTGGATT
>Ga0315275_10001725_pt1 | contig 19424 bp, 13 predicted proteins | sample YL17G03_0_MG_FD_205557 | JGI IMG/M metagenome (GOLD analysis project Ga0315275, IMG submission 205557) | Sediment microbial communities from Yellowstone Lake, YNP, Wyoming, USA - YL17G03_0 | ecosystem: Environmental > Aquatic > Freshwater > Lake > Sediment | place: USA: Wyoming | collected...
CCTGGTCGAGTTCATGCGGAGCAAGGGTGTCAACGAAGGCGCCTGAGCAGCTCCCGCACCAGCATCCCTTCCGTCTGGTCGAGCGGGCGGAGCCGGATCCGCACGGCCGCTTTTCGGTCGTGCTCGCAACGGCGAACGGCACACTGACGGGGACCGGCGCGTGGCCGATCACGCTGGTGGCCGAGGCCCTCGCCCAGGCGATACTTCTCGTGGTTCAGCCGCCCCGGCAGGGCACATTGCGCCTGGTCGGCCTTGACAATGTGGCGGTGTACCAAACTCTTGAGCCCGGCGATCGCCTCGAGGTCGAGGTGGAGGAGCTGGGAGCCTTTGGCGACCTGCGGCGCTACCGATGCCGCGGCCGCCGGGGTGGCGGGCTGGCGGCGAGCGCGGAAGTCACGGTCTCCGGATCGTGACGGCGTAAACGGGAGAGGCGAACATGCAAGTGCGCCGTGTGGAAGACAACGGGGTTGCAATCGTCGAGGTCGAGGGCACGATCAAGCTCGGGGAGTCGGCGGAGCTGTTCGCCAAAGAGCTCCAGAGCGTGCTCGACGAGACCAAGAGCGGGGTCGTGATCGACTTTGCCCGCATCGACTACGTCGACTCGACCGGGATCGGCGAGCTGGTCGGCTACCTTCAGAGGTTCACCAAGGCCAAACGGCGCGTGGCCCTCTTCCGCCCCCACCACCGGCTCGAGGCGCTGCTCAAGCTCACCCGGCTGGAAACGATCTTCCCGATCTTCTGGGAGCGCGAGGACGCCTTGAAGTTCGTGCGCGCCGGCGGTGCCGCATCGTAGTAGCCGTGTCTTTCAGGAGTTCCCGGGGGCCGGCGAGGCTGGACCGGCCCGCTAAGGTCATGCGGCTCCAAAGAAGTGGTGCGAAAGGGGGGAGTCGAACCCCCATGAGCTTGCGCTCACAAGGTCCTGAGCCTTGCGCGTCTACCAATTCCGCCACTTTCGCACGCGCCTCGCGGAGTGTAGCGGCAGGTGCGAAAACTGTCAACGGGAGCGCGCTTTCTCGCGCTCGTGACCGGGCAGAGCATGCACCGTAGGCAGGTCCTCGAGGAGATCCGCGCCGCGCGCGGCAACGGCGTGACGCTCGCCCAGCTGGAGCGCACGCTGATCGCCTCCTCGGACAGGGAAACGGTGCACCGCGAGCTTCCCGCGCTCGTCGCGGAGGCGGAGTCCCGCGGGGAGCTCGTCCGCGCCAAGGGGCGCCTCGTCGCGGTGGAGTTCACCGACTTCTACGTCGGCGAGCTGCGGCTGACCTCGCGGGGCTTCGGGATCGTCCGTCTGGGCGAGCGCGACATCCCCGATATCGTGGTTGCCCCCGAAAACCTCTCCTCGGCCCTCGATGGGGACCAGGTTCTGGTGTATCGGGAGATGCGCCGCAGGAAGGGGCAGCTGGTCCCCGAAAAGAACGGCCAGGTCGTGCGGGTGCTGCGCCGACGGCGCCCCACGCTGGTCGGCCGCTTCGTCCCGGACCCGGTCCGGCCGTGGGTCGACCCGTACGCGCGCCGGCTCAACATGCGCGTGGTCCTCGACCCGATCCCGGACGAGCTCCCGCGCGCGGGCGAGTTCGTCGAGGTGGCTGTGGGCGAGATCCCGGAGCAGGGGCCGGTGCAGGGGCGCCTGCTCCGGTGCCTCGGGGCGCCCGGGGAGAGCGGCGTGGACGAGGAGGTCGTGCTCGCCGAGCTCGCGATCCCGGTAGAGTTTGCACCGGCCGCGCTGCGCGATGCGGACGCCTTGCCCGCTGGCGTGCTCCCGGAGGATCTGGCGGGCCGGGCGGACCTGCGCGGCCAGCCGGCGGTGACCATCGACGGCGAGACCGCGAAGGACTTCGACGACGCGGTAGTGGCCCTGCATGCCCCGCACGGAGCGATCGAGGTCTTCGTGCACATCGCCGACGTCTCGCACTACGTCCGTCCGGGCACGGCCCTCGACGGGGCCGCGCGCGAGCGCGGGACCAGCGTGTACCTGCCGGGCCGCTGCGTCCCGATGCTGCCGGAGAAGCTCTCCAACCAGCTCTGCTCACTGCTTCCCGAGCAGGACCGGCTGGCGTTCTCGGCGCGCTTCCTGGTCGCCCCCAACGGCGCGGTCGAGGGCTACCGCGCCGAGCGGAGCGTTTTCCGCTCCCGCCGCCGCTGCACCTACACCGAGGTCTTCGCCTGGCTCGAGACCGGCTCGTGGCCCGCCGAGCTGGCGCCTGAGGTGCGGCGCTCGCTCGAGCTGCTGGACGAGGCCGCCACACGAATCGGCGAGCGGAGGCGCGGCCGCGGCGCGATCGACTTCGACCTGCCCGAGCCGGAGATCCTGCTCGACCCCGAGGGTTTCATGACCGGGGTGCAGGCCGCCCCGCGCAACCGCGCCCACCGCCTGATCGAGGAGTTGATGATCGCGGCCAACGAGTGCGTGGCGCGCATGCTCGTATGGGGGCGGCAGCCCGGCCTGTTCCGGGTCCACGAGCGCCCCTCGGCGGGAAAGCTGGCCGAGCTGCAGGCCGTGCTCGCCGAGTTCGGGATTCAGCTCAAGGGCAACCTGGAGGAGCTCCCGCCCCGCGAGCTGCAGCGGGTGCTGGCCGAGATCGCGGACAAGCCGGGGGACCGCTTCCTGCAGACGCTGGTCCTCCGCTCGCTGGCTCGCGCCGCCTACCACCCGCAGTGCAAGGGGCACTACGCGCTCGCGACCGACTTCTACCTGCACTTCACCTCGCCGATCCGGCGCTACCCGGACCTCGTCGTGCATCGATTCCTCGGCCTGCTGCTGTCCGGGCAGGTGCTCGGAGGCGCGGAGCGGGCGCTCGCGGAGGCCGACCTGGAGGAGCTGGCGCAGAGCTGCTCGTTCACCGAGCGGCGCGCCGAGGAGGCCGAGCGCGAGGTCGTGAAGTGGAAGCAGACGGAGTACATGCGCGCCCACATCGGGGAGGAGTTCACGGGGCACGTCACCGGCGTGGTCGCGTTCGGCCTGTTCGTCCAGCTCGAGGAGGTCTACGTCGAAGGTTTGGTCCACGTCGCCGACCTCACCGACGATTTCTACCGCTACGACGACACCGGGCACCGGCTGGTCGGGCAGAGGCGGGGGAGAGTGCTGCGCCTCGGCGACCCGCTTCGAGTGCTCGTGAAGGGGATCGACGAGGAGTTCATGGAGGTCAAGCTTCAACCGCTGCTCCCGCCGCCGGAGCCGGAACTCCGCGGGCGCGGGAGGGGAGTAGAGCCGACGGAGGGGCGGAAGCCCGGAAGCAAGGTCGTGCCTCCCACGCGGCGGCAAGGTCCAAGGAGCATCCGTGTCCGCAAACTCCACGGGCGCGGGCCGCGCCGCTAGCGACCCGCGGTCCGATCAGGTCTTCACTTCGGCCGTTTGATCTCCCAGGAGAGCGTTTTCTTGATCTTCATGTTCGGGAACTTCCCCCAGTCGTAGACGAGGGGGTGGTAGACGATTTGGTAGCACTGAGGCATCAACAGCGAGTGTGTGGGCGGCGTGCCCGGCTTGGGCCAGGCCCCGGTGACATAGTCCTCCCACGATGCCTGTCCGGTGATGCTCTCCTGGCCCGGCGTCCAGGTTCGGTTCTGGGGGGGGCCCTCCCCTTTCTCCAAGCCACGGGGGACCACCGCCCCGGACTGCTGCTGGACCTCCTGCTGCCAGATTCCGGTGCACTGCTCGTGGGGACCGAGAAGGTTGCCGCTGAGCGTGTAACTGACCAGGTCACTCCTCGTGTCGCCCAAGCCGAAGCTGTAGGTTTGATTGTGGCTGTTAAGCGTGAAGTGGATCGGCACCGGGCCGCGGCCGCTCTTGTTCCCGGTAAAGCCCCCGCGATAGCTGCAAACATCGTGGACCGTGTGCGAGTTGTAGTTGTCGTGGAGCTGGATGTCCGAGTCGTCGGATCGGTAGGTCGCCTTGCGCCTGTCTGCCTCTACGAATTTGACCCGCGCCTTAAACGTGACCGAGTAGTTACGCGTCACCGTGATCTTCGCATCCCCGGGCTTGTAGGTGCCGCTGAGGTCCTCGGTGTAGGTTATCTTCACGTCCCACTGGTCGCAGACGATGTTGAACTCCTTCTTGGCGAGCTCTTTCTTTGCCCCGGGCTCATACTTTGGTCGTGTCTCGCAGGTGTTGAAGATGGTGAGCGTCTCCTTGTCCGGCTTGCAACCGTCGGGTGCCCTGTACTGAACGGTGACTTCTGCGTTCTTTCCCGCCTTGAAGACGTAGTGCCCCTCCTCGGTTCTTGCCTCGGCGTTGAGGATCTTGCCCTTGTCGACCTTCACGAGGATGCGCTGCCAGTCCTGCGTTGGTTGACCCTCGTCGTTCCTCAATTCGGGGATCTTGATCGAGACGGTGGCCCCGGCCTGCGCCGTGTCGTTCGGGACCTCCACCCGTGCCCCCTCCGGGGTTCGCTCGTAGTCCCGAATGAGCTTGTCAAGGGGCAGGAACAGGCTCTTGGAGAGTTCCCTAACCCGATTGGCGACGTCGAAGAGAATGTGCCCGGTCCACGAAACGGAGCCTTCCTTCAGCGTCTGTCCGTGGTGTTGATCGAGGAGCTTGACGTGAAAGGTGAAGGTGCCCTCGAGGTTTCCACCCCAGCAGTCCGCAGGGGACTCGGGGTCGCACTCGCGCTTCGTCTTCCCCGTGACCTGGTCCGCGGTGAGTGTCCCGACGAAGAGGTAATGGAGGACCTCTTCGGGCGGAGTGCTGGTCGACGGCACGGGGGGCAGGTGGTCCCTTCGCCGCACCGCGGCATCGATCTTGTCGTACCGCTCGTAAACTTCCTTCAGGGCGTCGTGGTCGTAGAACTCGATTTGTGGACAGTCACAGTCGACTGTGGACATCATCAACGGCCCGATCACCATTGACTCGAAGAAGTTGTTGAGGTCAACTTCCTGGCCTGCGGGCATCGCGACAGGCATCATCCCGAGGTTTCGCCTGCAGCAGGTTCTTGCGGAGGCCTGAGTCGCCAGCCCAACGGCAAGCACAACGACCAGCAGCAGAGGGCAGGGGGCGAGTCTCTTGTTTCTCATATTCAGCCTCCCTTCGGTCCAGCCGGATCGAAGCAAGTGCAGCCAGGATTTGCGGTCCGATCAGGTCTTCACTTGGGCCGTTTGATCTCCCAGGAGAGCGTCTTCTTGATCTTCATGTTCGGGAACTTCCCCCAGTCGTAGACGAGGGGGTGGTAGACGATTCGGTAGGCGGCCGGCATCATCACCGACAACGCCGGTGGCGGAGCAACGGCCCCTTGCGGCCAGATCCCGGTCATGTAGTCGTCCCACGACGTCTGGAAGGTGAAGCTCGTCTGCCCCGGCGCCCATGGGCGGCTCGAGGGAGGACCCTCGCCCTTCTCCCAACCGCGGGGGAGGACGATGCTCGAGATCTCCTGCTGCCATGCCCCGGAGCAGCCCTGGCTGGTGCCGAAGAGGTTCCCGCCCAGCGTGTAGCTCGCCCCGTCGCCGCTCCACTTCCCGAGACCGACGTGATAGGTGTGGTCGTGGGTGTTGAAGCGAAGCTCGACTTCGACCGGTGCGCGTCCGCCCTTGCTCCCGTTGAACCCGCCGCGCCAACTGCACTCCTCCCGGGCGGTGTGATGGTTGTAATTGTCGTGGATCTGAACCTCAGCGTCAGAGGAATCGTAGGTCGCAGTGGTACTGCTGGTCTTGATCAGCTGCACGCGCGCCTTGAACGTCCCGGAGTAGCTCCGCTTCACCGTGATCTTCGTGGCCCCGGGGTTGCAGGTGCCGCCGAGGTCCTCGGTGTAGGTGATCGTCACGTCCCACTGGTCGCAGACGATGTTGAACTCCTTCTTGGCGAGCTCCTTTCTCTGGTGGGGTTCGTACTTGGGGTTCATCACGCAGGTGTTGAAGACGGTGAGCGTCTCCTTGTCCGGTTTGCAGGCATCCGGGGCCCTGTACTGCACGTTCACGTCTGCGCTCTTTCCCGCCTCGAAGACGTAGTACTCCTTGTACCTGGCCTTTGCGTTGAGAATCTTTCCCTTCTCGATCTTCACGAGGATGCGCTGCCAGTCCTGCGTCGGCTGGCCCTCCTCGTTTCGCAAATCGGAGATCTTGATCGAGACGGTGTCGCCGGCCTGTGCGGTGTCGTTCGGGACCTCCACACGTGCGCCCTCCGGGGTTCGTTCGTAGTCCCGGATGAGCTGGTCAAGGGGCAGGAACAGGCTCGCCGAGAGTTCCTCGACCCGGTTGCCGACTTCGAGGAGAACGCCGGTCCACGAAACAGAGCCTTCCTTCAGCGTCTGTCCGTGGTGTTGATCGAGGAGCTTGACGTGAAAGGTGAAGGTGCCCTCCAGGTCGCCGCCCCAGCGGTGGTCGGGGTGCTCCGGGTCGCACTCGCGCTTCGACTTCCCGGTGACGCGGTCCGCGCTGATTGATCCAACGAAGACATAATCAAGGGTTTCCTCGGGTGTGGTGGTCGTCGGCGGGAGGGGTGGCAGGTGGTCCCTCTGCTGCAATGCGGCATCGATCTCCTGCATCTGCGCGTAAGCGTCTTCCAAAGCCGTGATGGACTTCCATTGGAATTCTGGACAATCGCAGTTAAGGGTGGATTTCTCCAACGGTCCCTGGACCATTCCCCTGAAGATGGTGCTCACCGCCCCCGCTTCGTCCTCTTGGCCCTGAGGCATCGTGATGTGCATTACCGTGAGCTCTCGTTGGCAGCAGGTTCTTGCGGAGGCCTGAGTCGCCAGCCCAACGGCAAGCACAACGACCAGCAGCAGAGGGCAGGGGGCGAGTCTCTTGTATCTCACGTGCAGCCTCCCTTCGGTCCAGCCGGATCGAAGCAAGTGCAGCCAGGATTTGCGGTCCGATCACGTCTTCACTTCGGCCGTTTGATCTCCCAGGAGAGCGTCTTCTTGAACCTCATGTTCGGGAACTTCCCCCAGTCGTAGACGAGGGGGTGGTAGACGATTCGGTAACACTGAGGCATCAACAGCGAGTGCGTGGGCGGCGTGGCCGGCGTGGGCCAGGCCCCTATCACATAGTCCTCCCACGATGCCTGTCCGGTGATGCTCTCCTGGCCCGGCGTCCAGGTTCGGTTCTGGGGGGGGCCCTCCCCTTTCTCCAAGCCACGGGGGACCACCGCCCCGGACTGCTGCTGGACCTCCTGCTGCCAGATTCCGGTGCACTGCTCGTGGGGACCGAGAAGGTTGCCGCTGAGCGTGTAACTGACCAGGTCACTCCTCGTGTCGCCCAAGCCGAAGCTGTAGGTTTGATTGTGGCTGTTAAGCGTGAAGTGGATCGGCACCGGGCCGCGGCCGCTCTTGTTCCCGGTAAAGCCCCCGCGATAGCTGCAAACATCGTGGACCGTGTGCGAGTTGTAGTTGTCGTGGAATTGGATGTCCGAGTCGTCGGACCGGTACGTCGCCTTGCGCGTGTCTGCCTTGACGAATTTGACCCGCGCCTTGAACGTGACCGAGTAGTTACGCGTCACCGTGATCTTCGCGCCGGAGTTGTAGGTGCCGCTGAGGTCCTCGGTGTAGGTTATCTTCACGTCCCACTGGTCGCAGACGATGTTGAACTCCTTCTTGCCTATTTCAGACCCTGGTTTCACACTCTTATGGCTCTCCTTTCTTACGCAGGTGTTGAAGACCGTGAGGGTTTCCTTGGCTGACTTGCAGTCGTCCGGAGCCCGGTATTCGATCTCTACGGTGGCGGCCTTCCCTGCTCTGAAGACGTAGAGCTCTCCCCACTTTGCCTCTGCGTTGGTGATCGTACCCTTCTCGACCTTCACCAGGATCCGCTGCCAGGGCTGAGGTGGGCGTCCCATGTGGTCGATGATGTTACTCAGGGTGACAGCCGCAGTGGTGCCGGCTTGGACAGTGTCACCACTGTCTTCCGGAAGGGTGACTCGGCACTTCTGCGGCTTGCGCTCGTAGTCGTAAATAATCTCGCTGATATTGGAGAAATCCTTCACCAAGTCTCCAACGGGATTGATCCAGGTCTCGTTGCGGGCGTCCGCTGACGGCTCGTACCAATCGATCTTATGGTTCATGCCCTCGTCGAGTGCCCCGGTCCATGACACCTGTCGTGACTCTTTGAGAAGCTCGTCGCCGTGCTCGGGGTCGATGAGCCGGACCCTGGCGACAAATGTCCCCAGGAGGTCGCCATTGTGGTCAATCTGGGTCCGACCCTCTGGTTTGACCTCGCCGACAAGACGATAGTCTTCCACGGCACGAAGACACAGCCTCACCTGGACGGGACAGTCAACGTCGGGGAGAAAGCTGTGGAAGGGACTCGCGAAAGACGATGCAAAGTGGTCACTCCAGTCAACCTGGTTTCCGGGTGGTAGCTGAAAAGGCGGCGTCGAGACGCCCCGCTCGCAGCAGTTCTCCTCTGCGCCTGCCGTCGGGTCGAAGGACAGGACCGCGACGAGCAAGCCGAACGTTATGACCGCGGTGCGCTTCCGGATGACCGCTCTCTGGACCGCAATTGCCAACTCAGTTTTCATCGCACACCTCCGGGGCGGAGTCGGGTCACGAAGCCCGACCGCGCCCTTATCCGACACCCCCGACCTGCTACTTCTCCACCAGCTCCACCCGCCGGTTCTTGGCCTTGCCTTCCTCGGTTTTGTTGGATGCCACCGGGGCGAGCGAGGCCACGCCGTAGGGCTTCAGGCGCGCCGTCGCAATCCCATGCTTGGCGACCAGCGCGTTGACCACCGAGGCCGCGCGGTCCATCGAGAGCTTCATGTTGTGCTCGAACGTGCCGGTGTTGTCGGTGTGACCGACGATGAAGACGTTGAGGCTCGAGTTGTTCTTGAGCAGCTTGGCCATCTCTGCAAGAGCCGGCTCCGACTCGGGCTTGATCTCGGCCTTGTCGGTGTCGAAGTAGATCCCGTAAACGGCGGCATGGCCGGTGGTGGAGATGTCTTTGGCCATCACCTCGGCGGTGGCCTGCATCTCCTGTGCCATCTCCTTGGCCTTGACGGTGGTGACCCAGTACCGGTCGCTGCCGGTGGTCACGAGGACCCACTGCGAGCCTTTGCGGGCGGTGAGCCCGGGATCGCCGTCGTACGTTCCGGAGAACTCGATCGTGTACTCGGCCTTTCGCAGGGCGCTCTCGGCGTTGCGGACCACTTTCAGCCGGCTGTAGGACTCGCTGGTGCAGTCGTAGTAAATGCGCAGTTTCTCGCCTTCGACGGTCTGGAGCTTGCCTTCGGCGCCGATCGGGATCTTGACCGCGTCCCAGTCGCTTCGGTCGCAGCTGTAGATGTAGCAGCCGGAGACCCTACTGAGGAGCGTAGAGTCGCTGCACCCTTTGGCATCCGGTTTCACGCCCTGGCCTCGGACCGAGACCGGGGCCAACAGCGCGACGGCCAACATCGCCCAGCCGAACTTGATGCGGGTACGTTGTCGCATTGGTCCTCCTCTTCTACCGTTTCACCAATTCGACCCGACGGTTCTTCGCGCGTCCTTCATCGCTGTCGTTCGACGCGACGGGTGCCAGAGGCCCGACCCCGTGCGGAGCCAGTCGAGAAGCTGCGATGCCGTACTTCGCGGCCAGGGCGTTGGTCACTGACGCGGCACGTGCCTCGGAGAGCTTCATGTTGTGGCCGATCTCGCCCGTCGCGTCCGTGTGGCCGACCACAAACAGGTTGAGTGCGGGGTTGGCCTTCAGCAGCTTGGCCATCTCTGCAAAAGCCGGCTCCGACTCGGGCTTGATCTCCGCCTTGTCGGTGTCGAAGTAGATTCCGTAGACGGCGGCGTGGCCGGTGGTGGAGATATCGGAAAACCAGGAGGCTGCGTTGGCCTGGATGGTCTGTTCCATGGATTGTCGCTCGACGATATACAGCGAGATGTAACGGCCGCCTTGGTAGGGATCGACGCAAACCCAAATCTCTTTTCCCTCTTTGACGATCTTACCGACGGTGTAGTCTTTGTCCTCCGGAGTGTACAGTACAGTGCCACCCGCCTTACGGATTGCGTTCTCATAGTTGCGAATGATCTCCAGGTTGCCGGCGATTTCCGCGCCATCTTTGATACTGTAGTCAATGTAATATTTGTCTCCCTCCACTGTTTCTTTTCTGTCCTTCAACTGATAGGTGTAGGTATCAAACTTCTTGTGGTCATAATGCATGATGTAATACCCCGGCCAGCGCGAGAACAGCGGGTGGTCCTTCCCTCCCTTGGTATCCTCCTGTGCCAGCGCCGCTCCGCCGAACAGGAGAGCCCCAATCACGATAACCAACACAGCGTTCCTTCTCATGGTTTGACCTCCTTCCAGCTCTTCACCGATTCACCAATTCGACGCGGCGGTTCTTCGCGCGTCCGTCCTCGCTGTCGTTCGACGCCACGGGCGCGGTCGGTCCGTCACCAACCGCCTTAAGCCGAGCCGCCGCCATTCCGTGCCTGCTCACGAGCGCATTGACAACCGAGGCGGCGCGGTCCTGGGAGAGCTTCATGTTGTGCTCGAACGTGCCGGTGTTGTCGGTGTGGCCGACGATGAAGACGTTGAGGCTCGGGTTGTTCTTGAGCAGCTTGGCCATCTCGGCGAGCGCCGGCTCGGACTCGGGCTTGATTTCCGCCTTGTCGGTGTCGAAGTAGATCCCGTACACCGCGGCATGGCCGGTCGTCGTGATGTCGGAGAGCCACGAGGCCGCATTCGCCTGGATCGTCTGCTCCATGACCTGGCGCTCAGTGATATTAAGCTCAACATTTTCGCCCTGGTTCCGGGTCTTCGCCCGAACCCAGATCTCTTTCCCCTCCTTGACGATCTTGCCAATCGTGTACGACGTGCCGTTGGTGTATAGGACCGTGCCGCCGGCCTTGCGGATGGCGTTCTCGTAGTTCCGGATGACCTCGAGCTCGCTTGCTCCTGCGACGTCCCTCTTGTTGCAGTAGCTAAGGTAGAAGTACTCTCCCTCGACGGTTTCCTTGCTGTCCTTCAACTCGTATGTGTAGGCGTCGAACTTCTTGTGGTCGTAGTTGCAGAGGTAATACCCCGGCCAGCGCGAGAACAGCGGGTGGTCCTTCCCTCCCTTGGTATCCTCCTGTGCCAGCGCTGCTCCGCCGAACAGGAGAGCCCCGATCACGATAACCAACACAGCGTTCCTTCTCATGGTTTGACCTCCTTCCAGCTCTTCACCGATTCACCAATTCGACGCGGCGGTTCTTCGCGCGTCCGTCCTCGCTGTCGTTCGACGCCACGAGTGCCAGAAAGCCGACCCCGCGCGGAAGCAGGCGGACGGGGCACAATCCATGCGCACGGTTTGATCGACCCGCCAAGCTTGTGAAACAAAGTACAAAGTACCTTACCGTAGCGCGCGAACCGGTCACACACGGGAGTCGCCACTGCATGGGATTGATCTCTCTCGGCAATTCTACGGCATCCGCAGGACACCTCAAACTCGATATGAGAAGGGCTCTCGCAAACCTGGCGGGCCAGGGCGGCCCAGGAGCTAGCCGATCGTGGGAGAGGGGAGGACGTAGCGGTCGAGCGTGCTGCCCGCCTTGCGGCTCATCCAGACGGAGGAGGCCCGGCAGTCGGCGCCGGCGTCCAGAAGGTGCTCGAGAGCGGTCTCGAACGTGGCCGGCACCAGGAGCTGGACTTCGGCCTGACCGCCGTCGGCCGCGAACTGCAGCGCCCGGCCGAGGGCCGCAAGGGCGGCCTCGCCGGTGGCCGCAGCAACCGGCCCGCACTGGCCCGGGCCGCCGTACGCGTAGCCCGCGATGCGTTGCCCGTCGCGGACCTTGGCGAGGCGCAGCCTGCGCTCGGTCAGCCAGTACTCGTGGTCCATCGGCCGCGTCACACCGCGAGCCAGGCGGTCCAGGCGCTCGAGGTCCGCCGAGCCGGCCCGACGCTGCACCGCGTCCTGGGTCAGCTCGCTCGAGGGCTTGAGCTTGGCGAGCTCCTGGCCGGCCACGCGTGCGTGCTCGGCGGTCAGCACGAGCCGGTAGACCGGGAAGCGTGGACGCAGGCCGAAGCGAAAGAACATCGCCTGCCAGCGGGACTCGCCCAGGACGTGCACAGCGCAGTCGCTCGCCCCCGCGCGCTCCCCGTAGGCCATGGATCGCCGCACCAGTTGCTCTGCGACCTCGTGCTCCAGGTATTCGGGCAGGAGCCAGGGCTGCGGGACGTTGAGCTGGCGGGAGCGGACGTGGTTTGCCACAAACCCCACCACCTCGTCCCCTACGCTGGCGGTGAGAAAGCCGTCGCAATCGTGGCGGGCGAGCTGCCGGAGGTCGAGGGCAAGGTCGCTCGGGGGCTGGCCGCGGAGCTCGACGGGGGCGGTGTCCTGCCAGCCGGGGAGGGAGGCGCGGAGCTGCTCCGCCATGGCCACGAGCGGCTCCAGGCCGACCCGCGAGACCGGCTGCACCTTCACCTTCCCCGTCATCTCAAGAACCTCCCACTGATGCCGTCGGCGCAACGCTGCCCGAGGTGCGCATTCTAGCAGGCCCCGCGTCGCAGCGAGCAGTGTCGCCCGGGGGGTGTGTCAGAATGCCGCCTGACGACGGGGAGGTCGCCGATGTCCCATCACGCCACGGCGGGGAGCTTCCTGGCAGTCGCGGGCACCCTCTGGTTCGCGCTGCTGACCATCGCGGCGCTCGCCGGCGTCGCCTGGTCGCTAAGCCGCAAGCTCTCGCTCCTTCTGACCGGCAGGCGCCAGGTCGAGCTCGGGCGCTGGGGCGAGCGGCTGCGCGGCCTGCTCGTGTTCTTCGTGGGGCAGAAGCGCATGTTCCTCGAGCCGATCCCCGGGATCATGCACGCGCTGATCTTCTGGGGTTTCCTGGTGTTCACGGTGCGCTCGCTCTCGATGGTGGTGGAGGGGTTGACGCAGGGGTGGGAGCTGCCCCTCATGCACACCACGCTCGGGCACGCGTACCTGCTCAGCAAGGACCTCTTCGCCGTAATGGTACTGGTCGGGCTCGCGATTGCGGCCTGGCGGCGCCTCGTCACCCGGCCGGAGAGGCTGGAGTACAGCGCGGACGCGTGGGTGATCCTCGGCCTGATCGCCGCACTGATGGTCACTGACCTGCTGGCCGACGGCGCGCGCATTGGAGGCGGCGCTCCGGGGCCATGGGCGTGGACCCCGGTGTCCTCGATGGTCGGCGCCGAACTCGCGGGCGCGAGCGAGGCCGGCCTGCGGACGACGTACACCGTGGCGTGGTGGCTGCACCTGACGGTGCTCTACGTGTTCGCAAACTACCTGCCGCACTCGAAGCACTTCCACGTCTACACGTCGCTGCCCAACGTGCTCCTGCGCCCCCTCAGCGAGCCGGGGCGCCTCTCGAAGATGGACCTGGAGAACATCCAGGAGGGGACGGCGCTCGGTGCCGCAAAGGTCACCGACCTCACGTGGAAACAGCTCCTGGACCTCTACACCTGCACCGAGTGCGGGCGCTGCACGGTCGTCTGCCCCACGACGATCACCAAGAAGCCGCTGGTCCCGCGCGACCTCACGATCGACCTGCGCGACCACCTGAACGCTTCGTCACGGAAGATTCTGCGTGACCCGGGTGAGACATCGGGCGTGCCGGGTCGAGCGCTGGCCGGCGACGTCATCGACCCCGAGGTGTTCTGGGCGTGCACGACCTGCCGGTGGTGCGAGGAGTCGTGCCCGCTGTTCATCTCGTACGTGGACAAGATCGTCGAGGTGCGCCGGCACCTGGTGCTGGAGAAGGCCGAGTTCCCGGCCGAGGCCGAGCCGGCCTTCCGCGGGATGGAGGTCAACGGCAACCCGTGGCAGCTCCCCGCGGAGTCCAGGGGCGACTGGGCCAAGGGGCTCGACGTACCGCTCGCGTCCCAGGCTGGAGGGTTCGAGTTCCTGTTCTGGGTCGGCTGCGCCGGCTCCTACGACGACGCAGGCAAGCGTACCTCCGTTGCTCTCGTAAAGCTGCTGCGGGCGGCGGGCGTGAAGTTCGCGATCCTGGGGTCGGAGGAGCGCTGCACCGGCGATGCCGCGCGGCGCCTGGGGAACGAGTACCTCTTCCAGACGTTGGCGGCGGGAAACGTCGAGACGCTGAACGGGCACGGCGTCAAGCGCATCGTCACCAACTGCCCGCACTGCTTCAACACGCTCGCCCACGAGTACCCCGATTTCGGCGGAGACTACGAGGTGCTGCACGGGACCCAGCTCGTGGCGGAGCTGGTGGCGAAGGGGCGCCTCTCGTTCAACTCGGAGATGCGGCGCGAGCTGACGTACCACGATCCCTGCTACCTGGGCCGAACCAACGGCGAGTACGACGCGCCGCGGGCGATCCTCAAGGCGATCCCGGGGCTCGCGCTCAAGGAGGCGCCGCTGTCCCACGAGAAGGCGATGTGCTGCGGCGCGGGCGGCGGGCGCATGTGGCTCGAGGAGAAGCTCGGGACGCGCATCAACCAGACGCGCCTGCGCCAGCTCGCCGAGTCGGGCACCAACGACGTCGCGGTGGCCTGCCCGTTCTGCGCCGTCATGGTCGGCAACGCGCAGCAGGAGCTCGGCCTGGAGACGGCGCAAACCGTGGACGTCATCACCCTCGCCGCGCAGGCGCTGGGAAAAGAAAGCTCACAGCTAACAGCTGACAGCTGACAGAAGGCGGGAACGCACCTCTTGGTGGAGGCAACGGGTGATCGGCGGCGGGGGACGGCGCGAAGGGGCGAGGCAATCGCGGCCCTCTTCTTGAGGCTGAAGGGCTACCGCATTGAGGCGCGCAACTGGCGCTGCCCGCTGGGCGAGATCGACATCGTGGCCTGGGACCGCGACACGCTCGTGTTCGTGGAGGTCAAGGCCCGAACCGGAACCTCTGCCGGGGCGCCCGAGGAGGCAGTGAACGCGCGCAAGCAGGCGCGCCTCGTCCAGCTCGCACAGGCGTATCTGTCACGGAGGCGCGGAGAGATGCCACCCTGCCGGTTCGACGTGATCGCGATCGAACGCCGGCGACCGTTCCCCCGAATCCGGCACCTGCGCGCCGCCTTCCGTGCAGACGGAATGGTCTAGATCGGCACTCGCGGGAGAGGTCCAGTCTGTTTCGTTGACCGGCACCAGCGTCTCGACTAGCATCGCTGGTGGTGCAGACGGGGGAGGAGCGCAGCATGATCGGACGTCTGTTCAGGGTCGCGTTGGTCGTCGTTGTCGTCTCTGTTGCATCTGGCGGCCTGGCGCTTGCGCAACAGACGGACCCGAAGCTCTGGGAGGAGATCCAGGCGCTCAAAAGGGGTCAGGAGGAGATCCGGAGACAGCTCCTGGAGATCAAGCAACTGATCCAGAGCCGCCCGGCCGCCGCGCCTGCCGCACCGGATGTCCGCACCCTCTCTGTTGATCTCGGGAATCACCCAAGCAGGGGCAGCAACGCTGCCAGGCTGACGCTGATCGAGTTCTCCGACTACCAGTGTCCGTTCTGCGCCCGTCACACGCGGGACACGAACCCGGAGCTCGTCAAGGAGTACGTCGACACCGGGAAGGTGCGCTATGCCTTTTTCGACATGCCCCTGGAAAACCTCCACAAGTCCGCGTTCAAGGCGGCCGAGGCGACGCGCTGCGCCGGGGACCAGGGCAAGTACTGGGAGATGCACGAGCGCCTCTTCGCCAACCAGCAAATGCTGGAGCCGTGGAGCGCGCACGCGAAGGCGCTCGACCTCGACGTCGCAGTCTTCGACACGTGCATGAACAGCGGGAAGTCCGCCAACGCCGTCCGAGCCGACATGGCGACGGCCCAGCAGTTGGGGATCAACTCAACACCGACCTTCTTTCTTGGCGTCACTGACCCAGGCAATCCCGGGAGGGTGAAGGGCCTCTCCCTAGTACGCGGCGCGCTACCGTTCGGCACCTTCAAGATGGAGATCGACAAGGCCCTCGCAGCGGACGCAGCGGAGAAGTAGGGGGGCTGTGCACCGCCGGGCCGGCGCGGCGCGCCGGCCCCACACAAAAATCTCTCGCAAGGACGTTCCTCGCGGTGGTCTTTGTCGCTGTGGGGCACGCGCTCCGCGCGTGCGTGCCGGCGCGGAGCGCCGGCCCCACATAAAATCTCTCGCAAGGACGTTCCTCGCGGTGGTCTTTGTCCCCGTGGGGCACGCGCTCCGCGCGTGCGTGCCGGTGCGGAGCGCCGGCCCCGCATCGTTTAGGGCAATTGATGAAAAGGACTGAGCACGCGCGGGGCGCGTGCTCCACAGAAAGAGGAACGGAACGGCCGGGTTACGGGCGGTCGAGGAGGTAGGCGAAGCCCATGCCGCCGCCGATGCACATGGTGACGATTCCGCGCTTGGCGTTGCGGCGCTTCATCTCGCCCAGAATCTTGCAGGTCAGCACCGCGCCGGTGGCGCCCAGTGGGTGGCCGGTGGCGATGGCGCCGCCGTTGACGTTGGTCCTCTCGGGATCGAGCTTCAGCTCGCGCGAGCAGTAGATGGACTGGCTGGCGAACGCCTCGTTGATCTCGACGACGTCCACGTCCTCGAGCTTCACCTTGGCCTTCTTGAGAAGCTTCGGCACCGCCTTGGCCGGGCCGATCCCCATGATGTCGGGCGGCACGCCGGCCACGGCCCAGTGCTGGACGAAGGCGACCGGCTCGAGGCCCATCTTGGCGGCCTTCTTGTCCGACATGACCACCACGGCGGCGGCGCCGTCGTTGATCTGCGAGGAGTTGCCGGCGGTGACGGTGCCGCGCGGGTCGAAGGCGGGCCTCAACTTGGCGAGCGCCTCCAGGGAGGTGTCGGCGCGCGGGCCCTCGTCGGTGTCGAAGACGAACTCGCGCCATGCCCCGTCGTCCATCGTGCGGACCTTGAGGGGCACGATCTCGTCCTTGAACTTGCCGGCGGCGATGGCCGCGGCGGCGCGTTGGTGGGAGCGCAGGGCGAACGCGTCCTGCTCCTCGCGGGTGATGCCGAACTGGCGAGCCACGACTTCGGCGGTCGTGCCCATGCCGGTGTAGGCGTTGGGCATCGCGTCCATGAGCGCGGGATCGGCGAAGATCTTGTTGCCGCCCATCGGCACCATGGACATCGACTCCACGCCGCCGGCGATGATCACCTCGGCGTTGCCCGAGCGAATCACATCGGCGGCCCAGGCGATGGCCTGCGAGCCCGAGGAGCAGAAACGGTTGGAGGTGCACGCCGTCACCTCGACCGGGAACCCAGCCAGCAGGGAGATCAGGCGCGCGATGTTCATGCCCTGCTCGGCCTCGGGCATGGCGCAGCCGAGCATGATGTCGTCCACCATGGCGGGCTCGAGGCCGGGCGTGCGCTCGATCAACGCCTTGAGGACGGGCGCCGCGAACTCCTCGGGGCGGGTGTCCTTCAGGCTGCCCTTCTTGGCCCTGCCGATGGGTGTGCGGGCGTACGAGACGATCACTGCTTTGGGCATCTCATCCTCCTGTGTAGGGGCGGCCCTCGCGGCCGCCCGCCACGGGCGGGGGCAAGCCCCGCCCCTACATCAGCACGTCAGTTCCGGAGCGGCTTGTTGTTGAGCAGCATGTAGGTGATCCGTTCCTGCGACTTCGGCTCGCCGCACAGCGAGAGGAACGCCTCGCGTTCGAGATCGAGGATCGTCTCCTCGCTCACAGGGTTGTTGATCGTCGTGTCGCCCCCGCACAGGATGTTGCCGACGTGGGTGGCGATCTTTTCGTCGTGCGAGGAGATCCAGTGGGTGATCTTCATGTTGTGGAGCAGCATCTGAATGGTGGCGACGCCCTCGCGGCCGGGCAGGTTGAACTTCCTCGGCAGCGGCGGGCGGTAGCCCTCCTCGGCCAGCGCGATGGCCATCCGCTTGGCGGTCCACAGCTGCTGGTCGCGGTTCATCTCGACGTGGTCGTAGGGGCGCAGGTACTTGAGCTCGCGGGCCTCCTCGGCCGATGTCGCGACCTTGGCCATTGCGATGTCCTCGAACGCCTTGCGCAGGAAGGGGAGGTTGGAGAGCACCGGCTCGTCCACCCCCTCGAGCACGCGCTCCAGCATGAACACGTGGCCGCCACCCGCGGGTACCAGGCCTACACCCACTTCGATGAGGCCCATGTAGGTCTCGGCAAACGCGCAGACGCGGTCGCCGGCCATCGTGATCTCGGCGCCGCCCCCGAAGGTGAACCCGAACGGCGCGGTGATCACGGGGACGCGCGCCCGCTTCATCCCCATGGTCATCCCCTGGAACATGCGGATCATGTCGTCGATGGCCTTCCACGCCTGGCTCTGGGCACCCTCGAGGATCATCAGGAGGTTGGCCCCGGCGCAGAACTGCTCCCCCTGGTGGTGGATCACCAGGCCGCGGAAGTCCTTCTCTGCCAACGCGATGGCCTTGTGCATGACCTCCATGATGTCGCCGTCGATCGGGTTGAGCTTGGGCTGCAGCGCGGAGTGGAACTCGACGCACGCGACGCCGTCGCCCAGGTCGATCATCGAGGCCCCGGCGTTCTCGAACACGGCAGGCGCGCGCTTCTTGATCTCCCGCAGCACCAGGAAGCTCTCGGGTCGCGGTATCGGCACGTAGACTTTGGTGCGGGGGTCGTAGTACTCCCGGCGCAGGGCACCGTCGCGGTAGAACGTCGCCGCCCCGGCGGCCAGCATCTCGCCGACCCAGGGCGCGGGCTCGACACCCTCGGCCTTCATGCGCTTGACCGTCTCCTCGACCCCGAGTGCGTCCCAGATCTCGAACGGCCCCAGATCCCAGTTGAACCCCCAGGTGAGGCCGTGGTCGATGTCGACAATCGTGTCGGAGATTTCGCCAAGGCGCCTGGAGGAGTAGGCGAGGCCGTCGCGGGTGATGCGCCAGGCGAAGACGCCCGCGCGGTCGGTGGCGTTGGCCAGCGCCTTGATGCGCGCACCGGGGTCGTGGAGGCCCCTGGTGACCTTCAGCGACGGCGCGTCGAGCTTCGCCTTCGGGCGGTACTGCCCGGTCTTCCAGTCCAGGGTGTAGTCGATGTTCTCGCCCTTGGGGCCCTTCTCGCGCTTGAAGAAGCCGGCCTTGGTCTTGCGCCCGAGCTGCTTGTTCTCGACCATCTTCGTGATGAACTCAGGCATCGCGAACATGGGCTGACCCTCGTCGTCCTTGCACTCCTCGCGCAACGTGCGGACGACATGGACCATCGTGTCTAGGCCGACCAAGTCCGTAGTACCAAAGGAGGCGCTCTTCGGTCGCCCCATCGCCGGGCCGGTGATCGCGTCCACCTCGTCTACCTGGTAGTCCATGTCGATCATGGCGTGGACGGTGGCCATGATCCCGTAGACCCCGATCCGGTTTGCGACGAAGTTTGGCGTGTCCTTGCCGAATACGATCCCCTTGCCGAGCAGGAACTGGCCGAAGTCGGTGATGAACTTCACGACCTCGGGGTCGGTCTCCTCGCCGGCGATCACCTCGAGCAGGCGCATGTAACGGACGGGGTTGAAGAAGTGGGTGACCAAAAAGTTCTTGCGGAAGTCGTCCGAGCGGCCCTCCAACATCTTCTTGATCGGCAGCCCCGAGGTGTTGGAGGAGACGATCGAGCCGGGCTTGCGCACCTTCTCGAGGCGCTCGAACACCTGCTGCTTGA
>Ga0315275_10001726_pt1 | contig 19421 bp, 18 predicted proteins | sample YL17G03_0_MG_FD_205557 | JGI IMG/M metagenome (GOLD analysis project Ga0315275, IMG submission 205557) | Sediment microbial communities from Yellowstone Lake, YNP, Wyoming, USA - YL17G03_0 | ecosystem: Environmental > Aquatic > Freshwater > Lake > Sediment | place: USA: Wyoming | collected...
GCGACCACACCAGCGGGAACCCGTCGATCAAACCCGTCGCGGCTGCGGCGCCTGCCGTTACCGCGGCGGTCTTGAGGAAGCGCCGGCGTCCCGTCGAGGTCTGCGTCTTGGTCCGTTGTCCGGCTGTGGTTACTTTACCTTTCTTCAACATGGTCTTCTCCTCTGTTGGCGATGGAAGTACAAGTCAAGTTGAGATCATTTTTTTCTCGATCCCCACGCCGGCGGCGAGCGCCCTCTCGTACTCGAGCGGGATGGTGGCCGAGTCCTGCAGTGCAATGCCGGTGGAGTCGAACAAGGTGATGTCCCGGTCCGAGTTCCGCCCCTTCTTTTTCCCTACGATCACCTCGCCGATCTCACCGGCGATGTCTGCTTCCTTGAGTTCGCCCTGCGACAAGGGCACGTTGATCTCTCCGTCGGTCCGGCACTGGCGGATGTCGTCCACGAAGATGCGTGCGCGCTTCAGGATCGCGGCTTCAAGCTCCTGGTCCCCCGACTTGTCGGCGCCCAGAGCGGCGATATGCATGCCCTCGCTGATCCATTCGTTCTTGACGATGGCTCCGCGCGCCGGGGTGACCGTCACCACCACGTCCGCGCCGCGCACGGTTAATTCCAGGTTGGTGCTGGCAATCAGCTTGAAGCCCTCATATTTTGGCCGCTGCTCCTTGACGAAGTGGTCCAGTGTTGCCTGCGAGCGGCTCCAGACCCGAACCTCCTCCCAGCGGAATACCTCGTTGCAGGTGGCGAGCACGCCGGCGGCCATGTGCCCCGCACCGACGATGGCCAGCACCTTCGAGTCCTTGCGCGCCAGCCACTGGGCGGAAACAGCCGCGGCCGATCCGGTGCGCATGACGGTGTGGTGGCTGCCGTCGCAAATCGCCAGCGGAAAACCGGTTTCGGGATGGGTGTAGATCAGGATCGAGAATACGGTCGGCAGATCGTGGTTGACGCGGTTGTTCTCGCGGATCGACACCCATTTGCAGGCCGCAGCCTCGGGTTCCTCGATATAGGAAGGCATCACTTCCCATTCACCCGGATACTTGTCGAGGACGATATGGCCCTTGGGATCCATGTAGAAGCGCCGCTCCCCGTGCATGCGATACGCCTGTTCCACGCATTGATTGTATTCCGCCGGGGTCAGCAACCCCATCATCTCGGTGCGGCCCAGGATGAGGGTCTTGCGGTTACGCCAACTCTGCATTGCGGTGTCCTCGATCCGGTAAGCTCAGCGTACTCCTGACTGGGACTGTCTCGCCTATTTTTTCTTGCGCGGGCTGCGCCGGGCGAAGTCGTTGGCAATGTCGTCGAAGGTGGTGAACCTCACGCCGGGATGACGGATGATGTGATTGAACAGGCGCTCGAGCATCAGCAACACCTGCGGGCGGCCGGACACATCCGGATGGATGGTCATGGTGAAAACGGCGTAATCCATTTCCCGGTACACCCAGTCGAACTGATCACGCCAAATTTCCTCGAGATGCCGCGGATTGACGAAGCCGTGGGAATTGGGCGCCTTCTTGATGAACATCATCGGCGGCAAGTCGTCGAGATACCAGCTTCCCGGAATCTCGATCAGGTCCGTCTCGACGCCGCGCTGAAGTGGTTTCATCCATTCCTGCGGCTTTTTCGAGTAATCGATCAGTGTCCAGCTATCGCCGACGCGCACGTAGTAGGGCTCGAAATCCTTGTGCATCAGACTATGGTCGTACTTGATTCCCCTTTTCAGGAGCAATTCGTTGGTGACCGTGCTGAACTCCCACCACGGTGCGACGTAGCCGGTGGGACGCCGGCCGGAAACCTTGGTCACCAGGTCGATACACTTGTCGAGCACCGCCTCTTCCTGCTCGCGGGTCATCGAGATCGGGTTTTCGTGGGTATAGCCGTGAATGCCGATCTCGTGCCCTGCCTCCACCACCATGGCGGTCTGTTCCGGGAAGGTTTCGATGGAGTGCCCCGGAATAAACCAAGTGGTCTTGACGCCAAGACGCTTGAATAGATTGACCAAACGCGGCGTGCCGACTTCGCCGGCGAACATGCCGCGCGAGATGTCGTCCGGAGAATCTTCGCCCCCGTAGGAACCCAGCCAGCCGGCGACTGCATCCACGTCTACACCGAATGCACACAAGATCTCCTTGGCCATTGATTTCTCCTCAAGTTTTAGGGGCGTGGCAATCAGACTTCGCGCCATGCACATGTGCTGACCCGGATCCGGCAGTGTCAACGAAATCCCGGTTATGGTGGTTTGGCACGCAGGGCTATTTTATAGAATTATAGACTTTTACTTGTCAACCGCATGCGCAAATCTTCGTCCAAAACCACTCCGGCCAAATCCGTGAAAGCCAGAATAATTTACTTGCAACCCGAGTCTGCGAACTCATCGATGAGGACGCATCTTCACAATGCCAAGACTCTCCTGGAACACGCCGTCGTCGAACAAGCCGGCGGCGGCCCCTCACAAACGAAGCCGGAATCTAAACGCTGCCGCGTCTGCTCCTGCGCTGCTATGCCGGACTTCCGACCGGCGCCATGAATGTGTCAAGGAATGCGAATCCAGCGGCTTGCTGAATCAGGCGCTCGAATGTCTCGCGCAGCGTCGCCGGCGGCAACCACGGATACGGCAACGCCGATTGCAGGGCACGCAATGTATTTCCATCGCGATCCTCGATGATATCCATGCGCTCGATGTGTATGTGCATCGCGCGCACTCTCAACCTCGTTTCGTCGGATTTGAACCGCCACCGGTAATAGCCCTTCCCGACCCGCAGCGCTGAATTGGACGCCTGCCTCATTATCACCAACCACGGGATGAAGTCGATGCGCTCGCCGTCGTCGACGATCGAATCGCATACATAATAGGTCTTGCAGCAGTCGAAGTTTTTTCTGAATTCCCGAACCAGCGTTTGCGCAATCGCGTCCGCTCCCTGCACTTTGTCGGGAAACGAGATCGTGTCCGTCGCAATGGAGTAAGTCAGAACCGCGTCTGGCGTATAGCATGCGAGAATAACGGGTGGGCGATTGAGGTCTTTCGCCTCAAGGTACGCCTCAAGAAGTTGCTTCGGTGTGTTCATCCCGTTGCCGATCGGATATCAGGGAAATGACCAGGCGAGCATATTAGCGCGCCCCGCTGGCGTTGTGCCCACAAGATTCCGGGTTGCGCGCACACCAAGCTTGGACTATAAGAACGAACCGGCGCGACGGCTGACGCGTCGTTCCACAGCAAGAAAACCGGAGGAGCTTCATGCACGATCTCGTGATTCGCGACGGCACGCTCGTCGATGGCACCGGCGCGGCGCGCCGCATCGCCGACGTCGCCGTCGACGGTAAATTCGTCACAGCGGTCGGCGGCGACATCGGCCGCGGACGCCGCGAAATCGATGCCAGGGGATTGCTGGTTACGCCCGGCTTTGTCGACATTCATACCCACTACGATGGCCAGGCCACCTGGGATCCGTATCTGACGCCCTCTTCCTGGCACGGCGTGACGACCGTCGTGTTCGGCAATTGCGGCGTCGGCTTCGCGCCGGTGCGCAAAGGTGCCGCGCCCTATCTCATCAACCTCATGGAAGGCGTCGAGGACATCCCCGGCACCGTGCTGGCCGAAGGCGTGAAATTCAACTGGGAATCCTTTCCCGATTATCTCGATGCGCTCGAAGCGGCGCCGAAGGTGATCGACGTCGGCGCACAGGTGCCGCACGCGGCGCTGCGCTTCTACGTCATGGGGGAGCGCGGGGCCGACCATGCGGCCGTGCCGAAGGACGAGGAAATCGCGCAGATGGGCATACTCCTGGAGCAGGCATTGGGCGCGGGTGCACTCGGGTTCACTACGTCGCGCACCATCAAGCATCGCGCCCGCGACGGACGCCTGACGCCGAGCCTGTCGGCGCGCGAGCCCGAATTATTCGGCCTTGCCGCCGCCATGAGACGGGCCGGGCGCGGCGTGATCGAAGTCAATTCGGACTTCGGTCCGGGCGAATTCGAAATCCTGCGCGGCGCCGCGCAGGTGGCCGATCGGCCGTTGTCGGTGCTGCTGCTGCAGGTCAACAACGCGCCAGACTTGTGGCGCGAGACGCGCGCGCAGATTCACGCCGCACGCGCGGCCGGCGTCGATGTGAATGGACAGGTCGGCTGCCGGCCGATCGGCGTGATGATGGGTCTCGAAACCACCATCCATCCATTTTCCTCGCACCCGGCGTGGCTGGCGATGCATCATCTGACGCCGGCCCAGCGCGTCGAGCAGTTGCGGCGCGATCCGGATCTGCGGCGCAAACTGGTCGCGGAACGCCCGGCCGACGAGCACACCGCGCGCATCGCCGGCGCGCTGCACAGAATTTATGTCGTCGACGACAGTTACGACTACGAACCGCATCCCTCGATCAGCATCGGGGCGCGGGCGCAGGCCGCCGGCACCAGCCCATGGTCGCTGGCGCTCGCGGCGATGATGGAGCGCGATGGCAAACAATTGCTGGTCGAGACCTTTGAGAACTACACCGAAGGCAGCCTCGACAATATCCGCGAGATGCTGGAGGATGAGGCGACCGTAATGGGCATCGCCGACGGCGGCGCCCACGTATGCACGGTATGCGACGCCAGTTCGCCCACGTTCCTGCTGACCCACTGGGCACGCGATCGCAAACGCGGCGCGCAACTGCCGCTGGAATTCCTGGTGCGCAAGCAAACCCGGGATTGCGCGCTGGCCTACGGACTGCAAGATCGCGGCGTGCTGGCCGCCGGTTACCGGGCCGACCTCAACATCATCGATTTCGACAGACTCGGCATGCGCAAGCACGAAGTCGTCTACGACCTGCCCGCCGGCGGGCGCCGGCTGATGCAGCGCGCAGACGGTTATCGCCACACTTTCGTGGCCGGCACCGAGACGCTTTGCGACGACCAGCACACCGGCGCAATGCCGGGCAGGCTGCTGCGCTGAACGGCTCATGGGCAAGGTCTTTCGCGTCGACTATCCCATCCGCTTCTCGCATTGCGATCCGGCCGGTCAGGTTTACTTTCCGCGCTTCTTCGATCTGCTGCACGACGCGATGGAAGACTGGTTCAACATCGGCCTGCAGGAACGTTTCGCCGATTTGCTGATGAACAAACAGCTCGGCACGCCGACGGTCGGCACGCAGTGCGATTTCCTGAGCCCGGCGCGCTTCGGCGATGTGCTCGCCATCGAGCTGTCCATCCTGCGCCTCGGCAACAGTTCGATCGAACTCGGTTTCCATGCCAGCATCGACGGTCGTGCCTGCCTGAAGTGCCGACACACCATCTGCATGTTCTCCAAGGAAAGCCTGAAGGCCGTGCCGATACCCGCAGCGCTGCGCAGCCGCATGCAGGATTACGTTGCAGCGGCGCCGTAATACGCTCGCTACGCGCCTTGCCGGAGGACAACCGAGCATGACCGCCCGCGCCGAGGTTCGGGTCTCCTACTGGACCATAACGCTGGTTGCGGCGCTGCTGCTGATGGTCACCATGGGCACGCGCCAGACGCAGGGATTGTTCCTGTCGCCGCTCAATACCACCACGGGACTGGGTATTGCGACCATCAGCCTGGCCATGGCGATCGGCCAGTTCGTCTGGGGGCTCACGCAGCCGATTGCGGGCGCGATTGCCGACCGTTACGGCGCCGGCCGGGTTCTCGCCGGTGGCGTGTTGTTGCTGGCCGCGGCCTTTGCGATCACGCCGTTGATGACCTCGACCTCGGGGTTGATCATTGCACTGGGCATCCTGATGGCGGCCGGCTCCGGTGCGGGCAGCTTCTCGGTGCTGATCGGATCGGCGTCGCGCTATCTGCCGGCGGAAAAGCGCGGGCTCGGCTCGGGCATCATCAATGCCGGCGGCTCGTTCGGACAATTCGTATTCGCGCCGATCACGCAGCGGCTGATCGGCGGCCTCGGCTGGACGGGCGCCATGTGGTCGCTGGCGATTCTGACCCTCGCCGCATTGCCGCTGACCAGAGTTTTGCGACGCCGTGCGCACGCAGAGCCCGCCGCCAAAACGGCGGCGGCCGCACAGGCCTCGGCGACGGATCACGGTTTACGCAAGATGGTGCGCAATGCATTCAGGAATTCGAGCTATCTCTTATTGCACGCCGGCTTCTTCACCTGTGGATTTCACATCGCGTTCCTGATCACCCACCTGCCGGGGGAAGTGCAGTTGTGCGGCCAACCGGCCCAGGTGGCAAGTTGGTCGCTCGCGATCATCGGCCTGGCGAACATCGTCGGCAGCCTGGCCGCCGGCTGGGGCACGCAGTCCTATCGCAGCAAATACATCCTGTTCTGGATGTACGCCTCGCGCGCGCTGCTGATCCTCGGCTATCTCGCCGCGCCGAAAACCGCGCTTACGTTCTATCTGTTCGCCATGGGCCTGGGCCTGACCTGGCTGGCGACGGTGCCGCCGACCGCCGCCGTGGTCGGCAAATTGTTCGGCGGGCGCTACATCGGCACGCTGTTCGGACTGACGCTGCTGTCGCATCAGGTCGGCGGCTTTCTCGGCGCCTGGCTGGGCGGCCTGGCGATCACGAAGCTCGGCGACTATACGATCATGTGGTATGCCGACGCCGGGCTGGCCGCACTGGCGGCGTTGTGCAATCTTCCGATCCGCGAAGCCCGCATCGCGCCAACACTGCAGCCCGCCTGATCCCGTCACGGTCGCGGGCAATCGCGTAACATGGGGCGTTGCCGCCGCAACCGGCAGGCGCGATCCGGATTCTCCTCATGGCCGAACCAGGCAACTGGGCTTTTCCGAAGGACGTACAACCGCGGCAAGACGAATTGCGCTTCGATCTCGACCCGGCACTCGACGCCGTTGTGCAACTGCGCGCGGAAATCCCGGAGGATGCCTTCACTGCCTCGATCCTCGGCACCGAACGCGCGGGCAATGGCGTGGTAATCGACGACGACGGGCTCGTGCTGACCATCGGCTATCTGATCACCGAAGCCCGGAGCATCTGGCTGACAACCAACAGCGGCCTTGCGGTCGCGGGTTTTGCGCTGGCTTACGACCAGGCCACTGGATTCGGCCTGGTGCAGCCGCTTGGTCGACTCGGCGTTTCTGCACTGCCGCGCGGCAGCGCATCCTCCTGCACGATCGGCGACGACGTCATCGTCATCGGCCATGGCGGCAGCGCGCACGCATTGAAAGCGGAAATCATCGCCAGACGCGAATTCGCCGGTTACTGGGAATATGTGCTCGACGACGCCTTGTTTAGCGCCCCCGCTCATCCACAGTGGGCAGGCACGGCGCTCGTCGGAGGCGATGGCCGGCTGCTCGGTATCGGCTCCCTGCTCGTGGATGAGGTGCTCGACGGCAAGCAGGCGCAAAGCAACATGATCGTGCCGATCGATCTGCTCGAGCCAATCCTGGATGACATGATGAAGCTGGGCCGCCCGAACCGTCCGCCGCGCCCGTGGCTGGGCGTGTATGCGACGCAAGCCAGCGGGCACATCGTGGTCGGCGGACTGGCCAAGGACGGCCCCGCGATGCGGGCGGGCATACGCCAGGGCGACACGGTGCTGGAAGTCGCCGGCCGGCGTGTCACATCGCTGGCGGATCTGTTCCGCGGAGTCTGGCAGCTCGGCGCGGCAGGCACGGAAATCGCGCTGACGCTGGCCCGCGATGGCTCGCTGCTCCACGTGCGTGTGCAATCGGTCGATCGCAACGATTTCCTGAAGAAACCTTCTCTGCACTAGCCGCCAGCCACTGCTTTCCTCCGTGCCCTGCTGCGGCCGAGCAGCATCATCGCTACGGCCATGTTCACGACATTCCATGCCATGCCGTTGATGAATGCCGCCCGGTACGACCCGGTCAGGTCGAAAATCACGCCGGACATCCAGCCGCCCAGCGCCATGCCCAGCATCGTTGCGGTGAGCACGATACCGATGCGCGCGCCGGCTTCCCGGGGCGAGAAGTACTCGCGGATGATGATGGCGTAAGACGGCACGATGCCGCCCTGGAACAGGCCGAACAAAGCCGAAATTACATAGAGCGATGCGAGCCCGTCGAAGGGCAGGAACAGCATCAGCGCGAAGCCCTGCATGCTCGATCCGATCAGCAGCGTGCGCAGCCCGCCGATGCGGTCCGAAATAAAACCGAAGACGAGGCGGCTGACGATGCCGCATCCGAGCAGCAACGAGAGCATCTGCGCCCCGCGCGCGGCACCGTAACCGAGGTCGCCGCAGTAGGCGACCAGATGCACCTGCGGCATGGACATCGCGACGCAACAGGATACGCCGGCAACGATCAGCATGCTCTGCAATGCCTGTGGCGAGAGCCCGAGCGGACGGATTGGCATTGCCGTGTCGCGCGTGGACGCGGCTGCGGCGCCATGCCCCGCCGGCGCGCGCCGGCGCAGGGCAAGCACCAGCGGCAGCATGGTGGCCACGCAGAAGATCGCGATGCCGAAGAGGGTCTGCCGCCAGCCGCTCGTGGCGATGAAATGCTGCACGACCGGCGGCCACAACGCTCCGGCGAGGTAGTTGCCGCTGGCAATGATGGCAACGGCGATCCCGCGCCTGCGGGCGAACCAGTGCGAAGTATCGGCGAGCAGCGGCGAAAAGGTCGCCGAACTGCCGAAGCCGATGAGCAGGCCGTGGGCCAGCGAGTATTGCCAGAGGGTAGAGGCCGACGCGGCGGCAACGTATCCGAGCGCAAGGCAGCCGATGCCGACGATGACCGGCGGCAGGATTCCGAATCGATCGGACATCCGCCCCAGCACAATCCCGCCGACTCCGAAACCGAGCATCGTCAATGCATAGGGCAGCGAAGCATCCGCGCGTGCAACGCCGAACTCGGCCTGCACCGCCGGCAGCGCAACAATTACCGACCACATGCCGACGCCGCCGATAGTCGCAAGAATGAGCGCCAGCACCAGCCGCGTCCACGCGTATGTGGAATCCACGCCGCCATGCACCACGCCGCTCATGTCTTGCCCGTTGCTCACCGTGGCGGATTGTGCCTGAAATCCCGCAGATCGGAAAAAATGCTGGCCGCGGGACACAGAGGAAACCCTGATGAATCGATTTGTCCGGCCCTGACGCACGCGACCGGCGCCGCTCGGCGATAATGCACGGCAAACGCAGGCATGCCGCCGGCGCGGCTACGATTTTCCGGCGATCATCACCATCCTCACGGGAGAAAGGCAATGAAGCTCGAAGGAGCAGTGTGCATCGTCACCGGCTCGGCTACTGGCACCGGCGCAGCCTGCGCCGTCCAGCTTGCCAGGAAGGGATGCCGCGTCGTCGTCAACTACACCAAGAGCGAAAAGGACGCGAGACAAACGCTCAGCGATTGCAACATGGCCGGCGCGGAGGCGATCATGGTCAAAAGCGACGTAGCCAACGACGCCGATTGCCGCGCGCTCGCCAGGGCCGCGCTGGACAAGTGGGGACGCATCGACGCGTTGATCAATAACGCCGGCATTACCAAATTCGCCGCCGCTACCGATCTCGATGGCCTCGATGCGGACGATTTCCAGCGCATCTATGCGGTAAATGTCATCGGGCCCTACCAGATGATCCGCGCCTGCGTGCCGGCGATGAAGAAGCAGGGCAGGGGCGCGATTGTGAACATTTCCTCGATTTCCGGCGTCATGGGCATCGGCTCATCCACCGCCTACGTGGCGTCCAAGGGCGCGCTGAACGCGATGACGCTCGCGCTTGCGCGTTCGCTGGCGCCGGAAATTCGCGTCAACGCGGTCTGTCCGGGGCTGATCGAGACGCGCTGGCATCTGGACCGTTACAGCAAGGAGGAATACGCCAGCTTCAAGTCCAACTACGAGAAGACCGTGCCGCTGGCAAAGGCGGCAAGGCCGGACGACGTGGCGGAAGTCGCGGTCTGGCTGATCGAGGGCGCCGACCTGGTCACCGGCGAATCCATTCTCGTGGACGCCGGGTTGCACCTGGGCAAGTTCTGATGTGAAGTGCTCTTTACAGTCGGCGTCTGCCGCATCTACGGCCTTCGCCTTGCCACCTAAGTGATAGTGCCTGTCTCGAATGCGCAATTGCGATACCCATGGCTTGCGCGGAGAATCTCCGCAGGAACAAAACTTTCTTCCAAGCATCGCTACAGAATCGACCGGGACAGCCGTTTTCATATCAGCCGGCAGGAAACGGCAGACCTAATGACCAAAGGAGAAATCGCATGCGTATGTTGATTCTCGCGCTGACAGCAGCCAGCGTCCTTACGTTATCGCTGCCGAGCTACTCGGCCGAGGGCTTCTTCTCCAAATTAACCAAGTCGTCGCGTTCTCACGAAGGCAGTCACAAGAAACACAAGAATGCGCACGCCAATTCGCCCCGCAGGGCGCACGCGCTTGGCCATTCGAGCAAGCGGATCCACTCTGCTTACGCCCAGAATCAAGCCGCTCCCAGCCGTAAATAAATACGCATCAATCCAATACGATTGAGGCAGGTAAACAAAAAGAAGGCAGGGCAACCTGCCTTCTTTTTTTGCAGGGTCTCTGCCGGCTGTCGGACGGATACAAAGACGCTTCGTCGAACCGCGGCATTCGCGCGCGGCCCGTCGCTTACCTTCGCAACAGCCGCGGACGCCGCGCCTCCTTGACCGCCTGAGCGCGGTTGCGCGCAGCGTTGACGCCGGATACGATCGCTATCGGCGGACCAGGATAGCGCCTGCGAATCGTATAGTAGCCCTCGCGTCCGCACACCCGGAAATCGTCAGAAAAAGGGCCTGCGCACTACTTTTGCCTGCCCTTCGGTGCCGCCGGAAGCATGAAGAAAAACTCGTTGCCGCCGTGGATTCCGGCGCTGACACCGACCTTGCCTCCGAGCTTCGACACAATGCGCCGAACGGTGGCAAGCCCAAGACCATGGCCCGCAGCACGCTCTTGATGCAGGCGAGTGAACGGAATGAACACCAGCTCGCGTTCCTGCGCCGAAAGTGTCCGCCCGTTGTCGCGCACCCAGAAGCGCACATGCGAGCGTTCCGGCGTACCGCCCAGTTCGATACTGGGCGGTACGCCGCCGTATTTGAGCGCATTGCTCAGCAAGTTCAGCCACACTTCTCCCACCCATGGCGCATAGCCCAAGGCGGGCGGCCAGGCCTTCGGCAATTTGATATTGGCGCGTGTGCGCGCCTGCAGGTCGGTCAGTTGACTCAGGACCTGCTCGATCAGAGCGTCCATGTCCAGCAGATGCAGTTCCACACTTTGCTGCGCCACAGTCGACAGCAAGAGCAGGGCATCGACTGCATCAGCGGTCATGGCCAATGCGCCGATGGCCTGCTCCACCAGATGCCGCTGCTCGGCGCTCAGGCCGTCGGATTTGAATTTATGCAGGATCTCCAGGAAGCGACTGGCCGCCGCCAGAGGCGTCTTCAGACTGTGTGCAATAGTGTGGGCGTAGGCCTCCAGTTCCGCATTCTTCTGGGCAAGGTCCTCGCTGTTGGAAAGCAGTTGCTTCTGCAGACTGTACAACTGCAGGTGGTGCTGGATGCGCGCCAGCAGCTCTTCGCGCTGAATCGGCTTGGTAATGTAATCCACGGCGCCGAGTCTGAAGCCCTCGACTTTGTGGGCGGTGTCGTCCAGCGCGGTCATGAAGATCACCGGCAGGGCCGCGGTACGCGCTTTGCTCTTGAGCCGGCGGCAGACTTCGAAGCCGTCCATATTCGGCATCGTCACGTCCAGCAGGACGAGGTCCGGCATTGCCAGTTCGATCTTCTCGAGTGCCTGCGCGCCGCTGCGGGTGAGCATCAACTCGAAACCCTGTTCGGCGAGAAAGTCGGAAATCAGCCGCAGGTTCTGCGGCTTGTCGTCGACAATCAACAACGTGGCCCCGCGACGTTCAACCGCCAACGTCTTCGTGTCTTGCTTCAATGCAATCCTCCAGCATCGCGACCAGGCGCTCTTCCTCGAATCCTCGAGCCAGCGCGTACAGGCGCCGGCCAAACGAGCCGAAGCGCGCGTTTTGCTGCTCGAGTTCCAGCGCAATCTGCTCCACGCGCACCAACTTTCCCATGCGAGCCAGATCGAGAAGTTCCTCGACAACGGCGACGGGCGGCGCAATGATGTCGGCGGCCTGCGCGTCCCCGGTATCGTCGCCGGCGGCCATGCCTGAATCGGCACGGCGCCAGCGCAACTCGAGAGCTTGCTGAATCGCGTCGAGGAGGGCCTCGGTCGGGAATGGCTTGCGCAGACAGGTCACAAAAGTTCCGGGATCCGCCTCGGCACGCTCAAGCTCTGCGCTGCCGGCGGAGGCGCCCACGATGAAAATATTCTCCAGCCCGGGCGTACGGCGGATGGCGCGGGCCGCCTCCACGCCATCCATTCCCGGCATCCGCAGATCCATGACGATCAGATCCGGGCGGTTTGCGAGAGCGCTCGCAACCGCTTCCTTTCCGCCACCGGCGAGCGTCACGCCGAACCCCAGTGGTTCCAACAGTTGTTGCAGCAACCGGCGATTTTCTTCCTGGTCGTCGACGACCAGGATGGTCCGGCGCGCCCCCCGATAGCCCACTACGGGAGCGCTCGCCGGAACGCTATCCTGCCGCGCCTGAACCAGGGGCAGTTTCACGGCGAAACGGAACTGACTGCCGCGCCCCGGCTGACTGTCGACCTCGACATCGCCCCCCATCAGGCGCGCGAGTTCCCGAGTGATGGCAAGCCCGAGGCCAACGCCCGACTCCTGCTTCTGCCCCTCTTCTGCCTGCTCGAATGGCGAAAAGATTCGGGTCGTATCCTTTGGCGAGATGCCCACGCCGGTGTCCTTCACCGACACGCGCAGTTCGACTTTCCCGCCTTCGGCCGGCACGCACCGCACGCCCAGCGTCACCCCCCCCGAGTCTGTGAACTTGATCGCGTTGCCGAGCAGGTTGAGCAGAATCTGGCGCAGGCGCTTGCCGTCCGCCTCGACCATTTCCGGCAGACCTGCGGGTGCATCCAGAAAAAAATCCAGTCCTTTCCTATGCGCTTCGACACGAACCATGGCCGCGATTTCCTCGAACAACGCGGCAAGTTGAACCGGCGCTGGATTGAGCTCCAGGTGGCCCGAGCGGATGCGCGACAAATCGAGCAGATCGTTGATCAGCGAGAGCAGGTGCCGGCCGCTGCTGGCAATCGTGGAAAGCGCCTCCAGGCGGGGCGCATCGGGCAGGGCGCCCGCGCGCACCAGGTCGGCGTAGCCGAGGATGGCATGCAACGGCGTGCGCAGCTCATGGCTCATGTTGGCGAGGAACTGGTCCTTTGACCGGTTCGCTGCTTCCGCTTCGGCACGCGCGGCAAGCAGTGCCCTGCGTTGCGTGCTGAGCTGACGGATATAAAACACCCCGGCCAGCAGAATTGCCGAGAACACCGCCACGGAAGTCCAGATGGCGCGGTAGTCGACCTTGTTTTCATAGCGCACAGACAGCCATTTTTGCGAGATTTCCCGCTGCTCCTCCTGGCTGATGGTAACCAGCACCTTGTCCAGAATACCCACCAGTTCGGGCCAGTCCGTGCGCACGCCGATGGAGAAACCTTGCGGCTGCAGCGCTTTCTCGACTGCCGTGGCAATTTTCAGATTACTGATTTGCCGGTGCCTGATCATATGTACGATCGGGAAAATGTCGTCCACCAGTCCGTCCGTTTTTCCCGTTGAAACAGCCATCAGGCCGTCCAGCAGATTGGAATAGGCGGTGACGTTGAAGTTCGGATACACCTTCGCCGTGAGCTGTTTCGAGGAGTGTCCCTCGACGACGGCGACGCGGTTCTCCTGGAAATCCTTCAGGCCGGATACAAAACTGTAGTCATCCCGGGTAACGATGACATTGACGTAGTGCAGGTAAGGCTTGGTGAAATTGAGGTATTCCTCGCGGTCTTCCGATCTTGCCACCGCCAGCACAACGTCGAGTTCTTTCTTTCGAAGCTTGTTTTCCACTGCGCCGAAGTCCGCAAGCTGCGTTACCTGGAAACGGGTTCCGAGCCGGTAGCGGATGATTTCGAGATAGTCGGCGACAACGCCGACGAAGTGCCCGCGGCTATCCTGGAATTCGTAGGGTGCATAGTCGATTTCGGCGCCGATGCGAATGACCGGATGCGCCGCCAGCCATTTTTTTTCCTCGTGCGTGAGATCGACCAGCGCCGGGGTGCTGGTCGGCTCCGCCGCCGCGGTCATGCACACGGCGATTGCGCCCGCCGCAAGGCAGGCTGTCGCAACCGAAGCAATCATCCGGCGCTTGCGCGCCCCTAACGCTCTCACTCGTACCTCACTTCAGGAACCGCCGGAACCGCCGTACCTGCGCGGACGTCGATGGCGGGCAACCGGCGGCGACGGCATCGCGCCGCCCGCGATCAAAATGCCGGGTCAAGTCACTGCACCGCGCAATTTCGCCGCCCCCTCGCATCCTCTGCCATTTGCGCGCGCACGGCAATACGAAATTGTCCGCCAGTTTCGTCTTCTCCGGAAGACCGGCGATCCAGTCGGGTGCGTCAGGAAGTTCTAGAATGCACGATCTGCTCGCCCGCGACCCGGCTTGACAAATGAGAATCCAGCTTTTCTCGGATCTGCACCTGGAGCATTCGCACCGGCATCCGCCGTTCGTGCTGCCGGCAATCAGCGCCGATGTTGTAGTGCTGGCGGGCGACATCGACAACGGCACGCGGGCCATCGACTGGGCCGAGAAAACCTTTCCGGACCGCACTGTGCTGTACGTTCCGGGCAACCACGAGTACTACGACGCCGAACTCAAGACTGCCGCCGCCGCCTTGAGAGCGCGAGCCCGGCGCAGCGCCAACGTACAGGTGCTGGACAATGACGAATTGACCATCGAGGGCGTGCGCTTTCTGGGCAGCACGCTGTGGACCGACTTTGAATTGTTCGGCCGGGAGAAGATGGACACGGTGATGGCAAAATCCCTGAAATATGTAGTGGACTTTCGCAAGATCCGCATGGGAGGTGATTTGCTCACGCCGCGGCAGACGGTCGACCTGCATCGTGACGCGATCGCCTTCCTGCAGGCACGACTGGAAGAACCGTTCGCGGGAAGGACCGTGGTCATTACCCACCACGCTCCCCACCCCGGCAGCGTCCATCCGCGTTGGACCGGCGACCTCGTCAATGCCGCGTTCGTCTCGGACCTGAGCCGGCTGATGGGAAAATCAGCCTTGTGGTTTCACGGTCACACGCACGACAGCTTCGACTTCCGCGTCCGCGGCACCCGCGTGGTCGCTAACCCGATGGGATACCGGAGGTCGAACTGGCGCGAAACGCCGGCCGCGGACCCACCGCTTCGGGGGGTCGCCGAAAATGCCCGGTTCGACCCCGCGATGGTTGTCGAAATCTGAATGCGCGAAGCCCGGGTTTGACAAACCGGTGGAAATCGCTGCGCCGGATTCGCTCTGAAATCGAGCGCAGGCGGCCTGTTCAGAGCGTGAGCTCGACCCGGTGACCGGCGGCACCCAGCCGGTTGCCCGGGGTATCCGGCCACAGCGAAGTTCTGGCACAGCCGGATCGCGGTAATTCAGCGCATGATCTTTTTGAGCGTGTGGCGCCGTGCGCGGATATAAGGGCGAATTTCCTTCGGCCAGCGCCCCTGGTCGACGGCCTTTGCCCAGGCGTCGCTTAACAGCACCGCAGCGCTTTCGAGCTCGTAGATCGCGCTGTATTTCGGCTCGCCTTGCGCGACCAGCGCTTTTTCCTGTCCGTCTATCCTCATGGAGGCACACGGCTCGGACCTCACGCGGGTTACCGCCAGCACCCCTGGCACCTGGAGCAGGAAGGGCACATGCTCGGCATCGTAGATCTCGTTGAACAGATCTTCCTTGGCGGGATCGATATCGAGACTGGCGGTGAAGACGTACGTGGCTTTCGGGTGCATGACTTGTCCTCCGCAATGGAATCTGGCGCGATCGACGCGCAGCAGATACGGTAATGTTAACAGCCCGGTCAGCGTTTGGCGGAAATCGTTCCATGGCGTGAACCTGGTGCTCATTGTGTGTTCGTGGCGAGAATGTCAATTGCCAATGGAGGTTGTGATGAAACTTTCTGCTCTCGCGTTCGGCCTTTTGTTCGCCGCGCTTGCCAGTGGCCATGCGTGGGCAGCCGACCGTTACAGGATCGACCCCGACCACACGTTCGCGCACTTCGCCGTGGTGCATACCGGAGTTTCCTCGGTGCGAGGCCGGATGGGCGTCATCAAGGGCAGCGCAACGCTGGATGCCGACAAACAGACCGCGGAAGTCGCCGTGGACCTCGACCCGCGCTCGATCGATACCGGGGTGAAGAAGCTCGATGCGGTGCTCAGCGACGAAATGTTCTTCAACGTAGCCCGGTACAAGACGGCCCGCTTCGTCGGCAAGGCCGTAAAGTTCAGGCAGGGCATGCCATCGGAATTCGAAGGAGAACTGACGATTCACGGCGTGACCAGAGCGGTGAATCTGAGCGCCGATCACTTCGTCTGCAAGCAGGTCAAGATCATGGTCCTGGATCGCTTCGTCTGCGGCGGCGATCTGCAGACGACTTTGCGGCGATCGGATTTCGGGCTGGACAAGTATTCGTCGATGGTCAGCGACGAAGTGCGGCTCGTGATATCGGTCGAGGCGATCCGGGAAGACAAATGAAGGCGCTAGGCGCGAGGTGCGAGGTGCGAGGCGCGAGGTGCGAGGCGCGAGGCGCGAGGTGCGAGGGGCGAGGGGCGAGGTGCGAGGTGCGAGGTGCGAGGGGCGAGGTGCGAGGTGCGAGGTGCGAGGTGCGAGGTGCGAGGTGCGAGGGGCGAGGTGCGAGGGGCGAGGGGCGAGGCACGAGGCGCGAGGCGCTAGAGTTCAGGCTGGAGAGCCTCGCGCCTAGTGCCTAGTGCCTAGTGCCTAGTGCCTCGCACCTCGCACCTCGCACCTCGCACCTCGCGCCTCGCACCTCGCACCTCGCCCCTATCGCAGATTGGCGATTTCCCGCAATTGCTGGTCGTAGTGATCGGAGAGAGCGTTGAGGCATTGCTTCAACGACGCCCTGGCCCGATCGTAGTTCTTGTACTCTGCGGCCTTCGCCCGCTCGCGCACATCGGACGATGAACTGCCGCGGTCACTACCCGCGGGCGCGGAAAACCGGTTCACATCGTGCGAGCGCGTCCTGTCCAGCTTGCGTTCCACCTCGCTCATGCGACTGCGCGATTGGTTGAACTCCCGGGTAAGCTCGGTGTAGCGGATGTCCGTGGCGCGAATGCGCGTCTTGCGATACTGCTTCAGCTGATTCGTGCTCGCCTCCATGCGCACGATCAATGCCGCGACCTGGTCGTTGATCTGCGTCAATTCCGGGTAGGCTCGCGCCGGAACCGCAAGCTGCTTGGCCTGGACAAGCAGATCCGCGGCCGTCGCGCCCGGCGCGACGAGTTGCAGAGCCGCCGCGAGGGCGGCAGAAACGAATGCCCTTCCGGTCTTCAGCGATCTCCTGCTCAATCGATCACTCCTCAGCTCTTGGCACAGTAGTCAATCGGCATCGGAATACTGAACTTTAGCTTGAGACAGTATTCTTGCCCGGTCCCGAGTATCACGCACACTTCATAGAGGGTATTGAACAGAAGGCAGGGAAAGCAATCCTGGCCCCTCAGATGAGGTTTCTCGTCGGTATCATCGTCGCTGCAACGATAGCCGGCGTCTTCATCGCCGCGTATCGACTGCGCGGACAACCTCGATACGGAATCTGAAAATAAAAAGCCCGGGAAACCCCGGGCTTTTCTCGATACCGAGTTCTGAGTCCTCAGTCCCGAGTCATGAATCTCCGTCCTGCTCAGGCGGGGCGGATGTTCGAGGCCTGGTCACCCTTCGGGCCGGCCGTCTTGTCGAAGGTCACCTTTTGGTTTTCCTTGAGCGACTTGAAACCGTCGCCCTGGATAGCGGAGAAATGGGCAAACAAATCCTTGCCGCCGTCATCCGGGGTAATGAAGCCAAAACCTTTCGCGTCGTTGAACCACTTAACGGTACCTGATGCCATCTTTATTCGTCCTTGAAAAAAATTAGTAATAGAGGCTTTCGCCAGAAGGCGGCAGACCAAGAGGAGAAATTAAGGAGATCTGAGGAGTACCGTTATAACGGGGCTGCGACGGACCAGCAATATCAGCGCTTGGAAATTCCTGCGGCTTCCTTATACCCCTTTGCCGGTATTCGGTCAAAGGTCTTGACAGGGCCGCGAGGACTGTTTTGTATGCTTAATCCTGGAATTCATGTGTCACCATGGCCGAAGCGAGAGGGCGGTTCGCAAGGCGGGCGTTCCGATAGCAGACGCGCCCTCGCCATTTTCTTGCGCCAAGGTCTGCGTCTGCCTGCGCCAAGGTCTGCGTCTGCCTATGCCAAGGTCTGCATCTGCTTGCGCCAAGGTCTGCATCTGCTTGCGCCAAGGTCTGCATCTGCGGTCATTTCACGGCGCAAGCGACGCCGTATAGGCGGCGATCGCCACCATGTCTTCTTCGCTCAAGCCCGCGACGACCGCCTTCATCAGCGGCGCCCATGGCCCGTCGCGCACGCCGTGCCGGATATCGTAGAGCTGGCGCATGATATAGCTGGGTGAGCGGCCGGCCAGCGCCGGCACCGGACCGAGGCCTTTCAATGCTGCGCCGTGGCAGATCGCACACGGCGTCGTTTTGCCCGCGCCATTCGTGATCAACATTTCGCCTTTGCGCAGGCTGCCGAGCGGCACATAGGCGATGAAGCCGGAAGCCGAGTCGCGCAGTTCGGTGCGTTCGAGATTTTCCGGCATTTCGATGACGCGCTGGCCGATTGCTTCCGTGGCGCCGCTGTCGTCGGCGATCAGCATCCAGCCGCCGACTTTTGTCTTCGGCACTGTTGCGGTTTCGACAACCCGGATCCACGAGGCCGGTTTCAGCAAGGCAAAGTATTCGGCGGCAACCTTCGTGTCCTCCTCGCTGACCAGCTTCGCGACGGCGACCATCAAATTGACCGGCAGGCTCGCCGGTTCCGAACTCTTTCTCGCGCCGCTCTTGAAGTCCGCCACCTGCTGCGCGATATATCCGGCGGGAAGTCCCGCAAGGCTGGCGTTTTCCGGGCGACCGAGCCCGTTCGGCAGATGGCAGTAGCCGCATGCGAACTGGCCCGGCTTGTTGCCCCGTCCGACAACGTCGGGCATCGAGGGATGGTCGTCCGGATGCCAGTCCGGCGGACTGAAGAGATCGCGAATCTGCGTCAGCGTGTATGCAGCCACGCTGTTGGGTACGTGCTTCAACGCACCATCGTCGAGAGCAGGCCTGATGCCCGGCGGATTGACCGCGTAGGCCCACACCGGAAGAGCATCGGCGGCACTCGCCGAAACGTCGGCAGCGATGGCAAAGAAAGCGTATGTCAGGACGGTTGCGATCTTGTTCATGGTCCTTCCTCGATGTCTTCAATATTGTGTGGCGCGTTTACATTATAGGCACGGACCACGTGCTGCGTGCTGGGTGCTGCGTGCTGCGTGCCGAGTGCTGCGTGCTGGGTGCTGCGAAGAAGC
>Ga0315275_10001728_pt1 | contig 19403 bp, 20 predicted proteins | sample YL17G03_0_MG_FD_205557 | JGI IMG/M metagenome (GOLD analysis project Ga0315275, IMG submission 205557) | Sediment microbial communities from Yellowstone Lake, YNP, Wyoming, USA - YL17G03_0 | ecosystem: Environmental > Aquatic > Freshwater > Lake > Sediment | place: USA: Wyoming | collected...
TAGCGATCGTGTAGACGCGGCGGGACCCCTTTTTCCTGATGGCCCGCTGCTGCCTTTTCCGCACCACCTTTTTCGCCCTTGGGTGCCTTCGGCTGCGCCTTCTCTTGTTTTTTCTCTTGTGCTTTCTCTTGTGCTTTCTCTTTTGCCATAGTTCGTTATCCTAAAACATCTCTCCGCTTTTTCTGCTCACACGCATCGTCTTGCGTTTGCCACTGGTCGGGTCCGTAACGTGCGCGTATCCAATTTTGGTCGGTTTGCCCGTTTTTGGGTCAATGACCATCACATTGGACGCGTGGATCGGTCCTTCCTTCTGAACGATGCCGCCTTGTGGGTTTTTTTGCGATGGTTTGCTGTGACGCTTGACGATATTCACACTCTCAACAATCACTGTCCCGTCGTTCGGAAACGTCTTCAGCACTTTTCCCTGCTTCCCTTTCGAGTTGCCGGAGATGACCACCACCAGGTCATTCTTGTGTACGTGTAGGCTTCTTCCCATAGTGTTTAGAGAACCTCAGGTGCGAGTGAAATGATTTTCATAAACTGTCGTTCGCGCAACTCACGAGCAACGGGGCCAAAAATTCGGGTGCCCCGCGGCTCTCCCTGTGCGTTCAACAGCACAGCCGCATTCTCATCGAAGCGGATAAATGATCCGTCCTTCCGGCGTATCTCCTTCTTGGTCCTCACGACCACCGCCCTGGATACTTCGCCCTTCTTGACGGGCGCCCCCGGGATCGCACTTTTCACCGCCACAACAATCAAGTCGCCCACACCTGCATAGCGTCGTTCGTGGCCGCCGAGCACCCGGATGCAACGGATCTTCTTTGCGCCCGAGTTGTCTGCAACGACAAGATTTGTTTCTTCTTGTATCATAATGGCACCTGCGTTCGATTACTTTGCTTTTTCAACGATCTCAACCAGCCGCCAGCGTTTCCGGCTGCTGATCGGCCGTGTTTCCATGATCTTCACGACATCGCCGATGCCCGCTTCCCGCTTCTCGTCATGAGCCATAAGCGTTGTGGTGCGCCGGAAATACTTCTTGTACAAAGGATGTGCAATCTTGCGTTCGATCGAGACCACGATGCTCTTCTGCATCTTGTTGCTCACGACCTTGCCGATTCTCGTCTTTCGTTGATTGCGTTCTGCAGTGGCGGTTGATTCTTGTGTCGTCATAGAGTCTGCTTATTCTGCCTTTTCAGGTGTTGTGACCGTATGCACTGCCTGACCGCTCTCGCGCTGGCGAAGAATGGTCTTCATCCGTGCAATTTCTTTCTTGATGTGTCCCATCTTCATGGGATTTGGCAGCTGTCCGATTACTTTCTGGAATTTCAGCGCTGACAGACTTTCCTCTTCTTCCTGGATTCTCTTGCGCAGTTCCGGATCGGACAGTTTTCGAACCTCAAATGCTTTCATGGTACCCTCGTGCTCCTGCAGTGCGATTACGCTTCATAGTCGATGCGTGTGACGAACTTTGTTTTGATGGGAAGCTTGTGTTCGGCAAGCTTCATCGCTTCCTTCGCAACTTCCATCGTGATACCGCCGAGCTCAAAGAGAATGCGGCCAGGCTTCACCACGGCAACCCAGTATTCCGGGACGCCTTTACCGCTTCCCATGCGCGTTTCCGCGGGCTTCTTGGTGACTGGCTTATCGGGGAAAATGCGGATCCACACCTTTCCCTCACGCTTCATCATTCGCGTCAGGGCAACACGGGACGCTTCGATTTGTCGCTGCGTAATCCAACCCGGTTCCATCGCTTTCAAGCCAAAATCTCCAAAGGCTACACTGGCACCGCGCGTCGCCTTCCCTCTGCGCCGTCCCTTTTGCTGTTTTCGAAACTTGACTCTCTTCGGCATTAACATGATTCAACTGACTCCTGCTTACTTTGACGCGTTTCCGATAATTTCGCCTTTGCAAATCCAGACCTTTACGCCAATTGCACCATAGATCGTAAAGGCCGTCGCAGCGGCGTAGTCGATGTCGGCCCGCAATGTCTGAAGCGGAATGCGACCTTCTTTGTACTGTTCCGTTCGTGCAATTTCTGCACCGCCCAACCGGCCGCCGCATTTCACGCGGATTCCCTCCGCACCCATACGCATCGCTGCGGTGATGGATTGCTTCATCGCGCGACGAAAGGAGACCCGTCCTTCGAGCTGCGTCGCAATCGCATCTGCGACGAGCGAGGCATCAAGCTCCGGACGCTTGATTTCATGAATCAGGATCTTGACTTCCTTGGATGTTACTTTCTTCAGCTCCTCTTCCAACTGTGCAATCTCTTTTCCGCTCTTTCCAATGACAATGCCGGGCCTGGAGGTATGAATCGTCAAAACCGCCCGTTTCGGTGTCCGGTCAATCTGGATTCTCGCGATACCGGCCTTCTTCAGCCGGTTGCGGACATAGTTCCTGATAACAATGTCCTCCTGGAGTTTGACGGCGAAACTTTTGTCATCGTACCAGCTGGCATCCCATTGACGAACAATACCGAGACGAAATCCGATTGGATTGGTTTTTTGGCCCAAGGGTCCTCCGATTAGCTTGCTGTTGTTACCGCTTTTTTCTCTTCAACAACTTTCTTTGATTTTTGTGGTGCCGGTTTCTTGGCTTTAGATTTCACACCGTCGCGCTGCGCAATAACGATTGTGACATGATTCGATCGCTTTCGGACACGGAATGCTCGCCCCATCGGCGCAGGGAGAATTCGTTTCGCCATAGGACCGCCGTTCACAAAGGCCGTCTTGACATACAAGGTCGCTGTATCAACGCGTCCGGCTTCATCCTTGTTCTGGTAGTTCGAAATCGCAGAGCGAAGAACTTTTTCCGCCGCCTTTGCCGCATGCTTGGGAACAAAGTGGAGCACGGTCAGTGCCTCTTCAACACCTTTGCCACGGATGAGGTCAATGACGAGTCTCATCTTGCGCGGCGACGTTCCAATGTATCGATTGACTGCTTTTGCTTCCATGGAATCCTTCAATCTCCTTACGTTGGCGTTGTGGTTTTTTCACTCTTAATGCCCGGATGCGCCCTGAAAATTCTCGTCGGGGCGAACTCTCCGAGCTTGTGTCCAACCATCGCCTCATGGATATACACCGGGATAAACTTGTTGCCATTGTGAACCGCAAATGTATGCCCCACAAAATCGGGAATGATCGTGGTGGATCGCGCCCACGTCTTAATGACCTTCTTTTGATTGGACTTGCTGAGCGCTTCTACTTTTTCCTGAAGCTTTGCATCAACATAAGGACCCTTTTTGACTGAACGGCTCATATCTTCCTAACTCAATAGATCGTGAATGATCACCATCGTCTGCTGTTTACTTTTTCCGACGGGCTACGATGTACTTGTTCGACTGGTTCTTTTTCTTGCGTGTCCTCAATCCCTTGGCGTACTGGCCCCACGGTGATTCAGGATGCTGATACCCGCCGCCGCTCTTGGAACGTCCTTCGCCGCCGCCCATCGGATGATCAACAGGATTCATTGCCATGCCGCGGGATTGCGGCCGGATACCGAGCCACCGTGACCGACCGGCTTTGCCGACACTAATGTTCTCATGATCGGCGTTTCCGACCATACCAATCGTTGCGTAACAATCGATGGGCAACCGTCGAACTTCGCCGGAAGGCATTTTCAGCGTGGCGTAGTCCCCTTCTTTGGCCATGAGTTGAAGCGAATTCCCAGCACTTCGTCCGAGCTGTCCCCCTTTGCCGGGAATCATTTCAACCGTATTCACAAACGTGCTGACCGGGATATTCCTGAGAGGCAGCGCATTGCCAATTTGAATATCGGCCTCGGGACCCGACAGCACTTCCGTACCAACTTTCAATCCGTCCGGTGCGATGATGTACCGTCGTTCGCCGTCCTTGTATTGAAGAAGAGCGATGCGGGCGGACCTATTGGGATCGTACTCAATGGCCGACACCGTCGCCGTCATCCCGCGCTTATCCCGCTTGAAATCGATGATGCGGTACATACGTTTGTGCCCGCCCCCCCGATGACGCGATGTGATGCGTCCGAGATTGTTTCTTCCGCCCGATTTCTTGTTGGCCTCCACGAGCGCCTTCTGCGGCGCGGTTTTCGTGATCTCTTCGAAGGTTGAAATCGAATAGAATCGAGTCGCGGGTGTTCTAGGTTTTAGTTTCCTGAGTGCCATAGTCGTTCCAGTTGTCCATCAATCAAGCGTTTTCAAAAAAGTCGATCTTGTCCCCTTCTTTCAGGGTTACGATCGCTTTTTTCCAAGCACGCGTTCTTCCGTCAAATCGGCCGCGGCGGGTCAACTGCACCTTGTGCTTTCCCTTGACACGAAGGGTTCGAACACTTAATACCTTGACCTTGAACTTCTTCTCAACGGAGCGTTCAATGTCAATCTTGTTTGCAGTGGAGGTAACTTCGAATGCATACTGCCGACCCTCCTGCAGCTTGGTTACTTTTTCCGTCAGTATTGGCCGAACGAGAATATCCGCCATGATCAATCGTCCTAGTTCTTTAGAGAATTCTGCAAAACCTGCACAGCACTTTTCTGGATCAGCAACACTTGATTCTTCAGGATTTCCAGTGTGGAAGCCTTGTCCGCCTCACGGACATTCAACGTCGCGATATTCCTTCCCGATTTCAGTATCTGCTGCTCCGTCTTCGATGTCAACAAGAGAGTCTTCTTCTTGTCGAGAGAAAGCGCCTTGAGAATCGTTGCCATCGATTTCGTTTTTGGCGCGTCGAAATTGAAGTCCTCCACGACCACGACAGCTTGATCGAGTGCCTTGTAGCTGAGAGCGGACCTTCTTGCCAGCTTCTTGACCTTCGCAGGAAGGTTGACATGGTAATCATGGGGAGTGGGTCCAAAGATTGATCCTCCGCCAACCCACAACGGGGAGCGTGTCGTTCCTGCACGTGCACGACCCGTCTTCTTTTGCTTGAACGGCTTTCTGCCGCCGCCCCTCACTTCGTTGCGAGGTTTCACTTTGTGTGTTCCCTGGCGTTTGTTCGCCTGGATGCTGCGGACCACCTGATAGATTGCGTGGTCATTCGGCTTCACCTCGAAGATCTTCGGGTCGAGCTCGACCTTTTCGCCGGAGATGGAACCGTCTATTTTATGGACGTCAACTTGCATCGTCATTCATCCTTCAGAACTTAGTTGTTTCTGACAATCTCGAGATAGCCGTTGATTGCACCCGGCACAGACCCTTTCACAATCAGTATGTTGGATTCGGGAATGACCTTGACAATTCTCAGATTCTTTACCGTCGTCCGCGCAAATCCCATTCTGCCACCCATCCGCATACCTTTGAAAACCCTGGACGGATAGGAGCTGGAGCCGATCGATCCCGGTGCACGAACGCGATCCGATTGTCCGTGCGTCGTCATTCCAACGCCGCCAAAATGATGACGCTTCACGACACCCTGGAATCCGCGCCCTTTCGATTTGCCGATGACATCGACGACATCCCCCTGTGAAAAGATATCGACCTTGACTTCCGCACCAAGCGCAAGCTCGTGGCCATTCATTTCCCGGAACTCGCCAAGCCAGCGGAGCGCTTTCACATGAGCGCGGTCGAAGTGACCTTTCATCGGCTTGTTCACAAGCCGTTCTTTGCGCTCTTCAAACCCAAGTTGGATGGCATCGTAGCCATCCCTGTCTTTGGTTTTGATTTGTGTGACATAACACGGACCAGCTTCGATGATCGTGCAGGGAACCGATTCCCCGTTTTCATCGTAGATGCTCGTCATTCCAATTTTCTTGCCTAGAATTCCACGCACTATAGTTGCTCCTTATCCTTTTGAGATCTCAACCGGCGAGACCTCAATCACAAGTCAAAAACATCCATCGATCAAAACCTGCGGCGACGTTACACCTTGATCTCGACGTCAACGCCGGCCGGCAATTCAAGCTTCTGCAGCGAATCGACCGTCTTGCCTGTTGCGCTGAGAATGTCGATGAGCCGTTTGTGTGAGCGCGTCTCGAACTGCTCACGCGACTTCTTGTCAACGTGAGGAGAACGATTTACGGTGTACACGCTTCGCTTTGTCGGCAGCGGAATGGGGCCAGAGACGACGGCCCCTGTGGAACGAACCGTCTTGATGATCTTTTCCGCAGACTTATCGATCAGATTGTGATCGTACGATTTAAGCTTAATTCTGATTTTCTGACCAGCCAAGGACAGCTCCTCGTCGTAAGATGAATCCGCCCGCGGTGATGCCTTGAGGCGGAATCATGTGAAACTTCATTATTCGATAATCTTTGTCACAACACCGGCTCCGACTGTGCGTCCGCCTTCGCGGATGGCAAACCGAAGTCCCTCTTCCATCGCGATGGTGGAAATGAGCTCGATATTGACCGCATCGAGGTTATCGCCGGGCATAACCATTTCAACACCGCTTGGCAGTGTCACGACACCCGTGACATCCGTCGTGCGGAAGTAGAACTGCGGGCGATATCCCGTCAGGAACGGCGTATGACGGCCACCCTCTTCCTTTTTGAGAACAAGTACCTGGGCGGTGAATTTCTTGTGGGGTGTGATCGAACCCGGTTTGCAGACAACCATTCCGCGCTCGAGCTCGTTCTTTTCAACACCGCGCAAGAGCAGACCGGCATTGTCTCCGGCCATCACCTCATCGAGCTCTTTCCGGAACATTTCAGCGCCGGTCACAACCGTCTTCTTATGGGCACCGAGTCCGACAAGCTCCACTTCATCACCAACCTTTGCGCGTCCGCGTTCTACACGGCCTGTGCCGACCGTTCCACGGCCTGTAATCGAAAACACGTCTTCGATCGGCATGAGGAACGGCTTCTCGATATCACGCTTCGGCTGGATGATGTAAGAATCAACCGCATCCATCAGTTCCATGATACACTTGAAGGCCGGATCGTCCGTCTTTACGTCCGGACGCAGCGCAGCTTCCATCGCTTTCAAGGCGGATCCGCGGATGATGGGGATATCGTCTCCGGGGAATTCATATTTTTTCAGAAGATCCCGGAGTTCGAGTTCAACGAGGTCGAGTAATTCCGGATCATCCACAGCGTCAACCTTGTTCATGAATACGACGATGCGCGGCACGCCGACCTGGCGAGCAAGAAGGATATGCTCACGGGTTTGGGGCATAGGGCCGTCCGTAGCTGCCACAACCAGAATTGCACCGTCCATCTGCGCGGCGCCGGTGATCATGTTCTTCACATAATCAGCGTGACCCGGGCAGTCGACGTGTGCGTAGTGACGCTTGTCGGTCGAATACTCGACGTGAGCCGTCGCGATGGTGATACCACGAGCCTTCTCTTCCGGGGCATTATCGATCGAGTCGAATGTTCGGATCTCCGATAATCCTTTTTTGGCCAGGACCATGGTGATTGCTGCGGTCAACGTTGTCTTGCCGTGGTCAACGTGTCCAATCGTGCCAACGTTTACGTGTGGCTTGCTGCGATCAAACTTACCTTTTGCCATGTAAGGGTCTCCTTATGTTAACTTGGTTCAAAGTACTGTGCATCGAACTTAGGAAGCAGTAACAGACTCTTTTCCCTTTACCTTTTCGATAATCTGATCAGTGATCGACTTCGGTGTTTGTTCGTAGTGCGAAAATTGCATCGTATACAGCGCACGACCCTGCGTCATAGAACGCATCTGAGTGGCGTACCCAAACATTTCAGACAACGGAACCATCGCCTTGATCACCTGGGCATCTTTGCGTGGAGTCATGCCTTCAATTTTTCCGCGGCGCGAACTCAGGTCACCCATCACATCTCCCATATACTCTTCGGGGGTGACAACTTCCACAGCCATGATCGGCTCAAGGATCACGGGGTTCGCCCTGCGTGCCCCTTCCTTGAATCCGATGGATCCTGCAATCTTGAACGCCATCTCTGACGAGTCAACAGGATGGAAGGAACCGTCGATGAGTCTCACCTTGATGTCCTCGACGGGATAGCCCGCCAGGACACCGTTTTTCATCGCTTCAAATATGCCCTGCTCCGTTGGTTTGATGTACTCCCGGGGCACGACGCCGCCGACGATCGCATTCTCAAACTCAAAGCCCTTCCCTTTTTCGTTCGGTTCAATCTCGAGCCAAACATGTCCAAACTGACCGCGTCCACCGGACTGACGGATGAACTTGCCTTCCGCCGTGACCTTTTTGGTGATCGTTTCTTTGTAGGCGACTTGAGGCTTACCCACATTCGCTTCCACCCTGAATTCACGCTTCATGCGGTCAATGATAATTTCCAGATGGAGCTCACCCATTCCGCTGATGATCGTCTGGCCGGTTTCTTCATTCGATGACACCTTGAATGTTGGATCTTCTTCGGCCAGACGGGCCAACGCTTCACCCATTTTTTCCTGGTCAACTTTGGTCTTTGGCTCAATCGCAACATCGATCACGGGCTCCGGGAAAATCATCTGTTCGAGGAGAATCGGATCATCCTCGGTGGTCAGCGTGTCGCCCGTTCGGGTATTCTTAAGCCCAATTGCTGCTACAATATCTCCAGCGTACGCTTCCTGAACTTCTTCACGGTGATTGGCATGCATGCGGAGAAGCCGCGCGATGCGTTCTTTCTTATCGGAGACGACATTGTAGACGTAAGAGCCCGCCGACAGCGTGCCGGTATACACTCTGAAATATGTCAGGCGACCAACGAAGGGATCGCTCATGATCTTGAAGGCGAGCGCCGTGAACTTCTCGTCGTCAGTAACCTTCCGGATGACGTCGTCATGCCGATGCGGATGATGACCATGGAGAACTCCGCTCTTAATGTCTAACGGAGACGGAAGAAAATCGACCACGGAATCCAGCAGTTGCTGCACACCCTTGTTTTTGAACGAGGAACCACACAGCACGGGAATGATGCTCACCTTCAGGGTCGCCCTGCGCAGAACCGCGTTTATTTCCGAAGGAGAGATTTCCTTTCCTTCAAGATATTTCTCCAACAAGCTGTCATCCTCATCGGCAACCGCCTCGAGCATCTTGATCCGATACTCTGCGGCTTTCGTTTTCAGTTTCTCGGGAATCTCAATATCATCCCAGGTCATGCCCTGGTTGTGCTCGTGATACATCCGCGCTCTCATCGTAATAAGATCGATGACACCGGCAAACATATCTCCCTCACCGACCGGTAGCTGAACCGGCACTGCATTCGCGCTCAGCCTGGTCTTCATCATATCCACCACACCGAGGAAATCCGATCCGGCACGGTCCATTTTGTTAACAAATGCTATGCGCGGCACCCCGTACTTGTCGGCCTGTCGCCAAACAGTCTCAGATTGGGGCTCCACTCCTCCGACGGAGCAGAACAACGCAACAGCACCATCCAATACTCGAAGCGACCGTTCGACTTCTATTGTGAAATCGACATGCCCCGGAGTGTCAATGATATTGACACGATGATTGTTCCAGAAACACGTGGTGGCGGCGCTGGTGATCGTGATTCCGCGCTCCTTTTCCTGTTCCATCCAATCCATCGTTGCCGCACCGTCATGCACTTCGCCAATACGATGCAGCTTACCTGTAAAGAAGAGAATCCTCTCAGTCGTTGTCGTCTTGCCGGCATCGATATGCGCCATGATGCCAATATTTCGCGTTTTCTCTAAGGAGTACTCTCTAGGCATACGTTTTCCAGAACATCACAATCAGACACTACCGCCTTTGCAGCAGGGAAACAATCATTGTTAAGCGATCATGTTACCAGCGGAAATGGGCAAACGCCTTATTGGCTTCGGCCATTCTGTGGACATCATCTTTTTTCTTAATAGCTCCACCTTCACCCGCAAACGCCGCCAGAAGTTCCGAGGCGAGCTTTTGCGACATGGATTTCTCCGAGCGTTCTTTTGCGTTGGAAATCAACCAGCGGATAGCAAGAGCGGTTCGCCGCTCGGGGCGAACTTCTGTAGGAACCTGATAGGTAGCTCCACCAACTCGTCTCGCCTTTACTTCGATCATGGGCGACACATTGTCGACAGCTTTTTTGAACACGTCAAGAGGATTGTTTTTCGTCTTTTGTTCAATCAGCGACATTGCATCATAGAGTATCTTCCGAGCCAAGTGCTTCTTTCCTTGCTGCAAAATGCTGTTGACAAACCGCGCGACAAGGACGTCGTTGAACTTTGGGTCCGGTGATACGATTCTTTTTGTGGCTCTCTTCTTTCTCATCGGCTATGTTTTCTTAGGCCTTTTTGCTCCGTATTTTGACCGCCCTTGCTTGCGATCCTGAACTCCCTGGGTGTCCAGCGATCCACGAATAATGTGGTAGCGAACACCAGGCAAATCTTTGACTCTACCGCCCCGAATCAGCACAATGGAATGCTCCTGGAGATTGTGCCCTTCACCGGGGATATAGGCTGTAACTTCGATCCCATTCGTGAGGCGAACACGGGCAACTTTTCGCAGCGCAGAATTCGGCTTCTTGGGAGTCGTCGTATATACACGCGTGCACACCCCTCTTTTTTGAGGACTGCCCTGCAAGGCAGGAGACTTGCTCTTCCATTGAACCTTTTCCCTGCTCTTGCGAATTACCTGGTTAATCGTTGGCACGTATTTCCAGCTCCATTGTTAAAAATCGGAATTCTCGTCCAAACTTAGGCATTAAAGATATCACTTTTATGGCCAAATGTCAATCTATTGTGTAACTATTTTCCACTCTCCGCCGTAACTCGAACCTTCTTTTTCGTTTCCTTCGGTTTTGCGGCTGCTTCCTCGGCCGGCTCTTCCAGTACCGGCTCCTCGACTTCGCTTGTCGTGACAATGATATCCCTGAATTTCTTCTGGCCCGTGCCAGCAGGGATCAGGTGACCCATGATCACGTTTTCCTTCAACCCGAGGAGGAAGTCGACCTTCGACTCAATCGCGGCATCTGTCAGAACCTTCGTCGTTTCCTGGAACGATGCCGCGGATATCCAGCTCTCCGTCGTCAACGAAGCCTGTGTGATGCCGAGCAGGATGGGCTCGGACGTTGCTGCTTCGCCATCGCGTGCTTCGATCACCTTTTTCGTCTTCTTTTTGATGTCGAGATTCATCTCGCGCAGGGCTTTTTTGGTTATCAGGGCTCCATTCTTGAGTTTCGAATCGCCTTTGCTCACCACAACCATTTTGCCCATCAGCAGATCATTGTCATCGCGCAGCTTTGATTTGTCGACATGATCGCCTTCGAGGTACTTGGTATCGCCCGGATCTGCAATCCGAACCTTCTGCATCATTTGACGAACAATGATTTCAATATGCTTGTCATTGATCTTCACTCCCTGCATCCGGTACACTTCCTGAATTTCATTCACAAGGTATTCCTGTACTTCGGTGGTACCTTTGATCTTCAGGATGTCATGCGGATCGATAGCCCCGGCGGAGATGCGTTCACCCGCACGAATAACGTCGTTGTCCTGCGTGAGCAAGTGCTTGCCGAGAGGGACAAGATATGTCCGCTTGTCTTTTCCATCATGACTCGCTACAAAGACTTCACGCGATCCGCGCTTCGGCTGGCCAATCGTCACCGTGCCATCGATTTCGCTCACCACAGAAGGATCACCCGGATGTCTGGCTTCAAACAACTCCGTTACACGCGGCAGACCTCCCGTAATATCCCTCGTCTTGCCGATGTCGCGCGGAATCTTGACAAGTGTCGCGCCCGCGTCAATTGCTTCGCCGTCATCGACGATCATGTGCGCACGTGTCGGGATCGGATAGTTAGCTATCTTTTGCCCCTTCGCATTCACGACAGTCAACGCCGGTATGAGACTCTTTTCCTTGCTGTCGATGACCACTTTCTGAATATGCCCTGTCTGTTCATCAGGCTCTTCGCGATACGTGACGTTTTCCTTCAAGTCAACATACTTGACAAAGCCTTTGACTTCGGAAATGATCACGGCATTGTACGGGTCCCATTCGTAGATGAGCTCACCCTTGGAGACCTTTGCACCATCCTTCAGCACCAAGGTTGCACCGTAAGGAACGTCGTACTTCGTCAGCACACGATTGTCATCATCCAGGATATTGATGACGCCGCTGCGTCCGGAAACGATTGGCCGCTTGTCATCACCCAGAACATACTCGATATACTTGACGCCGTCATACTTGACCACGCCATCAAACTTCGACATGATTTGAGATTGCGCGGCGATCAAACTTGCTGTACCTCCGGTATGGAAGGTACGAAGCGTCAGCTGCGTTCCGGGTTCTCCAATCGATTGGGCAGCGATAACACCGACCGCCGTCCCGCCTTCAACGAGAACACCTGTGGTCAGATCACGACCGTAGCACTTTGCACAAATACCTCTTTTTGACTCGCATGTGAGAACGGATCGAATTTCCACCGTTTCAATTGATGTCTCGGAAATCCGCTGAGCCTTGTCCTCGTCGATGACCTCGCCGGCTTCGACAATTGTCTCTCCGGACAATGGATCAACGACATCATGAACAGAGACACGTCCGAGGATCCTCTCAGAAAGCGGCTCTTTGATGTCCTCGCCCTCTTTCAAGGCGCTTGTTACAACACCCTGGATGGTGTTGCAGTCCAGTTCGGAAATGATCGCATCCTGTGCTACGTCGATGAGGCGGCGCGTCAGATATCCGGCATCAGCGGTCTTGAGGGCAGTATCTGCCAGACCTTTACGAGCGCCGTGAGTCGAAATGAAGTACTCCAGAATCGAAAGACCTTCCCGGAAATTCGCGATGATGGGGTTTTCAATCAACTCTCCGGTGGCGCCGGACATGCTCTTCTGCGGCTTGGCCATCAAACCCCGCATGCCAGCAAGCTGACGGACCTGTTCCTTCGATCCGCGGGCTCCTGAGTCAACCATCATGTACAAGGAATTAAATCCCTCGCGGTCGTGCTGCAGCGCGTCGAACAATCGTTCGGCGATGCGGCTTGTCGCGCGCGTCCAGATGTCAATCACTTTGTTGTAGCGTTCTCCATTCGTTATGAAGCCACGATAGTACTGCGTTTCAACCCCTTCAACATCTTTTGCCGCCTTCGCCACCATCTCATACTTTTCCTTGGGAATGATAACGTCCCCAACGGAGACTGAGAGCCCACCCTTTGTCGCATAGGTGAAGCCGAGTGTCTTGAGCTTGTCGAGGAATTGAGCCGTCACGAGATTGCCGCAACGGCGAAATATTGTCGCAATGATCTGCACAAGCCGTTTCTTGTTCAACAACTCGTTGATAAACGGAATCTCCCTCGGAACGATTTCGTTGAACAGGACCCGCCCCGTCGTCGTTTCGACGATAGCGTTGTCGACGCGAACCTTAATCCGGGCATGCAACGCGATCTTACCCTGGTCATAGGCGATGATGACTTCGCCCGGCGAACTGAAGACCATTCCTTCGCCCTTTTCTCCTGCCTTCGATTTGGTGAGATAGTAACATCCGAGCACCTGGTCCTGCGTCGGCGTCACAATCGGCGCACCACTGGCCGGGGAGAGAATATTGTGACTGGAGAGCATCAGCATGCGGGCTTCGAGCTGGGCTTCATACGAGAGAGGCACATGGACCGCCATCTGGTCACCGTCGAAGTCTGCATTGAACGCCGTGCACACCATGGGGTGAATGCGAATGGCTTTGCCTTCGACAAGAACCGGTTGAAACGCCTGGATGCCAAGACGGTGCAAGGTCGGAGCACGGTTCAACATCACCGGATGGCCATCGATGATGTGATCAAGAATATCCCACACCTCCGGACCTTTCTTGTCCACCATCTTCTTCGCGCTTTTAACGGTCTTGACGAGCCCTCGTTCAATAAGTTTGCGGATGATCATCGGCTTGAACAACTCTACGGCCATGTCCTTCGGCAATCCGCACTCGTGGAGCTTCAGCTCAGGACCGACGACAATGACCGAGCGGCCCGAATAGTCGACACGTTTGCCGAGCAAGTTTTGGCGGAATCGTCCCTGCTTTCCTTTCAACATATCGGAAAGGGACTTTAGCGCACGGTTGTTATCGCTTCGAACTGCATTCACGCGCCGCGAATTGTCGAAGAGCGAATCCACCGCCTCCTGCAGCATTCTCTTCTCGTTGCGAAGAATGACTTCGGGTGCTTTGATTTCAATCAACCGCTTCAATCGGTTGTTTCGGATAATGACGCGCCGGTACAGATCGTTCAGATCTGATGTCGCAAACCGGCCACCCTCCAAAGGAACAAGCGGCCGAAGTTCCGGGGGAATGACGGGAACGACGTCGAGCACCATCCACTGAGGCTTGTTCGGAGCTTCAGTGTCACTTTGGCGGAATGCCTCAACGACTCGAAGGCGTTTCAGCGCTTCCTGCTTCTTCTGGACAGATGTCTCGGTACCAACCTGATCGCGCAGCTGAGCAGCGAGTTCCTCAATGTTCCCACGGCTAAGCAAGTCCTTGATCGCATCGCCTCCCATTTTCGCGATGAACTTCTTCAGATCGCTATCCTCCAGGTCAAAGTTCGACTCCGGGAGAGAGGAGAGAATCTCGAGATACTGATCTTCTGAGATGAGGTCGAGTTTCTGGAGTCCGGTTGTTCCCGGACTGACGACCACATACGATTCATAGTAGATGATCTTTTCCAGTTCCTTCGATGCGATACCAAGCACGTAGCCGATCTTCGAGGGAAGTGACCGGAAATACCAGATGTGGACCACCGGGACAGCGAGAGCGATGTGCCCCTGGCGTTCGCGGCGAACGCTTTTCTGCGTTACTTCCACACCACAGCGGTCGCAGGTGATTCCTTTGTACCGAATGCGCTTGTACTTTCCGCAATGACATTCCCAGTCACGCGTCGGGCCGAAAATCTTTTCACAGAAGAGTCCATCTTTTTCCGGCCGGAACGACCGATAGTTGATCGTCTCAGGTTTTGTCACCTCGCCATGCGAGCGCGCAAGAATCATGTCCGGCGATGCCAGACTGATCGTTATTTTGGAAAACGCTTTTCGCGTCGATGCTTCATTCATTGAAAAACCCATGACACCTCCGAATTTCTAGTAAGTTGCTCTTCTCACGAACCCGAGCATTGATTGATGACCTTCCCGCTTCAGGCAGGTCATTCAATCTTGACTTCCAATCCCAAGCCCTGCAACTCTCTCACGAGAACATTGAAAGATTCCGGCACGTTTGGCTCTGGCAGGTTTTCGCCTTTCACGATGGCTTCGTAGACTTTTGCACGCCCAACGACGTCGTCAGACTTGACGGTCAAAATCTCCTGCAGCACATGGGCAGCTCCATACCCTTCCAGCGCCCAAACTTCCATTTCTCCAAATCGCTGTCCTCCAAATTGGGCTTTGCCGCCGAGCGGCTGTTGAGTGATAAGCGAGTATGGTCCTATCGACCGAGCATGGATTTTGTCGTCGACCATATGAGACAACTTCATCATGTAGAGATAGCCGACGGTGACTTCCTGGTCGAACAGCTCACCCGTGCGCCCATCGATGAGCGGGGTCTTTGAATTCTGACTGAGACCGGCCTTTTCAAGTTTTTCTGCCACTTGCTCCCATGATGCCCCGTCAAAAATCGGCGTCGAGTACGTTTCATTCAGCTCGCGCCCTGCCCATCCGAGTGCGACTTCGAACAACTGGCCGATGTTCATACGGGAAGGAACGCCGAGGGGATTCAGGATGATGTCGACCGGACGACCATTCGGAAGGAACGGCATGTCCTCGACAGGCACAATTGTGGACACAACACCCTTGTTCCCGTGCCGACCAGCCATTTTGTCCCCGACCGCGAGTTTTCGCTTCTTGGCAACATACACTTTCGCGAGCTGGACAATGCCCGGTGCTAATTCGTCGCCAAGCTGAATCTTGTTCTTCTCATGGCGGTACATTTCTTCGATCTCGCTGAGCTTCTGGCGATAGTTTTCGTAAATCTTGATGATGGTATTGTTGGTTCTCTTGTCATCCACCCAATCGTGGCTGTCGTCCAGCTTCCCGAGGTTTTCCATCGATTGGAAGGTGTCTTCCTTCAATGCAGTTCCGCTGCGAACAATCATCGCTCCATCGACATCCCGAATACCTGCGGACTTGTATCCATCCAGCAGTTGACCGAGCTTGCGTCCCAATTTCTCTTCGAGCTCGCTTAGGTCGCGCTTTCGCGACCGTTCCAACGATTCGAGCAGACGCTTGTCTTCTTTCTTGCTTTCGGTATCCTTTTTCTTGCGGCTGAAGAGCTTGGTTGAAATCACAATGCCCTTCATCCCCGGAGGCGCTTTCAACGACGCATCTTTGACATCTCCCGCTTTTTCGCCGAAGATGGCCTTGAGCAGTTTTTCTTCCGGCGTCGGATCAGTCTCGCCTTTCGGGGTGATCTTACCGATGAGGATATCACCTTCGTTGACTTCGGCACCGACTCGAATGATGCCATTCTCGTCGAGGTCCTTCGTCGCCTCTTCGCTGACGTTTGGGATTTCGCGCGTCAATTCTTCTTCACCGCGTTTCGTATCTCGAACCTGGAGTTCAAACTCTTCCACATGGATCGATGTGAACACGTCTTCGGCCACGATACGTTCGCTGACGATGATGGCGTCTTCAAAGTTATATCCTCTCCATGGCATGAACGCCACGAGGATATTCCGGCCTAAAGCGAGCTCGCCATCATCCGTCGCGCAACCGTCCGCAAGCACGTCTCCGCGTTTGAACCGCTGGGCTGTCTGCACGATTGGCTTCTGGTTAATGCAGGTGTCCTGGTTGGTGCGGAGGAATTTCGTAAGCTTGTACTCAACGCGGCGCTTGTCGTCGAAACTGATGATGGCTTCCGTGCTGTTCTCATCAATGTCATAGTTGACGACGATGCTTTCCGCCGAGACTGATTCCACGCTTCCGGCGCGTTCTGCTACGATTACTGTCCTCGAGTCACGCGCAAGTTTTTCCTCCAACCCCGTGCCCACAATCGGCGATTCCGGTTGCAGCAGAGGGACAGCCTGGCGCTGCATGTTGGAACCCATCAAGGCGCGGTTGGCGTCGTCATGTTCGAGGAACGGAATCAACGCGGCTGCAGCGCTGACAATCTGGTTGGGAGCAACATCCATGTACTGAATCTTTTCGGGCTCGGCCACCGGGTAATCGCTCTGATAGCGAGACTTGACTCTCTCCTCCAGGAAATGTCCCCTTCCGTCAAGCGGCGCGTTTGCCTGTGCAATCGTGACCTCATCCTCTTTTTCGGCAGTCAGGAATTCGATATCCTCCTGAACTTTTGCATTCTTGACTTTTCGATACGGCGTTTCGATGAACCCGAAATCATTGATGCGGGCATGGATGCACAACGACGAGATCAACCCAATGTTCGGGCCTTCCGGCGTCTCGATAGGACACAGCCTACCGTAGTGGGTGTAATGCACGTCGCGCACTTCGAAACCAGCGCGCTCGCGCGTCAATCCGCCGGGGCCGAGTGCCGATACACGGCGCTTGTGAGTCATTTCGGAAAGCGGGTTGGTTTGGTCCAGGAACTGCGACAATTGGTTGGTACCAAAGAACGCGTTGATGACGCTTGTAATGGTACGGGCATTGACGAGATCCTGCGGTGTCGGGGATTCTGCATCGCGAATGTTCATCCGCTCCCGGATCGTGCGCGTCATGCGAGATAGACCGATGTTGAATTGCTGGGCCAGCTGTTCGCCGACCGTGCGGACGCGCCGATTCCCCAGATGATCGATGTCGTCAACGGCTTTTTTTCCCTGCTGGAGCTGGATAAGATACTTGACGATGGCGACAATGTCATCCTTCGTCAGAACCGTCACGTTTTCCGGAATGCTCAGGCCGAGCTTTGAATTCATCCGGTGTCTGCCGACATCGCCGAGATCGTAGCGCTTCGGATTGAAGAAGAGACGGTCAATCAAGTTTTTGGCTGTATCGAGATCAGGCGCCTCGCCCGACCTCAGCTGCGTATAGATTGCCTCGAGTGCATCCTCTTCGGAACGCGACACGTCTTTCATGATCGTGTTGGCGATCACCGAGCCTTCCGTCACGGCTTCCGTTTTCAAGAACCGGATCTTCTTGATATCCGCTTTCTTGATCTGCTTGACATGTTCTTCTGTCAGTTTCACGTCTTTATTGATAAAGATCTCGCCGGTCTTTTTGTCGAACACGTCGCTGCAGATTTTGCGTTCCAGGTATTCCTTGAGATTGACTTTCAGCACATCCACTTCTTCGACCAGGTCGAACAAGTCGAGAATCTCGTCATCGGATGAGTAACCCAGAGCACGGAGAAGTGTTGTGACCGGGAATTTTTTCTTTCGGTCGATGTAAGCATACATCACGTTGTTGATATCAGTCGCGAACTCAACCCACGAACCGCGGAATGGGATGATGCGGGCGGAATACATCATCGTCCCGTTCGGATGAACGGATTCCCCAAAGAACACTCCGGGTGAACGATGCAACTGACTGACGACAACCCGCTCCGCTCCGTTGATGATGAATGTCCCGCGGTAGGTCATCGCGGGCAGATTGCCGAGGTACACTTCCTGCTCGATGGAATCGGTAAATTCGTTGCTTCCTTCCTTCTTCGAGGAAAGTCTCAGCTTCGCCTTCAGCGGCACCGCATACGTCAGGCCCCGTTCCTGGCATTCAACGACCGAGTATTTGGGCTTTTCGACATAGTACTCGATGAATTCCAGGAGAAAATTTTCGCGGGCATCGCTGATGGGAAAGTTGGTCTCGAACACCTGCTGCAACCCCATTCGTTTCCGCCGGTGTGGCGGAACTTCACTCTGAAGGAAACTGTTAAACGAATCGATCTGGACATTGAGCAAATCCGGGGTTTCAATGACGGAAGGGATCCTTCCAAAAGAGAATCGACTCTGCGTTCCATTCACCTGATTTTTCAAAGTACCCACTCCTTACAATTGAATAGCATCGTTACGATAGCACAAGCCGATGATTCTGACTCCCGCCGGGGCAGGCAAATCATCGGCTCCTCGTGCTACACCCGTCATTCGGCTGTGGATCCAACACGGACGTGCTGGATTGCTTCGAGCTGAACACACTCTCCGTTATTTCAGATCGACTTGCGCACCAGCTTCTTCGAGTTCCTTCTTCAGTTTCTCTGCATCCGCCTTCGAGAGACCTTCCTTCACCACTTTCGGTGCACCGTCGACGAGATCTTTTGCTTCTTTCAGTCCAAGGCCTGTTGCGGCGCGGACGACTTTGATGACGTTGATTTTCTGGGCACCTGCGGCCTTCAGTTCAACCGAGAATTCGGTCTTCTCTTCAACCGGAGCTGCCGCTCCGCCGCCGGCAGGCATCATGGCACCCATCATCATCGGGGCCGCCGCCGTCACGCCAAACTTCTCTTCGAGTGCCTTCTTAAGCTCAACCGCTTCCAGCAACGTGAGCTTTTCAATCTTCTCAACTAATTCCTGAATTGCAGACATGGTGTTTCTCCTTGATAGTATGGTATAGTTTCAAACTTGTGGTTGGTTTATGCTGCCTGTTTTTTCTTTTCAATCGCATCGATGACGCTTGCCAGATCGCGGGGTACGGCATTCAGCA
>Ga0315275_10001729_pt1 | contig 19397 bp, 23 predicted proteins | sample YL17G03_0_MG_FD_205557 | JGI IMG/M metagenome (GOLD analysis project Ga0315275, IMG submission 205557) | Sediment microbial communities from Yellowstone Lake, YNP, Wyoming, USA - YL17G03_0 | ecosystem: Environmental > Aquatic > Freshwater > Lake > Sediment | place: USA: Wyoming | collected...
CATTTTGTGTTTTGTAATTTTATTTATTTTAACTAATTTATTTATTAATAAAAAATAGTTAAAGAAATGGCCTTACATAATATTATATAAAATGAAACACTGTTGTGATAGATGTGGAAAAGAATTTAAACAAAAGTGTCATATAGACAATCATATGAAAAGAACTAAGATGTGTAAAAGTAAAGAAGAACAAGAGAGACTATTAGTTATAGAAGACAGTAAGTTAAAAATAAAATTAGAAAAAAAAATTATAGATTTAGAAACACTCGCTGGTAAAAATGAAATGATAATTGAACAGTCCCTTAGAATTAAGAGCTTAGAAGACGAAATCAAAAAACTGAAAGAAGAAAACGAAAAACTGAAATCCAATAAACCTAAACCGAAAGATATGACACCTAAAGAAATAGTCAAAAGTTATGAAGAACAATTACAGTTAAGGCGTGATGCGAATAAAAAAATTATTGTACGGGCCGAGTTAGACAGTCGAGTGGTAGCGAAAGTTCATCAAGCGACGACGCCCCTCCTAAACCTAAACCAATGCGTGTAAAAAAGAAACCCGTTCTAAGTTCATCAAGCGACGACGCCCCTCCTAAACCTAAACCAATGCGTGTAAAAAAGAAACCCGTTCTAAGTTCATCAAGTGCCAGTCATCAAACGTTTTTCATTTTTTTCAATTTTTTTACAAAACCGTTTTTAGGCCTCAAAATGGCTCTCAAATCGACGAAAACATATCAAATAAACGATTTATGATACACGAAACACGTCAATAGACCCCTACTTGCTTTTTTTCAAATATTTTATGATATACTGCCTTTAGGCGGTTGAAAAGCGTCTTAAACCTAAATGTTATGCCCTATCATAATCAAATCCATTTCATAAATAAATAACTTAAAGAACTGAAATTATTATTATACCATATAGACAATGGCCGATTATGTTCCTCCTACTCAAAACTTACCAATATTCGACACTACTGTTTTTACAAGTGCTCAAAACGAATACCTTACTTACTCTAAGGCGACTGGTTTATTTTTAACATTTCCTACTGCTCAAGGTGCTGAAACACTACAAGGTATAACTGTAAATGGTGCTTCTGACTTTACTGGTGATGTAAATTTTAATTCTATGGTTAGTCCTCCTCACTGTACAATTCTACCTTCAAGTGCTAATGATTTATGCAATAAGCAATATGTTGATAGTCAAGCCCCTCTCACTTCCTATCAATTATTTTTGAATTACAGTGAAACATTCACGACTCCTGCTCCTGCGTCTGTCATATATAAAAAATTAAACAGTTTAGAAATATTAGTTCCTACGCCCGTTCCCTGGACTATATCGACAATCGGTAATCAATTGATAGCTGGATTTTTTAATTCACTCGTTGGTTTAAATATACCTACATCTATACCCGCTGGATTATGGACAATACTGTGTTATTCGAATGTAAATTTAATTGCCGACCAATCTCATATTGGTATTTTCTTTACAATTTCTGGATACGATTCTGTTGGTGTAGAAACAATTTTATTTACATCCGTTTCAAGCCCTCTAATAACTGTAGTCTCTCCATTGATTGGAACATCGAGTGTATCATTAACAGTGCCTTTAACTTCTCTGGTGGGATATACTGGTATTGGTATAAAATTGTATATTTCGAGTAATGTTAATGCTACAAGGACAGGAACTATATTTTTTCAAAATCAGAGTAGTTATAGTTCAATTCTAACAAGTTTTAGAACTCAACAAGCCCCCGATTTATTGAGTTTAAATAATATTTGGACTGGGACAAATGCTTTCAATAATGCTACAAGTGGGGCTCTGTCATCAATTGCGGATGCTTCTATTAATGGAGTAAAAATTGGAACTGGTGGAGGTGCTGTGTCAAATATAAACATCGGGTTACTTAACTTAACAAACGGAGCATTAAGTACTGGAACTAACAATTATGCGATTGGACAGGACTGTTTAAAGGTAATAACATCAGGACAACAAAATATTGGTATTGGTCGTACTAACTTACAAAATGTTTCAACGGGTTCTGATAATGTTACAATTGGTGTTTACTCAGGAACTGCTTTAACAACAGAGACAAAGAATACATATATAGGAAGTCTATCAGGAAATATCGATACAGGTAGTGCTAATACTTGTATTGGTTATTTGTCAAATTGTTCTACATACAGTAACTCATCTGCTATCGGACAAAACGCAACTGCTACCGCTGGTCAACAAATTATGTTAGGTTGTATTGGATTATATGCTCCCGCTGTTGTGATGAACTCTTCTTGTTCTATTGCTGGTGCTGTTTCTGGTAATTCTACTTTATCAATTACAGGAAACACTACTCTTGGAGCAAATATAACTTCTACAGGATCTACTGCTAAATTTCTTGCTAACTTCGATAGTGCTATTTCTGCCAATACATTGAAATTTCAAAATTCTACAGTAAATGGTCAAACATATATGAATGCTATACCAAATGGAAATGCTACTCAGTCTGGAATGAGATACTACAATACTTTTGATGTTTTAAATGCTGGGGCGTTGACAATTAGTTCTACCAGTACTGAAAATGTTTTAAACACTACTAATCTTGGAACGGGTGTTTTGGTTCCATTAAATATAAAAATGGGCGGGACTACTGCATTATCTGTTTCGACTGCTGGTGCTATAACTGCATCTGGTGCTACTCAAATCAATAATACTTTAAGAATAGTTGCAACTGGATTGGGTGCTACTCCATCATTGATAATTCAAGATACTGCGGTAGGCAATCAACAGTCTTTTCTTATAAATGCAACGGCTGGTGCTTACAATGGTACTACTGTTGCCGGCGATACGGTTATTTTTGCAAGACAACTTACTGTAGGTTTAGAAAACACTGCAGTTTTAAATTTAACAACAAGTAATGGTGGTGTTGGTGGTTTTTCTTCTGGATTACGAATTGCTCAAACCGATGTTCGTCTCGGAATGGGTAGTGGCGTAACAACTATACCATCGGCTAATATATTAATTCAAAATAACAACACTATGACATTGTCAACTTCTTCTCTACCTGCTATGTCAATAGATGCTTCTCAAATTGTTAATTTTAATAGTAGTCCTACTGCTCCAACTCCAATCACATCTGACAATTCTACTAAGGTCGCAACAACTGCTTTCATTAAGACAATCGCTGCACCCGCTAATTTTGCTGGACTTGGAAATAGTTTTTTCAACTCTTTTCTTTATTCAAATGCTAATCCAAATCTTGATTATATGATTGCTGGAACGCTCGGTGGTCTTGCTCCCGTAACAAACGCTGCTATATTAATACCATCTTTAACAACATTCATTTTAATGGGTGTAAGATTACAGGCTGGAATTCTATTTAATCGATATGGATGGAATCAACAAACAGGAACATCCAATTTAAGATGTGCTCTTTATACATCTAATTTTGTTTATGTGACTAATAGTGTGTCAAGTAATTCTGCTTCTCCCGGGTTCGCTGGCGGTAGAGTAGAAGTCACAACAAGTGCTACTGTTACTATACCTGTGACTGATACATATTACATTTATGTGGATAGTAGTAATGCTACGACTACGCCAAATGTTATGTACGGGGCGTTTGGTTTAGGCGTAAATGTGTGTAATTATATAGATGCTAATGTTTTCACTTTTACTGCTGGATTGCCGTTACCAAATGGAACTGTCCCGTTTAAAGTTGCGACAGGCGTGAGACCTTCTGGAAGTGCTCCTACTATAAATACGGATTTGAAAATAGGAGGACTTAGTGCGATGACTTATCAACAGTATCTTTTTGGTGTCTTCTTGAGTTATACGGCTTAAAGGACTATTTCTATATCATTGTATATAATGAACCCTAATGTTTTTGATAGTGTGTTTTGGATTTCTTTCATTACTATAGTTTCTGGGATGATATTAAAACTGGCTTCAATGTGCTATAAAAGCCGTTGTAAAGAAATAAAATTATGTGGTGGAAGAATTAGTTGTATAAGGGACACGGAAGCCGAGGAGAAATTCGATGAATTTGAATTAACTCATAAAGAACCCGAAAGCCCGAAATAATCAATTAAAGGATTGAGTATATATACATCTATTAATACGCCTTCTTAACAATGGAATATAAAAAAGCAAAAATAATAATGGACCATGCTCTTAAGTTCATACCTAAAATAAAATTTATCGAACACGAAAAAGAAAAACCAATACACGAATCGACAATCCATTGTGAGGACAAAATAACAAATGTTCTATACCTTATAGATGAATTGTATAATAATGAAGTAATGCATATAGGAGCGGACATCATAAAACTAAAGATCCATACGGACTGGGGACCTTTGATATTCAATTTAATTAAGGCTTAGGGGTTATATAGTCTATATAGAAAATGAAAACTACTAAACAAGCCAAGGGTAAAATTGTTAATTTTTATGAGACCATACCTAAAAAATATCTGGACGAAAGCGAAAACCATAATTTTGATAGTCATCATATAAAACTGCCTTTTAGAATGTGTGTGGTGGCCCCGTCTGGAAGTGGAAAGACGAACTTTATTTTAAATTTACTAAAAGTTTTTGGACAAGGTAAAGGAACATTCGTGGATGTGAATATCATTACTGCTAATAAGGACGAGCCCCTTTACAATTATCTGGCCGGTGAATTCGAAGCTATAAGTATTAAGGAAGGGGTTCATTCGACGCCTAAGCTGGATAGTTTTGATAAAAAGTTCAATCACTTGGTTATCTGGGATGACTTGGTTTTATCAAAAAATTTAGATATGGTGGAACAGTTTTTCTTAAGATGCCGTAAATTAAATGTTTCTGTCTGTTTTCTTAGTCAGGACTATTATTGCATACCTAAGTTTATAAGGAAGAATTCGAACTATTTGGTTATCTTACATCTGGGCGGTTCTAAACGAGAAAAAACGGCTATTATGAACGAGTGGGGTTCTGGACTGGATAAAGATGAACTGGATGCCGTGTATCAAGACGCTACGAAGGAACATATGAGACCATTGATTATTGAAGGCGGAAAGTGCGATATCAATAAGAAATTTCGTAAGGGATGGAATGACTTTTATAATATGAAAGAATTTCTGAAGGACATTGTTAGAACAGATACTTCTGGAAGAAAAAAAAAGAAAAAAAAAGAAGAAAGTGAAAGTGATAGTGATTAGGACGTCTTAATATATGTCTGGAATTGAGCCCCGCTTGATCCCATGTCTTTAAAGGTTTTGTCTATGTCTTTGATAATATCACTACTGTCTTTAAACTTATCTGTCAAGAACCCCTTTCTTAACATATTTACACCGACTGCCTTATTATCAAACATTCTATTCAACCGCTGGTTTAGTTTTATATTTGATAATTTTTGTTTCTTACTATCAAATAATAAATACTCTGTAGGGTTTATAGAAATCCATTTTTTTAAAATAACTGATAGGGGTTTTGGTATATCAACTGTCTGTAAGCCATATGTTTTCGATGTCTTATAACTATTGAAGTAAAACTTAGAACCCTTAACATAATTATCATTTTTTACATCAACATTTTTAATTTTAAAATCTACATAATCTTTTGAACGGCGAGGAGGTATATATATGCCCGATGTAAGACACAATATAATAAATTGCTGTATTTCTTGTAAGTCATCCATACTCAATACTTTTTTTTTATAAAGGAGCTTACTGTTATCTAAATATTTTATAAACAGTTTCGAAATATCTTCTTTTTCAATCCAATTGTCTTTTTGTTTTTCTGTTTTTTCTTGCTTCCCAATTTCTTTATTATAATCCGTTATGTCTTCTAACATTTTCTTTCTGTATATGTCATTGTCTGTAATAACAAATAGGGCTGACAATATAGTCTTACGAGTAGTTAAAGGTTTTTCATCCAATGCTTTCAATATAGACTTACTATTATCAAAATCTTTAATGTCTATGTCTATATCTTTACCAAAAGCTAAACCGTGAATACTTTTCAAAATACTCTTGTAGGTAGATATAGACGACTTAGATAAATTAGGTCTTTTTTCAATAATTATTTCTTCAATCCTATTCATTTTATATAATATTATGTAAGGCCATTTCTTTAACTATTTTTTATTAATAAATAAATTAGTTAAAATAAATAAAATTACAAAACACAAAATGAAATCGTTAAACACATATGAACTTGAACCGTTTTGACTTCAATTGACTAAACCTTACATCACTCTACCTTTGTTTTAAAAATAAAACCCCTAATAATACCAGTTTATGGATTACCTAAAAAACTAAAAAAAAAATAGTTAATGAAATTAGTTATCTTATGTTTAAAGACTTCTCCTATAATTCACTACCTTGTTATTTCTATTAAGTTATATCTCTCTCTTTACCTAAAAAAAATATTAGTTAGTAAAATAGTTAATTAGTTAAGAATTAGTTAAACCTATATGGGTTATAGAATAATACTAATACTATTAAGGGATTTATTTTTATATACAGTAAAGTAAAAAAAGAAAAATCGTGAAACACAAAATGAAATCGTGAAACACATAACAAATAATAGGTTTAAAGACTTAGGTTCATATAACTGGTATATAATGATTGCTACACATCACACGGCTAAAGGACCTATGGGTAAAGAAGGTAAGATACAGTCTATGTTGTTTAAAAAACCTAAATGGACAGTCAAGAAGGCTAAGGCTTGGTTATCTAAGAATGGGTATAGGTTTGATGATGTTGATGAAAAAGACGAGCACCTAAGATTTAGACAAGTGAGTCCGAGTTATATGGAAAGTAAGGGATATGAGTTCATAACAAGGCCATTTGGAACAAGCGGGATTCAGGCCATCATTGGTTATAAAGAAAAAGATCCAGTTGATATTAAAAAGGAAGAAAGAGAAGACCTTATGATAGAAAAAATAAAACAAGTTGCAGATGACTTAAGAGACCTAAGAGCCGTTCACGGGACAGGTATATTTGATAAGATATTGGGACACATAACGGGAAAGGGGATACATATAGACATCGACAGTCATAATGCTAAAGGGGTTCATTCTTCTACGGGAGAAGGTATTTCTAAGAAAAACGCTCTACGACCGCCTAAAGATCACAAGGACATAATCAAAAGAGCTAAAGACACCTTAGGCAAGACCACATCTAATAAGAAATTTACTAAAGGATCGCAGGAAGCTAAGGACCATATGGCTAAAATTCGTTCTATGAAAAAAAACTAAGTAGTCAAGACGCACAGACTATAAACGGTTATGGTTTTAAAGATTATGAAGAAACAGGACAGCTTAGACCACCTATAGGAAGACAGGGTAATAAATATACTGCACGTCATATCATAACACCTTTGATACCTATGACTAAAATATACGTCGAACCTTTTGTTGGAAGCGGAGCTATATTTTTTGATAAGGAGAAAAGCCCTATAAACATCCTTAATGACTTGGACAAGAGAAGGACTGATTTGTTCAAAATGATAATGAAATCACCTAAAGATCCAGAACTATATAATAAGGACTTGGTTTCTACAAAAAGAAAAGAGAATTTTATAAAGAAGGACTATAAGGACATACCATCTATGATATTGAAAGAAAGGATCTTACTGACGGGAGGATTTAATAAACAGCCAGTCAAGAACAATAATGTTTTTGATATATATGATCCATATACTACTTTTCAACATATAGGTTTATACCAGGACAAGCTTAAAGGAGTTAAAATACTCAACCAAGACTATGAGAAGGTTATTAAACAATACGATGGGCCAGACACATTTTTTTATTTAGACCCGCCATATACAACAGCTATGAAAGACAGCGGGACAGGTTATGTTAAAGGAAGTGATGATTTTGATTATGATAGACTGAATGAAGTTTTACAAAAAATAAAGGGCAAATTCTTAATGTCATTAAACAATAGTCAATACATAAAACAAACCTTTAAAAAATTCAAAATTAAGGAAGTCATCATACCTATTAACAGAGAACCTAAATTTAGAAAAGAGCTACTGATAAGTAATTATGATTTTCATTTATAAAATTACATCCACAGACCCGAGTGTCTTAGATTTTTACATTGGATCTACTAATAAGTTTTCATCCAGGAAGAGCCATCATAAGAAGAACGTTAGAAACAAGGTTGGTAAAAGATATTGGACTAAGTTATATGTATTCATAAGGAACAATGGAGGATGGGACGCTTTTAAAATGGAAATTATAGAACAGACCGAATTAGGTAAGGAAAGAGAACAATATTATATAGACTTACTGAACCCGACATTAAATACAAACAGAGCTGTTAAATAAATAACACTTAAGAAAATATTTTTATAAACTGTATATAGAATGACTGAAATAAATAATTATGTTGAAGTAATTTATCAAGAGCCTAACGATTATGAGAAATCTTTATTAAAAGGAACCATCAAACCGGAAGTTTTATTAGAAAAAGAGAAAAACGAAACCATTTTAAAGGATGACAGAAAGGAATATATTACACGAGTAAAATGTTATGCCCTTACTAAAATTGGAAAAAGACCTTTAGACAATCCTTCTACATTCAATCAAGAGACTAAAATAAAACTGATGGAAACAATGGATGAAATTATTAAAACAATGACCGAGGAACAAATTAAAATAGAATTCGACAAGGCCATATCTACTCACGTTTTTAAGGATGTTTCGATGGACTATTCGAGCCTTCATAAATAAATTCAATTAAGTATTTTTTTTTATTATCAATTATATATAGATATAATGAGCGGACAACCTTACAGATATTCTACAGACCAAGCCAAATACAGAGCAGAATATATGAAAAATTTACAAGAGCGTATAGATTTAGATGATATGGTTTTACAAGCCGTCAAAGGATATGTTAGTAATGGAACACTACCAGCCATATCACAGCTACCGGACACAAGAACAACGGCCGAGAAGTTAATGGACATACAGAAACTTAAACAAGATATGATAAAAGACTTATCGCCAATTATGGACCCGCAGATCGCAGACAGAATTATACAAGGACTTGTACAATCGCCATTAAACAGTGATAACAGACTTGTTATTTTCTTTTCACAGAGAGCACCAGAAATCGTTACACAATTGCAGAAAATTTATAAATATGGCGTCAAGGGAGATGCAAATGACATAACTACTTTTGTTGAATTCATTAACAATATGTATTTAGAAAAAAATAAGGCCACGGCATCTATAAAATCTTTCATTGATAGAAGTGGGACATCGGGACTAAGTATGACCACTAAAGATGATTTGTTAAATTTGAAAACAACCTATTCTAATTTTACTGTCGATTTATTAAGAAAACTTAGACCAACGGGGACTGAAAGTGAAATGATAAACGACTTGGGTTTAAGGTTAAATTTATTAACACAGTATCTTCCAAGTGATCGCCAAGTTACAAGACTTTATGAAATTATAAAAGACCCGAGCACTTTTAGTTTTGCTTTTACGGGACCAGTAGATGATATGATTGATTTTATAAATACATCGTTGCCAAATAAAAAAATATTTTATCAATTGGTTCAAGATTTTGAAAATTTAGCAAGACCTATCAATGAGGCTTACGGAGAGTCATATAAAGAAAGAGAAGGGGATATAACAAGAAAACAATACAAACGAATGGAAGGAAGAAGAATAGAAAGTATTGAGGCTTCTACGATGGATGTATTACAAAGGCTTTCAAGTATTCTACCAACTGTGGAGACACTAAGAACTGTTTTTACACCAGAAATTTTGAATTTTCTTAATACCGAAATTGATCCAGAACAACCAAAAGTTTCACTTCTTAACAGTGGAGTTTATAATCAAGCCCCTTATTTGTTTAAAAAAACACCAGGACCCGTACCAGGACCACCGACTGATGTTAGAGAAGATGAAAGCGAGGGTTCGCTGACAACAATACGAGCGAGGCCGGGTAGCGATCCAAATGATCCAAGATTTAGACCAATAGTAGAAGATTTGACGAGAACAGAGACTAAATATGATCCAACATCGGGAGAAACTATTGAACCAACACAAAGACAATTATCGAGACCATCGACAACAACATCTTATATAGATGAAACAAAAATGAGATCACCAGATGAAAATATACAAGATATGTTTAGTGTTATGACGAATATTGCAGACCATATGAATGAAGTTGAGAAAATAACACGACAGAGTAGTTTAACAAGCGATGAAAAAGAGAAAATAATCGGATCCTTGGTTAAGGGATTGAAAAATCTTTTAAGTCAAATGCACAAAATAAAAGACAATATGACTGATGAAGATTGGAAAGATTTTAAGGAAAATAATATTGATGAAATTAATTCAATAAACGACATTGTTGTAAATATCGGAGGAGATGAGATAACGGGACCATCTGACAACGAAATAGAGGGTTTTGGTTTTAAAAAAAAAAGAAGAGGAAGGCCTAAAGGGACGGGATTTAAACAGAATATTGAAAGTCATATCGACACACAAAAAGGAATTCAACCAGACTTTAGATTTTCGAAATTTGGTAAGTATTTGATTAGGAACGACCATTTGATGGACAATAAGGTATCTATACGAACAGGAAAAGGAATGAATATTATGGGACTACCTTCTACAGCAACAGGACCAAGGGTCATAAATATTATTAAAAAAATCATTGGAGGAGCCCTACCGAGTTTTGATGAAATGAGTAAGCTTACGGATGACGAAAAAGCCTATTTACATAAAATTTCAAAAAAGTCAAATATTCTTGAAAAAGTAAATATACCTACACCGTCTAAGGACAAGGAAGAGAAAGAGTTTAATGAATTTGAAATACTGAGAGGGGAGATTATGGCGGGTAATGACAATAAGGATATGGTAAGAAAATTCAAAGGATTTTTATTAAAATTTTCAAAAACGGGACAGCTACCTAAACAACAAGTCAATGAGATATTACAAGATATGCTTGATATGAACCTATAAAATCCAATACTTAAAGACAAAAACATATATACTTTTTATAATGAGTACGAGCGGAACATACCAACACTGGCCAAAGGTTTTAAACCCCCATGCTATTTTACACCAAATGACAAGTGATACACAACTACCGCCTTTTTTTTACGGAGGATCACAAGTGCCTACAAATCTTCATATTTCTACTGGGAGCGGGATAACTAAGAGATTTAAAAATTCTTTACATAAAGCCGACACAGAGAGTGTATATGGACGAGGACTTCATACAACATACGAGCACACTGATAGGATTATGCTTCCGAAAGGAAAAAGAAGATTTTAAATAAATGGTTTAAGAAAAAAAAGTTATTATATGGTATATAGAAAAGTAAATGTTTATCATCGTTTTCAATCAAACCAATATCGTTCCTGATGGACAAAATAACAAACTGGTTTATAAGTTCCCTAACAGTGTAAATCTTAAGGACAAGTATATTGCGGTGAGTGAAATTTCAATGTATTACTCTTGGTTTAACATTGCGAGTATATATAATAATAATAGTTTTACTTATACCTGGACCGTAGGAGTAATAACTACAACTTATACTATTGCTATACCTGACGGACTTTATGAAATTGCGGACCTGAATAATCTTATACAATTTGAGTGTATTAAAAACTTAACCTATTGGACTAACATTGCTGGGACTGTAAATTACTACCCGTTCGAATTAATTTTAAATCCTGTTAGATATGCTGTTCAATTGAATACTTATTTAATACCTACTGCGACGCCCGTGGGTGGTGCTATACCTGTTGGTTTTGTTGGATGGCCTGGGACTGCACAAAATTCTGTTATTACTATACCTTCTAACTTAAATGTTATCATAGGTTTTACTGCGGGATTTGTAAGTTTCAATAATTTCAACAATCCTATTGGAGTGCCCGCGACTACTCAATATGTTTCTAAGGATCAAACGACTGGGACTATTTCATATCTATCTACTACTGCCCCTCAAGTTCAACCTAATAACAGTGTCATATTTTCATTGAGCGGTATCAATAATCCATATACTCAACCGAGTTCTGTTATATATTCATTAAACCCGAATGTTGGTGTAGGAGAACAAGTATTTCAAGTGCCCCCGAATTTTATGTGGTGTAAAATGATTGACGGAACATATAATGAATTGAGACTTACTTTATTAGGAAACGACCTGAGCCCTTTAAGAATACAAGACCCGAATATGACTTTCTTATTAACCATAAGGGACAAGGATGAAAGTCGTATAATGTAATGTGTTTCATAAAATATTTTTGTGTTTCATAATTTTTTCAATTTAATAAGGACTTAAAAATAAATTAATATAAGAAGTATATATAGTAAGGATGAATAACAATATAGACGAACAGTATTTGAATAACTTATTTGAAAATTTTCAAAATGAAAGAAACAAATTATTATTAGATCTTAAGAATGATAAGGAACTTACAAAGGAAAAAGATATACACTCTAAACTTTTAGTAATGGAAAGTCTAACCAAGAATGTTTTGAAATATAGAAATCTAATAATCAAAGAAAAATTGAAAGGGTTTTAAGGAATAAGTTTATATACCTATTATATAAGATGGTTCATTATTCTACACGATTCGTAAAACTACCTCATTCGAATGCTACTCTACACTCTCATAACTCTACAATGCGGGGAACTGGTAATGGTTCTGTATTATTAAGGACTGCTGGTGGTGGTGCTGGAAGTTCATATAGTGATATGGATGACTATATTAGGACTACTGGGATAAATCCTGCAACAAGAAAATCATCTGGACAAGGATTGGGAAGCTTAGGTGAAAAATTACGGAAATTAACTATTACGCCTCAAAGTGCCGTAAGAAAAAATATTGTTATGAATATGTAAAAAAGAAAAAGATTTAAGAAAACGGCCATATAAGATAGTTATAGAATGTGCGACAAATTAGTATTCGATCTTGCTCAAGAAATTGAAGGAAGTCCAAGTGTTTTCGTAAGAAAAGACTGGCTTAATATTTTAGACAATCAAAATCAAAATTATAATAACAATCAATCTATACTCGACACAAGTCAATTGAGTAATAGTAATAAATGGATGAATTATCGGGAAGCCTACTTACTTATGCCATTAACACTGACAATTGGTAATACTGGCGGTGCTTATGGTATTGGTGGAACTGGTGTTCAACCTACTGCTCCTGTATGGGATGCTGACACTGCCATTGATTATGCTTATGGTCTCAAGAATTGGTTTGGTTCGATGATCCATTCTTTCACATTAGACTATAACGGAACGACTATTATTCAACAAACTCCGTTGAGTAATATGTGGAATTCTTTCAAATTAATGACAAGTCTAAGTTATAGTGATATTATTACTCAAGGCGATGTAATAGGGTTTCATCCCGACGATTGTTCGTCTTGGGAATGGGCTTATGCTGTTGCTGGAAGTGCTACTACTGCTCCTGGATTTAGAAACGGAACTGGCGTGTGTAATAATACTACTTTTGGTGGTTTTGGAACAACTGGCGATCTACCGACTCTGGCTCGTAGAATGACATTTAATAGTGCCGAAGGTAATAAGGGCTATATTAGAAGAATACAAAATATTAATTTTGATTTGGACGGCGTCTCTGGTATTGCTGGATCTATTCCAAGTGCTACTAATATTGCTCCTACTACACTCAATACAACCGATCCTCAGGCATATGGAAGTTTATTTGCTGGTGGTTTTACTGTCGGTGCCAACGGTCAGTCTATTATGAATCAAATTTGGAAAAGTTTTATTTTTAACAAGACTGCTACTATTCAACAAACGGCTGTTATTGCTACAGTTTATTTAAAACACTTACATTCTTTCTTCAATATGGTCCCTCTATTGAAGGGCGTATTTATGAAAATGACTATGAATTTGAATAATGCTTCTACGGTCATTGCTTGTGCATCATATACAAATGGTGGTGCCGTCACTCAACCCGTTTCTATGTCTTGTAGATCAGTTTCTGTTCCTTCTGGTGGTATCAATCCTATTATGGTTTCTGGTTCTGTTAGTTCAACTCCAAATTTAGTTGCCGACATCGTGTATTCTGGATCTTTTAACCTGTTCCCTGTCCAAGGATCTTTAGGTGCTACATCTTCTGGATTTTTAGAATATACTCTAAATGTATCGGTGGGTGCTACTTGTTTAAATTCATCTTTGAGTTCTTTGGCTGGAATTAGAAGTGCCGATTTGAGCAAATCTGTATATCTATATATCCCTGCTTATACATTTAATCCTCCGTTTGAAAGTTCTTACTTACAGTCTCCTGTAAAATCTATTAAATATACTGACATATACCAATACCAAGTTTTGAATATCCCCGCGGGTGGTCAGTTCAATAATTTGATAACCAATGGTATTGCAAATATCAAGTCTGTGTTAATCCTACCATATTATTCTGTGAGTGGTGTCCCTACTACTGCATCTCAACCTGCTTGGTGGGGTGGTGTGTCTATTAATCAAAATACTGGTTTTACAAGTGGAATACCCGTCTATCAATCTCCGTTTGATCCTGCCGGTTCTGGACCAACTAGTCCCCTGTGTTTGTTTTCAAATTTTAATATTCAAGTGTCTGGACAAAATGCCATATACAATGTAGAAAAGTATTCATTCGAACAGTTCAACAATCAACTTTACGGACAAAATTCTGTCAATGGTGGTCTTACGGACGGTTTAACTTCTGGACTTGTTGGAAGAAAAGAATTCGATATGGAATATTGCTATTATTATGTCAATGTAGAACGAATGCTCCCCGTGGAAGAGACCGTGCCTAAATCCGTTCAAATTCTTGGAACCAATAATTCTGGTAAAGCTTTGGATCTTTTTGTTTTCGTGGAATATGGGATGAGTGTTTCGATCGACGCGATTACTGGTGCCCGCGTTTAAATCAACGCTAAACTTTGTTCTCAAAACAACGCGATGATAAAAAATATATTTAAAAAAATATCATTATCTAATAATATAAGAAATGGATCAACATATGCCTATTGGAATTCAAGCCTCCCCGCTTCAAATAAGAAAATTAGTAAAAGGAATGAAAGTTAGATTGAAAAAAGGAACTGGTTTTTGTTTATTAGTTCATCCCGAAAAATATCATTTAATGTCAAGAACTTTCGGAAGAGATAAGGGAATGGATGTGTCATTGACGGATCAAGAATTAAAAGCTAATGCTAATGCGAGTGCGTTCGAAGAACTGCCAATGTCTGGACAAGGTATTTTTGGAAAGAAAGCCGACAAGTGGATGGAAAAGAAAGGTATTAAGAAAGGCGTATATCAAGTTGGAAGTGCTCTTAAACCTATTGCTAAAGATCTATTGGAACAAGGCGGTAAAATGGCGAATGCATATGGCGTGCCTACTCAAATAACTGATCCGTTAGTTAAACTTGGTAATGATTATATGGATGACCCCGAAAGCTTACAAGGTAAAAAAGGAAGACGAGAATTGAAAAATAGGGGTATTGATTTTCTACAGTCTGGTGCCGACGAACTTGCTGGTGCATATGGAATGAAGGCTCCGAGAATTAAAGATTATGAAAAATATGTTCAAGACGCGAGACACGGTAAAAGTGCCCCCTCTACATCTGGTTTGACTACTAAAGGGATGAAAAATATGGCGGGACAGTATGCTAAACAACAAGCTCATGATTACTTAAACGAACATCTTGGAACTAATTCTGGATATAATTTGAAAGCTGGACTGGGACGAGCCGAAATGGGCGACATGGCTGGAAAACTTATTGCTGATCAAATTTCAAGAAGTTATAGTGCTCCTCCAATGGGCCATGATCCTCGTGCCCCTCCTCCTGTTGGATATGGATTTATGGGACGCGGATTGATGGGACGAAGAGAAATGGCCTCTATTGGACGTGGTGGTGGGACTATAGTTCAACATGGACCATATGGAAGCCCTGCGATGGCGTCTCAACCTTATGGGGCTAACTTTCAAATGCAACATTTTCTACCTCCTCAATATCAACAGTATTTTCATCCTCAAATGGATCATGGACACGGAATGGGCTTGTATGCTGGCCGTGGTTTATATTAACACGAAAGAAAAATAGAAAAAAAATTTTTTACTTAAGATTATATTATTATATAATAATATACTTACAGAATGGCTCTCACGGATACTCAACTTATGAATATGGCTAAGAGAATGAATATACCTATGGCTGGTGTATTTTTTAAAGACGAATTGCCGAAAAAGTTAGAAACTAATAAGGTATATATTATTAATATGGAAGACAGTATGGATGAATATGGAAACGAGAATGATGGTAGTCATTGGGTTATGGCTCAAATTAGACAATACGATAATGGTAAAATGGAACCGATTTTCTTTGATCCTTATGGACAACCTGCTCCCGAAATTGTTAAAAAAAGAATTATAGATACTACTAAAAAGGGTGGCGTACCTCACACTGGAAAAGATGTTCAATCGCTTATGAACAATGCTTGTGGATTTTACTGTCTCGCTATGGCTCATTATATAAATTCTTCAAATTATAGAACGAATGATTTTTACACTGATGTGAGTGATTTTATTGAAATGTTCGATGACCTGAATAAGTCTGTGGATTTTAAGAAAAATGAATTTATTTTAAAACATTTCTTTAGAAGCGAAGATCCCGATAAGCGGGAAAGTATTGATGTATATAAACCTATAGACAGTATTACAAGTGAAGACACTGGAAAGGGGCTCGATGGGTTTAAGGGTGAAAGAATTGAATGTGATGTGCGGATGTTTAAATAAAACAATATAAGGATTAGTGTATATATATAATCATTGACGAAATGGAAACCGTAAGCGAAGATGGAACACGAACTATTCGAATAGTATCAACATACTCACCTGCTCAAAAAAGGGCTACTCAAAAGTATAGACAGACTAATAAGGAAAAGGTAAATTTACAACGAAAGGTTTATTATCAAATGAGAAAGGACAAGGACCCTGAGTTTTTATTATATAAGCGACAGAAGGCTAAGGAATATTATTTAAGAAAAAAAGAATATAAAAAAACTATCAAGGAAGAACTTAATGAACCATTGGCCGAAGTTATCGAAGAAGTTAAACCCGTCAAGGTTAAGAAGGAAAAAAAAATCAAGGAACCTAAACCGATTATTGAGAAGAACAATCACGCCGACGAAGCCGAAAAAGTCATTGATAAAAAGCGTAAGCCTAAGACCGCTAAAGAAAGTAAGAAAATAATTATGGACATACTGGACGAATTAGAAAAGAAGCCCGTCATTGAAGAAATTATACCCGAGCCTATTATTGAAGCCGAACCTGAAAAGGTAAAAATAGAAAAAATAAAAAAAGGAAAAAAAATCAAAAAAATCAAAGATGCCCCCAATGAGACCGTGATGACCATTGAAATTGATAAAAACACTGACAATAAACGCCTTTAGACCCCTGTATATAGTCAATATAGAGTTTTGTAAAATTCTTAAGACTATGGGCTTAGACTATTTTTTTAATTTTTAATTTTTAAATAAAATATTTAAAGACAAATTTTTATGTAAGGTATATACAATGGTTATAATAGATCTAATAGAAGTAATAGAAACTGATGAGACAAAAACTTTTGTTAGAACTAAACCGCCTTCTAAATACTACTTCCGTCATATCAAGCGTCATTCAAAAGTTATGAAAGAACTTATGAAATGCAAGAGAGAACTTTATGAGAGCCTATTGAGTATGACGAGATTTGGTATAGATGTAGATCCATTGATGCAACATATTTCTAAATTATTTCTTGGAATGATAAGGACCGAGAGTATAGATTTTAGAGAAGAGAGACGGTGTCTGATACGAAAGAATAAACGAATTGGAATTACGCCTGTCGAGACATATATTAATTTTGAAAATAAAAATATTTAAGAGAAAATCTTTATACTATATATATAAACTAAAATGTTAAATAAACGAAACGCACATAGTCGTGATGATAAACTTAAAATGGATGAGACAACACATAGGTATTGTATAGAAGGGAGCGATGTAAAATTTAAATCCGTTAGTGTATGGGTAAGCGAACAGTTTGAACCTTTCAATGAAGACAAGATATTGAACACGATGTTAAACAGTGAAGGTTTTAAAGAAGGACATAAGTATTGGGGTATGACACGAGAGGAGATAAAATATTTATGGAAAACTAAAGCAAAGGAGGCGAGTGATGCTGGGACTAAGATACATAAACAAATTGAGGAATTTTATTTAAACGAGAATGAGTTTTTGTATAATAAGGATCTATATGATACACACTGTTATGACTATAAAGAAGAACGAGGCGATGACTGGTTAAACTTTCTAAATTTTGTAAAAGAAAATCCAATGATAGAACCGTATAGAGTAGAATGGAGACTATATGACGAAGAGTTAAAAATAGCTGGGACACTTGATATGTTAGGTAAAAATACTGACGGGACATATACCATATATGACTGGAAGAGAGCACAGCGGATTTGTCTTCCGAGAGTAAAGGATAAGGTTATTAATAGTAATTACTGGATCTATACCTTACAACAATCATTTTACAAGTTATTGTTAGAAAGAAATTATGGAATTATTGTAAAAGAAATGTTTCTTGTAAAAATTCATCCTAATGAAAAATATAAACTTATTTCTGTTCCTGATAAAACTGATTATATAAAAAACAAATTAGGAATATAGCTTTACTGTATATGTATAAAATGTTTGAGGACAATACTTTTTTTGATAACAAGGGATTGAATATTACTTATATTACGCCTACTGGAATGAGGTTCATTACTGACCATAATTATGACTATACAATTATATACTGGAAAGGAACTATTTGTATCAAATATCAAAATTATAATCTTATAGACATTAAAGAATTATATACCTTCATACTTTTATATAATTATATTTTATTAAGAAACACAAATATATAAAATTACAAAACACAAAATAAAATTACAAAACACATTTTCACCATAACAGTTTAAAGGCATAATACCCCCTTGAGCCTATTTTTTCTAAATCCTTTTTATGTCTTATCATATAAAGCCTTCTTCTATTTTCTGCATATTCTCTACCTTCTTTTTTATAATATGAAGGATAGTCCATATACCTTCTATCACCTACTGATGTAATATATTTATTATCTTTATGACTGAATACATCCAATTTGTAATTACGCTTTACACTTGGTTTTATTATCACCCCGAGCATGGAGGCTTTATGAAAACTGTAAGGACTTATGTCATATTCTTCCATTATATACATCATATAAAAAAATATACTTAAATAAATTGTTTTTTACGTACCCCCCCGCTTTAAACGAAAGTTAAGCCTTAACTATACATCGAAATACGCTTAATTAAAAATTTTTAATTAAGCGTATTTCGATGTATAGTTAA
>Ga0315275_10001730_pt1 | contig 19396 bp, 15 predicted proteins | sample YL17G03_0_MG_FD_205557 | JGI IMG/M metagenome (GOLD analysis project Ga0315275, IMG submission 205557) | Sediment microbial communities from Yellowstone Lake, YNP, Wyoming, USA - YL17G03_0 | ecosystem: Environmental > Aquatic > Freshwater > Lake > Sediment | place: USA: Wyoming | collected...
AAGCCCTGGAGATCGCGACAAGGCTGAACCTCAAGATCGAACGGGGCCGCTGTCTGAACAACCTCGGCCTCTACTTCTGGAAATCCACAGACTATTCGAAAGCGTTGCGACATTTCCAGCAGGCGCTTTTCATTTTAAGGCCGCTTAATGACAGCCAAACCGAAGCAGAATGTGTTAGCAATATCGGTCTTATTAGCATGAATCTTGGTGATTATGACAATGCGCTCATTCACTTTAAAAATTCATTGTCTATTGACTTAGAGAATGGGCGGGCAGTTGATATTTGTAAAACATATAACAACATCGGTGTAGCACTCGAGAAAAAAGCATATCAGAGCAAAGATAGGTTTGATTTTATTGAAGCTCTTGGCTATTTTGACAAGTGTTTGAATATTTTGAACAAGTCGCCAGATATAAAAACCGAAATTGAAGCATTAAATAATAAGGGGACGATTTATTTAAACCTTAATGAATATGATACAGCAATCAACTTTTTTAAATTAGCACTAACAAAGGCGAATGAACAGAGCAATATAGAGGCCATAGGCAACATATATAATAATTTAGGAAATGTTTTTCTAAAATTGAATCGATTGAGCGAATCTCGACAACTCTTTTCAAAAGCGGTTGATCTTCCTGCGATTCGTCTATTTCAGGACACCGTCTGGGAATCATACTTTGGGCTCGGCCAATGTCTTGAAAAGCAGGGAGACCTCGTCAACGCCCTCCGTTATTACCAGAAATCCGTGGATGTGATCGATACGATCAGGAGCCGGATCTTCTTGGAAACGTTCAAAGCCGGTTTTTCCAGGAACAAGCTCGGGGTCTTCGAGAGTCTCATGAACCTTTTGTTCCGGCTCTCCAATGAGGACCCGTCCGGGACCCGCCTCGAAGAGATGTTCATCGTCGTCGAAAAGGCGAAAGCCCGCGCTTTCCTCGAGTGCTTGAGAGAGGCCAGGATCGATTTCCGGGCCGGGTTGACACAGGGTCTGAAGGAGAGGGAAGCAGAGATATCCAGGGAGATCTCGGCGCTCATCCTGGATTTGTCCAATCCCGCGGTGAGCCGGGCAGAGCGCGGAGAGAAGCTTAAGAAGCTCGGCCGCGCCGAAGATGAATCGTTGCGGAACATCTCCGAAATGAAAGCCGAACAGCCCGGACTTACGGGCTTGGTCTCATCCGACCTTTATTCGATCCAGAGACTGCGGGACGAATTTCTGGACGAAAAAACGGGCTTGATCGAATACTTCCTAGGCGACGTCCGGTCCTACATGTTCTTCATCACCAAGAGCCGCGTCAGTCTCTTCGATCTCCCCCCCAGAGAGACGATCGAAAAGTCCTTGAGGGGTTATCTCAAGGCTCTCTCGATTCCCGATAAAAGGGGATTCTCTGGGAGACTCGCGGCAGAAAGGATCGCCGGCGAACTCCTTCCGCCTCTTGCCGGGCCTTCGGCCGCGGGGCTCAAGCGGCTCATCATCGTCCCCGATGGCATCCTTTATTACCTTCCATTCGAGACACTCCGTTCGTCTGGGGCTCCGGTTTCAGGATACCTCATCGAACGATTCGAGATTTCCTATTCCCCATCTTCTTCTTCCCTCGTCTTCCTTTCCCGGAAATCGGCCGGGCCTTGGGGCAAGGTGCTTCTGGCCCTTGGCGCTCCTACCTTGACTAGGGCCGGAACGGTCGAAGGGGACGGGCATGCTATGGCGGGATGGACGGTCGGTGAGATTTATAAGGGACAAGGATTCGATCTTTCCCCTTTGCCGTTCAGCAAGAAGGAGGTCCTGGATATCGCCGGGCATTTCCCTAAAGGGTCCAAAGACGTTTTGCTTGGGATCAGGGCCGCGGAGGGGGGACTGAAAGCGCTGGCCCTCGAGGATTACCGGATCGTCCATTTCGCTTGTCACGGACTCCTGGATGAGAAGGTCCCGTTTCGATCAGCCCTGATCCTCTCGGCCGGCCGGGAGGATGCGGAGGACGGGATCCTTCAGGCACGGGAGATATACAACCTGAGATTGGACGCCGACCTCGTCGTCCTTTCGGCCTGTCAAACGGGACGGGGCAGCCTGGAGCGAGGCGAAGGGCTCCTGGGGCTCCCGAGGATGTTCTTTTATGCCGGGTCCAAATCTGTCATATCGACTCTCTGGCGCATCGGAGATAGGTCGACGGCCTATTTCATGGATGGTTTCTATAAATGCCTGTCGCAGGGTCACGGCAAAACTGCGGCCCTGAGGCTAGCCAAGGTCAGGATGCTGCGATCGAAATACACGCACCCGTTCCATTGGGCTGCATTCGTTTTGAACGGAGATTTCGGCCCGATCTCCCCATTTGAGGAGAGAGGGCCGGGAAGCGCTTCGACGGGTCAGCGATCGACGGAGAAGGCCTCGAACGTCGATTCGCTGATATTCCCTTCCGAATCGAGAGCCAGCACCGACCAATAATAGTTTTTATCTCCCAAAAGCGTTTCCCTTATCGGATCGGGAAGGGTCGCCGCGGTGGTCGAAACCGGAGGGCCTTCCCAAACAGGCTGTAGGGACTCATCGTAGATCTCGACGACATAAGAGACGGCCCGAAGGACCGGTTTCCACCTGAATGTCAGGTGGGGAGGTGTCTCGACGGGCCCGGACGGGGAGACGGCCTCGGGGATCATAGTGGACCTGCTCCGCCCTTCGTCTTCGGCGCGGTCAAGATTGAACACGATGACGCCCGAGATCACGATGGCGATCATCATTATGCCGACAGCATAACTCCGGAGCGGCCGGGATAGGAACAGGATAGGAGGGCGGCGTTGCCGGGTGCACTTCCGTATCTCCGCGGCAAGTTCCTTTTCCCTCGTCCGAACCTGCCGGATGAACTCGAATTCCCGGGCGCAATCCGAACAATCGGAGATATGGTCGATGATCTCGTCCTTGGCCGCTTGCAGGGCCGAATCCTCGAAGGCCTCTCGGAGGTTCTCGATCGGAGGGCATCCTCCCCTGGTTGCCCGGGTCTTTCCCGAGACGCAGGAGCGATAGATCCGGCGAAGTTCGCTATCGTTCATGCCCATTGCCGATGTCCGCCTTTTTCAGGGATCTTTTCAGGTCGGCCAGGCCTCGATATAGAAGATTGCGCGTCTTGTGCAGGCTCCAGCCGTAAAACCGGGAAATCTCCTCGATGCTCAGTTCGAAAAGGTAGAGCTTGACCACGTTCCTTCGGCTCTCGATGAGTGAATCGACCGCCTTTCCGACGGCCTCCTTCATCAGGGCGTTCCGTAGGACCTCGGGCCTGTATCCGTTCAATTGCTCCGCGACCTGTTTTTGCCTCTCTGTTCTATAGAGCTGTTCATCCTTCTTCAGCAGCCGAAGCTGGTCGATCACCACCGTATCCACGATCTTCCTAATATAGGACGCGTAATGGATGATGTTTTTCTCACTCTTAATGAGCTTCCAGATCTTGATCCGAACCTCCTGAGCAATATCGTCCGGATCGATCCCGAACCTCTGAACCTCGAACTTCTGGACGTGGGCCCGGATGAAGTTCATGAACCGGGCTAGCAGGGCTTCGAGTTCCCTGTCCGAGGACAATGGGCTGGCCATAAAAGCTGTTTCCCTCCTGCTTTTCCCTTCCTCTATCTAGGCCTCATTAATATAGATGGGAATTCGAGGGGGTTTGTCCCACTCCGACGGAAAAAATGAGAAATATTCATATGGGCGGCCGTCCTTCTCTATAGGCGATAGGCGGAACGAACATGAAGGCTAGGACTTGTAAAACGCCCGTCATCCCCAAAGAGGGGGCCGGGGTCGTCGAAAAAGCTGCACGCTGCGACAAGAACGTGCTGATCCTGGGGGAAACGGGAACGGGAAAGGATGTGACCGCGCGAAGGGTCCATGAGTTGAGCAACCGACGGGAGCACCCGTTCGTCGCCATAAACTGCGCGAGCCTGCCGGATGACCTCGTCGAGGCAGAGTTGTTCGGATACGCCCGCGGCTCGTTCACCGGGGCCGTGCGGGACAAAGAGGGGCTTCTTGAAGCGGCCGGGAACGGGACCGTGTTCCTGGACGAGATCGGCGAGCTCCCGTTCCCCCTTCAGGCCAAGGTCCTCCGGATGATCGATAAAAGGGAGACCCGCAGAATCGGGGAGACAGTGACACGGACGGTCACCGCCCGATTCATCTTCGCGACCAACAGGGACCTGGAGGAAGAGGTCAGGACGGGGAGGTTCCGAAGGGACCTCTACTTCCGGATCAACGTGGTGCGGATCCGGCTTCCTCCGCTACGGGAGCGCAGGGAGGACATCCCCCGTCTTGTCCATCAGATCCTCGAGCGGGAGAACGAGCGGGACCGAACCCGTAAGGACCTTTCGCCAGAAGCCCTGGGGAGGCTGATGACCTACGATTACCCCGGGAATATTCGCGAGCTGGAGAATATCATCGAGAGGGCTTTCGTCCTATGCGAGGACGCGATCATCAGGGATGAGGACCTGATCTTCGAAGGGCATTCCCGGGCTTCGGAAAAGGACGGCCTCGTCACTCCGGAGATTTTGAGGGAGACCCTGGCGAGCTGCCGTTGGAACAAAACGAAGGCGGCCGGGGAGATCGGCCGGAGCCGCCGTCATCTCTACAGGCTCCTTGAAAAGTATCGTATGGACGATTGCATCCGCAGGATTTTCTTCCCTTGAGCCCGGGAAAGGGCGGGGGCCCCCTAAGGCTTTCTTCGGTTCAGGTTTCGAAGTGTGACGAGGATCATGATCCCCGCGCACAGCGAACTTGCCAGGAGGATCCAGCGCTTGAAAGGTCGCGGGAAGATGACCGCGTCGGCCTTTCCGTTGAGGATGAACCCGGCCCAATAATAGGGATGGGAAAGCACTCCGGAGCCGATCATCTCCAGCTTCGCCTGTCGGAGCGCGTTCATGGGCGTCTCGGCTCCCATCAGGTGGCGGTAGAACCTCTCCATGAGCTGGTAAGTGGCCTCGTCGTTGACGGCCCAAAGGCTCATGAGCACAGAGGCCGCCCCGGCATAGAAGAACGCCCGGCTCAGTCCCTCGATCCCCTCGCCACGGATGAACTGGCCCAAGCCAGTTTGGCAAGCGGACAGGGTCACAAGATCGGCGTTCATCCGCAGGTTGAAGATCTCCCGCATCTGGAGGAACCCGTCCTCTCCGGGATCCTGGTCAAGGGCAAGGATGATGGAGGATCGTGCCGGTTTTTTGTCGTCGATAAGTCCGTGCGTTGCAAAGTGGATAATCCGGTAATTCGTGAGAGGTTCGGCCTTGAGGCGGTCCTCGGTCGCTTCCTTCCGCTGGAACGCGTCGGTTCGGGAGGGCTTGAAGGCGGCCGCGATCTTCTGGATCTCGAGCCCGCTATACTTCAGCCGGAAGAAATTGATCGAGGAATTCGAATAAAAGTCCTGGAAGATGTCCTGACTCGCGTTGCGGCGACCCTCCTCATTCGCCCCGTAGAACGGGTCGCCCAATGCTAGGAGGTCCTTATGGGGCTCCATCCGAAGTGCGGATCTTCTTCTGTTCAATTCGCGCAGGGAGGATAGGGAAGGGACATAAGAGACGGGATGGTCTTGAACGAGCCACCGATTCGTCCCGGCGTTGGATACGAGAGTCTCGAAAGGGAGCAAGTTCAGGATATCATCAGGGACGAAGACGATCCTTTTCGTGTTCTTATCGAGCCCGGGGAGAACGAGCTCTTTGAACAGGACGTAGCCGAGACTGAAGTCATGGTTGTCTTTGTCGGATATGATTTTGCGGTATTCGGCGACCTGCTGTTGAAGCGTCTTCCTGGCCGGAGCCGCAAAGACCTTGAGCCCCGCCTCGCTGAGAACGAACACATAGGACCTCTCTTTGCCCAGGGAATAGGCGAAGAAGGTTGTGTTCTTGTCGACCAAAGTTTTCCGGGCCTCATCATAGGTAATGACCTCAGGGTACTTTAAATTGGCGTAGGCAGGGCTCGTCGTTCTTATCTCACGCTTTAATCGGTCCGATTCTTCCTCAAGCTCTTTGATCTTTATCAATACGCCATTTTTTGCATCTGAACCTAAATTTGGGCCAAGCAATTGTGTATATGATTGAGATATTTGTCGCATTATTTCTTTTTCTTTTTTGGCGAGTTTTAAATCAATCCCTTGAGATACATTTACTTCCGAAACTTCAAAGCTATCAAGGAAGGCTCTCGCTTTTGCCCTTTCTAGATAATTAAAAGCTTCAGCGCCATAAGTCCTATCAGCGAGCAGGACAGATTGATTGGCCAAAAGATCGATCGAGTTCTGGTATGCATCTATCCTTTTATCAGAGCCAAGATAGCTCGCTTTCAATTCTTCCAGACTTATTGAAGACCTGATGCTTTCAATTACAGCAATTGAACTCCTGTAATTTTGTAAAGCTTCCTTGATATGGTCCTGCTTTTTATAGGCATTGCCTATTTCAAGGTAAGCTTCCCAAAGAACTTGGCCGCCATGGATATCTTGTGCAATATGAATTGCTTGCCGAAAAAAGCTTGTTGATTCCTCTATGTTTCCAATATTGGAATGCACGATTCCCAGATTATTGAGAATCATGCTCATTGATTCTTTGTCCTCGATTGCTTGGGCAATATGATAGGATTGTTTAAAATACTCTGATGCTTCAGCAAAATTCGAAAGATCAGAGTGTACGGCTCCGATATTGTTAAGGACACGAATTTCTGTGTTCCGATCTCCTAATTTCCTTGCTAAATCCAAGCAATGGTTAAGATTGGCCTTAGCGGACGTGTAGTCTTCTTGCTTCCCGGATAGAAGCCCTTTATTTCTATAGGTGGCACCAATGTTATTTAGGTCGATAGATATTTTTTGCTTATTGCCCAGGCTTTGATCCAGTTTTAGCGCCTGCGAAAGGAAATCAAGAGCCTTATCATAATTGCCCATATCGCGATAAATCAAACCTATATTGTTGAGGCAATCGGATTCATTTTGGTCGGCATTTGTGCCTTTTGCTACTTCTAATGCCTTTTCATAAAAAGTTAAAGAATTATTGTAGCTATCAATTTTCCAATAATATAAGCCGATATTGTTATAGCAGTAACCCTGTTCCTTCTTATGATTAAGAGATGTGGCAAGTTCTAAGGCTCGGCTGCTTAGCAAGTAGAAAGAGCTATAATCATTAATTTGCCAATAAGTCGAACTAAGCTGCCTTAAGCATTTTGCCTCATGATCGGGACTATTCACACTTCGGGCTAATTCGATGGCGGCTGCAAAGCACTTAATTGATTGGGGGTATTGTTCTGTGGATCGGAAGTCCTTGCCCTCTTGATATAAGCGATAAACTTCGAGTAGCCCTGCACATCTTCCTTCTATTTCTTTATTTGATAATCTTCTAGATAAATCAAACGCGGCACTATAATAACCCTTGGATTCTTGAAGCCTTCCGGAATTCCAGTTATCAAGGCCAAGGCCCATGAGGCAATGTAGTTCATTGGCCATTTCGCCGCCACGTCGCGAAAGAACTAAACCTCTTTCAAGAACCAATGAAGATTTTTCATATTCTCCTGCAAGCCTGAGTCGTTCACCGTCAATTATCAAACTTGTTGGAGTTTCTTTTGAAGTTGTATTGATAGGATATAATTTGTTTTCTTTGGCAACGGTTTGAGATATGGCAAGAAAAGATAAAAAACAGTACCCAACTACGCTTGCCCAGAGAGGGCGACTCGTCCGCAATATCAAGTTATTCACGGGCATCTGATCGGCTATGTTGTCTTTTTTATGAGGACCGACGAATAATTCAAGATTATAGTATTATTCGTGGATGAACGCGTCAATCCCCCCTAAGGAGGAGGAAAGGGGTGATTTTTTCTACTTTGCATCACCCCTTGGGGTGATATGAAAAATGTCGAAAATCAGGAATTGGTCTTTTTCCTAGCTAATCTCCCGTACTAGGCCTGCCGATGACCAAATCGCCGGTGGGCTTGACGATGGAGCTGGATGTGTCGACGGAGCCGATCTGTCTCTTGTGAATGCTGAAAACGGACCCGAGGGCGGGGAAAACGGAGATCAGGAACTGAACGGGCCTCTGGAAAAGGAGACGAACATCGATCTTGGATACCCTTTTCTCAGCGGCTAACAGACCGGACGCCGAGATCCCGACGAAAACCAGGCAGAGAGCGAGAGCGACGGCTTTGGTGACAAAATTTTTCCGCATAGCGGCCTCCTTATTATGGAACGGCTCGCCTTGGGAAATGATCAGAGAAGTATTGCGAATAGAACGGGTTCGCGAAGAACTCTCTCCATCATTCTCATCCAAGGCTTGGGATAAATCTAGGGCACGGGCCCAGAAATGTCAAGATAATAATTCCCTTGACCGTTTCATAAGTTGTTCAGTAATAAGGATTTAGTTGGCGACCCCCACAGCATTTTGGGGTTGCGGGGATGTTCGAATCAATATATGGTGGAGAAAAAAAGGCCGCAAAAATGAGGATTCGGGGGGCAGAAGCCGGCTATTTTTTGAAGAAATAGGAGATTTCCCACTCAGCTGTCTGGGGGGCATCGGAGCCGTGAACGGTGTTCCTCTCGATGGAGAAACCGTACGCCCTCCTCAGGGTCCCGGCCTGGGCCCGGGCCGGATCGGTCTCCCCCATGACCTGTCGCCAATGGGATATGGCGTTCTCCCTTTCCAGGGCCATGATGACGATCTCTCCCGCGGACATGAAATCGGTGAGGGGCTCGAAGAAAGGTTTCCCCTTATGGACGGCATAGAAGCCGCAGGCCTCATCTTTCGTCAGGCGGGCCATCCTCATTTCGACGATCCGGAACCCTTCCTCCTCGACCCTCTCGACGATCTTGCCGATGATCCTTTTCTTGACGGCGTCCGGTTTGATGATGGCCAACGTTCTTTCGATCATGAGATCCTCTCCGTTTCGAGCCGGTCCTTGTATACCCCAACCCGGGTCGACCGTCAAGCCGACCCGCCGGCGGATTGACAGGGAAGAGTCGTCATCGTTACAATGTTCCCCGTGACCGAGGAACCGCGCCTGACATCCGTTTTGCGGGAATATTCCATGGGCCTGGGTTTCTCCCTCTTCGGCACGGCCGACATCTCGGGAATCCGGGATTCCTTTATCCTCCCGAAGAATCTCAGGGATCGCGTCGGGTTTGCCGTATCCTTGGGGAAGAGCCTCGTCGCCGGCGTCCTGGACGATATCCTGGACGGGCCGACACCGCTCTATTTCCACCATTATCGCCAGATCAACTATTTTCTGGATCGGGGCGCGATGCTGGTCGCTTCGCGCATCCAGGACCTCGGTTTCCGGGCGGTCCCCATTCCCGCGTCCCAGGTCATCGACTGGCCGAAACAACGCGCCCACTTGTCTCACAAAAAGGTCGGCGAGATGGCAGGGCTCGGCTGGATCGGCAGGAACAACCTCTTGGTCACTCCCGAGTTCGGGTCCCGCTTTCGCCTCGTGACCGTATTGACCGATATGCCGCTCGAAGCGGACGATCCTTCACAGGCGGATTGCGGCACGTGCCGGAAGTGTATCGGCGTGTGTCCCGCGAACGCGATCAAGGAGCGCCGGGAGGATTTCGAACACATCAGATGCTTTGAAATGCTCAAGGAGTTCCGCAACAAGGGCCTGGTCGGCCAATATATCTGCGGGTTGTGCGTCAAGGCCTGCTCCGGGCGGCCCCTCTCTGCAGGCTCTCCATGATTCCCGTGAGCCGTGCGGCGAATGGGGATGCCGTTTGACAAGGCGAAAACGGCGGAGCTATATTAAGAAGGGGTTGGTCCGAAAGATGGCATGAGAAAGTCGACTCGAGTCTTCTATCTCGCGTCCGGATCCGCCATCGTCCTGATCAGCCTCTATGGGTTCCTGCTTCTTAGGGCCCGTCCGGGAATTCCGGCCTCTCTTCGGGGGCGCGAGGTCCTGCGCATCGACGGCGTCGGTATCCATACGATCAGAGACTTTGGTTTCGCCCTGAGCGGGAAGAGAATCGGCGACGAAGCCGATTTCGACTTGAGATCGGCCGGAAAAACGGAAACGGTCCGCGCCCGTTTAGCCGCCTACTATTCCCAGACCTCGTTCCCCTTCATCTTCTTCCTCATCGGCGTGTTCGGCTTTCTTATCGGCGGCTCCGTTCTTCTTCTCAAGCCGGAAGACCCAAGGGCCAGGATATTCTTCTGGGCGGCATTCTGTTTCTCCGCATCCCTGATCATCAACGGGGATTACTATTGCGTCCGGGACAAGGGCGCCTCGATGGTCCCCGGTGTCCTCTTTAATTTCGCCTACCCCATGGTCGCCGCTTTTTTCCTGGCCTTTTCGCTGACATTTTCCCGTCGGCCCGTCCGTCGGAGCGCCCTTATCCTGTATCTCCCGGCGGCGACCCTCGGGGCGCTTTTGAATATCACTTTTCTGGGCTCCGTTCTCCGATCGTCTCAGGCGCTCTTCATCCTTCAACAGAGGATATTCGTCCTATTCCGGTGGTCATTCCTGGCCTATGTCATTACCGCAGCGGCCGCTCTCGTCGTCTCTCTGAAGCGGGCTGAGGGAAAAGGGGAAAAGGCCAGGATCCAATGGCTCTTATATGGTCTCGTCGTCGGGCTTGGCCCGTTCGCCCTTTTTTACCAGTTTCCTCTCGCTCTGGGCTCAGGACCGCTCTTGTCGGAGGAGTTGACGGGCGTATTCTTCCTTGCGGTCCCGGCGGCGTTCGCGATCTCCATCGTCCGGCATCGGCTCATGGATATCGAGCTCGTCATCAACAGGAGCGTCGTTTATGCTTTGCTGACGATCCTGACGGCGAGCATTTACCTCGTCTCCATCGAGCTCCTTCAAAGTGCTCTCGCGCGGGCGGGGCCAGCGGCGGGCCGGGTGGCTGCCGTTGCCGCCGCCGTCCTATCGGCGGCCGCGTTCCATCCCCTTCGGAAAAGGGTCCAGGACGTCGTCGACAGGGCCTTTTTCCGCCAGCGATCCGATTACCGCAAAGCCGTTCTGGCCTTCGCCGAAGCCGCCCAGAGGACTTCCGACCCGGAAAGTCTGGCCGGGCTGTTCATGGCTCGGGTCATTGCCGCAGTGCCCCTTGACCGGGCCGGCGTGGCGGTCTTCCGGATAACCGGGGAGTCGAAGAAGCTTATTCTTTCCCGGGGCCTCGAGACGGAGCCCTCGCCGGCCGGGCTCAAGGTCGAACAAGGATGGATCCTGGCCAGGAAGAACGCCCTAGCCGCCAGGGAACAGGCCGGCCGCGTCCGCGAAAGCCTCCCGGCCTCCAGCCGGTTCGAGGTCGCCGTTCCCCTCCCGTTCTCCTCGACCTCGCTCGAAGGTTTCGTCGCCTTGGGCCGAAAGCGCTCGGAAGAGAGGTACAGGGAGGACGACCTCGATCTGTTCATGACCCTGGCCGACGACTTGGCCTTGAATCTTGAACGGATGGAGCTTAGGGACCAGGTCATCCTCGAGCGGGCGTCGCGCGAGAAGGCGGACGAGCTGAACCGCCTGAAGACCGAGTTCATTTCCTCGGTCTCCCATGAGCTCCGGAATCCCATAAGCTCGATCCAGGGCCTCTCGGAGATGCTGGAATCGGGGGCGATCGCAGACGAGCGGAAGCGGGAGGGCCTGCTCCACCTCTTGGCTTCGGAATGCGGCCGCTTGTCCCGTTTCCTGCACAACGTCCTGGATTTCGGAAAGATCGAACAGGGGGCGAGGACCTATCTCCCTCGGAGGACGTCCCTCCGGGCCCTCATCGAGGATGTGGCGAAGCTTTCGGGCTGCGGGTCCGGGGGGGAAGGAGCGATCATCCGGACGGTCTTCCCGGAGGAGCCCGTCTTCCTGAATATCGACGCCGACGCCGTGAAGCAGGCCTTGATGAACCTCGTGGACAATGCTATAAAATATTCGCCGGAGCAAAAGGAGATCGATATCGAACTCGTCGACGCGGGGGGAAATGTCGAAGTCCGGGTCCGCGACCGGGGCATCGGGATCACGGCGGAAGACCGGGGGAGGATCTTTGACGCTTTCTATCGTTCCCCCCGCGCGGCCGCAGCGCACGCGGGAGGCGTCGGGCTCGGTCTGGGGATCGTCCGCCACATCATGGAAGGGCACGGCGGGACGGTCCGGCTTGAATCCGTCCCGGGCCGAGGGTCCGTCTTCAGCCTCGTTTTCCCCAAGCCATGAAAAGGGTCCTGCTCATCGAGGACGACGCGGCCCTCCGGACGACTCTCGCGAGCGCTCTCGAATCCGAAGGATTCCTCGCCCTTATGGCTTCCGACGGCGCCGAGGGGCTGAACAAAGCCTCTTCGGATGGGCCCGACCTTGTGGTCCTGGATCTCGTCCTGCCTTCGATGGGCGGGCTGGAGGTCTGTCGGAGGCTTCGGGAAAAAGGGAACAACGTCCCGATCGTCATGCTCACGGGCCGGAAAAGGGACGAGATCGACAAGGTCCTGGGTCTCGAACTGGGGGCCGACGATTATATGCTCAAGCCGTTCGGCGTCCGGGAGTTCATCGCCAGGGTTCGTGCGGTCCTTAGGCGCGGACGGGCCGTCGCCGTCGGGGTCGACGTCTGTTCTTTCGGCGACGTCTCCGTGGATTTCCGAAAAAAGGCGGCGACCAAGGGGGGAAAAGACCTCGCCCTCACGGCCAAGGAGTTCGGCCTCCTGGAGCTCCTGGTCGCCCGCGAGGGGGAGGTCGTCGGCCGGGACCGGATCCTCAACGAAGTCTGGGGTTACGACAGGTTCCCGACGACACGGACGATCGACACGTTCATCCGCAACCTCCGCCGGAAGGTCGAGGACGACCCCTCGAATCCCAGCCACATCCTGACGGTGCCCTGGCTGGGCTATAAGTTCAAGGGGTGAGGGGAACGGCTATTTCTTCGCGCAGGGGATCCACATCTCGGTCCTGAGCTCCTCGGGTTTGACCTGCATCGGGTTGTTCAGGTAACGTTCCAGGAGAGGTCCGTCCGCGGCGTAGCCCCCGGCCTTCATCCAGGCCATGAGGCGGCCGATCGTCTCCCCGCTCCTATTATAGGGGCCTATATGGACGATCGATGCGACCGTCGGATGGTCCCAGACCTTCTTGACGAGCGGAGGCCCCGGCTCGGCCTGGGCCGTGACGATGAAACCGACCTCCCAGGATAGGTCCGAGGAATCCGTTTGTGAAGGATCTTCGGGGTAGATGCCGACCATGGGCCCCCGGATCGCCGAGAAGAGGTTCTGGCTCTGCATCGCCTGGATCAACTGGCCGATGACGCCGGACATGTCGGAGAGCGGGCCTTTATGAGCGATGGCGCAGTAGGCGAACGGTTCGACGTCCTTCAGGGAGGGAACGGTCTCGTCCTGGAGCCCTTGGCCGACGGCCGCCAGAGCGAGGATGATCGCCATTCCCATGAATACCTTTTTTACCATATCGCACCTCCCGTCGGGGCCCTTCGACGGACCCGCTTGACGGTAATTTTAGCACGCCTGAGGCGGGAACGGAAGCCTGGCAGCGTCGGTCCGGCCGTTGAACATGGGGGTCGTGAAACGGCGGCCGTTCTTCTGCACAAAACGTGTGCAAAACATGGAAAACCCGCGCCCTTCAAGCCGTTGGGAATATTCCACCCTCACTTTTCCACACCCTTATTCACAACAATTGTGGAAATGTCGGGCCGTCATTTCCGGTTCTTCACGTACGTCTCGAACCAATCGAACATCTCGGCGAGGACGTGAAGGACCGATTCCCGGGCGGAGTAGCCGTGGCTCTCATAAGGGAGCGTGATCAGGCGGGCCGTGGTTCCGAAACCCTGGAGCGCGGCGAACAGCCTCTCCGATTGGATGGGAAACGTCCCCGAGTTGTTATCCGCTTCTCCGTGGATGAGGAGGAGGGGCGTCTTGATGTCGCTGGCGTGCATGAAGGGCGACATGTTGATGTACGTTTCGGGAGCCTCCCAGAGGGTTCGCCGTTCGCTTTGGAATCCGAAGGGTGTCAGCGTTCTGTTATAGGCTCCGCTCCTGGCGATCCCCGCCGCGAAAAGATCATAGTGGGCCAATAGGTTCGCCGTCATGAAGGCGCCGTAGCTGTGGCCTCCGATCCCGACCCGCTTCGGGTCTCCGACACCCATTTCGTCAAGCTTCCTGATGGCCGCGGCGGCATTGGAGACGATTTGGCGGACGAACGTGTCGTTGACGGTCTTGGGGTCCCCGACGACGGGCATCTGGGCGTTATCGAGGACTGCGTAGCCCTGGGTGACGAAGAAGAGATGGGAAGCCCCCCGGTAAAAGGGGAAGCGGTTGACGGATCCCCGGACCTGACCGGCCGTGCCGGCATCATTGTATTCCAGGGGATAGGCCCAGATGACCACGGGCAATCGCGTCCCCGGCTTGTGTCCCGGCGGCAGGTAGAGGGTCCCGGAAAGCTCGACGCCGTCCTCGCGCTTGTATGTGACGAGCTCCGTCTTGACCCCCGCGAGCAGAGGCGCCGGGTCCGGGAATTCCGTCAAGACCGTCCGTCTCCCGGTCTTCAGGTCGGTGAGGAAATAGTTCGGCGGCTCCGTCTTCGACTCGCGGCGCAGGACGACCTCCCGGCGGGAGGAGCCGAAGAACGAGACGAAATCTTCGTACGCGGGGTCCTGGCATTGGAAGAGGCGTTCTTTCTTCAAGGTCACGAGATCCAGCCGGTCAAGGAAGGGATGGTCGCCTTTCGGGGACGCGCCCGCTCCGTTGAGATAGATCCAATTCCGGTCCTGGAGGACGACCCATTCCCCGGTCTTCAAGGTGGTCCGCACGGGGAACCCCGGGTCGTTGTACCGGTCCTGGGAATTTCTCTCGAAGATCTTTCGGGGGGCCGTGCCAGGACGGTCGAGGTCCACGAGCCACGTCGTCCGCCATCGCTTCTTCCAATCGAACTCCGACGCCAGCGTCAGTCCCGGTGTGGCCAGGGGGGCCAGATCCTGGGCGCGGTCCTTGAACCGGAAGACCTCCTTCGGAGGGTCCGTGAACGGGGCGGCCAAGGTCATTACCCGGTCGCGGAATGGCGCGTCCTTCTCCGGATCGCCGCCGTCAAGGGCTTCGACCCATATTAACGTTGCCGGCTTTAGGGCCAGCCATTCCATGTCGCGAGGTCCGGTCGGGACGCCATTCATCGGTACGGTGTCGGCCGGCGGGAGATCGGCCGGGCAGGCGATCGGAATGCCGTCCCGGTCCCAAACCTCGTAGGCGTGGGCGAAACCTTCATAGGGAACGGAATAAGAGTAAGGCTTCTTGACTCGGTCGATCAGGAACGCGCTCGCGCCGGGAGACGCCGATGCGTTCGCGAAGATGCCCGGCTTCCCTATCTTTCGCGCTTGGCCGGAGGAGGCGTCGACGACGGCGAGCTGGGCGACGGCGTAGTGATCGAACAGGGCTTCGTCGGAGGCGTTCTTCAGAAGGTCCTGGTAGGTCGCGACCTTGGCGGCCTTCCCCGAGGTTTCGCGGACGTTGGGGCCCGTGGGAACGCGCGGCGTTTCCGGGGCGGGCCCCCGTCCTTCCGGGACGAGAGAGACCAACAGGCTGCGACCGTCCGGCATCCAGGAGTAACCCCGCGTGACGGCGTTGACGACCGGACCGGTCAGAGCTTTGGCCGTGCCGGAGACGACGTCCAGGCTCCAGAGCTCGACCCCTCCCTCGACGTATCGGAGGAAGGCCATGGTCTTGCCGTCGGGAGACCAGGTCGTTGCCGCGAACCTGACCCCGTCGGGCAGGGAGATGCGGCGCAGGGACCCCGTCCCGATGTTCTTCAGGCTCAGCGAGGTGCTGAAATTCAGGACCTGCTGACTGTTGAGGTCCGGCATGATGCGGCTGCCGGCGATCCTCAATATCGGCCGGGAGAGATCGGCGATGGCGGGCATCGGTTTGTATTCGACGAGGGCCAAAAGATCCCCCGTCGGGCTCTCCAACACCCTGGGCGTTGGCGGCGCGTCGAGGATGTCGACGACCTCCTTGGGAGGGAGCTTATATGGCTGTTGAGCAAAAACCTGGAAGGCAAAAAAAAGGGCCGTGGCCGCGACGACAAGCAAGATATGTCTCATGGAAACATTTATATCTCGGATGAAGGGAATATTACAAATTGGAGGACGGGGGTAGCGGTCCGACCGGCTTAGAGCTTCATCGCCTTGATGCGGCCGGTGATGGCCAGCGTGATCTTGTAAGCGCCGCGGGTGTTCGAGACGAGGATCGTGGCCATGCCTGTCACGGAACCCGTGGGGTGATAGGTCGGCGTATTATTGGCCTCGACCACGACGCCCTCCCAGAGGCCGGACTCGGCACGCATCCACGTTTTCGTGTCTTCGTCGTATGTTTCCAGGGAGAAGCCGGCCCGGCCGATCCGGAGACGGGTCGGGGTGCCCTCCCATACGGAACGGATCCGCGCCTGGTTCAGGCGCATCCTGATCTCCCAAACCGCACGTTCCAACGCGAAGCTGGCAGCGGACCTCGAGGCGGAGGCCGTGCCGGCCAGGACGAGGATCGAGACAAGCGCCAGGACGAGAACGGCCTCGAGGAGCGTGAATCCCGGGAGCCGGGGGCGCATTCAGTACTCCCTCCATTCCAGGACCCTGAAGGAGGAAATATACCTCATCGGGCCGGTCGTCAGCGGGGCGATCTGGGGCATGGCGCGGGCGGCCGCGAGACTTGGGTCGGCGGAGATCGCGAGCGAATTCCCCGTGGAAGCATAGTCCGTCGCTTGGAGCCCTCCGAGGAGTTCGATCGCTTTCCCTGTCCCGGCGATGGCGAAGCCGGCTCCGGCGGCGACGAGGGACGCCTGGACGGTCAGGTTGCGCGGAGCACCCTCGGCCACAACGATTCTCCCCTCCGCCACGCCTCCGTCCAGGAAATCCTTGCCGGCCGCATATATGATCAGCTGGGAACTCGGGTCCTTGATGTAAGGGACTCCGTCCTTCCAGCGGACACCCTGGGAGAAAAGGTGGGAGGAAATCGTGACTCGGTCGGACGAGACGATCGTCAGGCTGACCCCGGCGAGGAGGGACGGGACGGCCTCGTCCGTCACCATGACGACCGCCCCCGAAGGCTCGACGACCCCGCCGCCAAGTGAGGCGACGAAGCCGTTGATGCAGATGATTCCCGCCGGGACGAGATCGAAGGCGATGGACCCGCTCGGCGTATCGAATACAGTCCTTCCCAGCAAAGGGCTGAACCTGAGGACCCATTCGCCGGCCTCGGCGGCGAAGCGGATGACCTGGAAATCCCCGTCGATCGCCGCGACCATCTCAGCGACGTCACCCTGGACGAAGACACCCCCGAGCCCGAGGTCGTCATGAATGAGATAGACGCCGTCGGGGACCGGGTCGCTCGAGGGCTCGAGCCCGAGCGCTCGCCTCAGGACGGAGTTGTCCAGGTCTTCGGGCCGGAACAGGTCGATCTTGAGCGCCTTCGCGAGCTGGGGGAAGGCGTCCTTGGGGATGAGGGGAGCCCCGGTAGCCTGAAGCCGGGACGGGCGATCGTTGGGCGCCGTCCGAAAAGAGATGCCGTTCGCGCTCATGAATTCTGATCCCTCGCCGGGCGCCATATCCTTGTTGATGAAAAGGGGAATGCTGGGGAGGGGCAGCCTGCCGGTCAGTGCTTCCAGGGAAGCGGAACAGCTCGAAGCCCGCTTCGGCTTGAAGCCCGCCAGGCTGCCCTCCGCATCTATCCTTATCCCGTATGTGACGGAGATGAATTCGCCCCGGTCATCCACTTGAGCGCCCGAGCAGGCCGCCGAGGACGACCAGCTCATCCCCTCCCACGTCTCGCGGTCCTCGCGCGGGAACTCCCAGCCGAAGAAGTCGGCTGCGATCCTTTGCCCTCCCCGGAAGGCGTCCTCCCTGTAGTCCTCCGCCAGGGCCGGGGATATCCCGACGAGCGTGTCCCCTGAATGGATGCGTTCGCCGAGGGCCTCTAAGCCCCGCTTGACCCCGTTCTCGGAGGCATAGTCCAGGATCATGGAGAGCTTCCTCCAGGCCCCGGCCTTGAGGTGGACCTGCGAGAGAAGGAGCATGCTCATTCCGAGGACCGAGAAGGCGAAGAACAGGAGCGTCACGGCCATCGTGACCGACCCCTTTCGGCCCCGGCCTGGAACGTCATCGGCGCGCGGACAGTCGGGCGTTCTTGGGAAAGACGTGGATCCCATATCTTCTCTCCTTGTGGGATTCGAGGGCGATGGAGACCGTCGCGAGGTTCGACGGGACGTCGAAAGAGTACACGAAGTCTTCGACGTCCTCGATCAGGGGCTGGGCGGGACTCGAATTGACCCGGCGCCGGACCACCCGGTCGAGGGTTCCCAGGTAATAGGAAACTTTCTCGATGGGGAGCACGCGGCAGGTCCCCGCCGAATAGCCGGCTTCGAGAGGGAGGTCCAGGATCAGAGCGTTCCCCTCGACCTTGGCCACGCTCCGGACCTCCCCCCGATATCCTTCGAGGAAGCAGACTCCGTCGCCTTTCCTGAATTCCTCCGTCACGTCCAGGACCGCGCGACCGCCGCCCGGGCCCAGGTCCTGCCCGAGAGTGCAGGCCCCTTCCGCGCTCAGAATCGTCAGTTTCTCCGGGCCGGCGTCCACGGCCGAGACCAGGCCAAGGTCCATTGCTTCCTTCAGGCCGCGACCGCCCCGGACCAGGTCCAACCGGATCCTGTCCAGGGCCGAATAAGCGGCCTGGGCGTCCTCTTCGGCGCCCTTCAACTTGAAGAAAAGTGCCCGTGTCTGCGCGAAGAACTCGACGCCGGCGACCAGGATGATCGTGAACAGGGCCATCCCGATCAGGAGCTCGACGAGAGTGAAGCCTTTCCCTTTCATGGCGCGAATCCCAGATCCCTCGATACGAGAAGGACGGCGCGGGCGATCGTCCGGCCGTCGCTCTTGACATGGATCCCGATCCGCTTCGTGTCCGTCGAGAGGTCGTCGATCACCCATTCCCTGACGTACGCGCCTTCCCCGGCCGCCGCCGCCACGGTCTCCATGTTCGCGCCGGCCCGAAGCCCATCGTCGTCGAACGGGAGGGCCCTCAACCCTTCGAGCTTCTCCGCGATGAGCCGCGCGGTGGCCGCGTGGGCGTCCGCCTTCCTCTTCAACAGGAGCGAAAGGCTGATGAGTTCCGCCGCGCCCGCGACGAGGATCGCGACGAGCGTCAGCGAAACGAGGACCTCGATCAGCGTGAAACCGCGTCCTTCCATCGTGTTCATCCCAGCCCTTCGAGTGCGGGGAACGTGCCATTTGCCGGAGAAGGTTTTTCGGGGAAGCCGCCGCGCGGGTGGCCGCCGACGTCAACGTGTGTTCAACAACGTCCAGAAAACAAACGAAATGCGGTCAACCCGGGTTGACGCTTTTGCCTCTAACAAAAAGATATCTAAGGCTATTGACAAGCGTTCGGGAAACCCCTATATTATGTGAGCCTTCAATCTGACGACCTTCACTGGTTGACAATTTGAGTAGAGTGATTTGTGGAAGGCATTTC
>Ga0315275_10001731_pt1 | contig 19394 bp, 25 predicted proteins | sample YL17G03_0_MG_FD_205557 | JGI IMG/M metagenome (GOLD analysis project Ga0315275, IMG submission 205557) | Sediment microbial communities from Yellowstone Lake, YNP, Wyoming, USA - YL17G03_0 | ecosystem: Environmental > Aquatic > Freshwater > Lake > Sediment | place: USA: Wyoming | collected...
AAGAAAAGGCCTCCTGTCTTTTTCCTTGACAGGAGGCCGTATTGATAAACAGGTGTTTTATTACTGACAACCGGCGAAAGTGTAATGCGGATGACTGGACTTGAACCAGCACAGGGCAAGCCCCACTACCCCCTCAAAGTAGCGTGTGGAATCATGTATTATCTTGATTTTCATATCCTTACAAACTATTCAAAAATCAATAGCGTGAGATTTGCGTGACTCGTACGGGTTTTGCCGATTATTTCACCACCATTATCCTATCCTTGCGCACGATCTCCCCTGCCCGATTATTAAAAAATCTCGAGCTTATTCGTGATAATAATTTAGTTTAAACCACTTGTTTGAAGTAATAAAATAGCCCATCGAATCTCTCCGCCGGACTTTCTTCAAAATTGTAAAGATTTAATTTTAATTACCCACTCCAGTTACCTTTATTGGTAGGTTTCTTCCGATAATCACAGATTGGTTTATTTACTTGTTGATAGTTCCACGTACGGTGATAATTGATTTGTCAGGGTGATTCGTTTTAATAATGAATTCACCGGAAATCGATTCTTCCAGATTCGGCGAAAACATGTCCATTTTAAAGACCCGGTAGCCATCGGTTCTGACAGAGTCGGTCGGAGTCCACGTATGTTTTATTGAAAGAGGGAATTTTGCTTTCCACATAGGTTTTTGGGAATGGCGGCTGGGTTTGAAGGAAACATCGGATACTTTCAGATCAGACATCTTCGTGGCTAAAATGACGGTCTTAGGTGTACTGCTATTTGATTTGTCCAAGGTCAGGTGGCTTACCGACACGTCAATAATTGGCTGCACCGTTGCTTCAATGGTGAGTCGAACAGTAGGTTCGTTTTCTGCATTCGACGTCACCGTAATGGATTTTGATAGCGCCCCACCGCGATGATCCGTAATGTTTACCTCAGCTTTAATCTTCGCTGTCTTTCCCGGTTTAATAAGCGTGTCATATTTCACCACCGTACAACCGCAACCTGGCCTTACTTTCTCAAGTTTCAGCATGGCATCACCGGTGTTCTTAACCACAAATGTCGCGTTTATTTTATCGGCCTTTCCTTCAATCGCTGTACCACAATTAAATCTTTTTGTATCAAATTCTATTTTAGGGCCGGCAAAAAGCGCTGCGGCAAGCATGAGTAGAACAAATAAAATATTCCGAAAGATTATTACTTGCATACTTTATATGTCAATTCGCTCCGCCAACGATCTTGCCATCCACAATTTTCACAATCCGCTGGGCCATTTTCGCGATATTCGGATCGTGAGTTATCATGACGACCGTCGTACCTGCCGCATGCTGACGTTTGATAATCTCTATAACCTCTTTACCGGTCTCGGGGTCGAGATTGCCGGTCGGTTCATCGGCAAGAATGAGCTGCGGCTTTTTGACCAAAGCACGGGCCAGGGCGACCCGCTGCTGTTGTCCTATACTCAACTCGGATGGCAGGTGGTCTTTTCTGGCGGTAAGATCGACCTCTTCAAGAATGCTGTCGACACTCTGTTTGTTCGTTGATCCATTGCTTGCTAGAGAGAGCCCTACGCTGACATTTTCGTACACCGTTAAATACGGGATCAGGTTGAACGACTGGAAAACAAATCCGACATTCGTGCCGCGCCAGCTGGCCCGCGTTGTCACGTCCCAATCGTAAATCGATTGTCCGTCCCACGACACGGCGCCCTCATCGGGGTGGCTCATTCCTCCAAGTGCAAGAAGCAGGGTACTTTTACCGCTCCCGCTGGGTCCGATAATGCTGACAAATTCACTTTTCTGTATTTCAATCGTAGCATTGTTGAGCGCTTTCACCGTACCGTGTTTGCGTTTGAATATTCTGGATATGGAAGTTGCTTTCAGCATAATATCAGTCCTCTTTCATAATGAGTGATGGATCTACCTTTGTGGCATTGAGCGCCGGTATTGCACTCGCTGTAAAAGCGATGACGGTTGAAATCACCACGCTGTAAACCGCATACATCGGCAGAGGAAATACGGTTACCCCGGCAATCCTCGGGCCGAGAATCATGGCCAGAACGGAGCCGAGAATATATCCAAAAACTCCACCGGCAAGTCCGATTATCAACGCTTTAAGAAGAAACAGTTTCAAAATCCACGGCGAATTTGCACCCAAAGCCATGTAAATACCGATTTCCCTGCGCCGTTCATAGACATTAGCGAACATATAGTTGGCAATGCTTGCGCCGCCGACGACCAGGATCACGACAAGCATGATAAGGGAAATACGTTTCATAACCGTATTGGCCCTTATCTGCGTTTGAACTACCTGGGTAATGGTGACTACTTTTGCGTCCGGGAGCAACTTATTGATCTTTTGTATCAAGCCGCCGGAAATCGCCGCACAGCATCCGACGATTTCTATTGAATGCAGAACGGAATCTTTTCCAGCAAGTTTCTGCACGGTATGTAAATGCGCAAAAAGGCGGCCGTCATCAACGGTCCCGGTGACCGGCAGCAGGGCTTCAACTTTAAACTTTTTACCGAGAGCTTCGATGGAATCACCTTCTTTTGTCTTAAGGGAGGCGGCGATATCCGCACCGACAAGCACGGCATCAGCAGCAAGATCATCGATGACTCTTTTGCGGACAAGTGTCTTCGTCGTATCCGTAATCCCAGGTATGTTCGCAACAACTCCACAATTTTGAGGTCTTGAAAAGACCCCCAGCGTTCCTTGCCAGGTCGCCTTTGACTTGAACTCGTTTCTAGGCAGAATTCCAGTCAGTGTCGCTTTTCGACCACCCACTTCAACAGGGAGGCTGAACTTTGGGGAAAGGTTATCCAAGCCCTGCATTCCTGAATTGGTAAGGGCCGCAACATAACTCTCCGGAATTTCCGACTGCTGGAAATCGGCGCCGTAATAATCCTGCACCGTTGCGTCCTTGGCCAGAATAAGAATGTTAGCGCCAAGCGCGTCGAGCTCGCCGGCAACGGCTTTTTCGGAATAATAGGTGGTGCTTTGAATAGCGACCATCACCGCTATGCCGAGCGAAACGGCGACAAGACTTGATATCAACTGATTATTGCGTTGAAATAACTCTCGTAAGACAAGTTGTTTGATTTTCATTTAACCCTCGCGATAGGACCGGTGGCTGCCAATTTTCAGAATATTACTTCCTTGCTTCCAATGCCTTTATCCGTGCGCTTTGTCCCTTTATGATTGAATCCTGAGAATTCATCTGCGTTTTCAATTCTTTCACTGCCTCTATGAGCACCGCAGTGAGTTTATCGTAGGTAATTGACTTGTACCCTTCGGCATCGGTGAGAACCACTTCGGGAATGACGGATTCAACGTCCTGGGCGATAAGACCGATTTCCTTACCTGCTGAAAAATTCCGGGCAGGAAAGGCGGCGCGGTTCCAAGTAAAGGATACACCCTGGAGCTTCGTTACTTTATCAAGTGCCGAAGCGATAGGGGTAATATTTTGTTTGAAACGACGGTCTGAACAGGAGCCTGGCTTGCAGCTACCCGCACTGCATGCCTGCAATGATTTAAGAATGTCGGCTTTGGTCACTTTACCATTCAGGACTTTAGCAATTTTTCCCGGCGGCAGAAGAATAACGACGGTCGCCTCGGTCATGGGAGCAACCAATTGGCATTGTTTAACAAATTCCTGACTGCCCGACGCTGACGGATCGGCCTTGATGGCAGCGACAAGGTTCTTGTTGTTGGCATCGTTGGCAAAGTCATTGACTCCCTGCCACGATTCTGCATTGAACTTTGTTGACTGGTTCTGCAACGCCACGAGCACTACCTTCTGCTCCTGAAACGATTTGATTATATTCAGCATGAGTTCAGAGACCGTTGTGCTCTGTTTTAGCTGATCGGCGGTTATTGTTTTCGGGAAACCACCGGTTATGGCGCCATTCGGCGCAAAGATAAGAAGCAAGGGCAGGTCCGCTGCCGGTACTCCATATTTATCTGCAATCTCCTTATTCGCAGGATTACTCATTTTTGCTTTGTAGATGGTGATCTTTTTCGTTGATGTTTTTTTAAATGCCGTAATGGACGAAGACAAGCCGGTGAGCGAAGCGTCCTGCGCTTCATAAAATATCAGACATAAATACTGCCCAGCAGCGGACGCTTCCTTCATTGCCGACTTGGCGTCTGTGGGGGGCACGGCATAGCTTGCCAGAGCGAACAACAGAAGTCCGGCAATCATTTTGACCGGTAGGTCACGCATAAGAATTATCCTCCTAAAAAGATGATTATTGTTTTACGAAGCTATTCTTAAATTTTAATGCCACATTTACCAATGCAATCATGACCGGTACTTCGATAAGTGGCCCGATGACCGCTGCAAATGCTTCCTGTGAAGCAATACCGAATACTCCCACAGCAACAGCGATAGCAAGCTCGAAGTTATTACTTGCAGCCGTAAACGATAGACTGACCGCTTCTTTATAGTTGATCCCCAACTTCCGCGTGGCGAACATTGATCCGAAAAACATAATGAGGAAATATATGCTCAAGGGAATTGCCACACGAACAACATCAAACGGTAATGCGATGATGGTTTTTCCCTTATAGATGAACATGACAAGGATCGTAAACAAAAGAGCTATAAGAGCTACCGGACCAATTTTCGGCATAAAGCGTTTTGTATACCACTCTTCACCTTTCAGTGGCTCAAGAACCATGCGCGTAAGAAAGCCTGCCCCAAAAGGTATGCCCAGATAAATTCCTACGCTGATTGCCACATCTTTCATTGAGACATGCACGACTTGTCCCGCCAAGCCAAACAGTGGTGGCAGTACAGTCACAAAGATATAGGCATATACTGCAAAAAAGAGCACTTGGAATACCGAATTGAATGCGACAAGCGCAGCGGCGTACTCGCTATCACCTTTCGCAAGGCTATTCCAGACAATAACCATCGCAATACAGCGGGCGAGGCCAATGATTATGACACCAGTCATCAGGTGTGGTTGACCGCGCAGGAAGATGATGGCAAGCGTGAACATGAGCAGTGGACCAACTACCCAGTTTTGGACAAGGGATAATAACAATGCTTTCTTATCAGAAAAAACACCTCCGATTCGCCGATAGTTGACTTTAGCAAGCGGCGGATACATCATTATAATCAAGCCGATAGCGATTGGTATTGATGTCGTGCCGACGCTCATATGTGACAGCAGGTCTGATGTTGTCGGAAACAGCCAGCCGATAGCGAGGCCGAGTCCCATTGCAGTGAAGATCCATAATGTCAAATAACGATCAAGGAATGACAATCTTTTCTCCGTTTCAGCCATTTGCGGCTCCTTTCGTCAATAAATTTCCGGGAAGACCATCAACAAATCGATGGATATCATCACGCACTCTTCGATAAATCGCAAACGCCTCATCTTCGGTTTTAGCATTCTTCGCAAGCTTTGGCGGATCATCGAAACTGACATGATAGCGCTTGGCCTGCCCTGGAAAGACCGGACAACTTTCATTCGCAGAGTCGCAGACGGTGATTACCCAGTCGAACTGAATATGTTTGACTTCGTTAAGATGTTTCGACCGGTAGTGTGAAATATCGACTCCAGCCTCGGCCATTACCTTGACTGCGTTCGGATCAAGACCATGTGTTTCTATGCCTGCAGAATATGGCTCGACCAGATCGCCCTTAAGGTGACGTGTCCAGCCTTCGGCCATCTGACTGCGGCAGGAGTTGCCGGTGCAGAGGAAGAGTATTTTCAGTTTATTCATGGATTATTTCTTTTGCTCTCTGCATAATACCCCCGGATCCTGCTTCAGAATCTCCGCCATGCGTTTTCGGTCAGACACGATCGTTTTGTCGCATCCGAGCAGTTCGATCACGACTGCGATCATACGGCAGACCACCTCGTTATTCCCGCCGTCGCAAAGCCTGTAGTAGATCCACCGTCCCTCTTTGCGCGATTCAACAAGCCCGGCGTTTTTTAATATCGACATATGTTTTGACACCGTAGACGGTGCACGACCCAGAAGCTCGATCAACCGGCATACGCATGCTTCCCCGCGCTTAAGTGCCAGAAGCGCGCGCACGCGATTAGTGTCCGAAAGGGCTTTTGTGACGGCAACGAACTCTTTCATAGCGTACCCCGCTATATTCTAAACAAGATGATTCTATAATTCGTCATGTAACGAAATATAATATGTATAAACCACTATCAGCCACAATTTAAACGGCCATGTAACTAAAATCAGAAATATATGCCAAAGTTGTACTTCAGGATAAGATAAACGCCCATCACAATCAAACGGGATCCGGCGCTAAAAAACAATTTCGGTCCTGACTTCCATCCGGTGCCGAAACGCCTTTTCGCCATACTCGCTGTTGTTTTTCCCGACAAAGGCCATATACCGCGCGATAAAAGTCGCGTGGTTGAAGCGTGTGTATGTAAGTTCCACCCCGGCCAGAAAACTGCGATCATTGATGTTGACCAGCGAATAAATCGATGGCGTGAAATAGACTATAGTGAACGGTTCAGGGTGCGAGGCTTTGCAGTATAAGTAATCGGTCATCACGAACTGACCAGCATAGTACGGCATCGCTTGCTGCGCGGCTGTCCGCGCCGGGACACTACCCGATGCCGCATCTTTCATCGCACCATAGTACGCATCCATTTCATCCGACATATGTCCATTGCCGAGGTGAAAGTAATCGAGTATGAACGTGGTATTGGTTGGAGCAAGCCAGCGCGTTCCGAGAACGATATCGTGGGTATTGCGGAGAATCGTATCACGGCATACCGGCCCTGTTTCGATTATCCTGGTTTGGCGCTCACGGCTCCACGCCCATTCGCCGTGCACCTCCCAGCTCGGCACGATGTTACGCGAAAAATCAAATCCGGTCCTGATCTGCTCTCGGTTGTCGGCGTATAAACAGAAATCGACGTCCGTGTTGAAAAACAGCGCGTACGTCTGCGCTACTGCCGCAAGCGTGGAATCCTGCGTATAACCTTTGTTCATTTTTCCATAGACAGGAAGCAGGGCTGCGGTTATGGACAGCGTGGCAAGTGGGCCGTTGAAACTGCGCACCGCTTCGACCGACATGCCCCAGTATCCTTCAAGCGCGGCGCTGATGTCGTTGATGTCCTTCTGACGCCCCGCAAATGCCACCGGATTGTAAAAGTATCCCTTTCCCCACCGGAACAAGCGCTTTCCTGCAAGCGCCGAAAACCGGTCCGAAGGAGACCACTTGACGTAGCATTCGTTGAACCGGACCGTATATCCTGCGCTGTCGCTATAACGCTCATATCCTGCCTGCGCCATCGCTTCGGCCTTTGCGAGCAGCGCGGCGAAACGGTACTGGCCGCGCAGTTCTACTTTGCCGTTATACGCATCGGAAAAGCCGGGGCCGGATGACGGATATTTCAGACCGTAGGTGGCGCTTGACTTGTCGTATAGTGCCAGAGTCGGCCACAGTTCGACATCGCTGGAAAATTCATACGATTTCGGTTCAAGCGACGCCGTATCATCATACTCCGCTGCCGGTATGGAGAAAAAGACCGTGGCGATGACTAGAAATACCAGCGCGATCCGGACGGTTGTCACTGGCGTAATTCCTTTACTTTTTCCATGTAACTTGTGGTAAAAAATTCGTCACGAAGCGGCCTGCGCTTGATTTTTAAATAAATCATGAGGGAAGAATAACCCTTATAGAGCGGGCTGTCGGTTTCGATCACCGAAGGGCGCACAATGCCGCCGCCAAAATTCTTCGTCTCTTTAAAATGAAGGGTTTTAATGAGCATATTGGCTTCGGTCAGGCATTCAATTGTCGTCGGTAAAAGCGCTTTCTTGTCCGCCCACAATCTCAATCGATCATAGGCGACGGACCGGGTCTTTGCCTTGAGATTGAACAGGTACTGTCCCAAGGTATCCGTAAGCCGCTCGACCGTATACTCGGCCGAAAAATCGATACGCAGAATGTCCGCATTGTTGAATACCCCGCCAGTGGCCGACTGCAGGCTGGTGATCCGCACCGGCTTGCCGACGTTTGGTATATAGAGCCACATGTTATCACCAAGTCGCAGCATGGAGCGGTCTTTGTCGGAGGGCGGAGAAAGGAAAACCCCGGCGACTTTGTCGTTGCCCTTGCGCACCATGAAGAGCAGGAACTCTTTCTTCTTTCCATCGGGTTCGATGTTGATGAGCTTGCGGTACATCTCATAGGAGTCCGGTTCAAGGTTCCGGTCGATTTTCGCAAGCAGGGCGGTTCCATCCTGCGCGTACGTCCCGGCCGCCGTCAATAGAAACGCTGCCGTCACCATAATAAAACGTCGTATCATTATTGTTCCCCTTTTATACGCTTTTAAGTGCTTTTATCGGTTCAAGTCGCGATGCCTTTAAAGCCGGTTGCAGGCTGCCGAGTATCGAAATCAATACGACTACGGTCGAGACAAAAAGAACGTCACCCATCCGCATGGATGGGTCGAGCACGAACCCCTCTCTCATGCCGAACGAGAAGGTGTAGTGCGTGGCGCGAATCGCAAGTATTCCTGCAAAACCCAGGATATTTCCCGCGATTGCCCCGAACAGACCGAGCAGACCGCCCTCGATCACGAACATAGCCACTATTTTACCGGGCAGGGTGCCGATGGCCGCGAGCGTTCCTATTTCGCGCGTCCGTTCGTAAACCGACATCATCATCACGTCAAGTACGCTTATAAGGACGATGGCGATGAGCATGATCTTGATGAACACCGTGAGCAAGTCGATCATCTTAGCGATATTGGCGAAAGGTGATAGTTTTTCCCATGAGTGAATTTCCAGTCCGCCCTTCCCGCCACCTGCAATAGTCGTACCAATCGGCGCGCAGCCCGCGCCGGCAGTTCCTCTAGGTAGCCGTTTTTCAAGGTCGGCATACACTGCTTTGAGGTTATTGAAGTTCTTCACGCGAACCGCGATTTCGCTCACCTCCGGCTCTTCCATGCGCAGAATTTCCGCCGCATCCGCAATCCCGATGTAGCCGTCGCGGCCTCCGGGGCCGGGCGCGCTCTCGACGATCCCGCCGACAGTGAACTGCTTCCCATTAACCGAACCGTCTTTATTCGTCGCAATGATTACCACCGGATCGCCGACTTTGAGGTTGAGCCCCCGAGCCAGCATCTGAGGAACGAGTATATGGCCCGGCGGCAGGTCGGAAGAGCCACTTATGATCCGCTTAGGCAGCAGCGGAACGGTTTTATATTCCCTCACAGGGTCTATGCCGTAGAGCCGCAGATTGGTTGTTTCCGTATAGTTGCTTATCATACCGCCGAGACGGATGCGCATCGAGAATGTTTCGACGCCGGGTGTCTCTTTAAGGATTTTTTCAATAGTTGCTACGCCGTGCTGTGGTATGTTCTGGTTCATGGGCACGTTCTCTATTGAAACAAGGTAACCTTTTTTATGGATCTGAATGTGTCCGAGCATGGCGTCGGTAATCTGGCTGACGATGAGTGTCTTGTATGAACCTGAAGCCGCGACGAATACCTGCACCGCAACAACGCCGAGCGCGATAAGTAAACCAACGAGAATGGTGCGGCGCTTGTATCGGGAAAGGTTACGCAAGGCGATTTTGAATATGTTAAGCATGTTCCACCCCCTTCCGTTCCCGGCTTCCGGCAAGCACGCCGTCTTCCAGCGTATAAATCACTTCGGCTTCATCCACGATCTTCGGGTCGTGCGTGGAAAAGATGAAGGTGGTGCCGTGGTCATCGCGGATTTTTTTCAGGAGCGAAAGGACCTTGTGGGCCGTGGCATGGTCGAGATTGGCCGTTGGTTCGTCGGCGAGAACAAGCTTCGGCCTTGTAACAAGCGCCCGCGCTATTGCCGCACGCTGTTTCTGCCCGCCCGAAATCTGGTCGGGAAATTTGTCCTTCTGATCGAGCATTCCGACCGCTTCAAGCAGATCCAGCACCAGTTTTTTCCGCTCGCCCGCCGGTGCTGCGCGTACCATGAGCAGGGGGTATTCGACGTTTTCGTATACGGTGAGTATCGGCACCATGTTGAAATCCTGAAAGATAAATCCGATGGTGTTCCCCCTGAACCGGGCTCCGCCTTTCCGGTCAAGTTTCGCGGTATCGGTGCCGGCGATATCGAGCTTGCCGGAGGTTGCCCGGTCGAGGCAGCCGATCAGGTTGAGCAAAGTGGTCTTGCCGCTGCCCGAAGGCCCGATAAAAGAAACGATGGAACCAGTGTTTATGGAGAAACTCACGTTTTTAAGAGCGGGTACCGCCACCGCGCCTGTCTCATAGGTTTTGCTGACATTCTCAGCCACTACGATGTGCATGCAAGTGCCTCCTTATAAATAAAATCGTTTACCGTTAGACCGCCTGCGTGAGGAAAAGGTTACGTGCTTTTTCCCTGTACCTGCACCGCCAGAATAGTCATGTCCGTATGTGCCGCAATGCTTCGGCTCTTGCATGACGCAGGGACCACGCATCCTTCGCCCCCTTGCAGCGGCCGCGTTTCGCCGTCGACCTTTATTTCCCCGTTTCCGTTTATGATATAGAACATCACGTCTCTGCTCATGGCGCAGGGCGGAATGGTTCCGCCGGCACGCAGAGCAATGCTCTGTATCTTGAAACCGCCGGCAAGATCGTAAAGCGCCTTCTTTTGCGGCGAGGCGTTAACCGGCATTTTGTCGTGAAGTGCATTGAACTTGTTCATTGTGCCGTCTCCCCGTGAGTGGTTCTGCCATGATATTCGTACGGTCAATGATTTGTCCGCAGCAGCGACCGCACCGTTGCCGCGATCCGGTCGATTTCCGCCTGTGTCACTGGTGTGCTTCCCTTTTTTACGCCTAGATCGGTTATTGTGATATGGGTAAAACCGCTCACTCCGGCGGCTTCGAGAATCTTCTTCGCGCAGTGTACCGGGCACCCGTCGACCGCTATGGCTTTGCCGCCCGCCGCCTTGTATTTATCAATCAGGGCTGTGTCGTTGATGGCGATCTTAGTAAGACAGTTCATATTGACATCGCCGTTTGCATCGAGTAACCGGGTTACCTTGTCGGCAAATTCTCCAGTGTTCGATGCACCGGAACAGGAAACGGCCCGGAACAAGGACTCAGCGGATCTTTCAACTTCACTCATGGGACCTCCTGGTTTAATGGTTTGCTAATTTCGGCATTTTGCTCACCCGACATCGCAAATTTCGGAGTGATCGGTCATACTTGCCCATCAATACAATATCGAGGGATTCTTTAATTGGTTCCGTCGATGCCGGTCAGCGCCCTGTACGCCGCCTTGCTCCTTGATCGCAGCATGGCCTTTTCCGAAAGTTTTTCAAGCGCCATTATAATGCGATCCAGTGACGAAGCGGGTAGCCCGAGCACGGTTTCGTTCTGCGTGATGTCGGTCGCGTCGCGGCAGCCGTAACAACCGAGGCAGAAATTCAGTTTCTGTTTGACAAAAGGCACCACGGCCGAATCCACGCAGGTCGCCTGAAAAACGCCGGTTTCCAGCGTGTGCCTGCCGCCGGTTTCGGAAATATCGGCAAGCGCCACCCACATCAGTTTTTCGGGCTCGGCTTCGATGACGACAACATCCGGCAGCGTTTCGAACTTTTCAAGCGGGGCGATCAGCACGGCGGAAAACCGCCCCTGTTCCAGTCGCGGCATGAGCGCGATCGTTTTGGCCGCCGCCGCAGGGTTATTGAACAGCCCCATGGTAAACATCATTTCACCGCTCTTGAGCTTTTCGGGCAGCGGCTTGAGGCCGAATGCCGACGCCGAAGCAGGGCAGGTGATATTGTTTGCCGTCAGTTTGACCATTTCGCCCTTCCGCGCAAGCATAAGCGCCTGACAGAATCTGAGCTTTTTATCGGACGGCCATTCTTCGGATAACTCTGCCCCGGATTCAACAAATTTTACACCCAGCACAGGGAAATCCAGTCCTAAAAGATTCGCAAGTTTAACGCTGTAATCGACGAGTTTCATCCGTAGCTCCTTTCACAACTGTTTGGGGGGCCGCAGAATCTCAACGCCTTCGCCGATATTGAGCACGAACGGCAAGAGTCCGAGCACGGCGACCAGGTAGGTCATGACAATCGGCCGAAGCAGGCGGCTACAAGAACGGTTCCGACAACTATGGAAACAACTCCCACAGCGCCTCCTGTAAAGTCATCATATCAGATATTCAATCCAACATTATGCCGGAGAATTAAATAAATTCCGACGAGTATCATAACGACAGCGGTGCTTCTCCTCACCCACCGCTCAATTATGGTCATTTTTTTGAACGCCGCACCGATCAGATGTGCAGCAAATGCCAGGATCAGCGAGAAGCCGATGACCGGCAGCGCCGTGCCTATGCCGTAGAGGGCCGGCATCAGCACCGATGAATCGCTCTTTACGGCAAGAGGAATCAATCCGCCGAAAAACAGTCCTGCCGAAACCGGGCAGAACGCAAGCGCGAACACGATGCCAAGCAGCCCAGCACCCCAGACACCCATTTTGTCTATCCGCATCTGAAGCCTATTTCCCATGCCGCCGCTATTAAAGCTGAATCTCCATATATCAAGCAACAACAGCCCCACGGCAAGCATGATCGGGCCGATAAGCAAGTTCATGTATTTCTGGAGGAAATTGGAAACTCCCGGAATTGAAAGGAGACCTTTAGTCACCAGTACCGCAACCGCAAGATATGCAATGCTGCGACCAAGCGTATAAAGCAGGCCGGCAAGGAGCACCCAGCGCGTCTTGGCGACCTTCCTGCCCACATACGAAATAGCAGCGATGTTCGTCGCGAGCGGGCACGGGCTTATGGAGGTCAGGATTCCAAGCCAGAGCGCAGCCCCGATGTCGAGCCATACTTGTGTCATAAACACTTCCCTTCTAAACACGCCTTGACTTCTTTAGTGATGTATTCCATGTATTCATTATCATCATGAATAAGAAAAAATATCTGGTCGAGGTTCTTCCACGAAACTTCTTTTCCGTCTTTCTGGGTCGACACAACGGCCGTTATTGTGTATAACTTATACTCGTCTATAAAATGTTTATTCTCGGCCGCATCGATATTGACCGGTTTCCATTCGAGTTTACCTTTTTTTACCGCATCGGCGAAATTGGTTTCAAAGACATGCTTTGCGAGGCTATCCATCGCATAGCAGGCAGCACATCTCGTTTTGTAGTGGAAATAATAAACGATGATTTTTTCGTTTGACCGAACCGGAGTATTCCCCGTGTCGGTTTTAGCTATAACGGTCGCGGTTTGTCTTGAGACTGATTGCTTCTGCGATTTCGGTTGTGCCGGCTGGCACGCCATAAAAACCGAAATAACGAATATCTCTAAAACCAAGCCGCACAGAGACTTTTTTTGAAATTTCATTTTACTATTACTTCCATTTTTCAGAAGGCAAAAAGTTCTCTACCTTCAGTCCCGCACCGATGAAAAACCCGTTTATAAGCATTTTCCTTCAAGGCACGCTTTGACTTCCCGCCCGATATAATCATTGTACTCCGGCTCGTTGTGAATAAGCTGCCATATCTGGTCGAGGTTCTTCCACGATACTTCTTTTCCACCTACTACGGTCGATACAATGACCGACTTAGTGTACAGCTTATAATCGTTGCTAAAATGCTCATTTCCGGCGGTCTCGACGTTGACGGTTTTCCATTCTAATTTTCCGTTCTTGACGGCGTCCTGAAAATCGGATTCGACCACTAATTTCGCATAGTTTTCCAGATTATAACAGGTATGGCACCTCATGTTGCCATGGAAATAATAAACGATGATTTTTCTGTCTGAAATGACCGGCGTTTCCCCGGTGTCAATTTTCCCTGTGTCGGTTTTGACCGTTTTTGATGCGGTTTGTTCTGTGGAAGCCTGCTTCTGCGACTTTGTCCGCGGCTTTGACTGAGCAGCCTGGCAGGCCATGAAAACTGTAATAACGAATACTCCTAAGAACAAACCGGGAAAAGATTTTTTCAGCGATTTCATTGTGCCTTTCCTTTCTTTTATTGTCAGCAGGCAAGAAGTTCTCTGCCTTTGGTGGTTATTAGTTCAATTGCGTCGATTGTTCCTCTTATGATGAGATTCCGTGTTTATTTCGGTCCGCATTCGCCGATTTTACAGGCTTTTTTTATCTGCGCTACGGTCAACTTCATTTTGTCGCCGAGTGCCTCGTCAATGGTAATCATCCTGCCTGTGGCCGTTGGATTTTTTGAGACCCACGATTTCAGGTTCCGCTCGCTTGCAAAAAATCCCTGATGAAAACAGCCCGCGGAAACGAACTTTCCTTCCGCGTTTTTCTTAAGGCCGAACCATGCGACTGCCTGCGGCGGAGTGATGCTTTCGATGCAGCCGTTAAATGTTTTAACCCTGACCGGCTCGCCGGTCAGGCGGTCGGGCTGGATTACTTCTATGTCTTTGCCGGTGCGCGCCGCTACGCCGAGCGCGCAGTGTGAGCAGCAGCCCCACGTATAGAGACCGTCTGTTTTAACAATGGCGGCGTCTTCGGGATATACCGCCCGGTCGCAGAAACCGCAGCGTACCGCAAGGTCGCTCTTTTTAAGAAGGTCCCAAGGGATAATATTGCCTCCGGACAGTACGCGCTCTTTTGCCGCGTCCTCTTTGCGGGTAAAAGCCTTTATCCATGGCCTGCCTGATTGTTCGTTGAGGCCGTAAAGATATAATGCCTGGACTGCCGGAACCGGTTTTCCGGTGTAATAATCGGCGATTGAAACTTTTTGATCGAAAGCCGTCGTATCTTCGAGAAGGCAGGAAAGCATGATGAAATAACAGTGCGGCCCGCATAAGCGAACGTCGCCTTTTGCGGTTTTTACGGTTACGGCGGTCATGGCGGGGATATCGCCGTCACACATGGAGCAAATCGTCTCTTTGGGCCTCTTGTCCGAGCCCGGCGGTTCCATCCGGGTATAGGAATAGGCAAGCGCCTTTGACGCGAAAGCATACCCGAATTCGCGCCACTTGTCGAGTATTCCATAGCGCGAAATATATCCCTCGTGCCGCCAGAGCTCTTTTCCATCCGGATCAAGAAAAATCTGTGTGGGAATCGAAGTTATTTTATGTTTTTCAGCGAGGGTTTTATCGCCGCCCATACCGACTTCCACGAACCGGACGTTAAGAGACCCCTTGAATTCTTTTCCCAGACTATCAAGAATCGGCGACATAAGCTTACAGGGAACACAGAGCTTGGAACCGAGGTCGAGGAGCGTGGGAGTGCCTTTGTCCTGAGCGGTGATCGGGCCACAGGCGCTCGTCAAGACTACAGCAAACAAAAAAAGCTGACGTGGTGAGACTGTTTTCATAATAAAATTCCTTTCAAACAAGCATTGCCTTCAATTCGTCCGGTTTCGGTATTTTGCCAACGACTTTGACGACGCCGTCAACCGCGAGCGCCGGGGTCATCATAATATTAAATTTCATGATTTCGTTGATGTCCTCGACTTTCGTGACCTCTGCCTCAACACCGAGTTCTTTGACCGCCTGCTGCGCCGCTTCAAAAAGTTTTTTGCACTTCGGGCAGCCGGTTCCCAGAATCTGTACTTTTTTCATAACTCGCCTCCTTGTAATTATCCGTCAAGATGTGATTTCATGCCTTTAATCGTATTTGTCTCAATTTTTGCGCGCAACTCTTTCAGGAATACGAGCGCAGCTTCCTTATCATTGTCCACAACGATCATTTCCAATTGCATCAACTCCTGCTTTGTCAGCGTAACGATTGTTGCGTCCTGTTCCATATTATTCCTTCTGTACCCCGAGACCGCCGCAGATTTCAACGAGCGCATCTTTCAGGTTGCTGCGCGTTCCTCCAAAAACAGGTTTACATTGAGTTAAAGAGACCTCTCTGCCCCAAAGTCTGAGCGCAAAGGCCATGCATGTTTCCTCGCCGCAGTCTCCGCAATTGATCTTGGGCAGCCGGTAATAAATTTCAAGCGCCGGCGGGCGTTTGCGAAGTTCTTTCGATGGCGTGATGTTCGCCCTGTTTTTCCAGCACTCATTAAAGCTCACCCGGAGCATTTCGATGACCCGCCAAGTATCGACAATATCATTTGTTTTCGCAATGGCAACGCGGTGAGGATACAGGGCTATCATCCGGTGTCCTTCCATGAACGTGAAGGTCTGGCTGAAGGCATTGTAGGAGGCGTTACGCATCAGTGTGTTCATATAGGGAAAAACCGGGGCCAGATCACCGGAAAAATGCGCGGTTGCCCGTAACTTTGTGAGGTCTGCCGTACATGGCTGCAGTACCATGATCGCTACTGTCCCGAAAATCTCTTCGTCAAATACAGGCGGATTGCTGCCAGGAACGGATTGTGATGGTTTATGATAGTCCACCCAGCCGGAGGTGCTGAATGCGCCCAGGCCGCCGCCGAGCAGTTTTCCACGATCTTCTTCTTCAATAACAATAGCAGGAAGACCTACTTTAGAAAATCCCGGCACCGGCATAATGATGGTATGCTGCAAGGATGTCTTATCCAGGATTTTTTTCGCTTTTTCGAATTCCCCTGAAGCGGGAAATGTCGTTAAAATTTTCATGGAATCATCCAGCTTTTATCTAAAAAAAGAAGCCGTACAGCAACCCGGTTATGGTCGCTATAATCACAACAAGCGATACATATACCGTTGTTTTTTTCCAGCCCATTATCGAACCCAGAACAAGAACACTCTGTATCGAAAGCGCGGGGCCGGCAAGAAGGAGCGCCAATGCCGGACCCTTTCCCATACCGTTCGCCATCAGTCCCTGCAGTATCGGCACCTCGGTGAGCGTCGCGAAATACATGAATGCGCCGACGATCGACGCGAAAAAATTCGCGCCGAGAGAATTGCCACCGACAAGGGAAGATATCCACTGTGACGGGATTATCCCTTCATGCCCAACTCGGCCTAAAAAGAACCCGGCAGCCAGGACGCCGAAGAGCAGAAGCGGCGTGATCTGTTTTATGAATCCCCAAGTCTGGGACAGCCAGTCACCTGCTTCGCCCTTATCAGTAGCGGTAATAATCGCAAGTCCAAGTGTGCCGACAGTGAAGGCTACAAGGGGCTCATGATGAAATACAATGGCAGCCGCGATAGTCGGAATGGCGGTAAGTGCAACTTTCAGCCACGGCATACGGAGAATGAAGATCAAAGCAAGCCCGAAGCCAAGGCTTAAAAAAGAAGTAATGATCCATTTTACGCCGAATATTGCATGCCAGAGCCCTGTTTGCTCAACGGGTCTGCCCCAGTTGGCAAATACGAGAATGCCGATCATGGATGCGAAGTAAAGAATGGTCTGCCACAAAGGCCGTACGCCTTGCACTTCCGGCATGGCCATCTGCGCCGCGGCTTTCGCTGCTTCTTCTTTCCGGAAGATTAAATGCATGATCAGGCCGATTACCACACTGAACCCTATGGCACCAACTGCCCGTGCAATACCCATTTCGAGGCCGAGAATTCTCGCGGTCAAAACAATCGCCAATACGTTGATTGCCGGGCCGGAGTAGAGAAATGCCGTGGCAGGGCCAATCCCAGCGCCCATTTTATAAATACCGGCAAAGAGCGGCAGCACCGTGCATGAGCACACAGCCAGCACGGTGCCCGATACCGATGCAACGCCATAAGCCAGTACTTTGTTGGCTTTTGCGCCGAGATATTTCATCACTGATGCCTGGCTCACAAATACGCCTATAGCACCGGCTATAAAAAATGCAGGTACAAGACAGAGAAGCACGTGCTCACGTGCATACCATTTGACTAAATAAAAAGCTTCGAAGACCGCATTATCAAACCGCGGTACACCAACAGGCAGGTAGAATATGAACAGGAACAACGCCGCTATTCCTGCCAGTATCTTCAACTCTTTTTTCCAATCCATGTGTGCCCCTTTTATTATATGGCGGCCATCTGCGCTTGTGCCCGTTCACGCATGGCCGATTCTATGCATGAAAGAAACTTCAAGGCACAGGGCATTTTAAGACTGTAATAAACCGATTGCCCACGTTTTTCGGCACTGATGATACCGGCGTTCTTTAAAATTGACAGGTGTTTAGAAACCGTGGAGGTATCGTGACCGATCATATCCGTCAGCTCGCAAACACAGTGTTCCTTTTGTGAAAGTTCTTCGATAATCATCAGCCGGGTAGGATGCGCCATTGCCTTGAGTATTGCGGCACGCACTTCGTACCTGCCTTTTAATTTCCGGTTCATAGGGGGCTCCTGCTATGTGGTTGTTTGGCCATATTACCAAATATACAACAGCACACAATACGGTTCAACAGTGCTGAATATTGCCGGGTAATTTCGGCGTACAGTATCCTTAAAGCAATAGTATTTTATAACGGCAGGTTCAAAAATATCGTTGGAAATAAAGAGGGTTTATGGCACAAAACATATCCGTATCCTTAGATGACGAACTGACAAAACTCATCAAAGCACATAAAAACATTTTGACCATCGGATATGATTATCAAATATCCAGGTGCTGCAATGCCGTTCAGGTAATATACGGCAGGCTGTGCGTTCCGAACGATTATGTGCTGTGGGAGTACCGGGACGACTTTGAAAAAATTATTGCAGGAGACCGATATATATATATTCAGCAGCCCCTTCTGCAGAATGACGAGATAGAATTTACCATTCCCGCCATAGGAGCGTATACTATCCGTCTGATTAAAAAATAAAGTGCATTAAGAAAATGGTGGCGGTTATGGCGCTTCCGCCCGAGTGATATTCTCAATATATTTTTAACCCGCAAATGGGTAGAGGTGGCTGTTTTATGAACTCTGGACGTAGAAGAGTCCCCTTACGATTGGGTTTGGTTGTTTCGTTCCTGATCTCTGCACTATGGATGTCTTGTACTTCTGCTGACGACACGCTTCGGGAACAGGCAGGAAAGTTTTTCAGTCCGCTGCCCCGACAGATGCAGTCTCCACAGAATCCCATAACTCCTGAAAAAATCGCTCTCGGGAAGATACTCTTCTACGAAACGAGGGTTTCTGTAGACAAAACGGTAAGCTGTGCACGGTGCCATCCCTTCAGCCGCTACGCTGCCGATGGATTGACTAAGTCAATAGGTAACAATTGCAGGGTGAACCCGAGGAATGCACCGACAATTTTGAACGCTGCGGAACAGATTTCTTCACACTGGATCGGCAACAGGACAGGGGTGGAAGACCAGGCGAAACAGGCCGTTATTGGACCGCCTTCCTTTGGAATGCCCACATATGAGGCGGTAGAAAAAGAACTTAACGCGATAAAGGGTTATGGCCCTCTTTTTAACAAGGCCTTTCCAAACGACAAAGACCCTGTAACAGTCGATAACTTTGCGAAGGCCATCGGGGCCTTCGAAAGGACACTTGTTACCCCCTCCCCTTTCGATGCCTTTATGAAAGGGGATAAAACAGCCCTCAACGGTGCTGAAAAAACAGGGCTCAAGAAATTCATGGACGCAGGTTGTGTGGCC
>Ga0315275_10001732_pt1 | contig 19393 bp, 16 predicted proteins | sample YL17G03_0_MG_FD_205557 | JGI IMG/M metagenome (GOLD analysis project Ga0315275, IMG submission 205557) | Sediment microbial communities from Yellowstone Lake, YNP, Wyoming, USA - YL17G03_0 | ecosystem: Environmental > Aquatic > Freshwater > Lake > Sediment | place: USA: Wyoming | collected...
GCGAGGCGCTGGAGGAGAAGAAGCGGGCCAGGCACAGAGAGACAAAACGGCGGTTCTCCAGCAGGGAGTCCGTCGCGGGCGGCGTCAGCGCCCAACTGGGGCGCAGAGCCTGCTCCTCCATCAGTGTCCTGGCTCCGCCGGAGGCTGATCAGCCCCCCGCGATAAGAACGTCTTCAGGCGCTTCTCCAAGACGGTACGCTCGAGTAGAACTCGCCGACGGCAGGTGAGGCAGCGCAGCCCGATGTCAGCGCCCAGGCGCACCACCTCCCATTGGAAGCTGCCGCAGGGGTGTGGCTTGCGCAAGCGCAGCACGTCGCCCATGCGGAAGTCCACCACCAAGGCCGGTCACCTCACCCCCGCGTCGCCCGCTCTGCCAGGGCGGCCTCCCGCTGGCGGTTGATCTCGTCGCGCAGGGCCTGCGCCGCGCGTCGGGCCGCCTGGGCGTAGTCCGGATCGGACGATGCATAAAGGATCTGACGGGATGAATTTATGATAAACCCCGCGCCATCTTCGTCCAAGGCGTTGCGCACGGCGGCCTCCACGTCTGCGCCCTGGGCGCCGACGCCGGGCAGGAGGAAAGGCAGCCGCGGGCAGAGCTGGCGGATACGACCCAACTCTCCCGGGAATGTGGCGCCGACCACCAGACCCACGTTGCCGCGCTCGTTCCAGCGATCGCGCGCCAGTTCGGCTACCACCTCGTACAGCGGGCGCGAGGCGCCATCGCCGGTAACCGCCAGCCCCTGGAGGTCGGCGCCGCCGGGGTTGGAGGTGCGGCAGAGGACGAAGACGCCCTTGTCGGGCCGCTGCAGAAAGGGGGCCAGGGAATCAGTGCCCAGGTAGGGGTTCACCGTGGCGGCATCGAAGCCATAAACGTCGAACAGGGCCCGGGCGTAGGCCTCGGCCGTGGAGGCGATGTCGTTGCGCTTGCCGTCGGCGATTACCGGCAGGTGGCGAGGGATGGCCTCGACGGTGCGCTGCAGCACCTCCAGGCCCTGGGGGCCCATGGCCTCGTAGAAGGCCAGGTTCGGTTTGTAGCAGCAGGCCAGGTCGGCGGTGGCCTCGATGATGGTCCGGTTAAAGGCGGCGACATCCTTCTCGGGCAGGAGCGAGGGGTGCGGGTCGAGGCCCACGCAAAGGAAGCTATGGTTAGACTGGCTGGCCTGTCGCAGCTTATCGAAAAACACGAGGTGGCGCCCTCCCCCTTCCGCCGAATATTATAGGCGAGGACTGGGGGCGTCAAGGCGAATGAAGCTCGAGGTGGCCTTCCTTCCCTCCCTCCTGCGGGAGCCAGGGCGATACGTCTGCGTTGTAGTGGACGTGCTGCGGGCGTCCTCGAGCCTGGTGGTGCTGCTGGAGCGGGGGGTGGAGGAAGTGCTGCTGGCGGGCAGCATCGGCGAGGCGCGGCGACTGGCGCGAGAGCGGCCGAACTACCTCCTCTGCGGCGAGCGCGGTGGCCTGCCGCCGCGCGGCTTCCAGTACGGCAACTCGCCGGTTGAGTTCGCGGGGTTAGAACTGGCCGGCCGGCGGGCTATCCTCTGCACCAGCAACGGCACCAGGGCCCTGGCCCGGGCGGCAGCGGCGCCGCTGGTGCTGGTGGGCGCTCTGCTGAACGCCACGGCCGTCGGGCGGGCGTCGGCCGAAGCGGCCGGCGCGCGCGGGCTGGGCGTCGCCGTCGTCTGCTCCGGGGACGAAGGCGGAACCGCCTTCAGCCTGGAGGACGCCCTGGGCGCCGGCGCCATCGTGGACGCCATCGTCGGCCTGGGGCGAGAGACGCCGCCCCGACGGGCGCCCGTCCGGGCGCGTCTGGAGCTATCGGACGCGGCCCTGGCGGCGCTGACCATCTATCGCGCCCACCAGGGCCAGGAACAGGCGGCCCTGCGCGCCACCAGCCACGCTCGTGACCTGGAGGCGCTGGGCCTGGGCGAGGACCTGTCGTTCTGCGCCCGGCGGGACGCGTTCGCGGTGGTCCCCCATCTGCAACGAGACGAAGAGGACCGGCCGGTGCTCCGGGCCTACTCCTCGGCCTCGCGAGGGTAGGAGGCCGCGGCGCCGGCAGCCATCGCCCCCCAGAAAAGGATCTCGGCCGTTTCGGTCCACGGCTGCTTTTTCTGGATGGCTCCCCAGACGTGCACCCCGGTCAGCAGGAAGCTGGCCAGGGAAGCCATGGGGAAGACGATGCGGTGGCGTCGGGGGTCGCGGGCCGCCAGCAGACCGCCGACGCTAAGGGCGGTGGCCACCGCCCCCAGGGAGCGGCCCAGGTAGACCGTCAGGTCGGTATCCTCCGGCACTCTCCAGCGCAGCCTCCTCGCCCAGCGCAAGGGCGACAGCAGGAGCGGCAGGGCGAAAACCAGCAGTCCGATGCTGCTGGCCACCAGCAAGAAGAGGGACGAGCGTCGATTATTGTTCGTTCGCACGGCAAACCTCCGGAACTGCTAGCGTCGTCCCATACTAGCACGGCTCCCTTGACCGACGATCGCCCCTGGCCTATCCTGGCCCTGCTCATGAAGGCCGAAATCATCTCCATCGGCACCGAGATCCTGCTGGGCGAGCTTCTGGACACCAACGCCAACTACCTGGCTGCCCGCCTGCCGGCCCTAGGCATCGACCTGTACTGGATGACCCAGGTCGGCGACAACCTGGATCGCCTGACCGAGGCCTTTCGCCGCGCCTGGGACCGCTCCGACCTGACGCTGGCCACCGGCGGCCTCGGCCCCACCGAGGACGACGTCACCCGCGAGGCCATCGCCGCTGCCCTGAACGAGCCGTTGTCCGTCCAGCCGGAGCTGGAGGCCCAACTGCGGGCCTTCTTCGCCAACCGCGGCCTCCTCATGCCCGAGCGCAACGTCAAGCAGGCGGCCCTTATCCCCTCTGCGCGCGCCATCCCCAACCCGCGTGGCACGGCTCCCGGCTGGTGGGTGGAGCGCCCGGGGCGCATCCTGGTGGCGATGCCCGGCCCGCCGCCGGAGCTGGAGCGCATGTGGGAAGCGGAGGTGGCGCCCCACCTGGCGTCGTTGGTCGGCGGCGGCGTCATCGTCTCCCGCACGCTGAAGACGGCCGGCATCGGCGAGGGCACCGTGGACGAGATGGTGAGCCCGCTCCTGAAATCGACGAACCCCACCATCGGCGTCTACGCCAAGGCCGATGGCGTCCACCTGCGCCTCACGGCCAAGGCCGCCACCCCCGAAGAGGCCCGCAGCCTCATCGCGCCGGTGGAGGAAGAGGCACGTCGCATCCTGGGGCAGGCCATCTGGGGCGCCGACGACGACACCCTGGAGGGCGCCATCGGCGCCCTGCTCAAGGAGCAAGGCCTCACCCTGGCAACGATGGAATCGTGCACCGGTGGGTTGCTGGCCACCACCATCACCGACGTGGTGGGCAGTTCGCTGTACTTCAAGGGCGGCTTCGTGTCCTACACGGCGGAGATGAAGATCGCCCTGGGGGTAGCTGCAGAGCTCGTGGCCCGGCACGGGGTGGTGAGCGCGGAGGTGGCCCAGGACATGGCCCGCGCCTGCCGCCAGCGCCTGGGCGCTGACATCGGCGTCGGCATCACTGGGGTGGCGGGGCCGGACCCGCTGGAGGGGAAGCCACCCGGCACGATCCACATCGGCCTGGACGACGGTGCGGCGCCCCAGGCCGTGAGCTACGCCTTCGCTCAGGGCCGGGCGGCGGTAAGGCGCCGGGCCGTGACCACGGCGCTGGCGCTGCTGCGGCGGGCGCTGCTAACGAGGGGGACGCCATGAAGCCAATCGTCATTGCCCTTGCCCTGGCCCTGACAGCGGGTGTGCTTGCCGTCGCCTGCGGCGACGACGGCGGCGGATCGCCCACGCGAACCGCGACCGCCTCGCCCTCGCCCGTCGCAACCGCTACGCCGGAGGCAACTGCCACAGCGGCCGCCTCAACGGCCGGCGCCACGCCTGCCCCCACGACCTCTTCGGGCGCGGGCGAGATCGCCTACTTCGGGCCGGAAGGAGCGGACATCTGGCTAGTCAGCGCCGACGGCGGCGGTCAGCGAAAGCTGACCGAGGGCCAATGCCAGCAGGCCGCGGGGCCCTTTTGGTCCCGCCGCGGCGACAAGATCGCCTGTGTCAGCGGCGGCACGGAGGAGGCGCCGGAGACGAAGATCACCATTTTCGACCTCGAGGGCCGGACTCTGGCCGCGGCAGAGCACAAGGCATGGCTCTGGGGCTTCGCCTGGTCGGCCGACAATCGCCACTTCGTCTATGCCATCTCCGAAGGCGAAACGCTAGAAACGGCCCGCCCCAGTCTCGTGATCGGCGATACCGAGAGCGAGGCGACTGTCCGCCTGGAGGAGGCTGGTGACGCGCGCTGGTCGCCCGACGGGTCGCAGCTGGCCTACCTGAAGGCCGCCGGCGAAGAGCCGGCAATCTACGACATGGCGAGCGGGCAAACCAGGACCCTGGACCCGGGCTTGCGGCCACTGGCCTGGGCCCTGGGGGGCAAGGCTTTGCTGGTTGCCGCCAACTACCAGCAGCAGGACATCGGCGCAAGCTACAAGGCCAATCTGCTGGACCTGGCCAGCGGTGAGATGACGCGGGTGCCGGAGCTCGACAACGGCACGCAGTTCTGGCTCTCGCGCGACGGCCAGGCCGCCGCCTTCCTGGCCGGCCCGGCCGAGCGAGAGGAGGGCGGCGTTACCGTCTCGATACTGGACCTGGCGACTCTCAACGTAACGCCCATCGAGGGCGCGGTCATCGGATATCCCAGCGAAGCGATCCCTCCCGATCACATCGCCTTCTCTGCCGACGGCGCCCACCTTTACTGGGTAGACGTGGTGGCCAAGTCGGACGAGGAGGTCTCGGGCACCATCTACCGGGCGCGGTCCGATGGCTCTGAGTTGACCCAGCTAGCGACGGTCGGCGCCGTACTCTTCGCCTTCTCGCCCGACCGAACCAGGGTGCTGTACACCGTCGAAAGCGCCCTCTGGGTGGCCGGCGTTGACGGAGGGGACGCGCGGTCTCTGGTGGAGAACGTGGGCGGACGCTGGCCGCCCGCGGCCTGGCGGCCGCTGCCGTAACGCGTAGGGGCGCTGCCTGGGGCGCCTACACGACAAGCGCAAGGATTGCGCAAGGCTGGCGCCCAGCACGGCTCGTCGACGATGGGTATGCTTCGCTTCGTGAGCAAGAGACTCGTCCCTCTGGTGGCTCTGGTTGTCACGGGTTTCGCCGTGGCCTGCAACGGTGTCGAAGAGGATCTGGGCACGACCGCGCCCGGGCCGTCGCCCAGCGGCACGCCTGCCGCCATGCGCACGACGACGCCCACCCCCGCCGTGGTCGAGACGCCGCTTAGCCCGGCGCAGCCTGTCCCGCTGGAAGAGGCCACCGTGACTGACGCAGGGCTCCACCTGGTGGAGACTACCACCGGCAGACTCTGGCACCTCGAGGGAAGCGCCGTTTGGTCGCCCGACGGCAAGCGCCTGGTCAGGTGGACCTGCTGCCCGGAGCAGGGCGGCGGCCTGGACGTTATCGAGGTTCCCGGAGGGCCCGCCGTGCGTGTCTTCGACGGCGGCGTCGACACAGCCGCGTGGTCGCCCAATGGCACTCAGATAGCGTTCTCGCAATGGGGGGAGGGCCCGGAAGGTGTGTACGTCGTCAACAGCGATGGCAGCGCGCTGAGGCAACTGTCGCCCAGAGGAACTCACGCTGTCGAATGGTCGCCCACCGGAGATCGTCTGGCATTTTCCAGAGATGAGCACATCTACATACTGCATGTGCCCAGCGGGGAGGTCACGGATGTTGCCCAGCGGGCTCACGATTTCGCGTATTTCGCGTGGTCGCCAGACGGCACGACCTTGGCCTTCACCAACGACAGCGGTCTCTACATCTACGACCCTGACACGGGCGATCGCCGGCAGGTTGCCGCCGGGCCATCTGACGGCCCGATCCTGTGGTCCCCCGATGGCTCAAGGATCGCCTTCCGCTTCGGCCCGCGCGTGGCACCGGCCTACGGCCTCTACGCCAACGACCCCGAGGGGGGCGCACCGATTTTCCATGTGGCCGAGGTTCAGGGCGTAACGGAGCCCAAGCCTTTGCTACCAGCCCGCGACCCCAGCTGGTCTCCCGACGGCACTAAGATAGCTTTCCTCGGCGACGGGTGCATCACCGGCAACTGGGACATCTACACCGTAGCGCCCGACGGCAGCTCAGCGGAATCACTCACCGCGATGCCCGAAGGAGCCAAGGAAGGGCCCTACTGGTCCCCGACGGGCGCCACCATCGCCTTCTCCACCTTCGGCGAGCTGATCCTGCTGGACGCCGAGTCGGGAGAGCTGCGAACGCTGGTGGTGTCCGGCTGGCCAGAGACCGCGGGCCGCGATATCCATCTTCACGGGCCTGTCTGGTCACCCGACGGTCGCTACATACAGTTCACCGCGGGCACCGCCCACGGTATCTGCGACTAGCGTCTGCGGGCTCGGCGAGCGCCTAAGCCTCTACTCCGTGAGGCGGCGGTACAGCGTGGTGATGCGGGAGGGCAGGGACTCGATGTCGGCGACGACGGCGTAGCCCAGGTCGTCGCACATCTGCTTCAGGTAATCGTGGCCGTAGCGGTCCACCGTCAGGCAGAAGGGCACGATGCCCTTGCGCTTCGCCTCCACCAGCGCCGTGTGCGTATCGTGGATGGCGTACTCTTTCTCCGTTCGGTCGCGGCCGTAGCCGTGGTCCTGGGGCCGCCCGTCGGAGACCAGGAAGAGGATGCGCACCTTGGCGTCGTGAGCGTCCAGCTTGGTCGTGGCATGACGGATGGCGGGGCCCATTCGGGTGGAGCGGACGGGGGCGATCTTGTCGATGCGCCGCTTGATGCGTTCGGAGAAGGGCTCCTCCAGGTCCTTGATCACGTAGAACTCCACGTTCTCGCGCCCGTAGCCGGAGAAGCCATAGATGCCGTACGCATCGCCGATGGTCTCCAGGGCCTTGATCAGGAGGACGGTGCTCTCCTTCTCCAGATCGATGATGCGCTTGGGGGGCGATAGCAGCTCCTGGGCCCGCCGCGACATCCACCAGGAGAAGTAGCGGCGGGGGTCATCGTCGAAGTCGTCCTGGCCGTAGCGCCGCTCGTGCTTCATGATCTCCTCGTCGGTGGAGGCGCTCATGTCCAGCAGGAAAGCGACGGCCACGTCTCGCTCCACCTTGTTGCGCCGCCAGTAGACCTTGCCGACAGGCGCCTGGCCGGCGCGGCGCTCTACGATGAAGTCCACCACCCGATCCAGGTCGAACTCCTCGCCGTCCAGGAGGCCCTTGATCTTGCGGAAGAGCTCCGGCCGCAGCAGCTCGAACTGACGGCGGGTGGCGGCCACCAGCGAGGAGTGGCTTTGAAGGGTCTGCTCGAAGAACTGGGCCGTCCCTTCGGTTAGGGAGTACTCAACCACCCGGCACCAGCGGGGCTTGTAGTCGCTGGCGCGGAAATCCCACTCATCGTAATAGAAGTAGCGGGGTTCGACGGGCAGTTCGCCATCCTCGCCCTCGCCGCCGGCGTTGAGCAGGGCCTGGCCCTCCTTGTAGGGGAGAAGGCGCTTTTCGGGCGGCTGGGGCGTCGTCTCCTTCATTAGATTGGCCAGGAAGAGGGCGGAGCTGGTGGAGAGGTCGGCGTCGGCCATCTCGGTGAGGGTGATCTCCACACTCTTCTCCAGCAGCTGCTGCAACTGCTCCGGCGTAAGTTGCTGCGCGGCCTGGGTCTGGCTGGCCTCTTTCTCCTGACGCATGCGCTGGAGAAGCTGGACGAGCTCCGGCTTAAACTCGCCGCGGAACTCCACCGGCTGCGGGCTGTCGTAGGGTAGCTCCGAGGCGTGGGGGAAGAGAGAGGACATGTCCTGCATCAGCTTGTCCATGTCCGGGGGCATCTGCATCTCTTCCTGCGACTGCCAGTCTTCCAACAGGTCGCTGGTGATGTTGGGGATGCGCTGCGCCAGCTCGTAGAGCAGGAGAGAGGCCTCGGCAGAGTCCTCCACGGTGGCCTGGGGCTGCCACAGGGTCTCCAGAACCTCCAGGGCGTGGCGGAGGATGGCGACCATGGTGGCGGGCCAGCGCATGTGCTCGAAACCGTCCAGGCTGGCCAGGACCAGGTTCTCCAGGAAGGCTTGGCGCAGGGGGAGCTCTTCCGGCTTCGGTCGCCTGGGCAGCTCGGCTTCCTGGACGCGACGATAGGTGGAGCGGATGCCGCTGTACTCGCGGGTCACCAGGCGGTCGACGCGGGCGTCCTCGGCGATGGCGAAGAGGTCGGACACTAGGCGGCGGTCGTCGAACAGGTCGAAGAAGCGCTCGATGTCGGTGAGGGGCTCCTTGGGCCCGCCGCGCTCCTCCTCCAGGGCCTGACGGCGGGAGCCGAAGACGTGGCCCTGTCCGTGGAAGAGGAAGGCGAAGCTGCCGAACTCCAGGTGGCAGGCTTGGTGGGTGGAGTACACTTTGTAGACGCCGAAGTTCTCGACCTTGTCCGCGTGCTCCTCCACCGAGGCCGGCAGGAAGATGGCGGTGCCCTCGGTGGAAGGGCGCTCGCTGGCCACCCAGCCGATGTTCTTCTCCGCCAGCGCGTCGGCGGAGTGGATGGCCACGTTGGTGCCGGTGAGGGCCTTGCAGTACATGCGCAGCACCTCGGAGATACGGCTCAGCTCCACCCGCGCCGAGAGGGACTCCAGGATCTCGTCGCCCCTGCTGGACTCGAGGCGGAAGAACGCCTCGCCGCCTTCGGGAGTGGTCTGGAGGAGGGCGAGGCCGAAGGCGTGCCAGGTGGGCAAATCGTCCACGGTGATGCGCGCCAGCACCAGGGGGGTGGTCTTCAGGAACTCCATGGCCGCGACGGCCGAGTGGGGGGCCAGGTCTTCGGCCAGCGAAAGAAGGTAAGGATGGATTTCCCCTTCTACCTGGCTCAGGGCCTGTGCTCCCTCAGCGAAGAAGGTGAAGGCGTGGCGCCCCTCTTGGCGGGCCACCTCGCGGTTCAGGTTCAGGAAGCGCGGCCGTTGGGAGGCCTGGACGTGGATCAGGAGTGAGGGGCCTCGCTCCAGATAGGAGCGAGCGTCAGCCCAGCCGGTGTGAGCCAGCACCTCGGCGAAGCGCAGAAAGGCCTCGCGGTCCTCACGGGGCAGGGGCGAAACCGTCTCAGGCGCCACAGAGAGGCAGTGGGTGGCCAGGTCGTAGGAGCGCTCGGCCAGCACGTCCACAAAGCGCACCAGGGCCTTGCCCTCCTCCAGGGAGAGCTGGCTGAAGAGGATGGGGCTCATGTCGAAGAACTGGACGGCCAGGGACGCCGAGCGCCAGGTGCCCTTGTAGAGATGTCGCCCCAGGTTCACCCACTCGCCGATCTGGGCGAAGGAGATGTGCGTCAGCGTCCCCGGGCTGGCGCGGAAGAAGGCCGCAGCCAGGGAGGAAGATAGCTCCACCAGGTCGCGGCCGTACTGGGTCCAGCGCCGCAGGGCTTCGAACTCCATGAGCGTGAGCACGACGGTGCTGGCGCGGAAGTACTCATTGGCGGCTTCCCAGGAGCGCCAGGAGCGGCGGGCCAGCTCCAGGCCGTCCTCCGCCCAGAGCCCGACTTCGTCCGGATCCAGCAGGTCGCAGGCGCTCTCGGCGGCGCGGCGGAACTCGACAGCCAGAGAGGCCGAAAAGGGGGCCAGTTCTTTCTCGTAGCGACCGATGAGACGGCGCAGGCTTTGGCTACTCAAAGATGGAAGACACCACCTCTTCTATGCTGCGCTGCACCTCGCGGTCGTCGGTGAGGGCCCAGACGATGGCCACCTGGCAGGCGCGGCGGGCGGATATGCCCCGCTGCATGAGGCGGCCGGCGTAGATGAGGAGGCGGGTGCTCACGCCCTCGGCCAGGCCGTGCTCCTTCAGGTGGCGCACCTTCTCGCCCAGCTTCGCCAGTTCCCCCGCCGTAGCCGCGGGCACGCCGGCTTCGTGCTGGACGATGCGCGCCTCCAGGTCGCGGGGCGGGTAAGTGAACTCGATGGCCATGAAGCGCTGGCGGGTGCTGTGCTTCAGGTCCTTCAGCGCGCTCTGGTAGCCGGGGTTGTACGAGATGACCAGCAAGAAGCCGTCGCGCGCCTCTACCACCTGCCCCAGCTTCTCGATGGGCAGGATACGGCGGTGGTCGGTGAGGGGGTGGATGAGGACGGTGGTGTCTTTGCGCGCCTCCACGATCTCGTCCAAGTAGCAGATGGCGCCCGCCTTGACGGCTCGGGTCAGGGGGCCGTCGATCCAGCGGGTGGACTCGCCCTCCAGGAGATAGCGGCCCGTCAGGTCGCTGGCCGTCAGGTCTTCGTGGCAGGCCACCGTCACCAGGGGCAGGCCGTGGCCGGCCCGCTCTTCGCTGGTCTCAGTGACGTCTCGGATGACGGTGAGCGGGCGGCCCAGGCGATAGGCCATGTACTCGATGAAACGGGTCTTGCCGCAGCCGGTGGGCCCCTTCATGAGCACCGGGATCTTCTGCTGGAAGGCGGCGGTGAACAGCTCTACCTCGTCGCTCACCGAGACGTAGAACGGCTCCTCGGTGAGGACGTACTTCTCGATGTCGTATTGCCTGAAATCTTCGTGCCCCAGCGGAGCTACCATATGGCCTTCCTCTACCCTGCCCTGGCCGCCAGACGGGCCATCAGGCTCTCCCAGAGCTCGTCGACGCGACGGGCCACCTCTGCCAGGGAGCAATCGGTGTCGATCACCACGTCGGCGTGCTCCAGCCGCTCGTCGTTTGAGAGCTGGGAGGCGATGCGTGCCTCCGCCTCCTCCCGACTGAGGCCGCTGCGCTCCATCAGACGCTGGGCGGCCACCGCCGGGCGCAACAGCGTGAGCCACACCTCGTCCGTCAAGTCGACCCAGCCCGCCTCGAAGAGTAGGGCCGCCTCCAGCACCGCCACGCGCTCGCCCTGCCGCCGCAGCTCGTCCAGGCGCTCGGCCATGAGGCGGCGCATGGGCGGATGGGTGATGGCGTTGAGGCGGCGGCGGGCCTCTGGGTCGGCGAAGACGATGCTCCCCAGCTTGCGCCGGTCGATCTGGCCATCGGCGGCCAGCACCTGCCGCCCGAAGGCGGCCACGACCTCATCCCAAACGGCGGTGCCCGGCCGATAGATCTCGTGGCCCACGAGGTCGGCGTGGACAACGGCCGCGCCCTTGGCGCGCAGCATCTCGGAGACGGTGGACTTGCCGCTGCCGATGCCGCCGGTGAGCCCGATAACGAACATGACTACCGTCCATATTACCGGAAATCACGCTTGGAGCAAACCGAAGCGGACTCACACCAGATACGAAACGGATAAACGGATGGACTTTGCAGCCATCCGTTTATCCGCTGTTATATCCGCTGTGAGACCGGTTACTGGGCCTTGAGCTGGCGCACCTTCTCCTTCAAAGCGGGCAGCACCGCCTTCCAGTCGGCCACGACCCCGTAGCGGCAGAAGCGGAAGATGTTGGCCTCGGGGTCCTTGTTGATGGCGATGATGGTCTTGGCCCCCGACACGCCGGCCATGTGCTGGCTGGCGCCGGAGAGGGCGATGGCGATGTAGAGGGTAGGGCTGACGATCTTGCCCGTCAGGCCGATCTGCTGGGGCACAGGGTACCAGCCCAGGTCGCAGGCGGCGCGGGTGGCGCCCACAGCGCCGCCCAGGATCGTCGCCAGGTCCTCCAGTTCCTTGAACGCCTCGGGGCTGCCCATGCCGCGACCGCCGCACACCACTGCCTCGGCGTCCTCCAGGCGCACGCCGGCTGCCTCTTCCTTGCGCCGCTCGATGAGCTTGGCGCGAACCGCGCTCGCGTCGACACCGGCGGCCACCTTCACCACCTCGCCCTTGCGGGAGGGGTCGGGCGGCAGCGGCTCCTGCGACTTGCCGCGCACGGTGGCCATCTGGGGCATGGCTTTGCAGGTGTAGTCGGCGTTGGCGTTGCCGCCGTAGCAGGGGCGGGTCATGACCACCCGCCCGTCCTTGACCTTCAGCTCGATGCAGTCCATGACCGCCGCCGTGCCGAGGCGATGGGCCAGGCGGGGGGTCAGGTCGCGCCCGGTCATGGTCTGGGGAAGGAGAACGACGGCGGGGTTGGCTTCCTGGCAGACCTTGACCGCCGCCGGTAGATAGGCGTCGCCCTGGTACGTTGCCAGCAGGGCGTCATCCACCACGTAGACCTTGTCGGCGCCGCCGGCGATGAGCTCTTGGGCCAAGGACTCCACGCCCTGGCCGAGGATGGCCGCACTTACCGACTGGCCCAACTGCTCGCCCAGGCGGCGGGCGGCACCCAGAAGCTCCAGAGAGATGGCGGCCAGGCCGCCCCCTTCAGCCGCCTCTCCGAATACCAGCACTCCACTTTCGTTAGCCATGGCGTTTCTCCTGTCTCCGGCCTAGATGAGCTTGGCTTCGCGTAGCTTCTGGGCCAGCTTCTGAGCCGATTCTTCCGGCGTGTCGCCCTCCACGAACTCGCATTGGCTCTCCCGCACAGGCACGTAGAGCCGCTCGACGGTGAGCAGTGAGCCGCCGGGCCCCGCCTTCGAGGCATCCAGCCCGATGTCGCCGGACGACCAGATGGACACCTCCTTGCGGGCGGCCGCCATGATCTGGCGGAGCTGGGGGTAGCGTGGCTCGCCCAGTTCATTGCTGACGGTGACCAGGGCCGGCAGCGACGTTTCCACCTTCTCGATGCCGTCCACCAGGATGCGCTCCACCATGGCCTTGCCATCGCTCACCTGGATGTCCTTGGCCAGGGTGACGCAGGGTAGGCTCAGCATCTCGGCCAGAATGGAACCCACCACGCCCATGTCCCAGTCCACGGCCTGGCGGCCGCAGAGGACGAGGTCGAAGGGGGCAAGCTTCTGGATGGCGGCGGCAAGGGCGCTGGCGGTGGCGACGTGATCCCCATCCTCGAAGGCTTTGTCCGTCAGGAGCACGCCTTCGTCGGCGCCCATCGCCAGGCCGTGCTTGAGGACGTCCCGCGAACCCTCTGGGCCCAGGGTCACGACGGTGATCTTGCCTTCGCCCAGCTTGTCCTTGATACGCAGGGCCGCCTCTACCGCGACGGCGTCAAACTGGCTAACGACCGGAGCGATGCCCGGCACCGGCAGCACCTTCTTGGTGGCCTCGTCCACCTTGAACTGGGACGCCGGCGTCTCCGGGTCGGGCACCTGCTTGACGCAGCAGATGATATGGAGCATTGGCAGACCTCCTCCTGCCGCCCCGACCTTGCGCGGGGCAGCGTCTTGCTCACAAGTTCCTCATTCAAGGACGAGCAGGCCTGCCGACGGAGAGGCCCCGACAGGTCGGGGCACCCCTAAGACAGGCCGACGATCAGCTTCTCGATCTCGGCTCGGCGGTAGGCGCGCCGGGTGTCAGTACGGACGTTGCCAGCCCTGAGCCTCCCTAAGGTGATTTCGTTGTCTGGGTGCCGGGCGGGTCGCCGCTGGCCGCCGCGGCTGCCGCCCGGGTGGGGGCCACCGCCACGTCCAGCAACTCCGCCACGTCGTAGACCTTCATCTCGCGCTCGGCAGCGGCCGGCACCGCCCCTACGCCGTCCTCGAACATCTGCATGCAGAAGGGGCAGGCGGTAGCGACGATCTTGGCGCCGGTGGCCTCCGCCTCCTCGGTGCGCTCATTGTTTATCCGCTTGCCCTTGCTCTCCTCCATCCACATGTGGCCGCCGCCCGCGCCGCAGCAGAAGCCCTGGGCGCGGCTGCGCCCCATCTCCACCTGCTCGACGCCGGGCAGGCGGCTCAGGATCTCCCGCGGCGACTCATAGATGCCGTTGTGGCGGCCCAGGTAGCAGGAGTCGTGGTAGGTGATCTTCTCGGCCAGACCGTCCAAGGGCCTCAGCCTACCTTCCTTGACTAACTGAGCGAAGAAGTCGGCATGGTGGATCACTTCGAAGTTGCCCTCGAACTGGGGGTACTCGTTCTTGAAGGTGTTGAAGCAGTGAGGGCAGTTGGTCAGGATCTTCTGGACGCCCTTGGCCTTGAACGTCTCGATGTTCTGCTGGGCCTGAAGCATGAACAGGTACTCGTTGCCCAGGCGGCGAGCGGGGTCGCCGGAGCAGCCCTCCTCGTTCCCCAGCACGCCGTAGCTTACCCCGGCCTCCTTCAGCAGGCGGGCGATGGCCTTGGTGATGAGGACGTTGCGGTCCACCAGGGCGCCGGTGCACCCCACCCAGAACAGGTACTCCTGCGAGCCATCGAACGTGGGGATATCGCCCATCTCCTCGATCCAGGTGGTGCGGGTGAGCTGGGTGCCCCGCCAGGGGTGGCCCCGCTGCTCCAGTTGCATGAGGGTGGCCTGGGCCGTCTCCGGCATGCGCGCCTCGTCCATCACGAAGTAGCGGCGCACGTCGATGATGGCTGGGATGTGCTCGATGAACACCGGGCACTCGTACATGCAAGCGCCGCAGGTCACGCAGTCCCATATGGGGTCGAAGCCCATGGCCTCCGTCAGCGGCACGCCTCGTTCGCCACTCACGTTGATGTTCGCAACCGGTATCGGTAACAGATCGGGGGCGTTCACCAGGAGCTGCTGGCGGAGCTGGTGGGCGATCTCTTTGGGCGAAAGCTCCTTGCCGGTGATGTTGGCGGGGCAGGCGATCTGACAGCGACCGCACTCGGTGCAGGTGTAGCCGTCCAGCAGCTGCTTCCAGGTGAAGTCCTGAATGCGGCCCACGCCGAACACTTCTCGCGTCTCGATGTCGGGGATGGGCTGGAGGACACCCGTGGGCTGGATGCGGCGGAAGAAGACGTTGGGGGCCGACGTGAAGATGTGCATGTGCTTGGAGTAAGGGAGGGCGTTCAGGAACAGCAGGAAGACCAGCAGGTGGGCGTACCAGAAGATGGTGTGCCAGGCCTTGAGGACGCCGGTGTCCGTGCCGTCCACCGCATCCGCCACGGCCTTGGAGAAGAAGGCCCGCCCGTCGTGCGGAAATGGATCGAGGGCGATCTGGAAGGCCACCGCGAACAGGTCGGTGAGCATCAGGAAGCCGATGAAGGCGAGGATGATGCGGGCGTCCCAGTTGAGGGTCATGCGTGGCGGTTTGTAGATCTCACGGCGGAGCAGGGCCATGGTCACGCCGATCACGGTCAGTATCTCGAAGGTCTGCATGACCGGGAAGTAGGCCAGCCAGGGCGCGCTGGCCCAGGACATGAAGCTCAGGTCTTCGCTGATGCCTTCCAGGAAGAAGTTAAGGGTGTTCAGCTGGAAGGTCATGAAGCCCCAGAAGATCATCAGGTGCAGGACGCCGGAGTAGGCGAAGCGAGGGCGGGCCACCCGCGCGTTGGTCAGCACCAGCGGGACGAGGGAGACGATGCGCTCCACGATGTGGTTCAGGCGCAGGTCAGGCTTGCCTAAGAACATGAGGCGGATGCGGACGTAGGCCGAATAGGCGAAGAAGGCGAGAAGGGCGAGAGTGATAACGTAAAAGAAGATACTACCGGGGAACTGGGTCGAAGGTGCCATCCACCACTCCCTTCCAGGCCAACCCAGTTGGCGGACATACGGAAGTCGGTGACCGGCTCATCGAAGTGAGTCCGGGCGATATGATAGCGGCCCGAATTGTTGTGGTCAACCGTTTGAGCCATGCGCAACGGCCGTAGGGGCGCTGCTCGCTGCGCCCCATCGGGCGCGCCGGCCGCTCATGCTGAGCCTGTCGAAGCATGAGCGGGGGAGGCTTGCGTGTCGCTCGCTTAGCTGCTGGGCGCGCCGTAAAGCTTGCGCAGGTCGGTCTTGAGCACCTTGCCCAGATAGTTGCGCGGCAGCTCCTGCACGAAGGTGACGTACTTGGGCGCCTTGAAGCTGGCCAAGCGGCTCTTGGCGTACTGGACGATCTCGTCGGCGGTGGCGGTCTCGCCCGGCTTCAGGACGACGATGGCCTTCACCTCTTCGCCCCACTCCAAGTCGGGCACGCCGATGACCACGGCCTCCTCGATCTTCGGGTGCTGCTCGAGCACCGCCTCGATCTCCCCCGGCGATATATTCTCGCCGCCGCGGATGATGAGGTCCTTGGTGCGGCCGGTGATGAAGAGATATCCCTCCTCATCCATCCAGCCCACATCGCCGGTGTGGAGCCAGCCGTCCACCAGGGCCTGGGCCGTCTCCTCGTCCCGCTTCCAGTAGCCGGTCATCAAGCGGGCCCCCTGGGCCACGATCTCGCCCTCCTGCCCCGGCGGCAGCAGGTTCCCGGTGGGGTCCATGATGGCGATGGTCACGTCCTCCATGGTGCGCCCCACAGACTTCAGGCGCTCCAGCCGCTTCTGCTTCTCCTCCTCCGTACCCTCGATGCGATGGTCTTCAGGGCCCAGGTAGGTGAGGGTGGAGGTGCTCTCGGTCTGGCCGTAGGCGTTCATCAAGCCACACTTGAACACGCCTACTGCCTTGCGGATGACCTCGTAGGGCATTGGGGCGGCGCCGTAGGCCACGAGCTGGAGGGAGTCGAGGTCGTATCGAGCGAAGTCTGGCTCGTCCATGACCCGCTTGAGCATGGTGGGCACGACAAAGCTGTGGGTGACCCGCTCTTTGTGGACGGCCTCCAGCCAGGCGTGCGGCTCGAACTGGGGCAGGACCACCAGCGTCCGCCCGCCCCAGATGGAGGACATGATGGCGGTGACGCCGGCCACGTGATAGACGGGCACCGAAAGGAGCATGACGCCGTGGGTCTCGGGGTCAGCGGGCTCGACGGTGTTGGTCACGTAGACGGAGAGGGCGAGATAGGTTAGCACGACGCCCTTGGGCAGGGCGGTGGTGCCGCTGGTGTACATGAGGACGGAGGGGTCGGCGTCGTCGATCTCCACGAAGATCTCGTCGGATGGGTACTTGGCGAGGATGTCCTCATAGCTCTGCATGCCTTGGGGGCGGGCGTCGTAGCAGATGAAGTGGCGGACGCCCTTGATCTCCGGCCGCATGGCGCTCACGAGCTCCAGGTAGCGCTCGCCGACGAAGAAGGCGGAGGCCTCGGAGTTGTTCACCATGTAGGTGAGCTCCTCCCGCTTGGCCCGATAGGTCAGGGGAGCGAACACCGCGCCCAGCTTGGCGCAGGCGTAATAGGTCTCGATGTACTGGTGGGAGTTGAGGGCCATGATGGCCACCTTGTTGCCGCGCTCGATCCCCAGGTCGGTCAGGGCATTGGCCAGGCGGTTGACCCGTTCCTGCACCTGCAGATAAGTGAGGCGAACATCCCCGCAGACCAGCGCCTCGCGCTCCGGGACGATGGCAGCGCTGATGGTGAGGAACTCGGCGGTGTTCATCTTCCCCTCCTAGGTGTAGTGACTATGCTCTCCCGAACTGCGGCGTCCGGCCCTCGCGGAGGGCTCGCAGACCTTCGCGGGCGTCGTGGCCGGCCAGGGCCAGGCCGGCGAGACGCGCTTCCAGGTTCAGCCCTTCGGCCAGGGGCAGGTCCAGGCCCTGGGTGACGGCCGCCTTGGCCAGGCGCAGGGCTAGCGGTGACAGGCCCATCAGGCGGCGGGCCACGGCCTCCGCCTCGGCGTAGAGGCGGTCGCGAGGAACGACGCGGTGCACCAGGCCGATGCGCAGCGCCTCCGCGGCGTCCACGGCGTCGCCCGAAAGGATGAGGCCCATGGCCACCCCCGGCCGGACGATGCGTGGCATGAGCTGTGTGCCGCCGGCCGATGGAATGTAGCCCAGCGTCACCTCGGGCAGGCCGATGCGGGCGTCCTGAGCGGCGATGCGCAGGTCGCAGCACATGCTCAGCTCGATGCCGGCGCCCAGGGCGAAGCCCTGGATGGCGGCGATGAGCGGCTTCTCGATGGCCAGCATGTAGCCCCAGACGTCGCGCTCCCGCCGCGCCCGTCGCGCCTCCGCCACCGAGGGCGCCGTGCCGAACTCGCTGATGTCGGCGCCGGCGGAGAAGGCGCGCTCGCCGGCCCCCTTGAAGATAGCCACTGCCACCTCCGGGTCCTCGCGCAGGGCGTGGAGCACCTCCCACAGCTCATCGCGCATCTGGAGGTTGACGGCGTTGAGGGTCTCCGGCCGGTTGAGGGTGACCCAGGCGAGGCCGCCGTCCTTCTTGTAGACCAGGGTTGCGAAGGCGTTCATATGCCGCGCCGGATGTCCTCCCGTCGTAGCTGCAGACCTCTAGGTCTGCCCGCTATTGGCAGGGCTGTCCGCTTTGCGGACTCCGCACGGCGGAGAAGCCCTGCAGCTACTTGGATGAAAGCTGTGCATTTCAATGCGCAGATCCCAATCGACCCTCACACCCAGTCGTGTTTCTGGAGCTGGCTGCGCTCTTTGGTGCGCAGAGCCCGCTCCAGGTCGGCGTTGACCTTGTCCGTCAGAGCGGCCATGGCGGCGCTGCCCAGGCGCATCTCCTCGCTGAACCAGCGGCGCAGCTTCGCCCGGTCGGCGTCCGAGAGGCCGGCCTCGCGGGCCACCCGCTGGGTGACGGCCCACAGCAGCTCGCGCGCCTCGTCTACGTCAAGCTCAATCCGCATCGACGCGTCCCCCTGCCTCGCGAGACGAGGCGTAGCGGCCGCGGCGGCGGATCATGCGCGTGGTCTTCTCATCGATGATGTTGCCCAGGGCCTCGTTCAGGGCCAGGGCTAGGTCGTCCATCTCCACCGTACCCACGGCTCGGTTGGTGCGCCAGCGGCGAAGGCCAGCCTTGCCCTCGCCGGACACGCCGGCGTGGTCGATGATCTGGGAGATGATGAGGGACATGAGGGACCAGGATTCGTCGGTTTCCAAGATGACCTGCATATCCTACCTTCCGCGGAACTCCGGTGCTCGCTTCTCCAGGAAGGCCCGCACTCCTTCGGCGCGGTCCTCGGTGGTCTGGAGGATGATGGTGAGGTCCGTTTCGAAGCGCAGGGCCTGCTCCAGCGACATGTCCAGCCCCTGGCTCACCGCCTCCTTGGCGTAGCGAACGGCGAGGGGCCCGCGCGCAGCGATGCGCTCCGCCAGGGCGGACGCTTCGGCCAGAAGACGGTCGCGGGGCACAACGTGGCTCACCAGGCCGATGCGCAACGCCGTCTGGGCGTCGATGGGCTCCGCCGTCAGGATAAGCTCCAGCGCCGCCCCCCGTCCAACGATGCGGGCCAGCCGCTGGGTGCCGCCGGCCATGGGGATGAGGCCCCAGGCGGCCTCGGGAAAGGCGAAGCGGGCCTCGGGGCAGGCCAGACGGACGTCGCAGGCCAGGGCCAGCTCCAGGCCGGCGCTGACGGCGTCGCCGTTGATGGCGCAGATGACGGGGCGCGGCATCTGGGCCAGAAAGTCGAAGGTGTGGCCCAGGCGTTCGCCGCCGCGGGCCGCGGCTTCGCCCTCCACCTGAGCCGCCAGGAGCGAGGCGTCCCAGCCCATGGAGAACGCTGCTCCTTCGCCACCGATGAGGACCACCACTCGCACCTGCGGGTCATCGGCCAGCACCTCACAGGCGGCGGCCAGTTCACGCAGGAGGTGGCCACCGATGCGGTTCTCCTGCTC
>Ga0315275_10001733_pt1 | contig 19393 bp, 20 predicted proteins | sample YL17G03_0_MG_FD_205557 | JGI IMG/M metagenome (GOLD analysis project Ga0315275, IMG submission 205557) | Sediment microbial communities from Yellowstone Lake, YNP, Wyoming, USA - YL17G03_0 | ecosystem: Environmental > Aquatic > Freshwater > Lake > Sediment | place: USA: Wyoming | collected...
AGGGACCATGCCCGCTCAGTCGTCGCACGGGTTTGCCCCCGAACAACCGCTCCGCCGCCCGTCCATTTTGCCCGATCATATTCCCATTCAGCAGGGAACGAGAAGTGCAGTCCATAGAAGTATCCAGGCCAACGGCGCGTTTCCCGATGAGAATTAATGAAACAACGCTTCTTGGAACCGAATTTGGTAAAAAGGGACGAGGCGAGGGGTGTGCCCCACCGAAACCCGTCGACGACTGAGCGGGCATGGTCCTGCCCAGAAAAGTCGATCCTCCTCAATCCTCGGGCAGGGAGCGAAGGAGGAGCGGAGCGAAAATCCTCGCTGGGGATTTTCGCGTGTTTCGGGGGGTACACCCCGAGCCCTTTCATCCGATTTTGACCTTTCCTTTAATGACCCCGCCGCGGGTCGAAGAGAATGTGACGTCGACGTCGCCCGTGACGGGCTTGGCCATTTTGACCGACCAGCGAATGTCCATCTTTTGGCCGCCTTGGAGATAAGGAATATCCTGCCGTGCCCGGGCGCCGGAAAATTCGATTCCCGAGGGCAGGCTGACGGTGACATTGTCGGGACGGACGATCTTGACCCGGTCGGCCATCTTCAGCGCCGTGGGCAGGTAGCCTTCGTTGACCAGCGTGACGGTCAATTCATAGGCGTCCTTGGCCTTTGAGGCCGGTTTGAGCGACCCGCCGGCGATTTTCACCCGGGGGAGGGATTTCCAAAGGAACAGATTGAACATCGCCTCTTTCTTGGCCCATTCCTCGAGCAGCTCAGGAGGCGGATTCTGGTTCCAGAATTTGGGATTGAAGCCGCCGATCTCGACCTCGCCCAGTTGGGGATGGTTGAACTTATGCCAGGGCGTGAAATACCGGCCGCCCAGCTCCTCGTCGATGAAACGAAGCTGTTCGAGTTGGGTCACCTGGCCGTCGCCGTCATAATCCTTCAGCCGGCCGCCGTTCCACAGCTCGTCGCCGTACCAGACCGCGCCGTAGTAAAGATAGCCGAAATCGGGGGAATGGCCGAAAAGCGGGGAACCGCGGGGCGGCCGGGGCTCCTGCCGAGCGCCCGGCGCTTCACCGCCGCCGCGCATCCCCATCCCGCCTCGATCGCCGCGTCCGAGGTTGGCGTATACGAAATACGTATCGCCGGCGTTGGGATAGCCGGTGATCTTCTTGCCCTCGACGTCGAAATATTGGTAGATCTTCAGGTCCTCGGGGAACATCGATTCCTCCATCCGGCTGGTCGAGGGCCCGTGCAGGAGCATGGGTACGGACGTATCCATGGTCTGGCCGATGGAAACGTTGGGGTGTTCGAGCAGGAAGAGCACCACCGCCCGGGTCTCGGTCTCGGACAAGGGATATTCGCCCGCTCCGCCCTGGGTCCAGCCGCGCCCCGTGAAATCGAGGCCGGGCATGGGCCGCCAGTTTTCGACGTAATTGCGGTGGAGGTCCAAGCCGCCGATGCCGTCCTCATTGAAGCGGCCGTCGCCGTCGTTGTCGACGCCCTCGGAGTACGTCACGTAGTCGCCCTTCCCCGCCGGGGCCCGCTTCATCAGGCGTCCGGACTTGTCGTCGGGATCGATGATCATCGTTCCCTTGCCCGGCTCGATCTTCTTGCGCATCTGCAGGATGAGGCCGTCGCCGTCCAGGTCCTCGGGGGGGTCCTCGTCCAGCAGGCCGTCGCCGTCGTCGTCATACGGACGGACCGTGCTGCGGTTGGATTGGGCGGTGAGAAGATACAGGTCGGAGCCGTCGGGATTGTTCTTCGGTTTGATATAAAGCGTCGTGGAATCGACCATCCGGGTGATTTCCGGATCCTTGCCGTAGTTGGTCAGAATATGCCAGGCGAACCAAAGGGCCGACTCGGCGGCGGTCACCTCGCCCGAGTGGCGGTTGCCCTCGATGAACATGGCCGGCTTGTCCGTGTCCTTGCCCGTGGCCTTGTTCGTGACCGTGATCTGCATGATGTCGCGGCCCTCGAACGTCTTGCCCACTGAATAAAGGTCGATGAGATTGGGGTAATCCTTGGCCCATTGGGCGAGGAAGGCGTTGATTTCGTCGTTGGCGTGGTAATGGGCAAAATCCATGACCCCGGGCGGCTTGGGCTTGACCGCCGCGTAATTGGCGCGGGGGAAAAAGCTGAGGCCGTGCCGGACGCCGCCGACGATGTAGGCCTTCGTCGGAACCGGCGCGGGGCGGGTGAATTCCTGGGCCGAAACGGAGAGCAGCAATCCGGCGCACAGAACGATCAGAAGGAACAGGCGAGTGCCGTTTTTCATCGCGGGGATACTCCTTGGAGGGACATGGAAGCGAGCATAACGCTTCCCAAAAATCGAGTCAACTTAAGGTGCGGGGCTCAGGCGTGGGGGTTCGGGGCAGGCGGAGGAAAACGCGCGCATTTTCCCCGCACCGTTTTTATGAAAAAACGGTGTCCGACGCTCCTCCTCGCTCCCTAACTCGTCGGATTTAATATTGGTCCGACGAGTTAGGTCCTTGCCCGCTCCGTCGTCCTAGCAAAGGCGTAGGACAGTACTATGCTCGCTTTTGCTCTAGCGAGCATAGTACATCGCACGGGTTTTCCCCCGCCCGCCCATTGCCCCCGTGTCCTTCGCCCCGATTTTTTTCTAGGAATGAATCTTATAATCTCCGCGGGTACCGCAATGAATGCACTGGTCCGGGCTCGGAATTTAGAATATTGATGGTTCGGGAAGCGTAAATCAAAACCCGTGCTGTGCCGGAGCGGGCAGGGCCCGCCCGGCTTTTTTAGAATTGTACTGAGATGAAAGCCGGGCGAGGAGTGTTCGGGGGCGAAACCCGTGCGACGACTGAGCGGGCATGGTTTTTCGCCGCAGGCGAAAAGAGCGAAGGAGGAGCGTCGGAGCGCGTTTTTCACGCTGGGAAAAACGTGCGTGTTTCGCCCCCGAATCTCCAAGCCCGGCATTCATGTCTCCCGGCCTCAGGAATCCGAAGCGGCAAAGGAACGGCGGGCGGCGCCATCTAACCTGTTGCGATCGGAAAAGGCGGAACCTTTTTCCGCTTCGCCCCGTATATATAAATGACAACGTTATGAAAGGAGATCAAACATGAATATCAAACAGAAACTGGCGATCCTCGCGGTCGCCGTCCTTCTGACCTTTTTCGGCTTCAGCCTGATGGCCTCGCCGTCCGTCGAGCTCATCAAGACGGGCCGGGACGCCGGAACCCAGACGCTGGCCAGCTACCTGGCCAAGGCCGATGTGACCGTGCACGCCAATCTCAAGGGCTGAGCGTTGTTGAGACGCGCGCAGGCCGCGATCCGGTAAAAGGCCGCCGCGACTTCCTCTTCAGGGGATGTTCGGCGGCCTTTTTTATTGTCCGCCCGCCGAGATACTAAGCCGGGCGGAATATAGTTGACCCCGGATGTCTTTGTCGCCCGGCTAGTACTCGGGGAGCAGTAAGGATTATGTAACATATTTACTGCTCCCCGTAGTAATAGATATGTCCCGTGAGGAAAGCCGGGCGAAAAGCGTTTGGGGAAAAACCCGCTTATAAACTTTTATTCCGAAGGCTCGTTCCAATTTTCCATCTAAGATTACCACCCTTATCCCTCCTCCAAGAGGAGGGAATGGCCGGTACTCGCCTTCGCGGCCGGTATGACGGGACGGGCATGGACCTTACTCATCGGGTACAAACTTTAACCGATGAGTAAGGGAGCGAAAGAGCGTCGAATACCGTTCCTCCGATCGTAGGAAGAACGGCAGTGTTTTTCCCCGAATGCTTTGAGCCCGGCATCCATATTCGGGATGCGGGGGGGTTCCTTTGTTCCCCTCGAGCCTTCGGAATAAAAGTTGATCACGTCACCCGCCGAGATTTTTAGATGCGTCCGTCCGGGTCGATCGGTCCCAGCAAGGCGACCGCCCAGCAGGCGATCGCGCCTCCCTCTCCGATCATCCCCGTCCCCTCGTTGGTTTTGGCCTTGATGCCGATCCGGTCAGAGGCCAGTCCGAGCAGGGGAGCCAGAACGTCTTTCATGCGGGCGACATGCGGCCCGATTTTGGGCGCTTCGGCGACGACGACGCAGTCGACGTGCCGCACGGCCAAGCGCTTGGATGTCAATCGATCCATCACCGCGCGAAGGAGCGCGGTGCTGTCAACATTTTTATAGCGGGGGTCGCGGTCCGGGAATAATTGGCCGATGTCGCCCTCGCCCGCCGCGCCCAGGAGCGCGTCGATGAGGGCATGCACCAGGACGTCCGCATCGGTATGGCCGAGCAGTCCCTTGTCGAAAGGGATGTCCACTCCGCCGAGGACGAGCCGGCGCCCCGCGGCCAGCCGATGCAGGTCGTAGCCCAGGCCGATTCTAATGTCCAAGGAAGGCCTCCGCCATGGTCAGGTCAAGGGGGGACGTGATCTTGATGTTGCGCGGATCGCCGGGCACCAAGGCGACCGGCAGGCCCAGCCGCTCCACGAGCGAGGCTTCGTCCGTCCCCTCCGCTCCTTCGGCCTTGGCCCGCTCCAGGGCCCGCTGGAGAAGGCCGAGGGTGAATCCCTGCGGCGTCTGGGCGCGGAAAAGGCGGGACCGGTCGAGCGTCCGCACGACGCGGTCCTTCTCCGCCTCCTTGATCGTATCGTCGATCCGGACGGCCGGAACGGCGGCGCCCGTTTCGCGGGCGGCGTCGACGACGCGCTCGATCAATTCCTGCGTGACCAGGGGGCGGGCCCCGTCATGGACGAGGACGATGTCGCCGTCCTCGCCTTTGAGCCCCTCGATGCCGTTGGCCACCGAGTCCTGCCGCCGTTCGCCGCCCCGGACGACCGCGCTGATCTTCCGATAGCGGGCGGCGTATTTGCCGCCCTCGCCGGGATGGGCCAGGACGAGGACGATGGCGTCGATATTGCGATTGGTCTCGAAGGCGGCCAGGCTCCAGTCCAGCACCGGGCGCCCGCGCAGGGCGGCGAACTGCTTGGCGCCGCCGAAGCGCCGGCCCTCGCCGGCGGCGACGACCACGGCGAACACGCCGCTCATCGGTCCTCGTTATAACGGCCGAAGATCATCTTGCCCACCGTGGTCTGCAGGACCGAGGTGACGGTGATGTCGATGTTCTGGCCGATCCAGCGGCGGGAGTTGTCGACAACGACCATGGTGCCGTCATCGAGATAGGCCACGCCCTGGTCCTTTTCCTTGCCCTCCTTGATGATGAACACACGCATCTGTTCGCCCGGCAGGACGATGGGCTTGAGGGCGTTGGCCAGCTCGTTGACGTTGAGGATGGACAGGCCGTGAAGGCGGGCGACCTTCTCCAGATTGAGGTCGTTGGTGACGATCTTGCCGTCCATCCGCTTGGCCAGCTCGATGAGCTTGGAATCGACGTCGCGGATGTCGGGGAAGTCCAGCTCCGTGATCAGGACCGAGACGCCCTTGGATTTCTGCAGGTGGTCGAGGATGTCCAACCCGCGGCGCCCGCGCTGGCGTTTGAGCGCGTCCGCGGAATCGGCCACGAGCTGGAGCTCCTTGAGGACGAACTGCGGCACCATGAGCGTCCCCTCGATGAAGGACGTGTCGCACAGATCGGCGATGCGGCCGTCGATGATGACGCTCGTGTCCAGGATTTTATAACTGCGGCCGACGCTCTTCTCCCTGAAGAAGCGGAAGAGATAGGCCGGATCGAGCCACTCGGACTTGCGGGTGCCGACGAGAAATCCGATGTACGGCATGATGACGAGGAAGAAGATGCGGATGAAGATCGCCGTGACCGGATCGTCGGTGATGGAATGATAGATCGCCCCCAGGCCCCAGCCGAGCAGGACGCCGGCGAAGGTGCCCACGGTCGAACCCCAGATGATCTTGAACTGCGTCCTGCGGATCCGGATCTCGAGTATCATGATCGTCCCGCCCGCGGCCAGGGCAATCGCCGCCGAGACCCTGGGATCGAGCCGGAAGAGGGGAAAGAAGTAGCCCGCGGCGCCCACCAGAAGCATGATCAGAATGCGGAAAATATTAATGCCCATGACACCGTCCTTATGAAAATGATCTGTACCTTTTATTAAAAAATCAAATCCACGGCCTGGCGGACCGAAGCCACGCCGATCAGTTGGATCTCGCCCGTTTCTTCACGGCGCAGCCCGGCGGCGTTGCCCTGGGGCAACAGGACCGACGTGAAGCCCAGGGCCGCCGCTTCCTTGACCCGGGCCAGGGCCTGGGCCACGGAGCGGATTTCGCCGCTCAAACCGACTTCGCCGAAAACGGCCAGGTCGGACGGCAGGGGCTTATTGCGCAATCCCGAGACGACCGACAGGACGATCCCCAGGTCCGCGGCGGGCTCCTCGATCGTGATACCTCCGGCGACGTTGAGGTAGATGTCCTCGCTTCCGAATTGATAGCCCAGCTTCTTCTCCACGATGGCCAGGAGCATGGCCGCGCGAAAATGGTCGAGGCCGACGGTCATCCGTCGCGGATTGCTGGCAAACAGGGTGGACGAGATGAGCGACTGAACCTCGATGAGCAGGGGCCGCGTGCCCTTGATCGTGGAGACGACGACACTGCCGGGCGCACCGGCCGGCCGCTCTTTGAGGAAAAAGGCCGAGGGATTGGCCACGGCCTGCAGGCCCGAGGCGGTCATCTCGAAGATGGCCAGTTCCGAGACCGGGCCGAAGCGGTTCTTGAGCGCGCGCAGGACGCGGTGGCTGTGATCGCGCTCGCCCTCGAAGAGAAGGACGACGTCGACCATATGCTCAAGCGATTTGGGCCCGGCCAGGGAGCCGTCCTTGGTGATGTGGCCGATCAGGAACGAGGAGACGTTGTTTCTCTTGGCGAAACGGAAGACCTGATTGGCCACCTCGCGGACCTGGCTGATGGTGCCGGGTCCGGAGGAGAGCTTCGAGGAATAGATCGTCTGCACCGAATCCACGACCAGGACGCGCGGCTTGACCCGTTCGGCCTGGGCCAGGATCCGCTCCAGCCCGGTCTCGGCCAGAATCAAGAGGTCCCCGCCCCCGGCCGCCAGGCGGTCGCCGCGCAGCTTGATCTGCTCGAGCGATTCCTCGCCGGAGACATAGAGGACCGTTTCGCCCTGCCCGGCGAAATCCCGGGACACCTGAAGGAGGAGGGTCGACTTGCCGATGCCGGGCTCGCCGCCGATGAGGACCAGCGAACCAAGCACGACCCCGCCGCCCAGGACCTTGTTGAACTCCTCGATCCCGACCTTGGCCCGGGGCTTCTTGGCCTCTTTGATATCCTTGTAGGGGACGGGCTCGGACGGGGGAAAGGAGGCTTCGGCGGGCGCCTCGTCCTCGATCTCCTCGACCAGGGTGTTCCATTCACCGCAACCCGGGCAGCGCCCCAGCCACTTGGGCGAGCGGGTCCCGCAATTCTGGCAGATGAAAACGGTCTTGGCTTTGGCGGCCATGGCTCAGCTCTCGAAATCGCCCGCCCCACCGCGGATCATGGCCAGCATCGAGGCCTGGTCGGCGTTCTCGAACTTGGCGTAGCGGTCCATGAAGGCCAGAAAGACGGAATCGGTCGGGCCGTTGCGCTGCTTGGCCACGTCGATCTCGGCCACCCCCTTCCAGCGGACGTCCGTGAGCCGCGCCTCTTTGCTCATGTACTTCTCTTTGCGGAAAATGAAGATGACGACGTCGGCGTCCTGCTCCAAGGCGCCCGATTCGCGGAGGTCGGACAACTGCGGCTTGGGCTCCTTGCGGCCCTTTTCGGGAGAGCGGCTGAGCTGGGAGATGCCCACGACCGGGATATGGAGCTCCTTGGCCAGCTCCTTGAGCGAGCGGGAGATCATGGACATCTCCTGGTTGCGGTTCTCGTACCGGCCGCCCGCGCGCATGAGCTGGATGTAGTCGATGAAGATGATGTCCAGGTGCCGCTCCAGCTTCTGCCGGCGGGCTTTGGCCTTCATCTCGGTCAGGTTCAAGGCCGGGGTCTCGTCGATATAGATATGGGCCCGGCCCAGCCCATCGGCGCTCAGCCGCAGGCGCTGTAGCTCGCTGTCGTTGATGCGGCCCGAGCGGGCATCGCGGATATCGATCTGGGCGTCGGCGCAGAGCATGCGCACGGCCAGGGATTCCTTGGACATTTCCATGGAGAAAAAGCCCACGGATTTATCGGTTTTCAGGCCGACATACTGGGAGATATTGAGGCACAGGGCGGTCTTGCCCATGGACGGCCGGGCGGCGACGATGATCAGCTCGGACGGCTGGAACCCCAGCGTCAGCTGATCCAGATCGCGGAATCCGGACGGCACGCCCGTCACGGGATCGTCCTGGTTCATATGTTTTTCGATGATGGAGAGCGCCGGCCGGGTCAGATCGCCGAGCAACTCGAAGCCCTTCTTGATACGCTGATCGGACACGTCCAGGATGGATTCCTGGGCCTCGTTGAGAAGGTCGTCGGCGTCCATCTTTTCGTCGTAGCTGTCCTGGATGATCTTGGCCGAGGACCAGATCAGCCGACGCAGGACGGCCTTCTCCTTGATGACCCGCGCATAGTACTCGACGTTGAGGCTGCGCGGCACGCCGTCCAGCAGCGAGGAAATATAGGACGCCCCCCCGACCTCGTCCAGCAGCCCGGCGCGGCGAAGCTCTTCGGTCAAGGAGAGGAGCTCCACCGGCACGCCTTTTTCGACCAGGAGGATGATGGCCGCCAGGATCTTTTTGTGGGCGTCCTTGTAGAAATCGTCGGGCTCGGCCACGGACAGGACGACGTTGAGATTGTCGTTGTTGACCAGGATCCCGCCCAGGACGGTCTTCTCGGCCTCAGGGCTGTGGGGCGGCGTCTTCTTCAAGAACATCAGATCGAGTTCCACGCGCCCCCTCCTTTCGAGCCCGGCCCCGGGCCGCCGGCCGGGCGGTCGGCCCGGCGGGCGTCCGGCGTCCGGCTATTCGGCCTTGGTTTCAGCCGCCGGCTCCGCTTCGTCCTTGACCACATGGACTTTGATCTCGGCCCGGTCGTCGTGGTAGATCTTGACCGGAACGTTGTAGTTGCCCAGCCGCTTGAGCGGCTCGTCCAGGACGATTTTCTTCTTGTCGATGTCGAAGCCCAGCTTGTCCAGGCCGTCCTTGATGTCGCCGGCGCTGACCGACCCGAAGATGTGGTCCTTCTCGCCGGCTTTGCGGGCGAAGCTCAGCGTCACCTGATTCAGCCGCTCGATCAGGTCCCGGAACGACAGGCGCTCCTGCTCCACCTTCTTCTTCAGGACCGACTGCTCGATCCCGATCATCTTCATGTTCGAGGGCGTGACGGCCAGGGCCAGCTTCCGCGGGATGAGGAAATTGCGGCCGAAGCCGGGGGCCACATTGACGATTTCGCCCTGGCGGCCGACGTTCTCCACGTCTTGTTTCAGAATGACCTTCATGGCGCCCCCGTTTATTCCTCGACGAAGGGCAGCAGGGCCAGGTGGCGGGCCCGCTTGATGGCCGCGGCCAGTTTGCGCTGATGGAAGGAGCACGTTCCGGTCACCCGGCGGGGCGAGATCTTGCCCCGGTCGGGAATGTATTTCTTGAGGATGTCCACGGATTTGTGATCGATGAACTTGACGTTCCGCTGGCAGAAGCGGCAGAATTTTTTCTTCGGGGGGAAGAACTTCTTGTAAGAGCTTTTTTCCGGACGGTCCGGGCGCTCGTCGCGCCGGTCCCGGGAATCCCGGTCTTTCTCGGGCATGTTAGGCCTCCTCGCGTTTGCGTTGTTCCGCCTGGGCCTGGGCCTGGGCCAGGGCCTGGGTCTCGGCGACGGCTGCGGCGGCCGCTTCCTCGGCTGTTTCGCGTCCCGACGTCTTCTTCTGGACTTTCTTCTTCTTGCGGACGTTCTGCCGCGTTTCCTTGACCAGGGTCAGGTGGCGGAGGACGGAGTCCATCTGACGGAAACGGCGGCTCAACTCCGGCGGAATATCCGTCCCGCCCTCGTAGTGGAAGAAGACATAGTAGGCGTCGCCGAACTTCTTGATGTCGTAGGCCGTCCGGCGTTTGCCCCACTTCTCGATGCGGATCATCTTGCCCTTGCGCTGGGCCACGATGTCGGCCATCTGCTGAATGACGGCCTCCGCGTCTTCCTCGGTCAGCTGCGGGGAAATGAGAAACCCCGTCTCGTACAGTGTCATGAAAACCTCCTTATGGTTTAGCAGTCCTCACTCTATAGAGTGAGGGCAAGGAGGAGGACCGCTAAGTCCCCTCGTTGGGTCAATTGAAATCGTTCATGGCCTTGTCGATGCGGCCGGCCAGGATGAGCTCGAGCGCCTCCTCGGCCCGGCCGAGACTGCTCTGGAGCGCCGCCCGCTCGTCCTTGCGGAAGGGCGTCAGGACGAAGCGGACGATGTCCGCCCCCTCCGGAGCCGGGCCGATCCCGACGCGGATGCGGGGGAAGCCCGTCGTGCCCAGGGCGCCGACGATCGAGGCCATGCCCTTGTGCGTCCCCGGCCCGCCCTCCGGGCGGATGCGGATTTCGCCCAGCGGGATGTCGACGTCGTCGAAGACGACGACGAGATTCGCCGGGTCGACCGGAAGCCCGCAGCGGAGGGCCTGGACCGCCTGGCCGGACTCGTTCATGAAGGTCTGGGGCAAGGCCAGGACGATGCGCTCGCCGTTCCGGCGGATCTCGCCCGTCTTGGCCAGGAAGCGCGGCTTGCGGAGGCGCGCCCCCCAATCCCCGGCCACCCGCTTGACGAAGAGGAAACCCACGTTATGCCTCGTCTCGGCGTAGCGGCGGCCGGGATTGCCCAAACCCACGACGGCCCACAAGAATCACTCCTTCTCCTCGGGTTCTTTCTCGGCCCGTTCCTTCTTGATGAGCTCGGGCTCGGCCGGGGCGGCTTCGGCGCCTTCCTCGACCACGACGGCGGCGGCTTCGGCCTTCTCCTCGGCCGGCATCTGGACCAGGGCGATGACGACACCGGGCTCCGTGATCAGCTTAATCCCCCCGGGCATGGCCACGTCGCCGGCCTTGACCGACTGGTGCAGATGCAGCGCGGTCACGTCGACGGCGAAATGCTCCGGGATGAGGGCCGGCAGGCATTCGACGCTCAGCTCGCGGGTCATGAAGTCGATGAACCCGCCCTCGGTCTTGACCCCGACGGCCTCGCCGACGAGCTCGACCGGGACCGCGACGCGGATGGACTTGGTCATGTCGATCTGGATGAGGTCGGCGTGCAGGAGCTCGTCCGAGACCGGGTCGATCTGGATGTCCTTGATCATGACGTCCCGCTCCTCGGCCCCGAAGGCGACCTTGAACAGCGTGTTCAGGCCGAGTTCGGACTTGAGGATTTGGATGACGTCTTTCTTGGCCAGGACGAGCGGCAGGCTGTCGTGGCCCTCGCCGTAGAGGATGGCCGGGATGCGGCCCGTCCGGCGGATCCGATAGGACGCGTTCTTGCCGAACGCATCGCGTTTTTCGGTGCTGATGACCAGACTCATAATGACGTTCCTCCTTAGTCGAACAATGAACTCACCGAGCTGCCCTCGTTGATCCGCCGGATGGCTTCTCCGAAAAGCTCGGCGACCGACAGGGTGATGATCTTCGAACAGCTCCGACTTTTTTCGTTGAGGGGAATGGTGTCGGTGGCGAAGAGGCACTCGATGGACGAGGCCTCGAGCTTCTCGATGGCCTTCCCGGACAGGATCGGGTGGGTGCAGCAGGCCAGGACCCGCTTGGCCCCGTTTTTCATCAAGGCCTCGGCGCCCAGGACGAGCGTCCCGGCCGTGTCGACCATGTCGTCGTACAGGACGCACACGGCGTCCTTGACGTCGCCGATGACGTTGAAGACCTCGGCCACGTTGGGGCGCGGGCGGCGCTTGTCGATGATGGCCAGCTTGGCCCCCAGCTTCTTGGCGAAATGCTTGGCCCGGCCCACGCCGCCGGCGTCGGGCGAGACGACGGTCAGTTCGCCCAGGTTGAGCCCGAGGATGTGGCGGGTCAGGACCGGGACGCTGGTCAGGTTGTCCACGGGCACGGAAAAGAAGCCCTGGATCTGCGGCGAATGGAGATCCATGGTCAGGATCCGGTCGGCGCCCGAGGCCTCCAGCAGGTCGGCCATCAGGCGCGCCGAGATCGGCACCCGGGGGCGGTCCTTCCAGTCCTGGCGGCCGTACGCGTAATAGGGGATGACGGCCGTGATCCGCTCCGCCGAGGCCCGCTTGAAGGCGTCGATCATGAGAAACAGTTCCATCAGGTGGGCGTTGGCCGGGTAGCTGCCGCTCTGGACGACGAAGACGTCCACGCCGCGCACGTTTTCGTCGATGTAGAAATGGATCTCGCCGTCGCTGAAACGCTCCAGGACGCTCTTGCCCAGGTCTTTTTTCAGGGTCTGGGCGATTTCCTGGGCCAAGCCCCGGTTGGAGCCGCCGGCGAAGATCTTCATGTCCGTTCCTTTATGCGTTCACTTTTTTATAGGCAACGTAAAACTGGGGCGGGAGGATTCGAACCCCCGAATGGCGGGTCCAAAGCCCGCTGCCTTACCACTTGGCGACACCCCAGCCTCGATGTCGTTCCAGCCGCGCTCCCGGCCGATCGTCTCGGCCAGGACCGCGTTCATCCGTCCGCTCGCGGCCACCAGGCAGTGTTCGGCCGCGGCGCGGTCCCGGAAAAGCCCGTACACCGCGGAACCCGATCCCGTGACCAGGGACAACTCCGCCCCCTGGTCCTTGAAAAAACGCTTTATCTCTTGGAGTTGAGGATAAAAGCGAAAGATTGTCCCTTCGAGCGAATTCTCGAGAGACGCGATCTCTCCGGTCTCGAAAAACCGGTTAATTCTACCGGCTTTGGGGTCTGAAGTCAAGGCGGCCGGATCGAGATGGGCGTAGATGCGGGCGGTCGAAATCGGGAAGGGCGGAAAAACCAGAACACAGGGACGCGGGCCGAGCTCGGCCAGGGGCGTCAGGCGGTCGCCGATGCCTTCGCCCAGGCATAGGCCGCCGATGAAGAAAAAGGGGACGTCCGCGCCCAGCGTCCGGCCCAGGCCGGCCAGCTCGGCCCGGTCCAGTCCCAGATTCCAGAGGAGGTTGAGGCCGTACAGGGCCATGGCCGCGTTGCCGCTGCCCCCGGCGAGGCCGCGCCCGGCGGGAATGTGTTTTTCCACGCGGATCGCCGCGCCCCGGGAGGAGTGCGCTTGTGCTTGGAGGAGCCGGGCCGCCCGGACGATCAGGTTCGTTTCGTCCCAGGGGACCTCGGCGTCGTCGCCCGCCAACTCGACCGCCGGGCCGTCGATCTCGTGAAAGGACAGGACGTCATGAAGATCCAGCCACTGGAAGAGGGTCCGGATGTCATGATAGCCGTCCGGGCGCCGGCCGACGATTTCCAGGCCGAGGTTGATCTTGGCGAACGATTTAATTCTCATCGCGAAGCAGTTTTTCCATTTCCGCGCGCGAGACCCGGGCATACCCCGGCGGTATGGAGGAGCCGATCCGGGCCTCGGGGTCGGACATGTTGAAATCGATCGACAGGAGCGCCAGAGTCCCGGCGCTTTCCTCGCCCCGGAACGTCAGTTTTCTGGCGATCGAAGAGGCGGGGAAGAACTCCTCGATGCGGAACTCGAATCCGGCCCGGCGCCCCGCCGCCGCGCGGCCGTCGGGGTCCCGCTCCAGGGTCCATCCTTCGGCCGGGACCGGATCGTCCCAGCGCCCCAGCAGAAGCGCGGAGATTTCGGGCAGGCTCAAGGGGAACCCCAACCCCGTTTCAAACACCTCTCTCCTGAGTCCGCGCCAGAACGCCTTTTTGGAAGGGAGGATCAGGACGGCCTCGGGCTCGTCCACGGAAACTTCGAACAGCCGCTGGTTGAGCGGCCCGAGGACTTCCAGCCGGCCGCGTCCCGGGGGGGCGAGCAGAAAGGCCAGCCGCGACTTGACCGAGGCCCCGCCGCGGTTATAGCGGATCGAGGCATAGCCCTCCATCGTCCGGATCTCGGACGGGACGGGCGCGAGGACGGGCTTCGCCGGGCGGCAGGAAGGGGCCAGGAAAAGACTCGCCAGCAGAACGGCGGCGGGAAAAGGGATTGACCTGCTCATGGGCGGGGCGGCCGGTGGATCGGGCGGAAAACCGCCCTCAATCGAGCTTGAACCCGTAATCCTCGGCCTTCTCCTTGGCCCGGGATTGTCCCGAGACGGCCGGCTTGTCGGCTTCGTCAACCAGCTTGAAGCCGTAGTCGTCGGTCTTGATTTGCTTGAAGCGGGCTTGCCGGTTGAACTCCTCTTCGCGGGCCATCCGTTTGCGGCGGAGAAGCGGATAGAACGGCGATTTCAGCCGCTTCCCGAAGCAGGAGAGGTTGGGGTTGATCATGAGGAGCAGGATGAAGGCCCCGAAAATGATGAGAAAGCCGTACAGCCCGAATTTCATGGCCGTTCCTCGTCGTTCGAAAAGAGATGACCGGCCGCCGCGGCGGCGTCCCGGAGAAAGGTCAGTCTCCCTGGAATTCCGGGATCTTCTTCCGTTCCTTGTCCCGGCCCAGGTTGAAGCCGATGATGAACGCCGACGACAGGGCGAGAACCGTCAGTAATCTCTTGAAAAAGTCTTTCATCACAATGTCCCGGAGCCTATTTTAACGAGAACGCCGAAAAAGTCAAATCGGACGGGCACGGGGGGCGGAAGATATGTCGCGGGTGACTTAACCCTGCCGTGCCGTTCACGATGAAAGGCCGCGGTGATTCGGGCGAGCCTGGTCAAAACACGGGGATTTTCCCCCGCGAGGGAAATCCCCTCCGACGCTCCTCCTTCGCTCTCCTGCCCTTAAGCCGGATCCCCATTATTCTTTCGGGCAGGAACCGTGCCCGCTCAGTCGTCGCACGGGTTTTAACCCGGCTCGCCCGAATCGCCGCAAATATTAACGAACGACACGTCCGTTGCGTCACCCGCCTAGATTTAATTGTCCATCTCTTAGCCTCATGCGCCTTTTCAATAAAATCCCGTCGCACGGGTTTTCCCCCGAGCCTCCTTCGCCCCGTAAAAAGGAGATTGTCTTTCCCAAAATAGAATGATAGATCGGGCCCGGGGCGAGCCGGATAAAACCCGTGCGACGACTGAGCGGGCATGGTTTTTCGCCGAAGGCGAAAAGAGCGAAGGAGGAGCGTCGGAGTACCGTTCTTCCTTAGATTCGGAAGAACGGCACCGGGGAAAACGAGCTACGACGCTCTTCCTCTGCTCTCGTACTCATCGGGTGGGAGGGCGAAGGAGCGTCGAATACCGTTCTTCCGATCGTAGGAAGAACGGCAGTGTTTTACCCGGTTTGCCCCGGGCTCGATCGACAATTGATTTTTTGGGGCATCGCTCCTATGATCGAAGCGAGGAAAATGCCGATGCAGAAAACAGGATGGTTGATCATGGTTCTATTTCTGGCCGGAATCGCCGCGTTCGCTCAAGGCGTGCGCAAGGCCGTCTGGGCCGGGCGATTCTATGACCAGGACAAGGCCCGTCTGTCCGCCCAAATCGATGCCTTCCTGGCCGACGCCTCGCCCGCGCCGGTCTCCGGCCGGATCCGGGCCCTCATCGTGCCCCACGCCGGATACGTTTATTCCGGACGTGTCGCCGCCTTCGCCTACAAGCTGCTCCAGGGGCGGGACTACGAAACCGTCGTCATCCTCGGCCCGTCCCACCACGTCGGTTTCGAAGGCGCGTCCATCTGGCCCGACGGCGCGTTCGAGACGCCGCTCGGCCCCGCCGCCGTCGACGTCGAGGCGGCCCGGCTTCTGGCCCGTTCCGGCGGCTTCCGTTTCAACGCCGAGGTCCACGCCGAGGAACACTCGGTCGAGGTCCAGGTCCCATGGATCCAGAAATCCCTGCCCAAGGCCAGGATCGTTCCGGTCGTGATGGGCGTACCCAACGACTCGACGACGCGGTCGATGGCCGCCGCGCTGAAGGAATTGGCCAAAACGAAAAAAATCCTGGTCGTCGCTTCCACCGACATGTCGCATTTTTTAGGCAAGAAGGAAGCGAACGCTCTGGACCACGAAACCGCCGAGCTTCTCCGCGCGCTGAAAACGGGCGCGCTCGCGCGGAGCGCTCAACGATACGAAAATCGAATGTGCGGCGCCGTGCCCGTGCTGGCCGCGCTGGCCTATGCCCAAAGGCTGGGTCCGGCGAAAGTGGACATCCTGAAATATTCCGATTCCTCAGACGCCGGCACACCTGACGACAGCGTCGTCGGCTATATGGCGGCGGCCGTCTCGGCGGCGCCCGCCGTCGCCGGCGGCGATTCCAAGATCGGCGGGGCCGCGCTGCTCGGCGCCCTGCTGTCGGCCCCCGGGGATTCGGGGCCGGCCGAATTTTCCCTCTCGCCCGAAGAAAAAAAAGAACTCCTCAGCCTGGCCCGCCGGACGCTCGAATCGTTCGTCGGGAATGGAACGGTCCCGCCCTACGAAACGTCCAACGTCCATTTCACCGACCCGCGCGGGGCCTTCGTCACGCTGACCAAGAAGGGCGACCTGCGCGGCTGCATCGGCTATATCGAGCCCGTCGCGCCTCTCTACAAGGCCGTCATGCAGTGCGCCGTCTACGCGGCGTCCGAGGACCCGCGTTTTTCTCCGATCTCCCCGCGCGAACTTGCCGATATCGCCGTGGAGATCTCCGTCCTTACCACGCCCCATAAAATCAACGATCACCGCCTCGTCCAAGTCGGCAAGCACGGGCTGATCATGTCCCGCAACGGCCGCCGCGGCGTGCTTCTGCCGCAAGTGGCGACGGAAAACGGCTGGGACCGCGAGGAATTCCTTTCCCAGGCTTGCCTCAAGGCCGGGCTTCCGGCTGACGATTGGAAAAAAGGGGCGACTATCGAGGTTTTCGAAGCCATCGTTTTCCGCTAACATGAATATCGGGCTCTGGGCAAGCCGGGTAAAACTCGCACGTTTTCCCCGGCGAGGAAAACGTGCTCCGACGCTCCTCCTCGCTCTTCCCGCAAGAGCGGGAATCCGTGCCCGCTGCGCCGTCGCACGGGTTTTACCCGGCTTGCCCAGAGCCCGATAAGTTTTTTTTTATTTTCCAGAGCGTGGCGTTTCGTTTGGGGAACCTAAAATCTCGGCGCATGATGCGATCAACTTTTATTCCGAAGGCTCGTTCCAAGTCTTTGTCTAAGATTACCACCCTTATCCCTCCTCCAAGAGGAGGGATTCACCGGTACTCGCCTTCGGGGCCGGAGCGACGGATGCCTCATCCGCGCGCGGGATTGTAATTTTCGACGATTCGGGAAGTGCGGGTCAAAATCCGTGCGACGGGCTTTGCAGTCCTACGCCTTGGCTAGGACGACTGAGCGGGCATGGTTCTACGCCAAGAGGCGTTGAGAGCCAAAGCAGAGCGTCGAATTCCGTTCTTCCGATCGTAGGAAGAACGGCACCGGGGAAAACAAGCCACGACGGTCCTTCTCCGTAATGCCAAAAGCATGGAGAGTCCAGGAGCGCCGAGTACCGTTCTTCCGATCGTAGGAAGAACGGCAGTGTTTTCCCACGAATGCCCCGAGCTCGGTCTCATTTTTACCCGCGTTTTTGCAAAATTCCCGCCGCTGCCCTATAATAAACCGGCGTTAACCTCCATTTTTCAAAGGATTTGTTCATGCCGATCTATGAATATAAATGCCAAAGCTGCGGCGAGCGGTATGAGAAGCTGCAGAAATACTCCGATCCCCTTTGTAAAAAATGCCCGCACTGCGGCGGCTCGTTGAAAAAACTCATCTCCTCCCCGGCCATCCAATTCAAGGGGAACGGCTTCTACATCACCGACTACCCCAAGAAAAATAGCCCGTCCGCGGAAAAGAAATCCAAGGCCGCTCCGGTCCAATCGGACGCCCCGGCCGAGGACAAGTCCGCGGGCAAGCCCGTCGAAGCCAAGTCCGAAACGAAGCCGACGGCTAAGAAAACCGACGGCTGAGGGCGGGGCGCTCCGTGAAGATCGTCGTCCGTACCCCCAATTGGGTCGGCGACACCATTCTGGCCATGCCCGCCATCGACAGCCTGGCCGCGAATTTTCCCGAAGCCGAGATCACGATCGCGGCCGGCGACTGGGTCCGCGAGATCTTCGGGCCCGAAAACGGCCGCTGCGGCGCGCTGGCCCTGCCGGCCGTCCAATCCCTGTCCGGGCTGAAACGCGCCACGGAGGCCGTCCGCCATCAGAAATTCGATCTGGCCGTCCTGCTGACCAATTCGTTCGGTTCGGCCCTGCCGTTTTATAGGGCCCGCATCCCGGAACGCTGGGGCTACCGCCGGGACGGGCGCGGACCGCTCCTGACCCGCAGCGTCAGGCCGCCCGATCCGCAGGACGAGCCGCGCCATCATCTCTATTATTATCTCGAGCTTCTTACCAAGCTGGGGCTCAAGACCGCGGCTCCCGACCTGCGCCTGCGCGTTCCGGACGACGAACGCGCCGCCGCCCGGGCCGCCCTGGACGCCGCGGGAATCGACCGGCGCAGACCCCTGGCCGTCTTCAATCCCGGGGCCTCCTATGGTCCGGCCAAGCGCTGGCCGGCGGACCGTTTCGCCGCGCTGGGCGACCGCTTGGGTGCGGAGAAAAACGCCCAGATCGTCCTCACGGGCGCGGCGGGAGAGGTCGAAATCGCCTCGACCGTGGCCGCGGCCATGAAGAGCAGACCGCTCAATCTGGCCGGCCAAACGACTCTGCGCCGCCTCCTGGCCGTGCTCGGGGAGGCCGCCCTTTTCGTCACCAACGATACCGGCCCCATGCACATGGCCAACGCCTTACGCGTGCCGATCGTGGCCGTCTTCGGACCGACCGAGCCGAAGGCTACGGCGCCCTTTCATCCGCCCGCGGTCGTTCTCAAAAAAGACGCGCCCTGCTGGCCCTGCCTCTACCGGAAATGCCCCTTCGACCATCGCTGCATGACCGCGATCACGCCGGACGAGGCCTATGCCGCCTGCGCCCAGGCTTTGGGATGAATTTGCGTCCATGAAAAAGCGGGCCGTCTTCCTCGACCGCGACGGGACGATTAACGTCGACGTCGGCTATCCGCGCGATTTCGCCCAGGTCACCCTGTTCCCCTGGAGCGCCGAAGCCATCCGCAAGATCAACGCCGCCGGCTTCGTCACCGTGGTCGTCACCAACCAATCGGGCATCGGCCGCGGATTTTACGGCGAAGACGAGCTCCAGACCCTGCACCGGCGGATGACCGAGGCGCTGGCCGCCGAGGGAGCCCGCCTCGACGCCGTTTATTATTGCCCTCATTATGATTACGCCGCCGATCCCCGCTACCGCGGCGGCTGCGCCTGCCGCAAGCCCCGTCCCGGCCTGGCCGAGCGGGCGGCGGCCGCCTTCGACCTCGACCTCCAGACCTCCTACGTGATCGGAGACAAGGTCGAAGACGTCCAATTCGGCCTGGCTTTCGGCGCCGCGCCTATCCTCGTCCGAACCGGCTACGGCGAAAGCTCGGCCGTCCGACTCGCCGCCCTGGGCCTCCGGCCCGCCGCCGCGGCGCCGCACCTCCTCGAGGCCG
>Ga0315275_10001734_pt1 | contig 19393 bp, 15 predicted proteins | sample YL17G03_0_MG_FD_205557 | JGI IMG/M metagenome (GOLD analysis project Ga0315275, IMG submission 205557) | Sediment microbial communities from Yellowstone Lake, YNP, Wyoming, USA - YL17G03_0 | ecosystem: Environmental > Aquatic > Freshwater > Lake > Sediment | place: USA: Wyoming | collected...
GGGCAAGTTCTGTCCACGCCGGCGTGGCCCCCAGCGAGAGCACCCACACGTCGTTTCGTAAATTGGGGGTGCTGAATTGATAGCCTCCAAACACCACCATGCGGCGGCGGACCGGATCGTAGATCGCCGCGTGATCCACACGCCCGCTCGGCGGCATGATGTCCGACCAGTCGCCGTCGGTTCCGGAGGCGGCGGGATTCCCCAATCCCCCTGTGACCGTCGACGTGCCGTTCTCCGTCAGCTCCCGCACGAACTCCCGCTGCCACGGGGCGAGTGACGGATCCTCCGCCATTCTCTCGAGCGCGTCGGTCTGGCTCGTCCATCTCGCGTTCTCAGACGTGGGCGGTTCCGACGCGGCACCCGCCGGTGAGACCGGAGTGACGGGCGTCGGGAAAAGAACGCTAAGACAGACGCACACCGTCACCCATAAAAAAAGACGCGTCATCGATTCTACCTACCCGTTTTCGAATCGTTTGCAGACCCGCGGAAAGACTCCTCGCTACGGTTCAATATCGCCTTCGATATTGACCATGTCCAGAAACTCGATAGCGCGGGCGGCTGGACCGCAACACCGGCAGAAGAACGAATTGCGGCATCATCCCCGCGACACTTTCCCCTCCCCCGTGGGCCGCAACTGATTAGATTATAACATGGGATCGCGTGTTTTCCCATTTGAAAAAGTTCGGAGGGCGGGGTACAAGTAAGGCCCGCCTCAAAAGAGTGTGGGTCGAAAGAAGCGTCGGTCAGCTCGCCGCGATCCGGCTCGGCAGGGCATGGTGTTTGAATGTCCGCAGAAAGTGCCACCCCACCGCCGCAATAATACATATGGCAAATTCTGCCGGCGCCCTATACCTGGAGGGAACACTGATCGAGACTAGCGCCACCACGACAAACATGAAAAACGGGAAAATAGACAATGCGATAAGCACTGTTCGTTGCCGCAAATCGAATATCTTACCCTTATTCAACATCACGAATGAAGCACCCAAGACAAACAACCCCCAAAGACAAATCAGAAACAGAGCCGCGATAATAGATGACAGCACTATAAATGGATGTTTCTTGAAAAACTGCACGCTGGCAACCCACAACCCCTCAGTGTCGGCTTGCGAACGCCAAATATCAGCATCATTTGACGCCTCATCACCGCCAAGATGAAAATAGTGCACAGTCAACTGTTCGAGGCTCGACTTCGAAAAGTACACGAAACCATCTCTCGCCGTATGCTTCAGGAACTCCTTTGGGTACATGGTGACCAGCTTAAGGTAAGCTCGTAACGATAGCACCCGACGATCGCCGTCAGCCAAGAATGACAGCTTTGTTTCCGCGGCGTCTCTCGATTCTGTTGTCATCGTTGCGAACACTGTTCTCGCTCTTCCGTATAAGTTATGCCCCAGGTCATAAAACGATTCACCCATCGAGAACTTACCCGTTTGAGAGAACATGAAGCTCATCCACAAGACAACCGGCAGTAGAGACATCAAAACGTAGAGCATCACGCGGCGATATGGCAACTTTCCCAAAAGAAGCCACGGCGCTAACAACAAGGACCATGGCGCAACGACGGGACGCACCAGTGCCGCCACGCCGAACAAAGTTCCAGATAACGCGGCATCTCGAGCCCCGTGGTTTGATTCTTGAACATATCCCCGCACAATAAAATAGAACCCAAGCACCACCAGGGGATCGAATATGGCTTCGGAACACAACAGATGAGCGTATACCAGGCTCGCTGGAAGGTGCGCATACAGTAGCGCCGCGCCTAAGCTCAGCTTCCGGGAGTGTGTGACAATTAAAGTCAGCCGGTAAAGTGCAAGCACGGACACTAGCAATAAACTGACTTGCCCGGCAATGACCAGAAATTGCCCGCCCGCTTGAAACAATAGAGCTTGAAAAAAATAATCTCCTGGCACGCCGTTGCTCGAAACGAAGTCTAGTATGGGACCGTGCTCATGCGGCAATGAAATAAACTTCTTGATGCTCTCTATGCGCGTCGACGCTCTATCCGCATTGAGAAAAAGATTGGGGTGCGTCAGATCATAAACAAACATCAACCCGTGCAAGACAGTCAAATAAGCCAAGAGAATTAGCTCATTGGGAATGTTCTTTCGCGGGCATTTGTCCCCGCTGCCGCGAGAAGCAAAGAGCTCTGAGTTCATTACTGTTTCCTTTGAATGACCTGACAGGCCCCTGGGGCACAGACAACCTGCTTCATGAATAGCGACCACGGATCATTCGTTGACTCGCCGTATTCATATTCCCGGTGAAAGGTTGGATCAGTTCACGGCTTCTCCTTGTGTCACTATCATACTGCGGCCACGCGGCTGTCCAAGGAAATTGTAGGCTCTGTATGAGGAGCATGCTAAGATAATCGGAGAAGGTCTCACGAGGTCCGCAATGTTAAACCCAGATCCACGGGTAAGCGCGCGATCTCGGGGTGGTCGAACGGCGGTGCGGTGGGTGCATCGCCGCCTTGGAACACATGAAGATCCTGTATATCATAGACGCGCTGGGACCGGGGGGAGCGGAGAGGCGCTTCGTCCAGTTGATCAAGGGCCTGAATCCGGACCGCTTCGCGACGATGGTCGTCCTGCTCACCGACATCGTGCATTACGACGAGATATACGAACTCGACACCGAGGTCGTCAAGCTCGAGAGAAAGGTCAAGAAAGACCCTCTCATCTTCTTCCGCCTCTTCGCCATCTGCCGACGATGGAAGCCCGACATCGTGCACGCCTGGGGCTCCATGTCCGCCGTATACGCGGGGCCGGTGGCGAAGTTGCTGGGAATCAAGCTGATCAATGCGATGATCGCCGATGCGCCCGCCAGGTTGACCGCGAGGCAGCGCGTCGGGGCGATGCTCACTTTTCCCCTCTCGGATATCATCCAGTCGAATTCCTACGCAGGCCTCGAGGCGTACAATGTTCCGCAGAGGAAGCGTAGCATGATCCATAACGGATTCGACTTCGAGCGAATGAGGGATCTGAAGGAACCGGAAGCGGTCAAAGAGGAGCTCGGTATTAAGACCAACTACGTCGCAGGCATGGTGGCGGGTTTCAGGTACCACAAGGATTACGAATCGCTGGTGCGCGCGGCACAGATAATCCTCGAGAAGAGAGACGACGTCACCTTCGTCTGCGTGGGGGGCGGGCCCGATCTGCAGAGGATCAGGGAGCTGGCACAGGGCGGCAACCGGATCATCTTCACTGGAAAGAGGTCGGATGTCGAATCGATCATCAATACATTCGATATCGGTATCCTGTCGACGCACGGAGAGGGTATTTCCAATTCGATCATGGAATACATGGCGGCCGGCAAGCCCGTGATCGCAACCGACGGCGGCGGCACCCGGGAGCTCGTAATCGACGGCGAGACGGGCTTTCTCGTCCCCCAGAAATCCCCCGAACGCCTGGCTGAAAAAATCGACGATCTACTAAACGACGACGAACTGAGGCAGAATATGGGAATCATGGCAAAAGAGAGAATTCACGGGGAATTCAATATCGACAGAATGACGAGTGAGCATGCTAAGTTATATGATAAGCTGGTAAGAGACTGAGGTGCCGATCAAATAGCCGCTATCTCCTTCTCCACCCGTTTACTCGAAGGAGATGGTGCCCTCTCGGATCTCCGTCCGCAAGACGGCGGTTATCCTGTTCTTCTCGATCTTCTGATCGAAGATGAAATTGCCGAGGTTCGGGGCGAATATCCTGTTCCCATCCCCTATTATTGTCCGCTCCACGCACTTTCTTTCGTCCTCGTCTGCGAAATTCGATATGTTGTATCCCAGAAATCCGACTCTTATTCCGGCCGGGTCGAGAACTAGGGGTTCCTCCTGAAAATAGCTGTCGTTGCGGTAACCGATGACGTGTACGCCGTGATCTTCCAGAAGCCCGAGCGATTTTTCGAACGCTTCCTTCCCGTGATCCAGGGCATGATTGTTCGCCGTGTTGACCACGTTCGCGTCGGCGTCTTTGAGCAGCGGCTTCACGTGCTCAAAGGGATCGATTCAGTGTTTCTCAAGGGAGTTCTTGAGGCCGCGCCGGAAGCTCTCCAGCAGCTCCCCGAACATCACATCGCCCATGAAATTGATGCTCACCATATCAACCCACTATTTCCAGCAGCTGCTTCTCGACCGCTCTGTTCGTGAAATGATTGCGCGCGTACTCTATGCCGTTTTCCGATAGTCTTTGTACCTTCTCACCGTCCCGTAGCTCCACGATTCTGTCGACTATACCCTCGATGTCATCCGGCGAGATGTAAAGACCGTTGTAGCCGTCCTTAATTATTTCCCCGACCGATCCCACTTTGCTCACCAGCGGAACGCACCCAAGTATTGACGATTCGATGAGGGTGAGGGGAAACTCGTCCCGTCTGGTCGGAAAGATCAAGAGCCTCGATTCGGCTATGACACGGAATCTGTCGTCGTTGTAAATCGGACCAAGCCAGTCGGTGTTATTCGATTTTTCGAGCCTTTGTGTGAACTCGGTTCTCGTTCGCTGATCCTCGAAATTGCCGACGAAGACAAATCTCTCTTCCGGCAGGCGGCCCGCGACCTCCAGTACCTCGAAAATCCCCTTCTCCCTGCTCATCCGCCCGATATAGAGGAGCCGCGACCTTTCTCTCGCCGGCCTAAAGTCGGTGGGAAGCCGCTCTGCGTTGACAAAATTCGGAATGACATAGATATCTTTTCTCCACCCCAGCCTCGAAAGGCTCTCCTTGCAGGGCCTCGTCAGAACGATCATCTTGTCGGTGTACTTCTGAGAAAAGAGAATTCGCCCGAGCTGGCCCTTCGTGCAAGTCCCTTGTAGATCGGCCTTGGCGTGGAAGTGAGCGATCGTTTCCCTTCGTAACAGTTTTGCTATCAGCAGAAATATGCTCTGGTGCAGGTATCCAGTCTGGGCGATCTGCAGATAAACCACTGAGGGCCGCATAAAAACAATCTTTGCTAGCGCCGCGCCATAACAGAAGAGATATCTGATCGAAGAAACAATTGCCCACGTGGCGATCGGGACGGGAACCCTCCGTTTCATCCCTTCCGTGTCCACCAGACCGCATCTATGGCCGGCGTTTTCGAATATCTTGATGACTTCGTTGTTGATAGTGGCGACCCCACCGCCCGTCGTCCCCCCGATGAAGAGCATTTTCTTTTTCATCGAACCCGCAATTCGCATACCGGCCGGCGGAGCATGAACCATGGTCGGCCGAAAATCCATGTGGGACCCGGCGCGGCCCGGAGCAACCCTCAATACCGCACCGTCTCACGTCTGGTGATCGACTTGATTATGTCGAAGCACGTCTTCGTCGAATAGTAGATCTCCTCGATAAGTCAAGGCGGGCACCGGCACCTCCGATACCTCCATCTCACCCGTTTTGAGATTCTGCGTCAATTGCAGCATCTGGGAACCCGCTTCTCAACTTATTCACGACGAATCTGGACTTTCCCGATCGCATGACTTCGATGCGATCGGTTCTGATGATCTCGACATCCATTTCACCGAAGAAGACCTTTTGCAGGGACTCTTTCAGAATAGTCTTGTATTTGAGGAAACTCGATTCATCCGCATCCACGTATACCTTGATCGACGCGGCCTCTTCCTGAACGACCTGAGCCTTGTTGATGCCGCTGATGTCCTGGTGTATGAAAGCCCAAACAATGGCGCTGGGAGCGATCTTCCGTCCCGACGGAGTGATGACCCAATCCTCCTGCTTGGTAATCACCGGCGATATCGCCGGGAGCGTCCTGCCGCACTCGCACATCAGTGAAGGCTCCGCCCTAATGACGTCCCCGATCCGGTAACGGATCAGCGGCATGACCCTGTTAGTCAGCGTCGTCACCAGTCCCGGCTGCCTGTTCTCCATGATACCGAACTGCCCCTCCAGATATCCATCCACCAGTGAGAGGTGGTAGGTACCTTTCTCGCACTGGGCCGCCGAAACCGCCTTCTCGCCGGACCCGTAGAAACCCCTGATGTCCGATTGGAAAACTCGCCTGATGATCCTCTCCTGATGAGCGTACATCGGTTCGCTCGAGAAGAGTATGTGCTTGGGCTTCCACCCGCTCTCGAATCCGCTCTCTTCCAGATAGCTGCAAAGGATTTCCAGTGACGACGGATACCCCATGATATAGGAGGGCTTTTTCCTGTTCAACAATTCCCCGATTTTCACCGCCACGTCCTTGCTGAGATGAAAGGTCGAGAAATAGATTCTCCTGTCAGGGCGCGATATTATCCAGGGTTTCTTGGGCTTCTTGATCCGCAACGGGATAATCGGATCTCCGACCAAGCGCGCTATCCAATCCGCCTTCTCGTAGCCCGCCCACCGGGTCCGTCTCCACCCCAGGGCCTCCCCCAGGACGAAGGTGTCCCTGTCCATGTGCACGTAGAACGGCGTTCCCGTAGTGCCGGAGGTTCTCGAAATCACGTGTTTTCCGTGGCTGAACGAGAGGAACGCCTCCGGCTCGCTGTTAATATCCTCCTTGCCGACGGGTGGAAGCTGCTCCAGAATCTCGAAAATATCCGCACCGTCAATCTTTACGAGGAGAGAAGAGAATTTCCGGTAGAAAGGCACGTTCCTTATTGCGAAGGAGATGATATCTTTAAGCTTCTCTCGTACGAGGCGAACCTGATCATCTCGTTTCAGCCTTTCCGTATATTCGAGTTGCTCGAGTCTTCGCTCCCACTCCCGGAGTCTGAGTCTGTTTCTCACGCCGTAGGCGTTGACACCGACGATTCTCAGAGGCCTGCCGGAGAAAGCATAGATCTTACTGATTGCGCCCACTACCTGCTCCCGCGCCGCCAGGGCCGGCGTTCTCCCTGCGGTGACGGTCAAGCTGATACCGCGTCAGAGCGAAGAACATCCAAGCTTGACTCCACCGCATGTAGTCGATTCTGTTCGTGTACCATTTGGTTTTCTGGTAGTAGAAGTAGTTTTTACCATCGTCCCACATCATATCAACGCATTTTTCGATCAATCGGAGCGCTCTGTCGGGTTGTTCGAAGGTCACGAAGGTATCGATCCCCTGGGCGAAGTTGTGGATATCGATCGGATAGAGCTTCGAGCTGTAGTACTTCGGAGTCATGTCCTCGGTGAAATGATGACGTATATGGTAATCGAGCCCCGAATCGATGCTCTGTCGCCACAGCTCATTCGGCAGGTGGCGGTGAACCGCATGGAGAGCCACCAGGTTAAAGCCGGTGTGGAAATTGTCCACCCACTGGTGATGGGCGGTCTCCCCGTACAACCACGATCCGTCCTCCCGCTGCGAACGGACCGAGTACCGGGCCGCCTTGATTGCGTGATCCTTATGCCTGTGTTCGCCCGTGTAAGAAAAGAGCCTCGCGAAGAGCGCGGCCCCCATCAGATTCACATTATGGATCCGTCCAGTCTCTCTCGGAACGTACCCCAAGGCCATCTCGTCCGCTGATTCGGTGAGGATCAGTTCCTTTTCGATGAACTCCCCTATCTGGAGCGCGTAATCCAGCCATTTCGCATCTCCGTCCGCACCGTACAGGTCGAGGAACGCCTGGCCGACGAAGGTGGACACTACCATGTTCGGGGTGAATGCCGGCACCGAGAAGGCCCTCGCTTCCCAGAAGAAGTCGTATCCGACACAGAAGTAACCACGGTCACGAGCTCTCTGCGCAATGATCTTGTGCGCGAGAGAGCGCGCCACCTGCAGGAATTCTTCACGGCCCGTCAGTGCCCGCAGATTGACGAGCCCCCGTATCAGGAGCGCCAGTCCTTTCGGGTTGGAGCCCGCCGGAACGAGGACGAGAGGCCTGAGATTGACTGGGGACCGCTTGAAGAGCTGAATCCAGGCCAGGCGCAGCGCCCTGGACCTGAAGAAGGGGGAGTTCCTGAAGACCCTGCTGTTCAACCCATCGTAGGGATCGTAGCCCTTGAAATCCTTCTCCTTCAGGGCCCCGTAGTGGCGATATAACAGTTCCGTCAAATCCATCTCTAATGATAACCTTATGCTATCAGGCGGACCAAATCGAGACAATCATCCTGATGACTATAGCACAAGTTTCGGGAGGAGCACCATGTTTGGCAATCCCTACATTTTTGTATCGACGGACGAGAAGAGGATTGTCGATGCGTTCGGATTCCTTCAGTCAACGGATCTTGAACCGCGGTACGCCGACGCGCAACGCAACACATACCTCTTCGCCCGTGCTAAGCAGGACTTTCCCTGCTACTTGTCGGTGATCAACGATCAAGGCGACTATTCAATTCGCGAAGACGTCCAGCGCGCTCTCGAAAAACAAGTTTGCTCACGAGAAACCGATTCTCTCGTGAGTTTTGCACACGTCGACCAAAACAGGTTCGTCGCGAAAACCGATCTGTGGGGAATACAGCACCATTACTATTATCATAAGGGGCGTACGTTCATCTGCAGCAACAATTGTTTGTTGATTGCCAAGTTGGTGGATGCCCGTTTTGACGAGGAGTCCTTGTTCGATTATCTGTTTTTTCTTTCCCCGAATGGCGACAGAAGCTGGTTCGAAGGAGTGCGGTTGCTGCGACCCGATCAGGCCATCGTGTATGACATCGCTTCGGGCAGTTTTTCGGTGACGGAGGAGACGGACCTTTACAACGAGATGACGGTCAAACCGAGCGTAGATCTTGTGGACGCCATGTCCAGTCTGTACGAGAAAGCATCCGCTGTCCTGCGTAAGGCGAGAACGCTCATGAGTCTCTCAGCAGGATCCGATTCTCGAACAGTTCTGTCGGGGCTCCTGGGTTCCGGCATGGACGTGGACATCGTCTCGTTCGGCGGCGAGAATTTCCTCGAAACGAGAAACATCCGGGCATTGGCCAAAGCAAGGGGGCTGGCACCCAAGATCTACGATTTTGCCGATTTGCTTTCCAACTGGACCGAGACCTTCCACTCCGCATCGCTGGTGACGAACGGCCTCCTCAATCCGTTCAGAGTGCACTATGGAAACTACTACAGATCCCTCGAGGGGGATGCATTGTTCGAGGGCTTTGTGGGGAGCGAGTTCGTCAAAGGTGAAATAGCTGTCGGCGCCGCAGCGTCGGAGTGTCACGTGGCTGTGATTCGTGACAAGTTGGACGTGGGACAAGCTATCGAAAGCACCCTCGGTTTCCTGCCCGATGCCTACCGATCGAGGATGCAGGAATACATCATCGAGAGATACCGCGGGGTCTTGCAGCCTGTCGAATCGTCGGGCGGCAAGAAGGAGTTCGCTCGTCAGATGCTCGAGTCGGTGCCCGGAAGAGTGTTCAACCCGCTGCATGCGTTGGCATGCGCGCGCCTGAAACTCTACATGCCGTTTCTCTCCCGGCGTGTTTTGCGCGCCGTGTTCCAATCGTATGGAGTCGTGCACTACAATTCGTTGCGCAGGGATTTCCCCGGGACGGTGAAGTGCTTGATTCCGGAGTGCTTGATCGTGAAGCACTTCGACCAGCGACTCTATCGATCTCGACTGGACCGGAGGGTGACCTTTGCAGAAGCCCTGGAACTCCCCCTGTTCGTTTCAGATTCGTTAAGGCGGTCCAGGGTGCTGTTGGAGAAACTCACGGTGCGGGGGTTGCACCGCGGACAGGTCGACGCCGCTTTACTCGCCGCCGCCGCCGAACGCTTCCTCCGAGAGAACAGCGCGACCCTGGAAGACGGCTTTCCCTGGGGTAGGATCGAGGGCAAACACCTGCTCAGCAAGCGGTGCAATCTCATATGCCTGAAACAGCTGATGATGATGGACCTCAAGCAGATGGTGGACACCCTTCTGAACATGAGCACGCACCGCTAACCATATTGGTGGCCGATATGAACACGAATAATAATAATGAGGCTGACTTCGCCTCCAAACCTCCAGGTCCGGCAACCAAGACCTCGTCCGATCTGAATGCTTCGCTTACCTCGGTCGCCAAGGGCGCAACGATCATATTCGGCGGCCTGATCGTCGGCAACTTCCTGGGGATGGTGAACCAGATCATCCTGGGAAGGTTCTTGGGTCCTGAGGATTATGGTCTGTTCAATCTCTCGATGAGTGTGGTGATGATCGCGGGCACGATCTGCGTATTCGGGTTCTTCGGATCCCTTCCCCGCATCATCCCCTTCCATCTCAAGAAGAACGAGAGAAACGTCGTCCGGAGCGTAATAGACTTCAGCTCCTTGTTCAGCTTCTCCCTTGGGATTCTCTTCGCAGTGGTCGTTTACCTCCTATCGGACCGTCTCGCAGTGACCGTCTTTCACGACCCGAGACTGGAGCCAGCGCTCAAGGTATTCGCGTTCGCCATTCCGCTTTTCGGGCTGCAGCAAGTGGCGCAGGGCGCCATAAGAGGATTCAAGGCTGCGAAATACGAAGCCCTTGTATTCCACATCGGCAGCAGGATAGTGACCATCTCTGTCTTTCTGCTTTCACTTGTCCTGATCCAAAGACTGTACGGAGCCATCATCGCATTCGCCGCCGGAATACTGGTGACGACGATTGTCGCGTTCTGGCTCATCCGGAGGCGGATATTGCCCGATTACCTGAAACACCCCCGGGTGGACGTCGCACGCAGCGTTCTCTCCTTCAGCTGGCCCCTTGCCCTCACCGGCTTCGTTTACCTTTTCGTGACCAAGACCGACAAATTGATGCTGGGCTACTTCTTGAGCTCCAAGGATGTGGGTATCTACACGCCGGCTGTCGTGATCGCGAGTCTACTCGATTTTGTGAACAGCGCCTTCAAGTATAGATTCCTCCCGACGGCATCGGAGTACTTCTCCAAAAATGATATGGGCAGTCTGGAACCCCTCTATAAATCGACATCCAGGTGGAGCTTCCTGATGGTCTACCCCATTTTCCTGTTCATTCTGGTCTTTCCGAAAGAGCTACTGACGATCCTCTACGGCGGCGAATACACAGGGGGATACATGGCTCTGATCGTGCTTGCCGTGGGGATCGCCGTGAATGATTTTTCCGGCACGTCCGCCAACATCCTGGTGGCAGGGGGCCGCACGAGATTGAACCTGCTTTGCGAAGTAATCGCAGCCGTGACGAATGTTGGTCTCAACATCCTTTTGATTCCCATCTTTGGTATCGTCGGAGCCGCCATAGCGACGGCAATGTCATACGTGACGAGGAACATATCGTCGCTGAGCTTTTGCTACAGGTCTTACGGAATGCATCCTTACAGCAAGAAGTACTGGAACATCATTGCTTCCGGTCTTGCGGCGATCGCAATAGTCTACATTCTGAAAATCTATTCTCCGTTTTCATGGTGGGCGACCATGGTTATACTCGGGATCCTCTTCATTGCCTTCTATATTGCCGCATTTTTGTTCAGCAGAGGCTTAGAAAGAAGTGACCTCATAATCCTGGAGGCCATTGAAAGGAAAACGGGCCTGAAACTCAATTTTATCAAGAAATTCGTGGGATAGAAATCTCGAACGATCACAGCATCCGTTGTCAATCCGTGTTTGAGAATGTTCGCTTTTGGGAAGGGTAATGGAGTTGGTGAAATATTTCTCGAAGTCAATTGGAACGTATCGTTGAGCTCGCGCGTCACTATGGTCGATACAGATACCGGCGGATCACGGCGATACTTCAGCATGAAGGATGGCGGGGGAATCACAAAAGGGTAGAGAGGATCAGGTGCCAGGAGGGCATGAAGATGCCGAAGAAGGAGCCCAAGAGAAATCGGTCGTGGCTAAGCGACCGATCGTGTGTTCGTCGGCCGACCGAATATCCGATACCCTGGACTCACGGTCAGCGCGGTTCGGGACTGGTTGGACCGTGTGCAGGTTCAAACGCTTTTTGTAGAGCCGGGGAGCCCCTGGAAGAATGGCTACGTGGAGTCTTTCAACGGGAACCTCAGGGACGAGCTCCTGAGTCGAGAGACCTTCTACGCGTTAATGGAAGCCAAGGTTCTCGTTGAGGGATGGAGGCGAGAACACAACTGGATCCGGCCTCATAGCGCCTTGGGATATCGACCGCCGGCACACGAGGCGATCGAGTCGCGGTCAGGCGAGGGGAAAATATCGGTGGATCGACATGCGCGTTTGGGGTAGAATGGCGGTTACGAGGGGAAAATAGCGGTCGAAATACTATCCACTCATTTGCTAGCCGGGGGGCGCCGACGATGAGGCCGTGCAGGAGATCGGAAGGCCAGTCGGTTATTTGGGTTGGACCTCGGACTCTCGCAATCAGCTTGAAAAGCGGAACCTGCCTGGAGCGCATCCGTCGAGCATCAAGAGGACAGGGACCCGCAACCAGGTCGTAATCAAGGGAAAGCGTTGTGGAACTGGAGGGCCTCGTTTCCGAATGTGGAGGATCCTCAAGCACCACGGCTCGGTAGTCCATTCGGTCGGCGGCAAGGCATACAAGCTGGCTTCGCTGGTTTCGTCCTTCGGTGTATCCAAGTAATGGGTGTCCTGCTTAGAAACGTCCTTTTTCCCGCCTGGCACTGGGCAAAAAGGGATGGTGTGAATCAGGCCGTAAGGGAGTTGGAGCAGAACCAGTGGCTTTCAACACAGGAGTTGCTCGGTCTGCAGCAACGGAAGCTTGCGAGTCTCCTGCGTTTCACGGGAAAGAACGTACCATATTACAGAACGCTCTTTCACGACCTCGGAATTCGCGCAGACGGGTTAGTCTCGGATGAGGACTTCCTGCGCCTGCCTCCACTGACCAAGAACATCATTCGCCTCGAGCAGGATTCCCTGGTCAGCGAGGACCTGTCAGGGAACGGACTGCTGAGCAGCAGCACGAGCGGATCTACTGGAGAGCCTCTCCGTTTTTACATCGACTTTAGATCCGTGCCCTACAGAAAGGCGAGCCTGTGGCGGAGTGATTCATGGACGGGATGGCGTCTAGGCGATCGGAGCATCAGGGTCTGGGGGGCGTCCATTGACCAGAAGAAGGCCGCCGAATTGCGCGGCAGGCTCCACGGTTGGGTGACCGGCGATCGTTTTCTCAGTAGTTTCGATCTGTCTGCGTCCAGGATGGACCAATACATCAAGTCCGTACTGGCATTCAAGCCGGTCCTTCTCGTGGCATATCCGGGTCCACTCGAGCAGTTTGCAATTCATTGCCGCGAGCGTGGTGTGAGGTTTCCCTCGTTCAACGCAATCGTGAGCTCCGCGGAAACCCTGTGGCCCCACCAGCGTGAAATCATCGAGGAGGCATTTGGGGTTAGCATCTTCAACCGGTACGGTTCCCGCGAAGTGGCCCACATCGCCAGCGAGTGTGAGGCGCACGACGGTCTGCATGTCAGTGTGGACCGCCTGCTGGTCGAGGTCGTCGATGAGAAGGGTCACCCGTGCCCACGAGGCGAAGTGGGTCGGATTCTCGTCACCGATCTTGATAATTTCGGGATGCCTCTGATCCGCTATGAAATCGGCGATCGGGGGGCGCTCGCAGAACAGCGACCCTGCAACTGTGGACGTGGGTTGCCTCGCCTCGATAAGGTGGAAGGCAGGACGCTGGATATCGTTCGCACGCCGGATGGCCATCGGATCGGCGGTACTTTCTGGACTCTGCTTCTCAGGAGCCGTCCGGGATTCAGGCAGTTCCAGGTCATCCAAAACAGCCTGGATGGAGTGGTAATCAATTTCGTCCGCGATGCTGGTCTCGACCGTGCCGTCTTGGATTATTTCACCAAACGAATCCAAGAGCATTGCGGTCGGGATTTCAAAGTGGATTTTGTCGAGCAACCTTCTATTGACCTGACAGGTTCGGGGAAGCTGCGACTGATCGTTTCGAACCTCACGAGCCAGCCGGATAGCACGGGTGCCGATAGTCGATGAGGCCCGGGCGAGGCGATGCCCGTCCAGAAGGATCTGGCTGCAAGAGTCATCGACACACCGACTTCCGCGCATGGTCCAGATGTCGAAATGGTCTCAGTACTTGACTTGTTCGTGGCAAATGACCGCTTATGAGCCGCGAGAGAACCCGGAGTTTGGGTGTTGCATGTCACTCGTCTTGAACAGTCTTGGCGTTGGTGGATCAGAGACGAAGACCGTTAAGGTTGCGAACGTGCGCGCGTGCTCCGGCATCGATGTTGAGCCGGCCTGCCTGAATCCGCCAGACACCCCGCTCCAGAAACTCGATGCCGCGGTCCAAGTAACCCACCTTCATCGTCGCGGGAAATGCTCGATCAGTGCCCTAATACGGAAGCCTCATAATCAAATTGGTTGTGGATAAGGCGAAGCCATGATGAGAATTCGGCAACTCCCGCGCCCCTGGCATGTGGCACACGTCATCGGCCGCCTGCGTACCGGCGGCGCGGAACGCCAGCTCGTCAACTACTTACTGGCCGCCGATCGCCGGGTGTTCCGGCACACGGCGATTTGCCTGGTCGAGCGAGGCGAACTGGCGGAACAGGTCGAGGCGGCTGGGATTCCCGTGGTTCTTCTACGGATACGTACCCGCTACGCTCCAGTCGGTCTTTTGCGACTCGTTCAATGGCTGAAAAGAGAGAATGTAGCCGTCGTACACACCCACATGCACCACGCGGCCCTGTGGGGACGCCTGGCCGGCAAACTGGCCGGCGTGCCGGTGCTGGTAACGACCGAACACGGCAAGGAACTCTGGAAGGATTCTCTGCAGGTGGCGATCGACCGCGGCCTGAGTCGCTGGACCCACCGCCACATCGCCGTGTCGCAGGACGGCCTGGAAATCCGCCTACGTCGCGAACGTGTCGCCGCCGACCGTATCCTGCTGATCCCTAACGGGGTGCCCATCCCCGCCGACCCGGTGAACGAGGCGGGCAGACACCGGGTTCGCGAGGAGTTCGATCTGGCGCCGCAGACCCCCTTGCTGGGCACGGTCGGACGCCTGGTCGAGGCTAAGGGCTACGAACATCTGCTCGGGGCGCTGCAGATCCTGCGCCGCGAATTTTCCGATCTGCGCTGGTTGGCCGTTGGCGACGGCAACCAGCACGCGCCCCTGATCGCCCTCGCGGCAAACCTGGGGTTGTCTGACGCTGTGATCTGGGCGGGCATGCGCACTGATGTCGGCGACCTGCTGGCGGCGATGGACCTGTGGGTCATGAGCAGCGTGCGCGAGGGTTTGCCGATAGCGTTGCTGGAGGCCATGGCTGCCCAGAAACCCATCGTCGCCACGCAGGTCGGCGGCATTCCGGATGCGGTGCGCGACGGCCGCGAGGCGATCCTGGTACCGCCGGCTGATCCCGAAGCTCTCGCGAGAGCCGTCTCCCAGATGCTGCGCGAACCGAGGCGGGCCGAAGCGCTGGCAGCGGCGGCCAGACAGAGGGCGATCACCGAGTACAGCATCGACCGCGTGGCCCGTCGCATAGAGGAAATCTACCTTCAGGAACTGCATAAGTTGAACGAGGACGTTGATTGATCATGACAGTGAGGCCACGCATCCCCATCGTGATGTACCACACCGTCGGCATCCCCGACGCGGGCTGGATCTGGGGCTATCTGACCTGCCCGCACCCGCTCTTCGCCAGGCAGCTCGAACGGCTCTCAGCGCGGGGGTACCGCGCCGTGACGCTCGACGACGTTCACGAGAGCCAGATCACCGGCACGCTGCCCCGGGGACGTCAGCTCGTCATGACCTTCGACGACGGCTACCTCGACACCTGGGTCTATGTCTATCCGCTCCTGAAGCGCGCGGGGTGGCGCGGCCTGGTTTACGTCAACCCCGAGTTCGTCGACCCGGGCGACCAGCCACGGCCCAACCTCGAGGATGTCTGGTCCGGGCGCCGTGCCGAATCCGATCTGCAGACGCGCGGCTTCCTGAACTGGGCCGAACTGGAGGTCATGGACCACAGCGGTATCCTGCAAGTCGGCTGTCATTCGATGTCACACACCTGGTACCCGACGGGACCGGAGATCGTCGACTTCCACCGACCGGGCCTCAGCACACCCTGGCTGGCCTGGAACGCCCGGCCCGATCACAAGCCCTTCTACCTGAAGGAAGACCAGTCGGGTTTCGTGCCTCTTGGCACACCCGTTCAGCGCAACGGTCGGTCCCTCGGCATCCGTCGCTACTTCCCCGATGCGTCACAGACCGCAACTGTGGTCGCCCACGTGGCTGAGCACGGTGGCGCTGCCTTCTTCGAAACCGAGGGATGGCGGGAGCAGTTGCTGGAGATCGCACGCCAAGCCGATCAGGGGCAAGGGCGAGCCGAATCGGACGAGGAGATGCGGAGCCGGTACCGGTACGAGATCGAGGAGGCGAAGCGCAGCCTGGAAACGCGCCTTGGGCACCCCATCAACCATTTCTGCTGGCCCGGCGGAGCCTACAACGACGAGTCCTGGGACGTCGCCGCCCAGGTCGGCTTCCGCACGTTCACCGTCAAGCAAAGCGACCCGAAGCGGTGTCAAGACCCTTCCGCACACCTCATCAGACGGATGTCCAGCTACCATCAATACTCGTTGCTCGGTCACACCCGGACCACGGCCGACGCCGAGCTGCTCGTCCACGCCTGCGACAGGATGCTTGGCTACCGTGGCTCCAGCCTGGCGCTTCGCATCCGCAAGTTACTTAACGCCGTGGGACTGATTCGAGGGCCCCTCCGAGAGCGGATGCCATGAAACAAACGACAGAGAAGACACACATCTGGACCGGGCTGCTCGTGATCGGCACTGTGCTTGGCGTCGGTACGTGCTTGCTCAATCTGCCCATTGTTCCCTTTGGGATTTGGGGCTATCTACTTCTCAGCGTCGTACCTGGCACAGCGCTTTACCGTCTCGTGTCCAGGGAACCCGGGATCTTGGAGAGCTTGACGGCCGGAACAGCTCTGAGTCCGGTTCTCACCACGTTGGTGGCCGTTGGCGCGATGCTCGCCGGTATGTCGCCCCGGGGTGCTGCGACGTTGCTCGTCGTACTCGCCGGCGCAGCAGGCGTCCTGGCCGTTCAATTGGGCAGGCCCTTTCGACCGACCCAACTTCTGACCCGGCGTCAGGCGTTCGCCCTTGCCGCGCTTCTTATTCTCGTTTCCGCTGCGATCAGCTATCTCCCCTTCACCAGGGATTGGTGGAGAATGCGATCCGACGCGTGGTTTCACGCCGCCGTCGTCGCCCAGGTCAGAGATTTCGGGATTCCCCCAGAGGATCCGTGGATCGTCGGGCTCCCACTCCAGTACATGTGGTTTTACCACGTCTTCGTCGTCATGCTCACCCAGGTATCCGGGATCGGGCCCTTTATGATCATGGCCCTCATCAACGTTCAAGCGCTGGTCGCTCTCGGGCTGACGACGTTTGTTCTCTCAGGAGTGTTTAGAAAGACATTCTTGCACAACTTCGCGGCTACTCTCACGGCGATCTTTGGAATGAACGCGGCCTTCTGGGTATTCATACCCGTCGAACTGCTCCGGGCGTTCACGGGTAGCGTACGCGGGATGGAGGAGGTCAACCGCCTTCTTAATCTTCATCCGTTCGATGTCACCACGGTCCGCAGATTCGCCATCGTTTGGCATAACGCCGCGTTTTTCCTGGACAAGTTCATGGTCGCCACCGCCCTCTCGATGGGGTTGTCTCTGATGGCCGCAGTCTGGTACGGGGCGACCTCGTACGCCACCGGGAGGAAGCCGGAGGCCCTCGTCACTCTATGTGTCGCATCGGTCGGCATGGTCGCGTTCCACGCGGCTCTGGGAATTCCGATGCTTGCCGGGATCCTGGGCGGCTTGGCATTTGCGATCATCCTCAAACAACCTCTGGGGATCGGCGACGTGAAGCCCTTCGTCCGCATGCTCGCTCTTTTGCTGGCGTCCGGCGCCTTGCTCGCGCCTTACTTGTACTCAATAAACCACGCCAAGAGCGGCCCTGGAGCCATCCCTCTCGGTTTTTCGGGAGTGAAGATGATAGGGATCTTCGTTTCATGTGCGTTCGTCTTGGTCGCCGCTGCATTCCAGGCCAAGGCAGTCGTTGTTGCCCGCAGCCCCGCAACCAATCTGCTCGTTTGTACCGTTATAGCAGTTCTCGGCATCTGTACCGTCTTTCAACTTCCGGGATCGAACACGGCGGACAAGCTGCCGTTGTTGTTCTTCTACCCATTGGCCGTCATGGGCGGATGGACGATCGCCGACGTTGCTGACCGCGCGAAGAGTCCCCGGCGTCGGTACCTTCGGTACGTTCTCGTGTCACTGCTTGCATTCGCCCCGCTCAACGTGTTGCAGTTCGCCGGTTACTACAACACAGCCCCGATCACACGCCTGAGCCAGGACGAGAAAAGGATCGCCGAGTGGATTCGGGAACATACCCCAAGGGGATCGGTTATCCTCGACTCCCGTCAGTACGGTTTCCTGCTCGTCGCGGGGCCGAGGAGATACTACCTGGGAAACGAGCGTTACGCCCGCGAGTGGGGCTATGACCCTGCAGAAGTCGACAGACGCCGTCACGTGCTGAACAGCTTGTTCGCAACTGATTCTCTCGAACCGTTCACGCTCGAAACGCTCGCGACCATACCGTCCGAGGCCATCATAATCTTGAGGAGAGACGACCCAACGATCAACACGAGAAAGTTCGATGCACACCCCGAGCTGTTCGAACCGCTCTATTCCAGTGGGGCGATGTCCGTTCTCAAGGTCGATCGAAACGCCTGTGCCGAATTCGCCCAGCGCGCCCAGCGTGTGCAGTGACGGGAGACGAGACGCGTCTCTGCAGGAAACGAACTGCGGGATGAAATCGATGAACACTACGCCAAATAAACCGAGACGTCTTTTTGGGCCTGGTCGAGCAAGGTACACGTTATCTTCTGGGCGGGCAACGTAAACATCGGCACGCCATGAACCGCCAGGCGACCACGTCGCCCTTGACCATGAAATTGCCCAGCCTTTCGATCTTGTGGATGTGTCAGGTCAGTCGAAGGGATGACGCTAATTCATCTACGGCCGGTGTACGTACCCTTCATAGTTTCCCGCGTCTTCATTCTCGCCACCGCCCGGAATCCGAACCCGCAACGCCATCAAACGGGCGGGAATCCGCAAAATCCGGTTTCACGACTTAAGACACACGGCCATTTCCAATGTGGTCTTGGCGGGCGCCGATCTAGTCGCGGTCAAAGAGATCGCGGGACATGCGGATATCGCCATGACCGCAAAGTACGCTCACCCTACCGCAGATTCCAAACGGAGGGCTGTGAACCTTCTCCTGAGATCGACCCCGAGTGACAGACGAGTGGCAGATGGACATTTTCCGCAGGAACTGGAGAAGCGTAACTCCCTGAACAATATGGAGGCGGCACCCGGATTCGAACCGGGGAATAACGGTTTTGCAGACCGTCGCCTTAGCCACTTGGCTATGCCGCCTCGGAGAGTGAAGTATGTGCTCGAGGTGATTATACGCCTGCCGATAGACCCCATCAATCCTGTTCGAAACAAATAAAAATGGAGCGGGAAACGGGATTTGAACCCGCGACATCCACCTTGGCAAGGTGGCGCTCTACCACTGAGCTACTTCCGCTCCTTCTGG
>Ga0315275_10001735_pt1 | contig 19382 bp, 17 predicted proteins | sample YL17G03_0_MG_FD_205557 | JGI IMG/M metagenome (GOLD analysis project Ga0315275, IMG submission 205557) | Sediment microbial communities from Yellowstone Lake, YNP, Wyoming, USA - YL17G03_0 | ecosystem: Environmental > Aquatic > Freshwater > Lake > Sediment | place: USA: Wyoming | collected...
GCGGTCTCCACACGCTCCTATGGCTCCCCCGTGCTTTTCAGATGATGAAGGAGCGGCGCCGGGAACAGGCGCAAAAGGCGCTGGCCGGGGCGAAGGGCGCAGACGATACGCAGCAGGAAGATCATTCCTAAAACGACAGCCATGACAGACGAAGTTCAATCCGGTGAGAAAGAATACCTGCGGTTCAGCCGTTTGAACCGCATTCTCCATGTCATCATGATCGTGAGTTTCATGAGTCTCGCCCTCACCGGGATGACTCTGAAATTCTCCTACACCGGCTGGGCGGTGATCCTCTCGAGGTTCTTTGGCGGGTTCGAGAGCGCAGGGTACATCCACCGCGTGGCGGCGGTCTTCATGATCGGAATTTTTGCCGCTCACGTCGTTGACCTGGTCCGTCGCAAGCGCAAGGAATTCGGGAGCTGGCGGGCGTTGCTGTCCGGGCCCAATACCCTGATGCCGACCAAAAAGGATCTCGTGGATCTTATCGGGTCGGTAAAATGGTTCCTCGGCCGCGGCCCGCGGCCGAAATACGGGCGGTGGACATACTGGGAGAAATTCGATTACTTCGCCGTCTTCTGGGGGATTTTTGTGATCGGATCGTCGGGGATGACCCTCTGGTTCCCCGAGCTGTTCACGAGATTTCTTCCGGGGCAATTCCTGAACGTGGCGACCATCATCCACAGTGACGAAGCCTTGCTCGCGGTCGGGTTCATTTTCACGATCCATTTCTTCAACACCCATCTCCGCCCGGAAAAGTTTCCCATGGACATCGTCATCTTCACCGGGCGCATGTCGGTGGAGGAGTTCAAGCAGGACAAGCCGCTGGAATATGAAGCGCTTGTCGCCAGCGGGACACTGGAGCGTTACCTCGTTCCCGCGTATCCCCCGATCGTCATCCGGGCCGTCCGCGCATTTGGATGGACGGCGCTGACCATTGGCTTCAGCATCGTCGTCTGGATCATCTATGCGATGCTTTTTGCGTACCAATAGATCCCGGAGGGATTGTTGACATGGGGGAAAGATTCTGGTACATTTGGCGCATCCACCGTCACCGGTCGGTTTCCCGACCGGTCCTTCCCTTCACAAGGTGAACCGCTGATCGTATGAAACGCATATTCCCCGGCTCGTTTTATAATCCCATCACCCTTGCGGGATCAGGTCTTGCCGGAGTGAGCTTCGGGCTTATCCTGTTCCTGATCTTGCTGGAATCCCTCTCGCGCAATCCGAAGCCGTACATGGGCATCATTGCGTTCGTCATCCTCCCTGCGTTTCTGCTTATCGGCCTTGCGATTGCTGCGTTCGGCATCATCCGGGAAGGCCGGCGCACACGGGCAGGAAGGCCTCACGGGATGCATCTACCCCTGATTGACCTGAACAACTTGCGGCACCGCACGGCATTCACTTCCATCTCGATCGGGACCATCCTCCTGTTGCTTTTTTCGGCGTTCGGTAGTTTCAAAGCGTATGAGTACACCGACTCGGACGAGTTTTGCGGGACCACCTGTCACACGGTGATGGACCCGGAGTACACGGCCTATCAGTATTCTCCTCATGCGCGCGTCGGTTGCGTCAAATGTCACATCGGATCGGGTGCTGATTGGTACGTCCGGTCGAAAGTCTCAGGGGCCTATCAGATCTACGCGACAGTGTTCAATAAGTACCCGAAGCCGATCCCGGCTCCGATTGAGAACCTTCGCCCGGCCCAGGAAACCTGTGAGCAGTGCCACTGGCCGAAACAATTCTTCAGCGAAAAGCTGCTGAGCAGTTCGTACTATGTCTCTGATGAAAAAAACACGAGATGGAAACTTGATCTGCTGATCAAGATCGGGGGCGGGAACATCGAGGCGGGACCGACCTCCGGAATCCACTGGCACATGAATATTGCGAACGAACTGCTGTATGTTCCGGCGGACTCGGGACGGCAGGTGATACCGTGGGTGCGCTCCAAGTCAGCGGACGGGAAGATGACGGTCTACCGAAGTACGGAGACGATGATCAGTGACGATTCGCTGGCGACGATGCCGCGGAGGAGGATGGATTGCATCGACTGTCACAACCGACCCACCCACATCTACCATCCTCCGGCTCGATCCGTCAACCACGTGATGTCGCTGGGGTGGATCGACCCGCACCTTCCCAACGTGAAGAGCATTGCAGTCCAGTCTCTGGAGAATTGCTACTCATCCAGGCAGGCCGGACTGGACAGCATCAAGCTCATCGTTGACGAATTCTATCGGGCGCAATATCCGGGTGTCGCCACGAACAGCAAGCCGGCAATCGACCGGGCGATTGCCGAGATCCAGAAGATTTACAGCCGCAATTACTTTCCCGAGATGGGCGTTTCCTGGAAGAAGTTCAACGACAACATCGGACACCTGTACTACCCGGGCTGTTTTCGCTGCCACGACGGGAAACATGTGTCCGAGGACGGCAAGGTCCTCTCCCGGGAATGCAACACCTGTCACGTGATCCTTGCTCAGCAATTCGAGCAGGACACACTCCGTGTTTCGATTGCCGGCGTGGACTATCGACACCCCGTCGATATTGGTGATGCGTGGAAAGACACGAATTGCAGTGACTGTCATAATCCTCAGTAGGAGGAGGCCGGTCTTCGGGTGCTGTGCGACGCTGCTGGTGACGGCTGGCGGCGCCCCCTTCATATGCACACTGGCGTAACAGAGGAGGATTGATGAAAATTTTCTTCTCCAGGATCCCCGATTCTCTTGTGCGGCTGTGTATCGTCTTTGCCGTTCTCATCGGGATCATCCTTGTTGTGCGTGCGGTGCTCCCGTCGTCCCTGACCGATCACACGCTGCAGGTGCAATCAACCGTCGAGCGGGAGGCGGCGAAGCCTCTGCGGCACGCCGGGTCCGAGGTGTGTGCGGACTGCCACGAGGAGTACCAGGTGAAGAAGGTCGGCTATCATCGGAATCTTTCGTGCGAAACCTGCCATGGCCCCGCCAAGGAACACGCAGAGAATCCGACGGTAGTGAAGCCTTCTCTTCCCAGGATGCGGGAGTTCTGCGTACGCTGTCATTCGTACAATCCATCGCGACCAACAGGCTTCCCGCAGATCAATCCGGCGGCACACAACCCTCTCAAGCCCTGCGTTACATGCCACAACCCGCATGATCCGAAGCCCCCGACAGTGCCACAGGAATGCCAGGGGTGCCACGCGGAAATCGCGCGGACAAAAGCACTTTCGCCCCACGTCCAACTTGAGTGCACCACGTGCCACAACGTTCCCGAGGGGCATAAGACGTCGCCGCGTTCGGTGGTCGCCAGCATCCCCCGGGAGCGAGACTTCTGCGGGAAGTGCCACGGCAAGAATGCAGAGGTACAAGAAACGCCCAAGATCGATCTCCTGACCCACGGTGAGAAGTATCTCTGCTGGCAATGTCATTATCCACACATGCCGGAGGTGAAATAGCGATGGAACGACGCAGATTCTTGAACAAGCTCTTTGCGGTTGCACTTCCGGGTGGTGTTCTCGGCATAGTCCTGCAGAGATCGCGGGCGAGAGCCGAAACGTCAGGATACGATGCCTCCAAGCATTACTACGGCATGGGCATTCAGGTCGACAAATGCATCGGGTGTGGGAGGTGTGTGGAGGCCTGCAAGGATGAAAACAATGTGCCCCGCGAACCGTTCTTCTTCCGCACATGGGTTGAGCGGTACGTGATCAAAGGCAACGGGGAGGTGGTGATTCAGAATATTGACAAGACGATCAGCGCGACCGCCGAGGTTATCGGGGAGCGCGATTTTCTGCGGAGCTTCTTTGTGCCGAAGCTCTGCAACCAGTGCGACAATCCTCCCTGTGTTCAGGTCTGCCCGGTGGGCGCAACCTTCAAGACGGAGGACGGTATCATTCTGGTCGACGAGAAACGTTGCATCGGTTGCCGGTACTGTATTCAGGCATGCCCGTACGGGGCGCGGTACCTGAACCCGACCACCCAGACCGCCGACAAGTGCACCTTCTGCTACCACCGTGTGGTGAAGGATCTCCTGCCTGCGTGTGTCGAGGTCTGCCCTACACAGGCAAGGATATTCGGAGACGTTCGGAGCACAGCAAGCCCGCTGACGCGATTCAAGCGGATGAACAAATTGCATGTTCTGAAGCCGTACCTCAATACCGAACCCAAGGTCGCGTATTCGGAGTTAGACGGAGAAGTGCGATGAACGGCCCATTCATTGATCGATTGTACGACCTGCTGAAGCAGGTGACCGGTTACATCTACCCGAATGAGATTGAAGTCCACTGGTCCATTCTCGTGGTGGTCTACCCGTACCTCACCGGGCTGGTTGCCGGTGCCTTCATTCTAGCGTCGCTCGTGAAGGTCTTCAACGTGAAGGAGGTCCAGGGCGTCTACCGGCTTTCCCTGCTGACGGCGCTGGCGTTTCTCCTGATCGCCCCGCTCCCGTTGCTCTTGCACCTCGGGCATCCTGAGCGCGCCTATGAAATCTTTCTGAATCCGAACTTCACATCGGCCATGGCAATGTTCGGCTTCGTCTACGCATGGTATCTCATGGTGGTGCTTGTCCTTGAGATCTGGTTCACGTACCGGCGGGATGTCATCCTCTGGGCGCGGGAGGAAAAGCCTCCGATGAGGTGGATCCACAGAGTCATCACCCTGTTTTCCAACGACGTCAGCGAGAGGTCGCTGGAGGTAGACCGAAAGGTCGTCAAAGGGATCACGATCATCGGCATACCGTCGGCATTTCTTCTGCACGGGTACGTGGGGTTCATTTTCGGATCCATCAAAGCCAATCCGTGGTGGAGCAGTGTGCTGATGCCCATCGTGTTTCTGTTCTCCGCGATTGTTTCCGGCATCGCACTCGTGATCCTTCTGTACATGGTCATCACGCCTCTTCGCGGTGGGAAGATCGACATGGCATGTCTTGACAAGATGTCCTCGTATTTGTTCTATGCCGTGATCGTCGATTTCTCGCTCGAATGTCTGGACTTCATCCACCGTCTGTACCAGAGCGAAGAATCGATCAAGATATTGTCCGAGATGGTGATGAGCAAGCTCTTTATCAGTCTGGTGATTATCCAGGTGCTGCTCGGCATGGTGTTGCCGCTCGCGCTCATGGTCGGCATCCGGTTGCTGCGGGTGAACGAAGAGCTGAGAAAGCTGCTCTATTTTGTCTCGGTGATCCTGATTCAGCTGGGTATTTTTGCCACCCGCTGGAACGTGGTGATCGGGGGGCAGATGTTTTCAAAAAGTTTCAAAGGGCTGACGGTTTACAAGATGGAGCTCACGGGGATTGAAGGGTTGCTTATGACGCTGGGGCTGCTTATGTTGCCCTTTGTTGTGCTTGCGATCCTGCTGAAGATCTTTCCTGCGTGGGAGTGGCCGAAGAAACACGCCGCTGTTGAGCCGGCGATGTAGGCGGCCGGGGCGTGAAAACACGGTATCTGAGGCAGCGAGTATGGCGATGAGCGATCAACCGGCACAAATTCCCACAACGAGCAAGCGGGATTTTCTGAAGTACATCCTCGGGGGCGGCCTCATTGCCTGGGGCACGTCTATCCTCTATCCTGTTCTTTCCTATCTGAAACCTCCGCCGGAAGGCGGCGTCGAAGTCACGAGTGTCAAAGTTGGAGCGTTGAGTTCGCTGGCGAAGGACAGCGGGACGATCGTCCGGTTCGGGAACAAGCCGGTGATTGTCATCCGCACGGCGGCAGGGTCGCTCCATGCCTTTTCGGCCACGTGCACACATCTGGATTGCACGGTGCAGTATCGTAAGGACTTCGGCGTCATCTGGTGCGCGTGCCACAACGGCAAGTACGATCTGACCGGCCGGAACATTTCCGGCCCTCCACCGCGTCCGCTGGATGAGTTCCGGGTCGTGGTGCAGGGAGATGATGTGTACATCTCGAAGAAATCATGAGCGGGATCTGGCAGAAAACGTATCAATGGATTGACGAGCGCGTACAGCTCGGGAACCTTGTGGAGTTCATGGGGAAAAAGTACGTCCCGCTCCACCGCGGATCCATCTGGTATTACTTCGGCGGCGTGTCGCTCTTCCTCTTCATCATTCAGGTGGTCACCGGCATTCTGTTGCTGCTCTACTATAAGGGAGGAGAGGAACTGGCGTTTGAGAGCATCCAGTTCGTGATGTCGAGAGTGGCCTTTGGCTGGCTGATTCGTTCGATCCACAGCTGGGCGGCAAACCTGTTCATCCTGGCAGCGTTCATTCACATGTTCAGCGTCTTTTTTGAGAAGGCATACCGCCCGCCACGCGAGATCACGTGGGTCACGGGGATGATGATGTTCTTCCTTGCGCTCGGTTTCGGTTTCAGCGGGTACCTCCTTCCGTGGAATGAGCTGGCCTTCTTCGCGACGAAAGTCGGCACCGACATCGCTGGCGTGATTCCCCTGATCGGAAAACCGATCATGGTGTTTCTGCGCGGTGGGGAGGAGGTGACGGGAGCGACGCTGACCCGGTTCTTTGGCTTCCATGTTGCCGTCCTTCCGGGGATTTTCACGGTCTTCCTCGCCGTTCATCTTCTCCTTGTCCAGCGGCAGGGGATGAGCGTTCCCCTTGGACACGAGGAAGTGCATGGCCCCTCGGAGAAGGCGATGCCGTTCTTCCCTAACTTCCTGCTGCGTGATCTGTTGCTGTGGCTTCTCGTCCTCAACCTGCTCGCGATCCTGGCGGTATTTTTCCCGTGGGAACTTGGGAAAAAGGCGGATGCGTTTGCCCCGGCGCCCGCCGGTATCAGGCCGGAGTGGTATTTCCTGTTCATGTTTCAGACACTGAAGTATTTTCCTGGCAAGATCTGGTTCCTTGACGGCGAACTTCTCGGCATAGGGCTCTTTGGAGTGGTGGCGCTTCTGTGGGTGATGGTCCCGTTCTGGGATCGCAAGAGCGCGCTTGGTAAGCGGAACCGTCTGCTGAACTACATCGGGATTGCCGGCGTCTTCTACATCATTGTGTTCACGATCCTCGGGTGGTTGCTGTGAGGAAGAGGCACTTCTCACCGCTGCGGGTTCTTCTCCTTGCGGGCAGCCTGGCCTCGCCGGTAATGCTCCGGGCGGCAGATCAGTGCTTCGTCTGTCACTCTGCGCTCGGGGATGAGGCGTCGCGCCTCTTCTCGCGTGATATCCACCACCTGAAGGGGGTTCCCTGTGCGGGTTGCCACGGCGGAGACGCGTCATCGGCCGATATGGATCGTGCGATGAGCACAAATGCCGGCTTCCGTGGAGTCCCGAAGGGCGATGATATCTCGGCGCGGTGTGCGGCCTGCCATGCTGACAGCGCGGCGATGGCACGCCTGGGATCAGGCCTGCCGACGAACCAGTTTGCATTGCTGCAGTCGAGCGTTCACGGGAAGTCATCCACGAAGGGGAGCGAACGAATTGTCCAGTGCACGACATGCCACGGCGCCCATGGGATCGTTGCACCGCGCGAACGGACTTCGCCGGTGAACCCCCTGAACGTCGTGAAAACCTGCACGAAATGTCATGGAGACCCAGCCTACGTTCGAGCCTATAATCCCTCGCTGCCCGTCGACCAGCTGGGGAAATACCGTACCAGCGTTCATGGCAAACGGAATGCCGCTGGTGATGTGAACGTTGCCGAGTGCGCGAGCTGTCACGGCAGCCATGGGATCCTGGCAAGTACAGACGTCAAGTCGTCGGTGTACCCGACCAACATCCCGGCGACATGCGGCCGTTGCCATAGCGACGCAGCATACATGAAGGAGTACAGGATTCCGACGGATCAGTATGCGAAGTACTCCAGGAGTGTCCACGGGATTGCGTTGTTGCAGAGGAATGATCTCGGTGCCCCTGCCTGCAACAACTGTCATGGAAATCACGGGGCGACGCCCCCGGGCGTGGAATCCATTTCCAAGGTCTGCGGCACGTGTCACGCCTTGAACGCCGATCTGTTTGCTGTGAGTCCGCACAAGAAGGTGTTTGACGAACGGAGGCTCCCGGAGTGTGAGACCTGCCACGGGAATCATGAGATCGTTGCCGCCACGGAGAAGCTGCTCGGAGTCTCACCGGAGGCCGTGTGCAGCCGCTGCCACAATGCCCAGGAGTCACCTGCCGCCTACGGGGTGGCAATGCACATGCGGCGCCTCACCGATAGTCTTGACGCGGCAGAAGCGCGTGCGAAGGAACTAGTGGAGGACGCCGAGCAGAAGGGGATGGAAATCGGGGAAGCGAAGTACAAGCTCCGCGATGTCCGGCAGTCCCGTTTGCAGGCGCGGACCATGGTGCATTCCCTGAATGAGGACCAGTTCGGCCGGACCGTGGGGAAGGGGATCGCGACGGCAACATGGGTGGCGGGAGAAGCGCAGCAGGCGATCGATGAGTTTTTCTTCCGCCGCAGAGGACTCGGGATCGCGACGTTGATCATGACACTTCTCGCAAGTTCGTTGTACCTGTTCATCCGGCGCCTCGAACGCGCGCAGCAACGTGGAAGGACAGCTTCGTCTAATTCACCAATCTCGTAAATCACAAGGAGAGCTCGTATGAAAGTTCCACGAGTGTTCGCTGGTGTTCTCGCCGCTGTGTTTCTGCTGAGTGTGATCGGCTTTGCCCAGAACAAATATGTCGGTGCGAAGTTCTGCGGTGCATGCCACAAGTCTGGGAAAGGTGGCACTGCATATGCCGTGTGGGAAAAGACCGCTCACGCGAAGGCGTTCACGACCCTTCAGGGCGAAGAAGCCAACAAGATTGCCAAAGAGAAAGGGCTGAAGAAGCCCGCAGCCGAGAGTCCGGAATGCTTGAAATGCCACGTGACCGGCGGCGGAGCCGCGGCCAATGTAGAATCCTCCTTCAAGAAGGAAGAGGGGGTGACGTGTGAAGCGTGCCACGGTGCGGCATCCGGATACAAATCGCTCCACAACAAGCCGGAAAACCTTGACAAGGCGAAAGCGGCGGGTCTGATCCTCCCGAGCAAAGATGATGCGAAGCTTTGCGAGAAGTGCCACAATGCCGAGAGCCCGACGCACAAGAAGTTTGTCATGGCTGACATGTGGGGCAAGATTGCCCACGGCAAACCGGCCACGAAATAAGACCAAGGAGTCGGGTCATCATACCGGACCAGGGAACAACGGTCCGGTATGATGGCTGCGGGATACAGCATTCTGCACCGCGATGGGTGGTCCGCTCCGGCGGAGAGGGATGGAGCGCAGCGGCTGTCCGCAAGGGTGTCGTGCACCCAGTGTCATTCTCTCAGTGCTAGAAAAACGCGGAGTTGTCATGAATACCTCTCGCATGATTTCTGTTGCACTCCTCGCCCTCGTCCTCACCACAAGCCTGCAAGCCCAAATCATCAATGGGCGGTTTGTGACCTCTTTCTATACCTGGGAGAAGTTCGACACGGTTGGGTCGTCGAAGACCAATCTACGCGCTTTCCAGGCGGCCCAGGTTTCGGTGGCGCAGGGTGATCTTTCTTTCCACACGTATGTTCTCGGTGCCATGAACGGTGTAAATTCGTTGGGCGACCTCGGATTTGTTCGCGTCTATACTATGTATGCCCGATGGGCCAATATCGGGCGGGCAGTCGACGTGAACGTTGGCCGGCAGGCCGTCTATGCGGGAGCCGGCAGCGGGACCATCGACGGGATTCTTGCTCGCGCAAGGATCTACAAAGACCAGTTCACCGTTGTCGGGTATTGGGGTTCCTCTGTGCGCCCGGAATACACGGGCGTTCAGAAGAACTGGCACGACAACTCCATGTTCGGGGGGCAGATTGTTACCACGGCCCTCCAGGGAGGACGGCTGGGAGTCAGCTACATGAACCGGCGTGCAGAGCGCGACCCTTACTGGACAACTCGCGCACGCGACACTTCGTTCGCAGCTGTCCCGTACTACGTTGCGCCCAACAGCGAGGCGGAGCAGTTGATCAGCGGCGACGCGTCATATACGCTCACCAAGATGTTCATGGTGTATGGCCGCTACGATTACGATCTTTATTCGGTGCAGACGTCACGCGGGCAGGTTGGCGGGCGTGTCAGTCTGACCCAAGCGCTCTCGTTGACGGCCGATTATACGTACCGGAAGCCACGCATCCTCTACAACTCCATCTTCAGCGCATTCATCGCCAACGCCGTGAGCGAAATCGAGGCGGGAGTTGAATATAGTTTTGCGCCGCTGGTCAGAGGATTCGCCCGGTTTGGGAATGTCACCTACACGGATGAGACCAGTCAGCGCTGGACTGTTGGCGTGAACACAGGCTACGGGTCTCTTAGCTACTCGGGCAGCAACGGCTACGCCGGGGAACTCACATCGGTGAATCTGCAGGCCGCGTACCCTGTCCTGAACAACAAACTTGTGCCGAACGCGGGTGTCTCCTACGCATCCTACCGGCTCAGCGTAGATGATTCACGACAGAATGCGCTGAGCGTTGTCTTCGGTGCAATCGTGCGCCCCGTTCAATCATTCTCGTTTGATGTACAGGGACAATGGCTGGCGAACCGCGTGTACAAGCAGGACATGCGGCTTCAGGCGAAGCTTTCCTACTGGTTCTCCGAACGACTCTAGATTATCCGCAGAGGAGGTTCCTCATGCCTACCCGTTATGTGATTCTCGTCCTTGTGATCGCCGGAGCACTGGTAACGGCCATGGCTCGCCGCGATACGTCCCCCACTGTGTGGGAGGAACGTTCCGGGACGAAGCAGCTGAAATTCTCTCACAAGTTCCACATCAAAGAGGCGGGGGTGGCGTGTGAAGACTGCCACCCTGGTGCCAAGACAAGCATGCAGGTTTCGGACAACCTCCGGCCGGGCCATGACCAGTGTGCTCCCTGCCACGAGCAGCAAATCAGCGATTCGTGCGGTGCCTGCCACGTCAATCCGGAAAACATTGTGGCAATGGAGCCTGTGCCGAGGGCAATCATTTTCGCGCATGCGAAGCATGTCGGACAGCCCAGGGTGGAGTGCATCACCTGCCACCGTGGGCTCGACGAGGTTGACTATGCGAGCGCGAAGAACATGCCGCCGATGGAGACCTGCAACACCTGTCATAACGACGCAAAGGTGACCAATACATGCGAGGCATGCCACATCAGCTTTACGAATCTGATCCCGGCCGATCACCTCGTGGCGGCGTTCAAGAAAGTGCACAGGACTGCCACGCGGGTGGGGGCGCTCGACGTGGAATGCGCGACCTGCCACACACAGGATTTCTGCGCCCAGTGCCATGATGTCCCCTCCCTCCTCCAGTTTGGCGGGAGCGGTGCGTTGATGTCGGATCCCACGCCGCGCGTCTCCCCGTCGAATTCGCCCAACCAGATGCCGCTGCAGATGGTCCATGATCTGAACTACCGCTACACCCATAGCATCGACGCCAAGTCGCGGGCGGCGGATTGCTACAGCTGCCACTCCGCGCAGGCCTTCTGTGTTGAATGCCATGCTGCGGGCGACAATCTCACAACCATCGGGGCGTTCAAGCCGGTATGGCACAATGGACCGGATTTTGTGACGCTCGGCCGGGGTTCGGGGGGCGGTCGGCACGCACAGTTCGCACGACAGGATATCGAGAGTTGTGTCAGTTGTCATGATCTTCAGGGCATGGACGCGACGTGCGTTTCCTGCCATTTCGATGCTGATGGTATTCAGGGCACGGACCCTGCAACGCATCCGTCGAAATTCCACAATGACGACCACGGCTCATGGCACACCGATGCCGGGGCAACCTGCTACAACTGTCACACGGATTTCAACGCACACCCCGACGGTACCCCCGGCAAGGGATTCTGTGGATACTGCCATTCGGGAAAGGAGGGTGGTCGCAGATGAAGCTCTTCAGCGCCCACCCGGGCGGGGTGAACGAAAAAGAAACCTGCGGGTTTGCCATGGACAATCAGAGGGCCATCCGTATGAGCAAACAGAGTGCGCTGATTGTGTGCATCCTTGTGGCACTCGGAGGGATGTTGGTGAGCTCCTGCAGTGACACCAAGACGACGACGCCGGTCCAGACCGAGTCCGCACTCCATCCGGAGGGATGGAACAATGCCTCATCCCCCAATTTCCACGGGACGTATCTCGAGAAGAACAACTGGAACACCCAGGAATGCGTGCGATGCCACGGACAGTCATTCGGCGGCGGTGTCAGTGGTGTTGCGTGCAGCACATGCCATGGCGCAGTCTTCCCGCATCCCAACGGATGGGAAGAGCCGCAATCTCCGTCATTCCATGGCACCTATCTGAAAGGGAAACAGTTTGACGCGACAGAGTGCAAGTCGTGCCACGGCGAAGACTTCAAGGGCGGCAGCAGCGGGAAATCCTGCTATTCGTGCCATGCGTCATACCCGCACAGTGAGCCCGACTGGATCACTGCCTCGTCGCCAAACTCGCACGGACGGTACCTGAAGGCAAAGCAGTGGACCGATACGGAATGCACACCGTGTCACGGCACCGATTATGCCGGAGGGTCGGTGGGCGTCGCATGCTTCACGTGCCATGATTCGTATCCACACTCTGCCCGGTTCCAGCCCTATCACACCGGTTACCTCAGGAGCAAGCTCTATCCGCTTCCGCAGTGCCAGACGTGTCACGGCCAGACGTATGCGGGCGGGGCGGTCGTCAATGTCAGTTGCATGCAGTCCGGATGTCACGTGGACGCGTCGGGAACGGCAAAGACACCCGAGGCCTGCAACACGTGTCACGGCACCTTCAATGCGCCCGCAAGCAACTTCCTCTCGGCCGCTCCGCCGGCGGCGGTTGCAGGTCAAACAGCGACGACCTATCCCGGTGTCGGTGCGCATCAGACGCATCTCGTCACCAGCGCCGAGGCCAGGCCGGTGAAGTGCGCAGAGTGTCACACCGTGCCTCCGTCCTACTCATCACCCGGCCACATTACGCCGGGACTCCGGGCGACCGTTGCATTCAACGACACGCTTGCGTCGCTGAAGACCAACAATGGCGCTGTGGTGCCAACGCCGGCATACGATCAGGGAACGAACAAATGCGGCAGCGTGTACTGCCACGGTTATTTCAAGAACGGCAATCTCACCAATGCCCCGACCTGGACCAAAGTTGATGGCACGCAGAGTGCCTGCGGTACATGTCATGGTGATGCCGCAACTGGGAACCCGCTCCCCGGAGGGACGCACGGGCAAGGTTCGGGTTACTACCAGTGTCAGTTGTGTCACTTCGTCACCGGCGCCGGTGTGACGGCTACGTATGACGGCACCAGATGGACGATTGTCGACTCCACGAGGCACGTCAATGGCAAGTTGTCGCGATTCGGTACAGAGCAGAGTTTCTGATCCCGCTGAGGGATTGACCAGCCGTGCCCGCCTCAGCGTATGTGGCACGTGAAGTCAAAGAAATTCGAGGCCCCGTTCGCCAGGCAGTGGTGGGCGGGGCTTTCGATTTCTGGTTGAGAATGGGAAAAACAGGCCCAAGACTTCCCAATCCTGCGAAGTAGTGTTGAGTTTTTCCACAGAATTGAACGTTTGCGACACCTTTTCCTGTCCCCTCAAGTGGCACGGGACTTGATCCCCTCAAGCTGAGTTCAATTCAATCAGGACAAACGATGAAACTCCGTCTCGCGCTGCTCGCTCTGGTGATTCCGTTCATCTTCCTCTTGCTCGTGGCGGCTGCATACAGTTGACGCTCGTATCCGGGAGAGATCCCTGAGCATGCTTGCACACCGTGTGAGCCGGTCCCCGGCGCACAACATCCACTGATCTTTCGCATGGTATTCGCAGTCCCAAATTTTTCACTCCTGCAAACCCTTTCCCATGGATTGGAATACCAGCCCGCATATTTGGGTCTCTCCGGCCAAAAAAGCCCGCTTTTTCATGAATTCCCGCTGTTGCCCCCCCTTGGCAATGGCACGCATGTTGAATTTTGTTGATCATGTGAATTCAGGAGATTGAATGACTGTTCTTGGACATTGGTTCGTCCTTGTCGCCCTTGTTACTGCGGCAGGGTCTGCTCTCGCCTATGCACTTCTCGCGCTGAATCGTATCGGATCACCTGCGGGTGCTCGCGTACTGCTTCATCTCAGCACCATCGCGGTCGTCTTCTCGTCGGTCGTCCTCGTTCTTCAACTTCTCCAGCACGACTACTCCAACGGGTACGTGTACTCTTACAGTGATCGCTCCCTCCCTCTCCATTATCTCCTCTCAAGTTTCTATGCGGGTCAGGAAGGGAGTTTTCTGTTCTGGTCGCTCTGCCTCACGGTGTTTGCGCTCTTCCTCTGGCGGACAACATCGAAACGAGGGAATGAGCCGTGGGTCATGGCTGTATTTATGACGGTGACCTTCGGGATGCTGCTGCTCGTTGCGATCAAGTCGCCGTTCCGGAGCCTCTGGGAGATGTTTCCGCAGGCGCCGGCCGGCAAGATTCCTTCGGACGGCCGCGGACTCAATCCATTGCTTCAAAACTTCTGGATGGTGATTCACCCTCCGGTGTTGTTCCTGGGTTTCGCGGCGATGGGTGTTCCCTTCGCCTTCGGCGTTGCGGGGTTGTGGAAGAAGGAGTATTCGATTCTCTGCATGCAGGCTCTGCCATGGCTACTGAGTGCTGTTGCGATCCTCGGCCTCGGGATCATGCTCGGTGGATACTGGGCGTACGGGGTTCTCGGTTGGGGAGGGTACTGGGGCTGGGACCCGGTGGAAAACTCATCGCTCATCCCATGGCTGACCAGTATTGCCTTGGTGCATACGTCGCTTGCGCAGTTGCGGACGTCGAAATACGTCCGGACGAATTTCATACTTGCGATCGCTTCATTTTTCTTCGTCATGTATAGCACGTTCCTGACACGGAGCGGCATCCTTGGCGATGCATCTGTGCACTCGTTCACTGATCCAGGTGCCGGCGTCTACTGGCTGCTCCTGGTCGTTCTCGCTCTCATTGTCGTTGTCGGGGTTTCGTTGCTGGCGGTGCGTTGGAAGGGAATGAAGCCGGAGGAATCGGCGCGGGCATTCCTCACGCGCGAGACCGCTCTTGGCGCAGGGGCATTGGCGCTGGTACTGAGCGCGCTGGTGGTGTTGTTTGGCACCACGCTCCCGATCTTCTCCACCACGCGGGTGGAGCCGTCGTTCTATGATACCACGAATCTGCCGATCGCTGTTGCCATGGTGGTCCTGATCGGGTTCAGTCTGCACATGCAGTGGGAAGCGGCCGACGGTGGTGAAACGTTGCGTCGCTCGTGGAAGACGTTGCTGATCTCCCTGCTCCTGACGGCGATCCTCGTGGTCGGCGGTGTACGGGATGCGATGATGATGGTGTTCTCGTTCGCGTCGATCTTCGCCCTTGCCGTGAATGTCGAGATGGGATACAGGATTGTCCGGGGTGACCCGAGATTCCTGGGGGGCAAGATCGCCCATATCGGTCTTGCGTTTTTCTTCCTCGGGGTGATCAGCACCGGCAAGTACAGCACCAAAGACAAGCTGGAACTTCCTCTCAACGAGCCTCAGCAGGTTCAGGGGTACACGTTGACGTATACCGGCCAGAAGATACTTCCGGACGGCAAGTCAGCGTATCTGGTCTCCGCGCAGCAGAACGGCCGGAGGTTCGATCTGGCACCGGTCATGTACCAGTCGCAACAAGGCCTTATGAGGAATCCTGACATTGTCAGTTTCCTGACAACAGACTTTTATCTCTCGCCTGTTTCTCTTGAAGAACGGAACGCAGGGATGGCAGCGGGGGATACCTACACACTGGTCAAGGGTGAAGGCATCCTGCTCGGTGACGTACGTGTGATCTTCCGTGCGTTCGACATGGGGCAACACGGGCAGGACATGACAGGGCAGGAGGCGATGACCGTCGGAGCAATCATCGAACTGGCGCACGGTGCCGAATCGGAAACAGTCGCTCCCGTCATCATCTATGGCCGTGCCGGCGGCAACGACTATCGACCCATCCCCTCGCGTCTCCTCGGCGGGACCCTGCAGCTGGTTGGGATGAACGTCGGGATGGGAACAACCCCGTCCACTGTTACAGTGGCGCTGCGGCATGGTCAGGGGACGGCACCCGCACGTGAGTCCCTTCTTGTGGAAGCGAGTGTCAAACCGTTTATCAGTCTGATTTGGGGCGGGACGATCCTGATGATGGTTGGTTTTGTTCTTGCTATTCTCAAACGATCGAAGGAGGCATGATGGAAGCCATTGAGCCGAAGCGACTCCCGGGGAACACGCCGGGGAAGTTTTATACGACGGAAGAATGTGACGGCTGTGCCTACTGTGCGTCGGTGGCGCCGGAGAATTTTGACTACGAGAAATCGACGAACACCTACTACGTTGCCCGGCAACCCAAGGACAGGGACGAAGAAGAGTTTGTCCGTGAAGCGATGGAGGACTGTCCGGTGGACGCCATCCGCTCTTCGGACGAACAAAACTGATCGGTACGACGATGGAACTCAGCACGGTCGAGTACGATCCTGTCCGGACCCCGTACGAAGTGGATGACGTGGAGTTTCCCCGGGCGGGCTCATTCCAGGAGCAGGCGGAGTATCTGCTCCGGTATGTGATTCTTGCGCCGTCCACGCACAACGCCCAGCCGTGGAAGTTTGCCGTCAACGAGAACGGCATTGAGATCTACGCGGACTACGGGCGACGATTGCCCACCGCCGATCCAGGCAACCGTGAGCTGATTATGAGTATTGGTGCGGCGCTGTTCAACCTCCGCGTGGCGGCGGCCCACTTCGGCTTCCAGTGTCATGTGGAATATGACCACAGCGGCACAAGTGACGTGCCAATGGTCATGGTCGCGCTATCGCGCATATCGCCGAATGCAGAATCGGATCCTGATGTTGAATCTCTCGTGTCCGCGATCCCGCTGCGCCACACCAATCGTCACCCGTTCCTTGTCTCCCGTGTTCCCCGCTCGGCGTTGGATGTCTTCCATACGATCGAACGAGGCGGGCAATCAACGCTGTTTGTGTCGGCTGACGGAAAGCTGAACGAGCGAGTTGCGGACCTCGTTGCAGAGGCTGACAGGCTTCAGCTGTCCGACCCCGCGTTCCGGAAAGATGTCGCGGAGTGGATCAGGCCAAACAATACCGCGCGATACGACGGAATTCAGAGTGTGAATCTGGGGATGAAATCGATGCCCTCGATGCTAGCCCCGTGGGCAGCGCGTGTGTTAGATCTGGGACGCCTCCGGGCGGCACGGGACCGTAATCTCTGCATCGATGCTCCGGCGCTCCTGGTGGTGGTCAGCGAAGACTCTGTACCCCACTGGCTTGAATCGGGCGAGTTGCTCGAACGCGTGCTGCTCACGATTGTCCACGAAGGACTTCAATACAGCTATTTCAACATGCCGATCCAGGTTCCGGAGCTGCGACTTGAGCTACGAAAGGTGCTGGGTCTTTCCGCCTGGCCGCAGGTTCTGCTGCGGGTCGGGTACTGTCTCACCGAGCCAACGCCGACACCACGCAGGCCGGTGGAAGATGTGCTTTTCAAACAACACATTGTGTGATCACCGAGGGGCAGGTTCCCATGCGATCAAAATCAAAAAAACGCCGGGCGAATGCTGGTACCGCCAAGAACGGATATTCTGAGGAGACCCACCTGATCTACGGCAAAGCGCAGGACACCCGGTGGGACTACAGTCACCATCTGATTCCCCCGATGACTGCGTCGGCAACATTCCGCCTCGACAGCGCGCAACGGGGGGCACGGGGGTTTGCAGAGTTTGCGCACTCCACCAATGAGGTCAATGTGACCTCCCGTGCGCCGATCTACATTTACGACCGGCTCGGCGAACCGAACAAGGATATGCTTGAGGAAAACCTCGCGTTCGCCGAAGGAGGAGACATCGCGGTGACGTTTGCGAGCGGGATGGCTGCCATCTCCGGCCTCCTCGGGATGCTGACCGGGACCGGCAGTGAAATCGTCGCCCACAAGACGCTGTACGGATGCACATACTCACTGCTTACCAACTGGTATCCGCGACTCAAGGTCAGCGTCAAGTTCGTCGACTTCACAAACCCCGCGGAAGTCAGGAAGGCTGTGAGCGCCAGAACCCGTGTGCTCTATATGGAGTCCCCTGTCAACCCAACGCTTCGGCTGATTGACCTCAAGGCAATTGCCGGCATCGCGAAGGCTGTTAACGCTCACCGCGCGCCGGACGAGAAGGTCTACGCGGTAGTGGACAGCACCTTCGCCACGCCGTTCTGCCAGCGGCCCATCTCCCTTGGGATTGATTTTGTCGTCCACTCGCTCACAAAGGCGATTGGCGGTTTTGGCACGGATATCGGCGGGGTGGTGATCGGCCCGAAGTGGAGCCACGACATGCTTATGCTCTACCGCAAGGATTTCGGTGGCGTGCTCTCCGCAAAGAGTGCGTGGCCCGTGCTTGTGCAGGGGCTGCCATCGCTCGCGGTTCGAATGCGGCAGATGCAGAGCACAGCCATGGCGGTGGCACAATTCCTTGCCACCCGCCCGGAGATCGAATGCGTGCGGTATCCAGGGCTGCCGGCGTTTCCGCAGGCAGATCTTGCGCGCCGTCAGATGGTGGATTACGACGGGGAGTTCGCGCCCGGATCCATGATTTATTTTGTGATGAAGGGACGCACGCCGCAGGACTCGCTGAGGCGCGCGGAACGATTCATCAACCACATTGCGAAGGAAGCGTACTGCATCACGCTGGCTGTAAGCCTGGGGAATATCCGTACGCTCATCGAGCACCCGGGCTCCATGACGCACTCCGCCATCCCTGCGGTGGATCAGATCGCCAAAGGACTCGATCCGGGAGGGATCCGGCTGGCACTGGGGCTGGAAAAACCGGAGGACATTATCAAGGACCTCCTTCACTCGCTGGAAGCGGTGCGCTGATGCGCCCCGGAACGGCAACCAATAGCTAGGAGACGTGCCGATGGCAACGAAAGGGAAAGTTGTCTTTGACGTTGAAACGTGCAAAGGCTGCGAGCTCTGCATCGAGGCGTGCCCGCAGGAAAGCCTGCAGCTCTCACCCAACATCAATGCGCAGGGATACCATTATGCGGTGCTTGTCAAGGACAACTGCACGGGCTGTGTCAACTGTGCCCTGGTCTGCCCCGATGCGGTGATCACGGTGTACCGTGAAAAGAAAAAGGGAAGGGTGCCCGTGGCAAGAATTACTAACGTGACAGAAAACATCACTGTCACGGTCGATCAAAGGAGCAGAGCATGAGCAACATCCGTCTGATGAAGGGAAACGAGGCGCTTGCAGAGGCTGCCATCCGCGCCGGATGCCAGGCCTACTTCGGATATCCCATCACTCCTCAGTCCGAGATTCTTGAGTACCTGACGGACGAAGGCCGGAAGCGCGGCATGATTGTTCTGCAGGCGGAAAGTGAAGTAGCTTCCATCAACATGGTCTATGGTGCGGCGGGTGCGGGTGCCCGTGTGATGACGTCGTCGTCCAGCCCGGGCATCAGTCTGATGCAGGAGGGCCTCTCGTACATAGCGTGCGCAGAACTCCC
>Ga0315275_10001736_pt1 | contig 19370 bp, 23 predicted proteins | sample YL17G03_0_MG_FD_205557 | JGI IMG/M metagenome (GOLD analysis project Ga0315275, IMG submission 205557) | Sediment microbial communities from Yellowstone Lake, YNP, Wyoming, USA - YL17G03_0 | ecosystem: Environmental > Aquatic > Freshwater > Lake > Sediment | place: USA: Wyoming | collected...
CCACCCTCGCCCTCAGGGAGGCCAACGAGTTCGACATCGTCCACAACCACGCCGGCGAGCTGACCATGGCCATGGCTCACCTGGTCCCCGATGTCCCCATGCTTAGCACCATGCACTGTCTCATCACACCCGATACGAAGTTCATCTGGGACCGTTACCCCGGCTACTACAACACCATCAGCATGTCTCAGCGCAGGAACATGCCACCCCTGGCCGACGGCCACTTCGTGGGCGTGGTCTACAACGCTATCGATGTCCACTCCTTCCCCTACGAGGAACGGAAGGAGGACTACCTGCTCTTCCTCAGCCGAGTATCGGTAGACAAGATGCCCCACCTGGCAGTAGAGGTGGCTCGCCGCAGCGGGCGGCGCCTCATCATCGCCGGCAAAGTGGACCGAGTGGACGAGCGCTACTTCAGCTCCGTGCTCGCCCCCCTTATCGATGGCAAGCAAGTCCAGTTCATGGGCGAAGCCGACGCTCGCCTCAAGCGCGAGCTCTTCGCCAAGGCCTACTGCCTCGTTCTGCCACTCTGCTGGGAGGAGCCTTTCGGCCTGGTGATGATCGAGGCCATGGCCTGTGGCACGCCCGTGGTCTCCTTCGGGCGCGGAGCCGCGCCCGAGGTGGTAGTGGACGGTGAGACAGGCTATATCGTCCGCGATGTGGACGAGATGGTGGACGCGGTAGGACGGGTGGACCGCATTAACCCCCGCCGCTGCCGTCAGCACGTCGAGGACAACTTCGACGCGCCCCTCATGGCCAACCGCTACCTTCAGGCCTACCAGCGCATCATCGTTGGGGAGCGGGCCTACCCCGAGCTCCTGCCCGCCGCCTCCGATTCGGCGGAGGTGGCCTGAAATGCTCAGGCCGCTTCCTGTGTCCCCTAGGGAGGAGGTCGCTCGTCATGGTGTCAGAATATGACGACCGACAACTAGAACAGGCCATCGTCAACTGCTGCCTCCAGCACAGGCTGGTCGACGCCGGCAATCTCGAGGTGCTGGTCTCTGGGCGCGTGGTCCAAATCGATGGCGAGGTCGGGAGCTACCAGCAGAAGAAGGCCATCAATCGCCTAGTGGCCGCTTCCCCTGGCGTGCGCAGGGTGGTCAACCGCTTGCGGGTGGTGCCCGCCGCCCCGGTCGGCGACGCGTCCCTGGCCCAGCGTGTGGAGCAGGCTATTCAAGCCGAGGCCACCCTCGGGGGCGGGGCCATTTCTGTCGGCGCCCGCGGCGGCCACGTCGAGCTGAAGGGCACGGTGGACACGGCCACCGCTCGCCTCGACGCCGAATACGCTGCCTGGCACGTGCCGGGCGTACGTCAGGTCACGAACAAGCTCCATCTCGGCACGGGTCACATAATCGAAGAGCGAGATCTGGCCCGCAGGCTAGAGGACGCCCTCCAGTGGTGCCTGGAAGTGGAGCCCTGGCGCATCAGTATCGAGGTCGACAAAGGGGTTGCCTGCCTCTCCGGACGTGTGCCTTCCCGCGAGTACGCCCGCGAGGCCGAGGACCTGGTCCGCTGGCATCCCGAGATCGCCGACGTTGTGAACCGCCTGACCGTGGAGGCACCCGCCGCTGCCCGGGCCCAGGGACTCACCGCCTGAACAGCCTCCACCCACCGGCAGCCCTCTACTGTCGTAGCAGGCTACGGACTCTAGCCTCTCAACCATGACCGCTCCCCCACATCGCCGGAAGCCCGGGGGCAAGAAGGCTCTCCTCCCCGAGACGGAGCCCATGCTCATCCGGGACATCCGCGATGCGCTGGTCATCCGTGAAGGGAATGTCTTTCTCCTCACCGACACCGCCGGCAACGTTCCCCCCAACAACCCTAACGGCTTCGGCCTCTATCACGCCGACACGCGCTATCTCTCGGTCTACGACTTCTCCTTCGCCGATGCCCGGCCGGTGATGCTCTTGTCCACAGCCGAATTGGGGTTCAGCGAAGAGCAGGTGCTCACCAACCCCACCATTCTCTCCGACGACGGACGTGTCCTGCCTCGCGGCAGCCTGGAGCTACGACGGCAGCGGGTGGTGGACGGCGCGCTGGAGGAGACGCTGGACGTCACCAACTACAACGTCTTCCCGGTGAGCTTCGACGTGGTCTACCGGTTGGGCGCCGACTTCGCTGACATCTTCGAAGTGCGGGGCAGCGAGCGCAAGCAGCGGGGCGAGCTGCTTCCAACACGCTTTGAGGACGGCCACATCGTCTTCTCCTACAAGGGGCTGGACGGGCGCAACCGTGAGACCATGGTCAGCTTCTCGCCCCAGCCGGTCGCCATCGACGAAGGGCAGGTCACCTTTCACCTCACTCTGGGCCACCGCCAGAACGCGGTGGTGCGCCTCCTCTTCGCAATCGATGGCCATTTGAAGGCGCCCCAGGGGGTGGAGCGCTTCGTGAGCCTGGCCCAACAGTACCGCCAGTGGATGGACAGCACCACCCGCGTCCGCACCGACAACGAGTTCTTCAACGCCGTCCTAGAGCGCTCCCTGGCTGACCTGCGTATGCTCTGGCACCAGGAAGACGACCGTTGCTACCTGGCGGCCGGGACACCCTGGTTCGACACCATCTTCGGCCGCGATACGGCCATCGCCTCCATGCAGACGCTGGCCTTCAACCCGGACATCGCTCGCCACTGCCTAAAAACGCTGTCCCGCTGGCAGGGCACCAGGTTCGACGACTGGCGGGACGAGGAGCCGGGCAAGATCCTCCACGAGCTGCGGGAGGATGAGATGACGGCGACCGGCGAGCTGCCTTTCTCTCCCTACTACGGCAGCATCGACTCCACGCCCCTTTTCCTGTTGCTGGCCGCCGAGTACTACCCCTGGACGGGCGACCTGGAGCTCCTGCGTGAGCTGGAGCCCAGCCTGCGCGCCGCCCTCCAGTGGGTGGACACCTACGGCGACCCGGACCGCTGCGGCTACCTGGAGTACGAGAAGCGGTCGCCCACCGGGCTGGTGAACCAGGGCTGGAAGGACTCCCGCGAGGCCGTCATCTACGCCGATGGCACGCTGGCCAAGCCCCCGATCGCCCTGGTGGAGGTCCAGGGCTACGTCTACGCCGCCAAGAAGAAGCTGGCCCCCCTCTTCGCCGCCTTGGGCGACCGTCCCCTGGCCTCGCGCCTTCTGGAGGAGGCAGCCAGCCTCAAGCGCCGCTTCAACCGCGACTTCTGGCTGGAGAATGCAAACTTCTTCGCCCTGGCCCTAGACGGCGACAAGCATCCGGCCGACGCCATCACCTCCAACCCCGGCCACGCGCTCTGGACAGGCATCGCGCAGCGGCGCCTGGGAGAGCCGGTGGTCGAGGTTCTCATGCGCAACGACATGTTCAGCGGCTGGGGCATCCGCACCCTCAGCGCCACCTCCAGCCGTTTCAACCCCCTCGGCTATCACCTGGGCACCGTCTGGCCCCACGACAACTCCCTCATCGCCATGGGGTTCAAGAAGTATGGCTTCGAGGAAGAGCTGAACGAAGTGGCCACAGCCTTGTTCGACGCAGCCCGTGCCATGTCCTACTATCGCCTGCCGGAGCTTTTCGCCGGCAGCGCCCGCACTACCTACTCGGCGCCCGTGCCCTACCCGGTGGCCTGCCGCCCTCAGGCGTGGGCGGCCGGCTCCTTCCCCCTCCTCCTTCAGGCGATCCTTGGCCTCCGCCCCAACGCCCCCGCCGGCGAACTGCTCATCGTGCGGCCGCGCCTCCCCCACTGGCTGGAGACGGTCCAAGTGCGTGGCCTGCGCGTGGGCAAGGGCGAGGTGGACCTAAGCTATCGCCGCCGCGGTCGCCGCACGATGGTGGACGTGCTCCACGCCCGTCACGTCAAGGTGCGCAGTGTGGGGGTCTGGCCCCTGTAGGGCAAGGGAAGGTGCGTAGGGGCGCCCCTCGCGGGCGCCCTCACAGCGGGCAGGGGCGAGCCCTGCCCTTACACCTCTTGCGCAGTTCTGGCGCTCTAAGCTGATGGCGCCCCGCTCACAGATGCAGTAACATCCTCTTGCCCATCCACCACAAGAGGAGCGCATCATGGACATCACAGGCAAAGTGGCCGTGGTCACCGGCGCCAGCCGCGGCATCGGGCGGGCCATTGCCGTGGCCCTAGCCCAGGCCGGCGTAGACGTGGTCTGCACGGCCCGCTCGACGGAGGCCCAGCCGCACAAGGTGCTTCCCGGCACCATCGAGGAGACGGCCCGCCAGGTGCAGGCCTTGGGCCGTCGCGCCGTGGCCATCCCGGCGGACGTCAGCAAGGAGGAAGAGGTCGAGGCCATGGCCCGACGCGTCTTGGCGGAGTTTGGGCGGCTGGACATTCTGGTGAACAACGCCGCCATCGCCACCTCCGGCTCCTTCCTTGAGGTACCCGTCCGCCGCTGGGACTTGGTGCTGAACGTGAACCTGCGCGGGGTCTACCTCTGTAGCCGCGCCTTCCTGCCCAGCATGCTCGAAAGGGGAAGCGGCTCGATCATCAACGTGTCGTCCTATGCCTCCCATACCGACGGGTCATGGGGACTGGCGTACTCGGTGTCCAAGGCCGCCCTCGAACGGCTCACGACGGGCCTTGCCGCCGAGCTGGCGCCTGCGGGCATAGCCGTGAACGCCATCCAGATCGAGCGATTTGTGAGCAGCGAGGGCTTTGTCTACCTGTCCCCCGGCGCCGACTATTCGACCTGGGACAAGCCTGAGACGGTGGGGGAAGATCTGGTCTGGCTGGCGAGCCGCGAGCCGTCCTTCACCGGGCAGATCCTCAGCCTGGCCGCCATCGAGGAGGCACGGGCCGCCACCTAGCCCTACCGACGGCGACGCCTTCGGCCGCCCAGCCAGACGATGAGCACTATCGCCGCGGCGTAGGTCCCCACCAAGAGTGCCCAGACATTGCCCGCGGCGGCGCCGTAGGCCAGAGCCCCCACGCTGAGGGCGCCCAGCCCTCCCAGGAAAGCCCCGCGGACGCCGACGCTTCTCATGCGGCCGCTGCGGCCTCTACCCGTCGTTGGGCCACATATCGCGGAAGACGTACCACTGGTCGGGGTAGCGCCGCACGAACTCCTGGAAGATGTCCACCACCCGCTGAGTCGTGTTGCGGATGTCCGCCTCGGCGTCCTTTGTGCGGTCAGCCAGGATCGGCGGGCTAGCGAAGACGGCGAAGCGGTTGCCGGGCAGACGCAACGCCGTCCCGAAGATGATGGGAGCGCCGCTGAGACGAGCCAGGCGCGCCGGGCCGGCGGGGAAGTAGGTGGGATGCCCCAGGAAGTTCACCGGCACGCCGCCGTTATCGTTGCGATAGCCAATGTCCACCACCAAAGCCACCATCTCGCCCCGGCGCAGGGCTCGCAGGAGCTGGCGACCGGTGCCCGCCGTCTGGAGGAGGGTCACGCCCATCTTCGCCCGGCAGAGGACGATCCAGTCCATGAGCAGCTTGGGGCGGAGGCGCTCCATCACGGACGTAATGCGAAAGCCCTCCAGCAGGACCATCGCGCTGGCCACCTCGATGCTGCCCATGTGGGCGCTGGCGAAGATGATGCCGCGGCCGTAACGGCGCGCCTCGTCGAAGTGCTCCTCGCCGTGGCGTTCGACCAGCCGGTCCAGGCGACGCTCGCTCCAGCCCTGCACGTGGAACAGCTCGACGATGTACTTGCCGAAGTTGCGGAAGCAACTTCGGGTCAGGCGTTTCACCCGCTCGTCATCGCTCGAGGTGCCCAGCATGCGAGCGTAGTTGCGCCGGGCGGCTTCGCGCTTGCTTGTCCAGACCCAGTGAAAGATGTCAGTGATAGGACGGGAAACGTGATAGGCCAGGCTCAGCGGGACTGCTTTCGCCAGACCCACGTTAGCGCGGTAGATCCACGACTCGAGGCTCTGCCGTTTGCCCTTCGGTTTCGCCTCTGGCTTCGCGGGGGCGGTCCTCTCTTCGATCGTCGTCACCATCGCTAGTCTAGCGCCCTCCTGCGTTAGCGGCCAGTCCGTGCGTTCCGCTCATCTTCGACAGGCTCAGGACGAGCGGGAGGGTCCCGGAACAACCTCTCCATCTCCGCCACCTTCTCCTGGGGCAGCCGCATGAACAGCCCTTCCGATTCCGCCACCAGCTTGCCGCCGCTGCGCACCTCGCCCCGCACCTCCAACCAGCGACCGCGATTGCGGATGATCTCTCCCGAGACCGTGGCCTTAGCGTCCAGCGACAGCGGCTGACGATACTTGACCTCCATCCTGCCGGTCACTGCCCAGACCCCCAGGATGTACATCGCCCAGCCCATAGCCTCGTCCAGGGCGGTCGCAATGAGGCCGCCGTGCACCAGGCCCGGGTAGCCCTGGTGCTCAGCGCGCGGCTGAAACTCGGCCACCGCCTTGTTATCCTCGATGCGAAAGTCCAGCTTGAGGCCGTGCGGGTTGCGAGCGCCGCAGCCGAAGCAGTAGTGGCGGGTGCCGGCGCCCTCCCGCATGCGCCTTCGGCTCAACGTCTCGACGCTCCTAGCATATGTTTGCGTGGCTGAAGAAGGGACGCCCCAGAATACACGCGCTGCTGAACTCGCCCCAAGCCGCCACCCAAAATGTCGCGGCCGTCATCAGGACGATGGGGAGGCCTGCCGCGGGCCACGGCACTTTCGCCCTTCGCACGGCAAGAACGGCTATCAGCACACCGAGCGCCAGAATCGCGAACTGCAGCGAATAGAATGCCGCTCCCGCTCGGTAGAAGAAACCGTCACCCCAAGTGGGAATGCGCTCGCCAACACGCACGGCTTGTGGGTGGTAGGCCTCGTCCGCCATCGGCTCAACGATGACCCAGAAAGCGACGTTGGTCAACACCAGCAACCCAAGACCCAGGGCGGCGGGAAGCACGATCGCCACCCCGTATCGCATGAGCGAAATCATGGTAAGCCAACCTCGGCGTCGCCGGTCACCAGCAGTTCGCCCGCCTGGTTCACGCACTCCACCGCAGCGAACAGATGCCAGCCCTCGTCCTGCACTCGCTCGATCTTGCCGCGCACCGTCAGCGTATCGCCGGGGCGCGCCACGCCCTTGAAGCGCACCTTCAGCCGGCCGCCGGAGACCCAGGCGCGGCCGAAGGCCTCGGTCAGCATCTCCGACAGGTAGGCCAGGAGGAGCATGCCGTGGGCGATGGTGCCGCCGAAGGGAGTGGCGGCGGCAAACGCGGGATCGACGTGGATGGGGTTGAAGTCGCCGCTGGCGCGGGCGTAGCCGTCGATCTTCTCCTGGGTAAGAGCCTTGCTCAGCGACGGCAGCTCCCGGCCCACGGTCCAGGTCTCGCTGGTGCTCTTGCCCGGCCTCATTGGGGGATGAGAACGCTGGCCCGCCCGGCCAGCACCGCTTGCCCGGCCTCGTCCGTCGCTTCCATCTCCACCGCCAGGGCCAGCCAGCCGCTGCGCTGCGAACGATGAGCCACCCAGGCCCGCGAGGCCAGCCGTTCGCCCACGGCCACCGGCCGCCGGAACTCGAATTCCTGCGATGCGTGGACGGCGCCCGCCGGAAGGCCCATCGCCTCCATCAGGCCGCGCAGGGCCAGCGCCGCCACGGCCATAGGCGGCGCCCAGTCGTGCCCCTCGACCCGGCACAGCGCAGGCAGGGCGGCGTCCTCCACCGCCTCCAGGTAGCGGTGCACGGCCGCCTCGTCCAGGACGAACGAGACCGGGGGGAAGCGGTGTCCCTTCTCCAGCAGTGCGATGTCCATGCTCAGGCGTTGGCTCCAAACGTCTGGGGGCTCGCGTTATGAATACCCCCAAAACAGTGGTGTGTCAACGCGGGGTTACTTCTTCCTCCCGAACTGGGCGATGCGCTCCCAGGCATCCGGAGCCCAGCCCGGGCTCGTCTCGACCTCGTAGCGCAGGCCGTCCGGCAGCGCCATGCCGTCGCTTTGGTTGACGAGGAGCTTGTTCACCCGATTGCTGAACCACGAGTTCTCGAGAACGGAGCGCGCGAGCGCCTCGACTTCCTCATCGAAGCGCTCGTCAGGAACACAGAGGTTGGCGAGTCCCATCGCTGCGGCTTCCTCGCCGGTATAGGTGCGCCCCGTGAGCATCATCTCCTTCGCCTTCGCCACTCCTACACGGCGCGGCAGTCGCTGGCTCATCCCCCAGATAGGCATCAGCCCCCATTTGCTGTGGGTATCCGCAAACCGCGCCGACGCCGACGTGATGATGAGATCTCCTGCCAGCGCCAACTCGAGCGCGCCGGTGTAGCAGAAGCCGTGCACCGCCACGATGACCGGCTGCGGCAGATTCGCGAGGCGCGTCACCGTCTCCGCTTGAAGGTGGGAATCATCACCTGGCTGGATGTCCCTCAGGTCGTGGCCGGCCGAGAAGGCCCGGCCTGCTCCCCTGAGGACTACGCATCCGATCGTCTCCGTCAGCCCCGCGATCTCATCCACGTGAGCTCGAAGCTCTACGAACAACGGGACATTGAGTGCGTTGACCTTGTCCGGTCGGTTGAGGGTCAGCGTGCAGAGGCCGTCCTTGTCGGTACGGGTGACCAGATCAGTCATGATACCCCTCCAGTCGCCGTTCGTGACGCGGCCCGCCGTTGCCGGGCCTGCTCCACCGCGCGCCACACCTGCGGGTCCGAGCGCAGAAGGCGTAAGACCTGGCTGGTTGTGAGACCGAGGGCCCGGGCCGCCTTCGCGTAGCTTCCTTCCGCCGCTTCAAGCGCGTCGAGCACAGTGGCGACAACGATCGGATAGGCTCGATTACGTGGGTTCACAGAGAGGGCGCCCTTCGGGCCTAACTGCGCCGCGAGCTCGGGGACCACAGGCGGCGCCTCCAGGTCGAGCGGCGCCCGCAGTTCCAGCGCCATGCGCTCGCGCAGGCGCCGAATGACCCGGGTCCGGTTCTCCTCTAGCGAGCGCGACTCCTCGGCCTGGGCCACGAGGCCAGTGGGCCGGTGGTGGAGGCGGATGGCAGTCTCGACCTTGTTCCGCCGCTGGCCACCCGGCCCGCTCGCCCGATAGCGCTCTTGATGGCACTCCTTCAAGAGCGCAGCGTCATCCAGACGCAGCCAGGCATTTCTACGGGAAGAGGCTTCTTGTTCTCCCTCAGGCGTTCGTCGCGTAATCGTCACGGGCGACTACCACACCGAAGGGTCACGAACACGGATGCGGCGTCTAGAGACAGTCGCCTAGATAGGCTCGTCGGTGGAGCGCTTCCGAACTTGCCGACCCTGGCTGCTGTATCGCCAACTGACTTCGTTGGTAAAGTCTCGGCGCGCGTTGCACCACTTGCAGACGCCACCACTGGTCGGGCCGTCTGGCCGCCCAATCGACCAGTGGTGGGCGTTGTGGGAGCAGCCCGGACTGGTGTCGGGAATGACCGCCTCGCTCCCACTACCTACGACCGTCGGCGACGGTAGCCCGAGCAGCGCGGACGGCCGCCCGCCCTCCCTGGACTCTGACGGGGGAGACGTGCTTCGTCCAGCGTTGTCGTCCGTCCCTCCCAGTACCTTCCCGTTCAACTCGCTGATCGCCCGCCGGCCCCCGGCATTGGTCGACATCTCCACGCAGCCGAATCCCTTTGAGCGGCCGGAGACACTGTCGGTGATGACGACCGCTGAATCGACTTTGCCCGCCTGCTCAAACAAGACCCTGAGCTCGGCATCCGTGGTCTCGAATGGGAGTCCCCCCACGTAAAGCTTGCGCACCATGGATGATCCCCCTCCCTTCGACACTTGCGCAGCCGGCAGCCAGTCTGGTCTGGCTCGGTATGCCAATCGCTCGACTTCCCCACGCCGCTGCGCCGAAAGAGGGGAGCACAGCTCCCCTCTTTCGGCCTCGGGCCTAGTAACGGCGCGAAGAACTTGCGGGTTGCTGCCGGAAGCAGTCGCTGCAGTACACTGGGCGATCGCCACGGGGCTGGAAGGGGACTTCGGTCTGCTTGCCACACTGGGCGCAGACGGCGGGGTACATCTCTCGAGGGGACTGACTGTATCCGCCGCCGTCGCCGCCGCGTTCGTTGCGGCGCGATTGACGGCAGGACGTACAGCGCTTGGGCTCGTTGGTGAAGCCCTTTTCGGCGTGATAGGCCTGATCGTCGGCGCTGAAGGTGAAGGGCTGATTGCAGTCCTGACAGGTGAGAGTCCTATCCTGGTAGCTCATCGGTGACCTCCTTTCGCTCAAAAGTTGGCAAAGGCTCGGTCACCGGAGTCCAGGACGATTGGAGGGGCTTTCCCGCGAAGACTAAACGATTACCACTGGGGTCCAGCATACCACGAGATGGAGAAATCCGCAAGGGCACGTGCCCGGCTCCCTTCTTGGCAGCGCCACTCCTCTGCCTGAGCCACGAGGCCGGTGGGCCGATGGTGGAGGCGGATGGCAGTCTCGACCTTGTTCCGCCGCTGGCCGCCCGGCCCGCTCGCCCGATAGCGCTCTTGATGGCACTCCTGACGGCACTCCTTCAGGAGAGCAGCGTCTCCAGCCGCAGCCAGGCATTCCTACGGGAAGAGGCTTCTTGTTCCCCCTCAGGCATTCGTGGTCCCAGCGTCACGGGGCACCACCACTCCGCTCAGATATCGGCGATTGCAGCGCCTCGGGGGTGCAGAAGGGCCGTGCTTACCCCCGGCGTCCACAAGGTGATGCTCACCCCCATGCAGGGAGCGCGGCCAAGTGCTGGCGTGGCCGCGTCGAGGTTGATGGATTCGGTTACTCTGGAGGCTGGACGCCGAACAGGGGGAGCATGGCCTTCTGTACGAGATTGGCGAGTTCCGTGCAGAATATGATAAGGCTCAAACCTATATGCTGGCACTCCTCAGCGGTTAGGCTTATCGTCTCGCCCAGGCGCCACGAATGCCCTTCGTCTGCAAACCCGACGGACACCACCTGTCCCGCCTTCACCTCAAGTGGGAGTGCCACTACCTGCCGGCCGTCCACCTCCAGAACAGGCTTGCGCCAGGCAACATCTAGCGTTCGGTTTTCGTCAACATCGTCCGGGCCGATACGCCCTCGCCTATGCGCCACACACTTCCTCATGCTGTACACCCCTCTGAACCAGTCCAAACCGATTACCGTCTCGGTCTCGGCACGAACGGCAGAAAGTATCTTGGGCACCAGGCCATCCACTGAGGTTTGCCGGGCCTCGTTCCGGCATATGTCGCGCGTCTGTTGGAACTGTTCCCCCGTCATCTCGCGCTGCTGCTGCGTTGCTAGGGCTGCGAGCGTGGCAATCAGGAGAACCCGCTGAAGATACTCTTCGCACGCCGACGTCATGGCCAAGATGGCGTAGCTGATACAGTACGTGGGGAACTCGGCGCGCATTTCGGCGAAGAGTGCGTCTTCGTGAGATGACGCCTTGTCCATAGCTAGCCGGCCGACTCGAAATACAACGCCCGCGGGGGGGAGCGTGACGTCGGGGGGAAGCGCCCCAATGCTCTCGCCCAACAGGGCAAACGCCGCAGAGCGCTCTATTCCCTTCGTCACGTCGTTCAGGGCATCCCGAAGCTCCGCTGACAGATTCAAACCTTGGGTTGCGCTCATGATTCCCCATCCTAGCTCGCAAGCGCGACGGTTGGCAAGAGAACCTCCGCGCGGCACCCTCGACGAACGCCATACCACGCACAGTATGCTAAACTTTAAGCAACGCTATGCCCACGCTCATCGTCCAGCCCGAGGGATTCGTCATCCAGGGCCCGAGCGGCGCCACGATCATGGAGGCGGCCCGGGCTCTCGGCTTCTACTGGCCCACCACCTGCGACGCCCAGGGCATCTGCACCTCCTGCGCCGCCCAGGTCCTCAAGGGCATGGAGAACCTCTCGCCCATGGGCCGCAGCGAACAGCGGACCCTCGTGGGCGAACTGGGCGACATCGCCCTGCGGCGCGGCCGCTGGCGCCTGGCCTGTCAGGCCCACCTCCTGGAAGGCGATGTCGAGGTGCTGAAGCACGGCGTGCGCCCGCCCGAAGAAGGCCACAACGGGGTCTGAGGCGATGGCCTGCGTCATCAGGGAGCCCTTCAGCGGGCGGCGGTAGGCCCTGGACCCCACCCCAGATTCTTCGTCCGCCTCTGGCGGGCTCAGAATGACAGTGGGCGGCCCCTTGACCCCTGACCCCTGACCCCTGACCCCTGACCCTTGACCCCGTGCTATAATTCTCCCAGTGCTTTTCGTATCATTCGCATAGACGCGGTCAATAACTTGGGGGAGGGCGACCTTGGATCTTGGGCAACTCGAGGCCTTCGTGCAGGTGGCGGCCCACCGCAGCTTCAGCCGGGCGGCCGAGGTCCTTCACCTCACGCAGCCTTCCGTCACGGCGCGGATCCAGTCGCTGGAGCGGGAGGTGCGCGAGGAGCTGTTCGAACGCGGTGGCCGCGGCACCCGCCTCACCGACGCCGGCGCCGTCTTCCTCCCCTACGCCGAGCGCATCCTCCAGGCGCTCCAGGAAGGGAAGGACACTCTGGAAGAAGTGCGCAGCGTCCAGGCCGGCAACCTGCGCCTAGGCTCGGCCCTCACCGTCTGCACCTACGTCCTGCCCCGCATCCTGCACTCCTTCCACGAGCGCTACCCCGGCGTCGACGTGAGCGTGCGCAGCGGCCGCTCGGAGCAGGTGTTGGGCATGCTCCTGAGTGACGAGGTGCAGGTGGGCCTGGTTCGTTCCCTCGTCCATCCCGACGTAGAGACCATCGACCTCTACGAAGACGAGGTCATCCTGACGACGAACCCGCAGCATCCTTTCGCCCAGAGCGGCCGCGCCACTATCGAGGAGGTGGCCGCCCAACCGGTCATCCTCTTCGACCGCGGCTCCAGCTACTACGGCCTGATCCACAGCCTCTTCCGCCAGGCGGGCGTCGTGCCCACCGTCGCCATGGAGCTGGACAGCATGGAGGCCACCAAACGGATGGTGGAAGAGGGCTTGGGCATCGCCCTCCTGCCGCGGGTCTGCCTGGAGCGCGATCTGGCGCTGGGCGACCTGGTCGAAGTCACCATCAGCGACGCGCCGCCCGTCAGCCGCCAGATCGCTCTCATCTACCGCCGTGGCCGCAAGCGAGGCCGCACCGTCCAGGCCTTCCTGGAGGTGCTGGAGTCCATCTACCAGGTGCGGGTCCCCGTCTAGGGAGGAGCCGGTGGTGGAGAGTGGCTCTTAGGCCACGGGCCTCGTCGGAGAAGGGCCTGCCCGCCCTTCGACAGGCTCAGGCCCCTTCGACAAGCTCACCATGAGCGGGTGTCCCGCCCCGCTCATGGTGAGCCTGTCGAATCATGAGCGGAGGAAAGGGGTGTCTCAACAGCCCCGTCGGAACGAGGCGCTAGGCTAACTCACTTCCGCCGCTATCGCCCTGAGGCGGTCGACGTTCTCCTTGTCCGGCCCTTCGGGCTTCTTGTCCCCTACCGGGAAGCCCGGCACCTCCAGCAGGAAGGGCAGGTCGCGGAAGGCCGGGTGGGCCAGGATCACCCGAAACCCCTCCCGGCCGATGTAGCCCTCGCCGATGTTCTCGTGGCGGTCGACGCCACCGCCCAGCGGGCACTTGGAGTCGTTGGCGTGCACCGCCACCAGGCTCGCCAGCCCCACCTCTCGCTCGAACTCGTCCACGACGGCCGCCAGACCATCGGGCGTGGCCACCTGGTAGCCAGAAGCGAAGCAATGCTGGGTGTCCAGGCAGACCTTCAGCCGCTGGTTGCCCACCTCCTTCATGATCGCCGCCAGCTCGCTCAACTTGGAGCCGATCGAATCGCCCATGCCGGCGCTGTTCTCCAGGATCAGCCACGTATCGTCCGGCGTCTGGTCCAGCACACAGGCCATCGAGGCGACGATCTGGCCGAAGGTGGCGGCAAAGCCCGCCCCGCGGTGGCTGCCGACGTGGAAAATGACCCCCTTGCAGCCGATGAGGGAGGAAAGGCGCATGTCGGCGATGAGGGCTTCGACGGACTTGTCCAGGTGCCCCGGCGTGCTGGTGCCCAGGTTCACCAGATAGACGCCGTGGATGAACACCGGCCAGACGTCCGCCGCTTGGGCCGCCGCCCGGAAGGCCTGGCCCTCCTCGGGAGTGTAGACGCGACGGCGCCAGCTCTGGGGCGCCGCTCCGAAGATCTGGATCGCCTCCGCGCCCATATTCCGGGCCCGCTCGATGCCGTTGGGCAGCCCGCCGGAGGTGGACACGTGCGCGCCAATCCTCAACCCGGAGCCTCCCTTCGCAGCCGGGACAGCCAGCGCCGAGTCGGCCTCAACACCACCTCTCCCTCCACAGCCTGGGCCAGCGCCTCTTCGCTCGGGGCCTGCCCCGCGAAGGTGACCGACGCAGCGCCGCTCTCCAGGTCCACTTCGGCCGCCGTGGCGCCGGGCAAATCGGCCAGCGCCCGCTGTGCTCGCGCCGCACACACGTCGCACACGAGGCCGTCGATGCTCAGCACGGCCAGTGTGGCGCCGCCATCACGGCGCTCGAGGCGCCGTATGGCCACGCGGGGATAAGAGAACAACCTTCGAAGCCTAATCCTCAGTTTCGCGCCGCCTGTCGGACTTCCCGCTCTCACGTTCGATTATAGCAGGCGCATGTGACTGACGAGGCGTGATAACATACGCAGAGAAGTAAACTATCGGCATGGTCTGTCTAGACCCCTTTGCCGCTCCGCTGTAAAATAGAAAGCGCCCGCACGGGTCTGGGGAGGGGTGGAGTATGTCCGACCGCCTACGCCAGGAGATCGATGAGATCCTCAACAAGTATGAGAAGTTCCCCCTCCGGGAGCCTCTGCCAAGGCGCTTGCGTCGGAAGGCAGCGGAGCTGACGGCCGCAGCCGGCCAGCTGTTGGCCGCGCCCCTACGCTACGTCACCGCTGGACGGCTGATGCTGCTGGGCGTCATCCTCATCCTGGCGGCCTACTTCAGTTGGGGCGGCGCCTCCCTCACCCGCTCCGTGGTCATCGCCGGCCTCATCGTCTTCGCTCTCGCCTTCATCGTCTCCCTGCGCCGCCGCACCCCGCATATCGAGCAGCGCTGGCGAGGGCGCCCCGTGGACCTGCATGAGCCCAGCGTCAGCGCTCGTATTCGCGCCTGGTGGGGGCGTTGGCGCGGGCGGCACCGCTCGCCGCGATAGCCCGGACCGTTGACCAGATACCGATCGCCGTTCACGCGTCCCCTCCTCGTCTCTCTCCTCGTCTCGGCTCTCCTCCTGGCCACCTGCGATGGTTCCGGCGAGCCGGCTCGAAACTCCCCTACGCCCACCGTCGCAACTTCGCTCACTCCTACCGCAGCGACCGGCGGCTCGGCCTCGCTGGTCAGCGGAGACGAGGCGTACCGCCACGTGATCGTCCTGGCTCAAGACATCGGCTCCCGCGCCGCCGGCAGCGACACCGAGTTCGCCGCTGCCGACTACATCGCTGACCAGCTCACGTCCTACGGCTTCCGCGCTGTGATCGAGCCGTTCGAGGTGGAATATTATGTCGAGCAAACCTCCCGCCTAGAGGTCCGCTCACCGGAGACAATTACGCTGGAGCCTCAAGCCCTTCGGCTTAGCGCCTCCGGCGAGGCGACAGGCGAACTGGTGGCGGCGGGCATCGGCCGGACGGAGGACTTCCCGGCCGAGGGCATGACCGGCCAGGTGGCCTTAGTGGAACGGGGCGAGCTCACCTTCTCGGACAAGGTGGCCAACGCGGCCGCTGCGGGCGCGGCCGCCGTCGTCGTCTACAACAACGAAGAGGGGCCCTTCCGGGGCGACCTCGGAGAGGAGAGCGCCATCCCGGCCGTCAGCATCTCCCAGGAGGACGGCCAGCGGCTCCTCGCCCTGCTGGCCCAAGGGCCGGTTAGCGTGCATCTCTCCGTACAGGCGGGCCTGCGGAAGGCCACCTCCCGCAACGTCGTCGTTCGCCCGCCCGATGGTCGCTGCGAGCGGCTGGTGGGCGCCCACTACGATTCGGTGGAGGCCGGGCCGGGCGCCAACGACAACGCGTCCGGCGTCGGCGTCCTCCTGGAGACAGCCCGCGCCCTCGCCATCGGCGGCGACCGCGAGGGCGTGTGCCTGGTGGCCTTCGGCGCCGAGGAGGTGGGCCTGGTCGGCAGCCGTCACTTCGTCGCCGGCCTCAGCCCGGATGAGCGTCAGGCCCTGCAGGGAATGGTCAACCTGGATATGGTAGGTGTGGGAGACCAGTGGCAGCTCCTTGGCTCTGACGAGTTGGTGGCGGAACTGGACGCTGAAGCCGCCAGCCTCGGCCTCGATCCCGTGCCCCTCGAGCTGTCGCCCAGCTCGAGCAGCGATCAGAACAGCTTCATCGCCGGCGACATCCCCGCCATCCTCATCCACCGCTTCGACGACCCGCACTACCACAGCGCCGAGGACCAAGTGCAGTTCGTGGATCCGCAGTTGCTGGAACAGGCGACGGAGCTGACCCTCCTGACCCTGCGCCTGCTGGCCGAACCTGACGAGAACTGACCCCGCGTCGCCGCTCAGGTCCCACGCGCGAACACACCGCGCAGTATCGCCACTCCGATGGCGGCTATGACCAGCGCCCAGACCCAGGCCCAACCATCCCAACTCTCCAGCCCAATGCCCAGCAGGACGGAGCCCATACACAGACGAGAACAGGCGTCGAAGGGATACTTCGGTTGTTTGAAGAGTCGGGGCATCATACAATGCGACGCAAGACATAAACGGAGGGCCCTATGAAGGCGCTGGTGTTTCGCGGAGATCGCATGGTGCTGGAGGACGTGGCCGACCCCGAGCCGGGGCCGGGCGAGGTGCTGCTCAAGGTGCGCTACTGCGGGATCTGCGGCAGCGACATTCACACCTTTTCGCGGGGCGTCTTCTTCGTGGGCACTATCCCCGGCCACGAGGTATCATGCGAGGTGGCGGCCCTGGGTCCGGGCACTTCTGGCTGGCAGGTCGGTGACCGCGTGATAGCAGTAAGTGGCAGAAAGTGCGGCCAGTGTGAGTACTGCCGCATGGGACGTCCCCATCTCTGCCTCGACCCCGAGGACGAGTTCGGCCTCGGCCACCGTCCCGGAGGATTTGCCCAGTGGCTTGTGACGCACCAGGACACCCTTCTGCCCGTGCCCCCGCACCTTGAGCTCACCCACGCCGCCCTCGCCGAGCCGCTGGCTGTGGCCATCCACGCGGTGGAGATATCGGAGATCCAGCCCGGGCAGGACGCCGTGATCACCGGGGCGGGGCCCATCGGCCTGCTGGTGGCGGACGTGCTGAAGAGCCGTGGCGTGGGGCCCATAATCATCAGCGAGCCAATCCCATCCCGACGGACCCAGGCCAGCCGCCTGGGCCTCGACCGCGTAGTCGACCCCACGACCGAGAGCCTGGCAGATGCCGTGCGGAGCACGATCGGCCGTGGCACCAGCACCGTCTTCGAGACGTCCGGCGTCCCCGCAGTCGCCCAGGAATGCTTCACACTCTTGCGGCCTGCGGGCACGCTGGTAGTGGTCGGCATCACCGAGATGGCTTATGCTTTTTCTTGCCTGCTGATGATAGCGCGGGAGCTTCGAGTGCAGGCCGCGTGCGCGGCCGCCGGCCGCATGCCTGCTGCCCTGGAGTTGCTGGCCAGCGGCAAGGTGCACGCCGCTGAAGTCATCACCCGGGTGGTCTCCCTAGACGAAGCCGAAGCCTGCATGCGCGAACTGCGCGACACGCCCGCCGACGGCAAGGTGCTTATCGACCCCTGGCTTGCTGCCGCGGCGTAGACGGGAAGCGCCGCGTCCGCGACGCGATGGCCCATGAGTGTAGCGACGACCCTATGAGTCGCCGCATGGAGGCCTAAAGGCCTCCGCTACATTCGAGCCTTGGGCCGGGCCAGGCGCTGTCCGGCTCTATTCCCCTTCGCCTGATTCTGCCTGGCCCTCGAACGAGTACAGCGGCCCGAAGTACTCCCACTTGCCCTTGTTCCCCTCCAGGCCGGCCCTGAGCATCCTCCCAGTCTGAAGGGCGGTGTGGTCCGTCTCGCTGAAGCTCACGTTGACTCCGTCCAAGAGCAGATCGCTGTGCCAGTTCGTGATGGACTCGACAGCATCCATCAGGCCTTCCCGGGTCAGGTTATCGCAGGTCCGGGTGAGCACCTCAACTGCTAGTTCTCCCAGCAGTTGGGCGTAGACGCTGAAGTTGGTGGGCTGAGGCCCGCCGTAGTCCTTCATCAGCTCCCAGTGTCTGGCTATCGCCGGGTTGTCCTTCATGCTCGCTAGGTTGAAGGCATTGAAGGTGACGGCTCCTTCCAGCAGTTCAGGTGGCACAAACAGGAACATGATCTCATCTGAAGAGGTGTAGCTTATCACCCACTGAGGATGCCAGCCGAGGCGGTTAGCTTCCTTCACCGCCTGGGAGGTGAAGCCCGGGTCGGCAAAGGAGGCCACCACATCGGGATTGGCCTGCCTCAGGTTGGTCACTTCCGACCTGATAGAGAGAGCAGTGAGCTCGAATACCTGCTCGGACACGATCTCGTTCTTCGTGGGGTCAAGCCCGCTCTTCAGACCTTCGAGAGCATCGAAGTACAGGGGGCCGCTGGCTCCCAGAACGCCCACCGTTTTGCCAGGCAGGTTCTCGGAGATGTACTGACCGTAGAACGTCCCTTCGATGGTGTAGCTGGGGATCATCTGCACAGTCCAGGGATGCCCCTCGGCGTCGGAGCCAAAGCGGTGGGCCCCGGCCGAGACCAGGATGTCGGGCACTTCGTTCTCGTTCAGGTAGTCCCAGGCCGTGGCGTGAGGGTCGTCGCCCAGCGAACCTACTACGGCGAAGACCTTGTCTCGCTCCACCAGCTTGCGGACGGCCTCGAGCCCTCCCTCCGGACTGCCCTCGTTGTCCTCGAACTTGTACACGATCTCGCGACCGCAAACGCCGCCCTGCGTCTCGTTGACGTACTTGAAGTAGGCCTCCGTGGCGCGAGGGATCATGGAGTAGACCGCTCCGCTCATACCAGCAAGAGGGGCGTCAACACCGAGGACTATCTGCGTATCGGTGATGCCGGGCGTCTCCGTCCGCGAGGTGGCCGTGGCTGCCGGCTCAGCGCTGCTGGTGGGCGCCGGCTCAGAGGTGCCCGTGGGTGCAGCAGTCCCACTGACGGATCCCTTCTCTTCATCGCTGCACCCCGAGAGGGACGCCAGGACGGCAAAGACGAAGATAAACGCCGCGAACGGCAAGATTCGCCCGCCCGGTCCGCTGCTCATAGTTAACCTCCGTTGAACCAACCCCGGCTCAAACCGCGGACCAGATTAAGACGCCGTTCGCCCGCGCGCGTCGTGCGCTCGTCGCTGAGGAACGCGATTCGGCGCCAGAATAGCCGTCCTCCGTATTACGATCAAGGACGCGTAGGGGCACAGCGCCTTGCTGTCGGCTGTAGTGCTTCAAGACATGTGAGACACGCGGGCCTGTCGGGGCAGGCGTTGTAGAGCATACTCCATGGGTGTGGTGTAGCCCAGAGCGCTGTGCTGGCGGCGTCGGTTGTAGAAGCGAACGTAGTCTTGCAGCCAGCGTTCCCAATGCCCCAGC
>Ga0315275_10001737_pt1 | contig 19365 bp, 20 predicted proteins | sample YL17G03_0_MG_FD_205557 | JGI IMG/M metagenome (GOLD analysis project Ga0315275, IMG submission 205557) | Sediment microbial communities from Yellowstone Lake, YNP, Wyoming, USA - YL17G03_0 | ecosystem: Environmental > Aquatic > Freshwater > Lake > Sediment | place: USA: Wyoming | collected...
GGTGGATTTGTCGATGCGTTTCGTCGCAGCCTGGATCGGTTTCCGGGCAACGAGGTCAACCAGCGCGGCCATGCCGCGGCGTCTGGGGCCTGCGTCGCTCAATGCGCCGAATTCCGCCAATCAGGCTGGGCTACGCAGGCAGGTTTGCGCCAATCACCGTCTCGATCGCCGCACGCGTCGCGTCCACCAGGAAAGGCTTGCTGCTTTGGGCGATTGCCGTGTCGGGATCTTTCAGTCCGTGGCCGGTCAGCGTGCACACGATCGTCGAGCCCTCGCCTATCACGCTTCGCTCAAGATCCTTGAGCAATCCGGCGATCGAAATAGCGGAGGCCGGTTCGCAAAAGATGCCCTCGGTATCCGCAAGCAGCTTCTGCGCCCGCAGAATCTCCTGGTCGCTGCACTCGTTGAACCAGCCGCCGGATTCGTTCTTGGCCGCCCAGGCCAGCTTCCACGAAACCGGATGGCCGATGCGGATGGCGGTTGCGACCGTTTCCGGCTGGTCGACCATTGCCCCGCGCAGGAAAGGCGCGGCGCCGGAAGCCTGATAGCCGACCATGATCGGCCGCCTGGTGGCGAGGCCACCGGTTTTGTACGGTGCGGCAACTTCCAGGATCGGCGAGCTTTCGGTCTTCAGGCCCACCGCTTCGCTGTAGCCAATCCAGTGTGCTGAAATGTTGCCTGCGTTGCCGACCGGCAAGAAATGATAGTCGGGGCATTCGCCGAGCGCCTCCACGATCTCGAAAGCGATGGTCTTCTGTCCCTGCAAACGATAGGGATTGATCGAATTGACGATATTGAGCGGCAGGGTTCGGGCCACTTCCTGCACCAGGCGCATGCCATCGTCGAAATTGCCACGTATCTGGATGACCACCGAGCCGTGCATCATCGCCTGGGACAGCTTTCCCAGCGCGATCTTGCCTTCCGGGATCAGCACGAAACACGCAATCCCGGCGCGCGCCGCGTAGGCCGCGGCCGCCGCCGAGGTGTTGCCGGTGGAGGCGCAAATGATGGCGCGGGCGCCGGCCTCGACGGCCTTGGTAACCGCCATGGTCATGCCGCGATCCTTGAAGGAGCCGGTCGGATTCAGCCCTTCGAATTTGGCCAGAATACGCACGCTCTTCTTGATTTTTCTCGGCAGATTGACGAGCTCGATCAGCGGCGTATTGCCTTCGTTGAGACTGATTACAGGGGTATTCGTGCTGACCGGGAGGCGGTCGCGGTAACGATTGATGAGACCGGTGTAGTGAGCTGTCATGGTCATGTTGAGTTATTTGAGCCGCCAAGACGCCAGGAGCGCCGAAGGAATACTTAATTCCTGCCGAGTTCTTCGAGGCGGATACGTGTGACCTTGCCGGATATGACCGGCAGGGATTCGATGCGCTTGATGGCGACATTGATGTTTCTTTCCAGAGTCAGGTGGGTGAGCATGATAATGTCCACCTGCTCTTCGCCTTCGCTGGGTTCTTTTTGCACCATGGCGTCGATCGAAATCGATTGATCCGCCAGAATGCGCGTGATGTCGGCCAGGACACCGGGACGGTCGAGTACGCGCAGTCGCAGGTAATACGACGTTTCCACTTCCTCCATCGACAGGATCGGCAGATCCGACATCCGGTCGGGCTGAAATGCGAGATGGGGCACGCGTTGTTCGGGGTCCGCAGTATGCATTCTGGTCACGTCCACAAGATCCGCGACGACGGCTGACGCGGTAGGCTCGGCTCCCGCACCAGCACCATAATAAAGGGTGGGGCCGACCGCGTCGCCTTGGACCAGGATTGCATTCATGACGCCCTCGACATTGGCGATCAGCCTCTTGGACGGAATCAGTGTCGGATGAACACGCAACTCGATGCCCTTGGCAGTGCGCCGCGTGATTCCCAGCAGCTTGATGCGATAGCCGAGTTCCTCCGCGTAGCGAATATCCTCCTTTGTCAGCTTGGAAATACCCTCGGTGTAAACCTTGTCGAACTGCATCGGAATGCCGAAGGCAATCGCCGCCATGATGGTGAGCTTGTGGGCGGCGTCCACGCCTTCGATGTCGAAGGTCGGGTCGGTTTCCGCATAACCCAGCTTTTGCGCTTGCGCGAGAACTGCGCCGAAACTCGAGCCCTTCTCCCGCATCTCGGAAAGAATGAAGTTGGACGTGCCGTTGATGATGCCGGCAATCCATTCAATCCGGTTGGCACTCAACCCTTCGCGCAATGCCTTGATGATCGGCACGCCGCCCGCAACCGCGGCCTCGAACGCAACCATTACGCCTTTCTTCTGCGCGGCAAGGAAGATTTCGTTGCCATGGTGGGCCAGCAAGGCCTTGTTCGCGGTGACCACGTGCTTGCCGTTCTCGATGGCCGCCATGATCAGATCTTTCGCAATCGTGGTGCCGCCGATCAGTTCCACCACGATATCGATGTCGGGCCGCCTCACCAGCAAGAATGCGTCGTCGGTCGTTTCGGCGCAGTCGCCAACCAGTTTTCGTGCCCTCACCAGATCCTGGTCGGCCACCGCCTTGATCAGGATGCCGCGGCCGGCTCGACGGCTGATTTCCTCCTGATTGCGGCGCAGGACCGAAAAAGTGCCGCCGCCCACCGTGCCGATGCCCAGCAGGCCCACATGAATGGGTTTCATCGAAACTCTTTTCTGAATGAAAACGCAGTGATGAAGAAACCCTCTCGGAAATAGAACCGGTGCGCACGGGTGCGGTGCGTGCCGGACTCGAGGTCCAAGCCAGGACAGCCCCGATCACGAGCGACCCTTTCAAGATAGGCCATCAACGCGCGACCGGCACCGGTGGAACGCTCGGCCTCGTCAGTCACCAGATCGTCGACGTAAAAACGACGCCCGGCGTGAGTATTCTCGAAGTCGCGGAAGACTGCGACGCCGACGACCCGATCGGCGCGCACCGCCAGGCACATTTCGCCACCGTCGCGAAAGACATGCCGCATCTTTTCCGAATAATCCGCAGGCAATTGCGGACGCAATTGCCGGTGCACGCGTTCTGCCGCGAATAACCACTGTGGCTCCGCCACCTCCCTCCCTGGGTCGGTGACTTGCACAATGCGCAACCCCTCTTCCGACATTTTTTCCCTTTGCTAAAAAGTATCGGGCGCTTCGCGCCCGATCGAGGCACCCAAGAGAGTCGATCAGCCCGTTGCCCGCAGCGCCGTGACGGCGCCCAACAGCCCGTCCTTGCGGAACATCTCCTTGATGCCCCGTATGGCCTGACGCGTGCGCGCCTCGTTCTCGATCAAGGCGAAGCGCACGTACGCATCCCCATACTCGCCGAATCCGATTCCCGGTGAAATGGCGACTTTCGCATCCGACAATATCTTCTTGGCGAATTCCAGCGAGCCCATTTTCTTGTAGGCATCGGGGATTTCCGCCCAGATATACATCGAGGCCTTTGGAATCTGCACCATCCAACCGGCCTCATGCAGGCCCCTGGCGAGCACGTCGCGCCGCTTCTGATATTTCTCACAGATTTCGCGCACGCAGTCCTGCGGGCCTTCAAGCGCCGCGATCGACGCCACCTGGATCGGCGTAAATGTGCCGTAGTCGTGATAGCTTTTTATTCGCGCCAGTGCAAAAACCAGTTCCTTGTTGCCGACCATGAAACCGACACGCCAGCCCGCCATGTTGTAACTCTTGCTCATGGTGAAAAATTCCACGGCCACTTCGCGTGCGCCGGGTACCTGCATGATCGATGGCGCCTTCCAGCCATCGAAGCAGATATCCGCGTAAGCCAGGTCATGCACCACCAGGATTTCATGTTCCTTCGCCAGCGCCACGACCCGCTCGAAGAAATCGAGTTCCACACACTGTGCCGTCGGATTGCTGGGAAAGCCGAGGATCATCATCTTCGGCTTCGGGATCGATTCACGGATCGCCCGCTGCAGTTCCTGGATAAAATCGACCCCGGGAGTCATGCGCACAGAACGGATATCCGCGCCGGCGATAACGGCCCCGTAGATATGGATCGGATAACTGGGGTTTGGCACCAGGACGGTGTCGCCGTGATCGAGCGTGGCGAGCATCAGGTGGGCGAGGCCCTCCTTGGAACCGATGGTCACGATCGCTTCGCTGTCGGGGTCAAAGGAAACGCCAAACCGGGATTCGTACCAATTGCAGATCGCCCGGCGCAGCCGCGGGATTCCCTTGGACATCGAGTATCCGTGCGTATCGTTGCGCTGCGCGGCCTCGACCAGCTTGTCGACGATGTGCTTGGGCGTCACCCCATCCGGGTTGCCCATGCTCATGTCTATAATGTCCTCTCCCCGGCGGCGTGCTTGCGCCTTCAACTCCCCGGTGATATTGAAAACATAGGGCGGCAGACGCTTGATGCGGGAAAACTCGCTCATGATTGACGGTTCAGTCTTATCGGCAAACCTAACCGACTGTTCATTCAGTAGAAAGTCGTAATCCTACCCGATCGCAGGCAGCGCAGCAAAGACCTCTTCAGGCTTGAAACTTCACCAGTCACCGGATTCGCGAAGGAACGCCTTCACCGCTTACGGCCAGGGCTATGTGGCCGTCAATGGCGTTCGCTATGAAAGCAGCCTGGTGGTCATGCCCGACCGCGCCGTGGAATTATGGAACGTAGCTTCTCTGGAATCGCTGGACGAGGCATCGCTCGCGGCACTGGCGATGCGCGGCGCCAGCGTCCTGCTCATCGGAACCGGCCGCGACCTGCGGTTCCCGGACCGTCGCATTCTCCGACCCTTGGCTGCCGCCGGAATCGGCGTGGAAATCATGGACACCATGGCCGCCTGTCGGACCTACAACATTCTGGTCGGCGAAGAGCGTAGCGTCTTGGCTGCGCTGATCGTCTGACGACTTCTCCCTCCCCGCCTCGTGAACCGTCTTCTCCACTGCCGGATGCTGGTTTCAGCCGAGGTGAACCTTGGCAACGCTTGCTGCGGCGCGTCCATCACATCGCCAAATCGCTTCACTGTGATCGATGTAAACAATGAGACGATGAATTTAACTCACTAATTATTAATACTAATCGTCGGCGCTTATGAGGCCATTGCGAATCGCGAATCGCACCAGCCCGGCGACATCATGGATGTCCAAGCGTTCCATGATCTGGGCACGATGGGCCTCGACCGTCTTGATGCTCAAACCCAGATCGTAAGCAATCTGCTTGGTCGCCCGGCCCATTGAAATCGCTTTGAGAATTTCCCGCTGCCTCGGGCTGAGCGGTTCCAGCCCGGTTCGCGGTCCAGTCGGCCGGACATAGGATTTGACCACGTGGCTGGACACCCTGGGACTTAGATAGGTCCCTCCGGTGGTCACGGCGCGTAGCGCGAACTCCAATTCCACCGGCGCGGCATCTTTGAGGACATAGCCGACAGCACCGGCTCTCAGTGCTTGCGATACGAAATCATGCGTATCGTGCATAGACAGGATGACGACGCGGACCAGCGGACTGTCTCGGGCAATAATGGCCGCGGCCTCTATTCCGTTCAGTTCCTTCATGGCAATATCCATCAGGACCACGTCGGGAATCAACGAGCCCGCCAGATGGACGGCCTGCTTGCCGTTCGTGGCCTCTGCCACAACGTCGACGCCCTGCATGCCCGAGAGCAAAGACTTCAAACCCGATCTGACCAGATTATGGTCATCCGCGAGTACTATTCTGATTGGCTTCATGTTCTTCTAATCTGCGGGCGCTTGTTCAAAGCTGGAACCCGGCAGTCATTTTTATCCCTGCGTCCGCGACAGTCAGGGCCAAAACTGTTCCATCCTTGGCCGCCAAGTCAAATCCCGCACAGCGCCGTGACGTGCACGGCGACACTGCGCGCCAGCGCCTGAAGGTTATACCCCCCTTCGAGCGTCGATACGATGCGCCCTCGGGCGTGCCTGGCCGCGACATTCATAATCTGGTTAGTCACCCACGCGTAGTCGGTCTCGACGAGGCCCAATGACGCCATATCATCATCCCGGTGCGCATCGAAGCCGGCGGAGACAAATATCATCTGAGGTTCGAATTCATCCAACGCCGGAAGCCAGAACTTTTCTACCGCTTCACGCAACTGCGTCCCGCCACTGTAGGCCGCGAGCGGGATATTGACCATGCGCTCAGAACGCCCCTCGACCCCGCTGTACGGGTAAAACGGGTGCTGGAACGTCGACACCATCATCACACGGGGATCCGCGTCGAAGATATCCTCCGTACCATTGCCATGATGCACATCAAAATCCACCACTGCGACACGATCAAGTCCGTGCGCCGCGAGCGCATGGGCAGCGGCCACGGCGACGTTGTTGAAAAAGCAGAATCCCATCGCCCGCTCGCGGCAGGCATGATGACCGGGCGGCCTCACGCTGCAGAAAGCGTTTTCGATCTCGCCAGCCATGACCATGTCGGTCGCTTTGACGACCGCACCCGCAGCGCGCAATGCCGCTTGATGCGAATGCGGCCCCATGGCTGTATCGGGATCGAGATGGACCACGCCCCGCTGGGGCGCGATCGCCTGCACGCGATCCAGATACCGGGCATCGTGGACCCGCTCCAGATGCTCCCGTGTCGCGACCGGCGCAGTCACGTCGCACAAATGATCGAGCAGTCCGGTCGCCAGAAGATGGTCGTGAATGGCATCCAGCCGCGCTGGACACTCCGGATGACTGGTGCCCATGTCATGCAGGGAACACTCGGCATGATGAACGTAGCCGGTGGTCATGGCGCCCTGTGGCCGCAGTTGGACATTTCGGCCCATCATATGCACCCGACTTTCGAATGTCCACGACGACGGACCTGCAAGTCTCCGCTGCCGCCCACTCCGGCTTGCCGTTCCTAACCCCAATCGACGCCATGGCAACGGCTTATCCCTCGGAAATGATCTGGCGCTGGGTGCTCCCCGACGGCACCCGAGTCCTCATCCGGGCGATCCGCCCCGACGACCGCCAGATCGAGCAGGAGTTCGTGCGCAACCTCTCCAGCGAGTCCCGGTACTTCCGGTTCATGAGCGCGGTGAACGAACTGAGCGAAGGAATGCTCAATCGCTTCACGCGAATTGACTATGCACGGGAATTGGCGCTGATTGCCGTGGTCACCGAGAACTCCCAGGAGAGGGAGATCGCGGTTGCGCGATATGTCACCAATCCCGACGGCAGAAGCTGCGAGTTCGCCATCGCGGTGGCCGACGCATGGCAGCATCGCCGGATCGGCAGGACGCTGATGAGCTGCCTGATGAGCGCGGCGCGCAGCCGCGGCCTTCAGGTCATGGAAGGTTTCGTGCTTTCCAGCAATCACAAGATGCTTGGATTGATGCATGCGTTGGGGTTCGCCGTGCGCTGCGTCGAAGACGATCCGACGATGAAGCAGGTGAGCAGGAGCCTCACTGAAGCCCCCGTGCCTGCGCTGCCTCAATCGGCGGTCCCGGCGGCCTGAGGTAAACTGCTCACCGGCAGCGGCTTTCGGCCCTTGGTCTAGGGCGCCGGTTCTGCCTTTCCAGCCAACGATCAAACCCAACCCATGCGCATGCCGCAGCCCCTGTCACCTGTCATTGAGCAGATCGGCCGGATCATTCTCGGCAAGGAACACCAGATACGCCTGACCATGGCCTGTCTGCTTGCGCGCGGGCACCTGCTGATCGAGGATTTGCCCGGTGTCGGCAAGACCACGCTGGCTCACGCGCTGGCGAGGACGCTTGGTCTGGACTTCCAGCGCATCCAGTTCACGAGCGACTTGTTGCCTGCCGATATTCTGGGTGTGTCGGTGTTCGATCGCGACAGTTCGGCGTTCAAGTTTCATCCCGGCCCGGTCTTTTCACAGGTCATCCTCGCCGATGAAGTGAACCGCGCGACGCCGAAAGCGCAGAGCGCGCTGCTCGAGGCGATGGAAGAGCACCAGGTAACCACCGAAGGCCAGACCCGACCGCTGCCGGAACCCTTCTTCGTCATCGCTACCCAGAATCCTTCGCATCAGGTGGGCACCTTTCCGCTGCCCGAATCCCAACTCGACCGCTTCCTGATGCGCATTCATCTGGGCTATCCGGATGCTGCCGCGGAGCGTGCCCTGCTCGAGGGCCGCGAACGCCGCGACCTGATTTCCGAGCTGAGACCGGCACTCGCCACCCGCGATCTGCTCGATTTGCAGGCGAAGGCAAGGCAGATCTTCACCGCGCCGGCGTTACTCGACTATGTGCAGGCCCTCATCGGGCATACCCGGCAATCTTCCGATTTCGTCAACGGGCTGTCGCCGCGCGCCGGGCTGGCGGTGCTCAACGCTGCGCGGGCCTGGGCGTTCATGGATGATCGCAAGCAGGTCATTCCCGAAGACATACAAGCCGTATTGCCGAGCGTGGCCGGCCATCGGCTCTGTCCGGTGACCGGCTATCCTTCGCTCGCCAGCGGCCAGCTTGCCGAACGCCTGATCGCGGAAGTGGCCATTCCATAGGACAAGTGGCGTGAGGCGTCGAAAACCGGCTGCAGGCACTTTGTTCGGCGCATTGTCTTTCGCATCGCGACTAATAAAGCCTCACACGTCTCGGATTGCGGTACGCGATCGGATCGGCGACTGGATATTCCCGCCCAAGGGAGCAGAGATCGGGCCGGTCGTGCTCGGTCAGCGCCGTGTTTACATCCTGCCCACCGGCGCCGGGTTGATGTTCGCCGTCACCCTTCTGCTCATGCTCATCGGTTCCATCAACTACAACCTCAGCCTGGGCTACGTGCTGGTATTCCTGCTCGCCGGCAACGGTATGGTTTCAATCCTGCATACATGGCGCAATCTGGCGCGCATCGCCTTGCGACCGGGCAAGGCTGCTTGCGTATTTGCCGGCGAACTCGCCGAATTTCGCGTTGAGGTCGAAAACCGCACTTCGTTGCCGAGATCGAGCCTTGCCGTTCAGCTTCGCGGGCAACAGCCGGAATACTTCGATGTCGCCGCGGGCGCTTCCAAGGACGTCGTGGCACGCACGCCGGCCACGAAGCGCGGGCGCCTGTATCCCGGCCGTTTGCGGATTTTCACGACCTATCCACTGGGTCTGTTCTACGCGTGGGCGCTGGTCGATCTCGATATGCACTGCGTGATCTATCCGAAACCCGAGCCGGGCAAGCTCTCGTTACCCCCGGCGCAGGCAGCCAGCGGGGAAGGCTCCGCAATCGGAACCGGCGAAGAAGACTTTGCAGGCCTGCGTACTTTTCACCCGGGCGACTCGCCGCGGCGCATTGCCTGGAAAGTGTTTGCGCGCAACGAAATCTTTCTGTCCAAACAATTCTCCGGCAGTGCGGCTGCAGAACTCTGGCTGGACTTCGGCGACATACCCAATGCCCTCGGGGTAGAAGCGAAGCTGTCGAGGTTGGCCAGATGGGTGATCGAATCGGAGGCTGCCGGGCTGCGTTACGGGCTGCGCCTGCCGGGGATCGAATACGATCCGGATTCGGGCGCGCGGCACCGCGACCGCTGCCTTAAGGCCCTGGCGTTGTACAAATCATGACTGCCGTCGACTTGAGCCTGATCAATCTGTCCGCGATCCTGCTCTCGCTGGCGATGGTCATTGCACCGCACGCCGTGCATCTGCCCACATGGATACCCGCGCTGGTGGCGCTCGTACTGCTGGCCCGTTTCTATGCTGGATGGCGGCAGCGAAAGCTGCCAAACAAATGGTTGCTCATCACCGTTGCACTGGCCTGCACCGCAGGTGTCGGGCTTTCTTATCGCACGCTGTACGGGCGCGATGTCGGCGTGGCGGTGCTGACGGTCATGATGGCCCTGAAAGTCATGGAGATGAACCGGCCGCGCGACACGATGGTGGTCGTCCTGATCGCCTATTTTCTGGTCGTTACCAACTTCTTCTACTCGCAGTCGATTGCCACGGCGCTCTACATGTTGCTCGTCGTCTGGGTGATTACAGCGACCATGATCGGCCTGCAGCACCGGGCAGGGCGCCCGCGGCTGGATTCGGTGCTGCGCCATGCGGCTGCGATCATTGTGCAAGGCGTCCCCATCATGCTGGCGCTGTTCCTGCTGTTTCCGCGGGTGCAAGGGCCGCTCTGGGGCCTGCCGCAGATCAACTATTCGGCCAAGAGCGGATTGTCGGAAAGCATGGCGCCGGGAGACGTGAGCTCGCTGAGCCTGTCCGACGAGGTCGCATTCCGTGTCCTGTTCGAGAATCAACCACGGACGGCCTCGCAGTTTTACTGGCGCGGCCCGGTCTTGTGGAATTACGACGGCCGCACGTGGCGTGCGGATGCGAACCTGACCGCAGCACCGGGACGGCAATTGGAGGCCCTCGGGCCGCCGCTGCGGTACACGGTCACCATGGAGTCACATGACCGGCATTGGATGTTCGCCATTGACCTGCCGCTGTTGGTACCGCAGGGTGCCTACCTCACCACCGACTATCAATTGCTGTCGCGACGCATCGTGCGCGAGCGATTGCGCTACGACATGGAGTCTTCGCCGCAGTATCGCATCGGCGTCGACGAATCGCCCGGCACGTTGCGCCTGGCTCAGCGTTTGCCGCCTGAAGCTTCCCCCGGCGCACGCGCGCTGGCTGCGCAATGGCGCGCACAAGGTGGCAGCGATCGCGATGTCGTGTCGCGTGCGCTCGGCTTTTTTCGCGAGCAGCCTTTTACCTATACCCTCGAGCCGCCGAAACTCGAGTCAGACCCCGTAGATCAATTTCTCTTCGAGACTCGCAGCGGATTCTGCGAGCACTACGCGTCGTCATTCACTTTCCTCATGCGCGCCGCGGGTATCCCGGCGCGCGTGGTAACCGGATACCTTGGTGGCGAAGTCAACCCCCTGGATGGCTATGTTGTCGTGCGCCAGTCGGATGCGCATGCGTGGTCGGAGGTCTGGTTGCCCGGCGAAGGCTGGATCAGGGTGGACCCGACCGCGGCGGTTTCCCCATTGCGTATAGAGCGCGGACTGGCGGCGGCAGTGCCGGAAATAGATCGGCCGCTGCTGGCGCGCACCCGCTACGACTGGCTGAAGCAGGCGCGATACGCCCTGGAGGCCGTAGCGAACACCTGGAATCAATGGGTGCTGGGTTACAACCCGGAGCGCCAAGTGCGTTTTCTGGCGCAGTTCGGCCTGGCGGCGGTCACCTGGCAGAACATGGTGATCATTCTCACCGCTGCCAGTGGCCTTGTGATGTTGGCACTGTCATTGGCGCTGCTGCTCAAAATCAACGCCCGGCTTCCTGATCCCGTGCAACGGGCTTACTTGTCCTATTGCGCTGCGATGGCCAAGCGCGGCGCCGTGCGCAAGCCCAGCGAGGGGCCGCGGGATTTCGCCGCCCGGGTATCGATGCAATTTCCCGAATTCAGGGAAACCGCGCGGACGATAAGCGCTCTTTACGTTTCGTTGCGCTACGGCGAAGGCGACCATCACGGCAAACTGCAGGCTCTGCGCGACACCATACGGGCGCTGAATTGACGCTCTGGCATTGCGGGATCGAAAGGGATGACCGGCTTCTGGGCGCGCATCGTCGATCGACGCAAGTTGTGTCGACCTCCTCGTCTTTGACGCGACGCGTGTCTTACTGCTTCATGAAGCCCGTTCCGGCAGGTATTGAAGCGGATCGATTGGTTTGCCAAGGCGGCGTATCTCGAAATGCAATGCGATCCGATCGCTGTCGGTATCCCCGATTTCGGCGATCTTCTGGCCTTTCGCCACGGCCTGCCCTTCCTTCACGAGGATCTGGCTGTTGTGCGCGTACACGCTGAGATAAGACGCATTGTGTTTGATGATGATCAGTTTTCCATAGCCGCGCAGTCCACTGCCGCTGTATACCACTTTGCCGGGAGCGGCGGCCAGGACCGGCTCGCCGCTGCGCCCTTCGATGCCGACCCCTTTCGGATTCGCGCCCTGACCGAATGCGTACAACAAGCGGCCCTGAGCCGGCCATTCCCAGACCATTTTTCCATCGCCGGCCGCAATTTCCTTCTGCCCCGGCACCGGTATCGGCGGCGATGTCGGATGTCCCGTCGGGGACTTGGTCGACGATTGCGCTATTGCCGGATCCGATGGGGTCGGGGTCACAGCGGCCTTCGCGGGCATTTTCAATTGCGCAAGAGCCTGCTCCGAATACGGCAGCTTGCGCGCCGTGGGTTCGGAGAACACGGGCGCGACCACGGGGGCGGCGAGCGGTATCGGCTGGGCGGTCGTCGCCTCGCCGACGCTGTACGGAGGAAATAGCCTCAGGCGTTGATCGACCTTGATCAATCCCGGATCTTCCAGACTGTTCCATGCCGCCAGCTCGCGATAATCCTGACCGTAGTCGAGCGCGATGCTGTACAGCGTATCTCCCTTTTTCACGATGTGGTAATCGGGTCGCCAGTCGCCTTCGCGATAGGGCTTGGTGGTGGCTTCCTCCGTTGGCGGCGGCAGGTTTTCCGACTTCGCGGCCGATGCCGCCGGCACGACAGAAACGCGAGGATTAGCTGGCGCGGGATTCGGCGGCGCCGGGTTCAATGGTGGCGCAGTCTGCGGCTTGGACGCCGCGGCGGCGGCGGGCGGTGCCGCCGCAGGCGTCTTCGCCGCAGTCGCGGTGCGCGGAGAACGCTCGATCACTGGCGCAGCAGTCGGGGTCGAACCGCAAGCAGCAACCACCACCGTCATCGCGACTGCCAGAATTGCAGGCCACAGCCGGCGCGACAAGCAAGAAGTCATGCGGACACCCCCGCGATCAATGGCACGAATTTGACTTCATCGAGCGCCGACTGCGTGAAACCCTCGGTAGTGCGTTCGACCAGCACGAGCCGCTGTTCGCGAGTGCCCAGCGGCAATACCAGCCGCCCTCCTTCGCCAAGCTGCTCCACCAGCATTTCCGGCAGATGGGTCGCCGCCGCCGCGATGACAATGGCGTCGAATGGACCCTGCGCTTTCAGGCCCGCATGCCCGTCGCCGTGCTTCAGCTTGATATTACGCAGACCGAGCTCACGCAGCCTTACTCTGGCTTTCGACAGCAGTCCGGCCAGTCGTTCCAGCGAATAGACTTCGCGGGCAACGCGCGACAAGACTGCTGCCTGATATCCGCAGCCGGTGCCGATCTCCAGTACCTTGTGGAGTTCACGCCCGCCTCGTGCAAGCTCGACCATGCGTGCCACGGTAAATGGATTGGAAATCGTCTGGCCGAATCCGATCGGCAACGCGAGATCGTCGTATGCGCGACTTGCCAGCGCTTCGTCGACAAAGAGGTGACGTGGAATTTCCGCCATTGCCTGCAACACCAATTCGTCCTTCACGCCCTGATCGCGCAGACGTTCGATCATGCGCATGCGCGTGCGCTGCGAGGTCATGCCGATGCCCGCGGTCCTGTTATTCATCGGACCGGGGGAAATCTGAGCTTGGGCATCGGCAGTGATTCAAGTCAGTGCAGGCTCCGTCAGCCAGGCACTCACGTGGTCGAGGCTGGCGTACTGGGTCAGGTCGATCTGCAGTGGCGTAATCGATATTTTGCGCTGCGCGATTGCATGAAAGTCCGTTCCCGTGCCTGCATCCTGCGCATCACCGGCCGCACCGACCCAGTAAACAATCTCACCACGCGGATTGGTGGACTTGATCACTGGTTCGGCCTTATGGCGTCGGCCGAGCCGGGTGACTTCGGTGCCCTCCAACTGATCGTAAGGAACGTCGGGCACATTCACGTTGAGCAACAGCGGAAAGGCGACGGGACGATCACGGAAGCGTTCGAACAAATCGCAAGCCACGCGCGCAGCCGTTGCGTAGTGACCCGCCGATTTACTGGCGAGGGAGACGGCTATCGACGGAATTCCGAGCAGAAATCCTTCCGTCGCCGCCGCCACCGTTCCCGAATAGATGGTGTCGTCACCCATATTGGCGCCGTGATTGATTCCCGATATCACCATATCCGGCATCTGCTCGAGAAGTCCGGTCACCGCGAGGTGCACGCAGTCGGTCGGCGTGCCGTTGACGTAGTGAAATCCATTGTGGGAACGCCTGACAAGCAGGGGACGATCAAGTGTGAGCGAATTGCTTGCCCCGCTGCGGTCGCGCTCTGGCGCGACCACGACGATTTCCGCAAATTTCGACAAGGCCTCCGCGAGCGCGGCGAGGCCGGGCGCGAAATACCCGTCGTCGTTGCTCAGGAGAATACGCATCGGCTGAATTGGCTGGCTCGGACCTCGTCCCGAACAACGAAAGAACTGGAAACGTTTACTTCCCGTCCGTTCATTCTTCTCGAAAGTCCGCCAGCCAGTGGTTATTGACGCGGAAAATTGGTCGGGGCGAGAGGATTCGAACCTCCGACCACCTGCACCCCATGCAGGTACGCTACCAGGCTGCGCTACGCCCCGAATTCAGGAGGGGATTATAACAGTCCCGATGGCGAACACGTTACTCGCGCAGCATGTCGAGCAGGCTCTGGATTTCCCCGCGTAGAATCGCGGGATTGAACTTGGCGTGAGCGGCTGCCTTCATCTGCACGGCGGACTCATCCAGCCGGGATCGCGCGCCGCTTATGGTGAATCCCTGCTCGTACAGAAGCTCGCGAATACGCCGGATAAGCACTACTTCATGATGCTGGTAATAACGGCGGTTGCCGCGCCGCTTCACCGGTTTGAGCTGGGTAAATTCCTGCTCCCAGTAGCGCAACACGTGGGGTTTGACCCCGCAAAGCTCACTCACTTCACCAATGGTGAAGTAACGCTTGGCGGGAATCTGGGGCAACGGCGCCCCGGGATTACTGCTGTGGTTGCTGCTGTCCACCGTAGTTCTTCTCGACCATGGCCTTCAGTTTCTGGCTGGCATGAAATGTCACGACACGTCGTGCCGTGATCGGAATTTCTTCGCCGGTCTTGGGATTGCGGCCGGGGCGTTGAGGCTTGTCGCGCAACTGAAAATTGCCGAAACCGGAGAGTTTCACGCCGTCGGCGTTTTCCAGGGCCATGCGCACTTCCTCGAAAAATGACTCCACCATATCCTTGGCTTCGCGCTTGTTCAATCCCACCTTCTCGAACAGCAGATCCGCCAGGTCGGCTTTGGTCAGTGTCATGGATTCACCTTATTGTCGGCGCTTGGCACCGTATTCTTGCTCCAGAACCCGCAGCAGACCCGCCAGCGCGGCGTCCACTTCGGCATCCGTTAGAGTCTTTTGAGTATCTTGCAATAACACTCGGAATGCAAGACCTTTTTTGCCGATTTCAATGCCCTTGCCGCGGTACACGTCAAACACCGAGATGGCATCGACAATGGGCGGTTTCGAATGTCTCAGGCCATCCAGGATTGACTGAACGGCGATCTTTTCGTCGACGATGATGGCCAGATCGCGGTGCACAAGCGGGAACTTCGATACCTCTACGTACTGCGGCAAGCTGCGGGCAAGCAACGGCTCGGCGTCCATTTCGAACAGAATCACCGGCGCCGGCAGCTCGTATTTTCGCTGTAGCCGGGGATGTAACTCCCCGATCCATCCAATCTCCGATCCGTCCAGCAGCACGCAAGCGCTGCGCCCCGGATGCATTGCAGGGTGCGGTGCGGGCTCGAAGCGGACCAGCGCGGGCGCCAACAGCACTTCGATGTCGTTCTTGAGGTCGAAAAAATCCACGCTACGATCGGTTATGCCCCATTGCTCGTCATCCGCTGCGCCAAAGGCCGCTGCGGCAATGCGCATAGGCTGACAAACGCCCGCCACATCCAGATCGCCGTCCGGGATGCTGACATCGCGCAAAAAGGCGCGACCGACTTCAAAAATCCGCACCCGGTCGAGCTTGCGATTCAGGTTGTAGCGCACGTTGGCAACCAAACAGCCGATCAAATTCGAGCGCATGACGGCAAGCTGACTCGCGATCGGGTTGAGCAGCCGGATCGGCTGCGCATTCCCGGCGAAGTCCTTTTCCCACTCTTCTTCCACGAAGCTGTAGTTGATGACTTCCTGGTAGCCGGCCGCTGCCAAGCGCTCGCGCAAGTCATGCAGCGAGCGACGGCGTTCGGGCAACGCCCGCATGTTCGCCACGGCCAGCGGAGGATTGGCGGGAATGCGCTCGAAGCCATACAGGCGAGCCACTTCCTCGATGAGGTCTTCTTCGGTTTCGATGTCGAAGCGATAACTGGGCGGCGTGACGACAAAGAATTCGTCAGCGCCGCCGCCTTCGCGGCGAGCTACGAAACCGAGTCGTCGGAAGATATCCGCCATCTCGTCGGAGGCGATCTGCACACCGATGATCTTGCGTGCCCGCGAGACTCTGATTTTCACTGGATGGCGTTGCGGCAGTTTCGCCACCGTGTCTACCACCGGGCCCGGTTCGCCTGCGCAAATCTCCAGTACCAGCGCCGTGGCGCGTTCAATCCCCTCAATACTGTTTTCGAAATCGACGCCGCGCTCGAAGCGGTGGGAGGCGTCGCTCGTAAAGTTGTAGCGCCGCGCCCGGCCTGCAATCGCTTGCGGAAAAAAGAAAGCGGCTTCCAGGAATACATTCCGGGTGTCGAGGCCGGCCTTGGTGCTGTTGCCGCCCATGATACCGGCCAGCCCGATCGGTCCGCTCGCGTCGGTGATGGCCAATACGCTTTCGTCGAGTTCCACGATCTGCTCGTTGAGCAACATCAGCTTTTCGCCGTTGCGGCCAAAGCGCACATCGATGCCACCGCTCAATTTGTCCAGATCGTAGACGTGCAAGGGACGTCCGAGTTCGAGCATCACGTAGTTGGTGATGTCCACCAGAGCCGAGATGGAGCGCTGTCCCGCGCGCTCCAGACGCTGCCGCATCCATTCCGGGGACGACGCCTTTGCGTTGACGTTGCGTATGACGCGGCCGCTGAAGCGGCCGCAACCGTCCGCGGCCGAAATCTTCACCGGAAATACCGCCTTGCTCTGGGCCGGGACGGCGGAAATCTGCGGAGGCCGCAATGACGCACGAGTCAGCGCCGCCACTTCTCGCGCCACGCCCAGCACCGAAAGGCAATCGGCGCGATTTGGCGTGAGCTTTATGGTGAGTATCCTGTCATCGAGCGCCAGCACTTCACGCACGTCCCCGCCGATCGGCGCATCTGCGCGCAGATTCAGCAGTCCGCCGTGGTCGTCGGACAACCCCAGTTCGCGCGCGGAACAAAGCATGCCGTGGCTTTCTATGCCGCGCATGGTCGCGGCCTTGATCTCGAACAACTGATCCGGCGATGCACCCGGCAATCGGGCACCCACCAGCGCACAAGGCACTTTCATTCCTTGCACGACATTGGGCGCGCCGCAGACGATGCCAAGCGCTTGAGCGGCGCCAACGTCCACCTGGCACACCTTCAGTTTATCGGCGTTCGGATGTTTCTCGACTCCAAGCACTTTGCCAACCACTACGCCGGTAAATGGAGGCGAGACTTCTCGGCAGTCTTCGACTTCAAGGCCGGACATGGTCAGCAGATGAGCGAGTTCTGGCGTGGCCAGCTTCGGGTCGACCAGTGTGCGCAGCCAGTTTTCCGAGAATTGCATCGTCCTGCCGTCTCAGTTGAACTGCCTGAGGAATCGCAGATCGCCGTCGTAGAACAGGCGCAGGTCGTCTACGCCATAGCGCAGCATGGTCAGGCGCTCCAATCCGCTGCCGAAGGCGAAGCCGGTATAACGCTCGGGGTCGAGCCCGAAGTTGCGCACTACGTTCGGATGCACCTGGCCCGCGCCGGAAATCTCCAGCCACCTGCCTTTATGCGGGCCGCTCGCAAAAGCCATGTCGATTTCAGCGGACGGTTCCGTGAAAGGAAAAAAGGACGGCCGGAAGCGCACCTGCAGTTGGTCGGTTTCGAAAAATCGGTGCAGAAAATCGGCATAGACGCCCTTCAGGTCGGCGAAGCTGATATTCTCGTCGAGCCACAACCCTTCGACCTGATGGAACATGGGCGAATGCGTCGCATCCGAGTCGACCCGATAGGCCCGTCCCGGTGAGATAACCTTGATCGGCGGCTTGTGGGTTCGGGCGTAGCGCACCTGCATCGGGCTGGTGTGCGTGCGCAGCAGCAGCCCACCCTCGACATAGAACGTGTCGTGCATGGATCGCGCCGGATGATTCTGCGGCTGATTGAGCGCGGTGAAATTGTGCCAATCGGTTTCGATCTCCGGACCATCGGCGACGTCGAATCCCACCGAACGGAAGATCGCTTCGATGCGCTGCCAAGTGCGGATCACCGGATGGACTCCGCCGCGACTGCGCCCGCGTCCGGGAAGTGTGACATCGAGCGCCTCCTCCGCCAGTCGCGCTTCCAGAGAAGACTTCTCGATCGCCTCGCGGCGTGCCTGCAGCAGGATGTCGACCTGCTCCTTGGCCCTGTTGATGCGCGCGCCCGCCTGCGGGCGCTCGTCGGCAGAAAGCCTGCCGAGCCCCTTCAGCATGTCGGTCAGTTTTCCGCTTTTCCCGAGAAAACGCGCCTTGGCCTGCTCGAGGGCAGCAAGATCGGTAATGCGGTCGAAAGTCGATTTCGCTTCGGCAAGGATGCCTTCGAGGTTATCCATCTCGTTTCGGCTGTGACTGAATAAACGCCCGGTCAAGTGAACCCAAGGCTGAATTAACCCAAGGCTGAATTAACCCGGCACCGCATAAAAAAAGGAGGCCTTACAGCCTCCTTTGGACTTCGTTGTTCCGAATCAGGCGCCGAGGCTGGCTTTTGCCTGACTCGCGATCCGTTCAAAAGCGGATTTGTCGAATACGGCAATGTCAGCCAGGACCTTGCGATCGATCTCGATCGCGGCTTTCTTCAGCCCGTTGATCAGGGTGCTGTAGGTCATGCCGAATGACCTTGCGGCGGCGTTGATGCGAATGATCCACAATGCGCGGAAATCGCGCTTCTTGCGGCGCCGGTCGCGATACGAATATTGACCCGCGCGCATGACCGCCTGCTTGGCGATCTTGTACACATTGCCGCGGCGGCCGCGATAGCCTTTCGATTTTTCGAGAACTTTCTTGTGCCGCGCTCGCGCGGTGACTCCACGTTTGACTCTTGGCATGGTGGTCTCCGCTTATGCGTAAGGAAGCATCGATCGAATATGACCGTGATCCGAAGGGCTCACCGCCGTAGTGCCGCGCAAATGGCGTTTGCGCTTGGTCGACTTCTTGGTAAGGATGTGGCGCAGATTCGCCTGCGTGCGCTTGAAGCGGCCGCTGCCGAGCGCCTTGAAACGCTTGGCGGCACCGCTCTTGGACTTGAGCTTGGGCACAATGACTCCTTCGTATTTTAGCCTGACTCCAGGCGTCCCCTCGCGAGGCGCTTTGTTGCCTGGGAATCACTTGTTTTAACGCTGGTGACCGATTTTCCGGCACCGGCTGACCGACGCCCTCAGTGACCGGTCCCCCGTTCTCTGCAAAACACCTGCCAACCGGCCGCTCACTACTTTTTCTTGGGGCTCAGCACCATGACCATTTGCCGGCCTTCCATTTTCGGAAACTGCTCCACCACCCCATACGGCTCCAAATCGGCTT
>Ga0315275_10001738_pt1 | contig 19361 bp, 16 predicted proteins | sample YL17G03_0_MG_FD_205557 | JGI IMG/M metagenome (GOLD analysis project Ga0315275, IMG submission 205557) | Sediment microbial communities from Yellowstone Lake, YNP, Wyoming, USA - YL17G03_0 | ecosystem: Environmental > Aquatic > Freshwater > Lake > Sediment | place: USA: Wyoming | collected...
CCGAACGGCTCCGGCCGAAGGGAGAAGTGCACGACCACCTCGAACTCCGGATACAGCCGCCACGGGTCCGGCTGGAAGCGCAGGAAGTGGATCCGGTCGTTGAGGGGCAGGCGGCCGCCGCCCAGAGACGCGCGCCCCACGCGCCGCACCAGTTCCTCGGCGAAGCCGCGATCGGCGGCGGTGTCATAGATGGTGCCGCCGACGAGGACGAGATGCGCATCCGGCAGTCGCGGCGCCGCCTGCTCGAAGGCCTCGATGACGCGGAGGTGGCCCTTCCAGCGCGCGAACACCGCCGGCATCCCGATGAGGCGCGCCTCCCTGGGGAGCCCGAGCTGGTCGTGAAGCCACCACGTCCTCGGCGTGGGCGTGAAGCGGGTGAGGTCCACGCCGTTCAGGACCGCCACAGGCGCCGGGAATAGGGGGAACCGCCACGCCCCGGCCACGGCGGTCGAGTTCGCGATCACCGCCTGCGGCACCGCCCCCGCAACCACACGCCACACCGCGCCGAAACCGGTCGGCGGAAATTCGTGCAGGTGCCACACGTGCCGGTGCCGGGGGAGCAGGCTGCAGGCCAGGTGCGACTTGAATCCGTTCGAATAGAGAACCGAGCGTCCGCCGCCCGTCTCCTGCTCGAACCTCTGGACGGCGCGCGCGATCGCCCGCGACCAGGACCACATCCCGGAGGCGAAGGTCCCGAGGTCGCCCACGCCGCGCGACGCGCGCTGCGAGAGCGAGAGAAAATTCTCCGGCGCCTCCGCGACGGTCACGGGCACGCCCGCGGCTCGTGCTTCCTCCACGAGCGGGCCGTGCTTCGGGACGATGACCAGCGGAGCGATGTCGTGCTCCGCGGCCCGACAGGCGAAATCAAGGAGTACCCGCTCGGAGCCCCCGAGTGATGCGCTTACGGACACGCACGCGACGGGGAGGCGCGCCAGCTGGCTCACGCCACGCCCCTCAGCGTGCGCTCGTACGCACCGACGGCCACGGAGGCTGCGCGCGCCCACGTGAACCGCTCGCTCACCCGGGCCTGCGCCCCGTGCGCCATGGCGTGGTGCCGCGCCGGGTCTGCCAGGAGGGCGTTGACCCGGGCGCGTAACGCGGTCACGTCGCCGGAAGGGAAGAGCAGTCCGGTCACGCCGTCCTCCACGATCTCGGGCAGCGACGCCACGTCCGACGCGACGACGGGGATGCCCCGCGCCGCGGCCTCGAGCGCGACAAGCCCGAGCAGCTCGGGCACTCGGCTCTCCGTGCCGTAGCGGTCCCGCCAGCGCGACGGCACGACCACGACGGCGGCTGCCGCATATGCGGATTCGAGTGCCGCGTCGTCCGCCAAGGGAAGAAACGTGACGCGCTTGCCGGCCGCCAGACGGCGGAGTTCGGCCTCGTACTGCTGGTCGTGCGGCGCCCCCACGATCACCACGTCCCAGTGGGGCTCCGCCGCCTCGATCAGCAGGTCCGCGCCCTTGTGCGGCAGCAGTCGGCCGACGTAGAGCACCTGTCCGTGATCCTCGCCCAACCGCGCCACCGGGCCGTCCGTGCCGCCGAGCAGCACGGCGTCGGCGGGGTTTCCGGCCCGGCCCGCGACCTCCTGCGCATAGCGGGAGAGATGCAGCAGCCCGGCGCACCAGCGCGTGGTGTCCACGTAGGCCGAGAGGTCCCAGCCCCCCCCGCCGAGGTCGGTGGCGAACACCGGCTTCCGGAGGGCCAACCCCACCAGGATGGCCAGCGACGTGGTGACGATGTGTTGCTGAAAACAGTGGACGACGTCGGCGGCGGCGACTTCGCGGACAAGGCCGCGCGGCAGCGGATTGGACCGCTGGCCGCGGACCCACGTCCACGGCCGGCGGGCGACCACGCGGAGGGGACCGTCCGTCCACTCGTCGTCGTGGTCGGCCGCGGCGAGGAGCGTGGCGCGCTCGACGCGCGCCGCCACGGCCGTCGCCAGGCGATGCGCGTACCGCTCGCCGCCGCCGTAGACGCCCGCGGCGCCGAAGAGTGCCGGCGACGTGAAGAGCACCTTCACTTCGCCGCCACCAGCTCGAAGTAGAGGAACCACGCCGGGAAGATCCCCGCCAGGCGATGCTCGTAGACGTCGGGCCAGCGACGGGCCACCCGGTGCACCAGCCGGCCGGCCAAGCCCGCGTGGAAGAACAGGTGCGCGACCCGCACGTGGAACCGTGCCCGACTGTAGTAGGCCAGCGCGTGGTCCGAGGCGAAATAGTCGAAGGATCTCAGCCCCAGGGCCCGGCGATGGGTCGGGTCGGTGAAGGCGTTGGCGCACGAGAAGTGCGGCGTGGTGACGAGAAAGACCCCGCCGGGCCGGAGCACGCGATGCACCTCACTCACCAGGGCGACGAGATCGGCGACGTGCTCGACGACGTCGTACGCGGCGACGGTCTGGAACGCATCGTTGCGAAAGGGTAGGCCACCGCGATCGAGATCAGCGACGACGTGAGGACGGACGGTCTGGGCGCGATCGAGGCGCACCGCGCCGGGATGCCGTTCCGCGACCCCGGCGCCGAGATCGAGAATCGCCGGATCGGTGAGGGCGTAGGTCAGCACGGGAACCTCACGAGCCTCTGAGCGGAGCGAGGGCTGAAGCGAGCGCACGCACGTGCGCCGGCATCCCGTGCCGCTCCGCGACCCACGGGGCGCCCACGAGGCGGGCGCGCTCCGCCCAGGTGGGCTCCGAGAGGGACCGGTCTAGGGCCGTGGCGAGGGCTGCGGGATCGTCTGGCCGCGCTGTCAGGACGCCGAGACGCTCCATTGCCCAATCGGCCATTCCGCCCGCCCCCGACGCGACGACCGGTCTGCCTGCGGCCAGCGCCTCGATCCCCACCAGGCCGAACGGCTCGGGCCACAGCGATGGGACAGCCACGACCGCCGCCTGGGCGAACGCCGCTCGTAGGGCGTCGGCATCGAGCAGCCCCGCGAAGACGATGCGCTCTCGCGCTGGATGCACCTCCGCAAGGCGGCGCAGCCGCGCCTCCGCGTTGCCGGCGCCCGCGAGGACGAGCTGTGCCCGTACCCGCATCGCCGCAAACGCGCGCAGCAACTCCTCGATCCCTTTGAGCGGGGTGAGGCGCGAGGCGCAGAGGACGACCGGCATCGTGGTGCGATCGCGCTCCGGGCCGGCGCCATCGGCCGACACCGAATCGCCCCACGGCGCCGGCAGCGGCACCAGGTGCGACCGCGCGGCGGGCGCGCCGTGGCGGACCGCTTCCGCGAGCATGAACGCCGAGGCGACGAGGACGGCGTCGGCGCTCGCGAGCAGCGACCGTCCACTCGCCGCACGGCGAAACCCCTCGACGATGCGCGCTGGGCGGAGACTGCCGCAGCTGAGGGCGTGGTACCGGAGCCCGCAGGAGGAGGTGGTCGCCGTGATGGTGCAGATCCGGCCGGTACGGGCGTGGTACCGAGCGGCGGAGGGACACCACCATTCGTGGTCGTGACAGAACACGGCGGCGGCCATCCCTCGCTCGCCGATCCGGCGCCAGGCCTCCGGAGACGGTAGCCCATGGAAAAGCGTGATGGCGTTCTCGGCGTCCCCATCGCGGACGATGGGCAGCGGCGGCATGCGCGCCGACAGCCACGGCCAGGCTACCGACGGCCAGCGCCCCGCGATAGGACAAGGGCCTTCGGCGTGCGTGATGACCGCGTGCTCCATCCCCGATGTATCCCCGCCCAGCAGCGCCGCGATGTACCGCTCGACTCCGCCCGTAGGTACGCCGGTCCGCACGAAGTGTAGGACTCTCACGGCGAGGCAGCGTCGGCATGATCGCGGCGGAGGACCGCGAGCTTGATCAGCGCGCCGAGGAAGAACCACCAGATGATGCCGTGCGGGACGGTGGAGAGCGGCGATCCGATGAGCACCAAGCCGCCGGTGCTGAGAACCAGTGCGCCGACGCCGAACGCGATGTCCTCACCGTCCCGGTCGCCGTCGAGCAGGGCGCGCACGGAGCGGTAACAGACCGGCAGGAGGAAGAACACGATGACGCCGAGGAGCAGCAGGCCCAGCACGCCCATCTCCACGGCGGCTCGGCCGATGTCGCCGTCGCTCCAGACGAAGAAGTTCCTTGGCATCGAGACGGCCCAGCGGTACGGCACGCCGACGCCGGTGCGCCCCAGGCCCAGGCCGAAGGGGGCGTCCTGAAGCGTCCGCCACGCGACGGAGATCGGCCCGACCACGTAGATCCACAGCAGGCCTTCCTGTGTGACGACGGAAGAGAACCGCTCGATGGCGCGGCCGGAGGTGAGGATCGAGGCGAGATGCGCGGCCAGGAGTAGCGGGGCCGTGAGGACGACGGCGCGCCAGTCGAGTCGGCGGAACCGCGCGATCACGATGAAGCCGACGAGGAGTGTCACGAGGCCAGCCCGCGTTCCCGACACGGTCAGCCCCTGGAAGAAGAGCGGCAAGAGCAGAAGGCACAGCACGCGCCACCGGATCGCCACGTTGCGGGCTATCGCGGTGCCCGCAACGAGGAGCATCCCGAACACCATCATCCCCGCGAAGGGCGCCGGGAAGGTGAAGGTGGAGAACGCTCGGAACTCGCGCGCGCCGGCCACGGCCAGCGCGTAGAAGACGGAGCTGCCGTGGCGCTCGGTGGCGAGGTCGGAGATGCTGAGTGCCGCGGCGGGACCGATCTGGTACTGCCGGATGCCATAGACGGCGGTGATGACGCACAGCAGCACGACCCACCCGATGTAGGCGCGCACGTGGCCCGGCGTGCGCACGACCGACAGCCCGATCAGGCAGGCGACGGGCATCACGCTCCACGCACGCAGGCCGGCCAGCTCGATAGGGAGCGGGGCGGTCGCCAACACCAGGTACAGAAACGGCACGGCGACGAGGCCGAGGACCATCATCACGGTCCTTCTCGGTCCCTCGAAGCCGCGCCGGAAGACCACCAGGGAGGCGAACCAGAAGAACGCCCCGGCGAGGAACGCCGCGTCGGACAGCAGGTACGGCACCGGACCCGCGAAGCGGTCCTTGAGGTAGCCCTGAAAGCAGCCCGCCGCGATGCTAACGAGCAGGCAAAGGTGGACGAGGGTGTCAGAGCGAAAGATGTCCGTCCAGGTATTGCGGAGGTTGCCGGCCGACACATCCTCGGCTGGGGAGTAAGGCGCGCGGTGGGGCACGGGCCTAAACTAGCGACCGATGGGGTGCCGATTCAACAGCACTGGCGGCACTCTCCAGCAGTCTCGCCAGCGCCGCGAGCTGCCGCGTGGGGTCGCAGAGCTGGCGTGCGCGAGCGGGCCCTGCGCTGGCGAGGCGTCGCCGGAGTGGCGCGTCGCTCGCCAGGCGCCCCAGCGCCGCGGCCAGTCCTGCGACGTCGCCGGGGCTCACCATCAGCCCGCAGTCGTCGGTGACGATCTCCGAGGTCCCGCCGCACGCCGACGCGACGATGGGACACCCCGCGTAGAGCGCCTCGATGAGCACGACGGGGAAGCCCTCCGGCTCCGTGCTCGGCAGGCAGCAGACGTCGGCAGCCGCGAAGAGTTGCGGCACGTCCGTCCTGTGTCCGAGGAAACGTACGGATTCGGCGATGCCAAGCTGCGCGGCGGTGGTACGCAGCGACGCGTCCATAGCCTGTTCGGAAGGGGTCGCACCGCCCCCTGCCAGCCAGCAGGTCCAGGGGACGGCGCGCTCGAGCCGCGAAAGCGCGTGGAGAAGCACCGTGAGTCCCTTGCCCGGATCAAAGCGCGCCGCGCACGCCACGACGACGTCGGACGGTGCGGTACCGAGGGCCGCGCGCAGCGCCCTACGCTCGTCGTCCTTGAGGAGGTGAGTCGGAGGTGGCACGGGGGAGTAGAAGACCGTCGCGGGCGCGTGCGGGAAGAGGCGAGCGAGCGTCGCGCGGGTCGCTGCGCTCACGCACAGCACCAGCCGGGGCGGCGTGCGCGCGGCCCACCGCTGCTGCCACGTGACGTCAGCGACGCTTCCGTGCAGCCAGTGGATCAGCGTAGGTCCGGTGCGGGGGATCGTCGCAGCGAGGAGTGCGTGCGACCAGGCGGAGTGGAAGATCACAACGTCGTACGTGCCGGCCGCCAGGGTGGCGCGTAGCCGTGCCCGGGCGCGCCACACCGTCCACGGCCGGCTGGCCCGCACCGCGCCCAACGCGTGCACCGGCGCTCCCGCACCGCGCAGCTCCTCGGCGAGGCGGCCGTCGAAGCACAGCGCGAATGCGTGCGACAGCCGCGGCTCCAGAGCGGCGTACCGCACCAGCGTGACCAGGATCGTCTCGATCCCGCCGTAGAGGTTCCCGGCGTGCACGTGCAGGACGCGGAGCGGCCCGCTCATCCCCGGACCGCTTCGTAGACGGCCATCGTGTCGGCGGCGGCGCGGTCCCAGCTCCAATCGGCGGCGACGACGCGCGCGGCCTCGCCGAGCGCGCGGCGCTGTCCGGGATCGGCGGCGAGCGTGTCCATCGCCGCGGCCACGGTGGGGCCATCGGGACGCTCCACGATCCAGCCGTTGACCCCGTGGTTGATCAGTTCGGCCACCCCCGCCTCCCGAGACACGATCACCGGCAGGCCCGCCGCCATCGCTTCGGCGACCGTCAGGCCGAAGGTGTCGTAGATGGTGGCGTGTACGAGGACGTCGGCCGCCGCGTACGCTTCCCCGACGGACTGCACGTTCGTCGGCCAGTGCACCCGCCCGGCAACGCCGAGCCGCTCGGCCAGGTGCCGGAACGACTCGAACGGCGAGCGGCCGACGACGAGCAGGTGCGCGTTCCGGGCGGTGTCGAGCGCCTCGATGGCCGGGGCGAGCCCCTTGCGTCCGTCCCCGACGTACAACGCGACGAACGCCTGCGGGTCGAGACCGAACCGTCGGCGCGCCTTGGTGCGGTCCGCCGAGTCCCCCGGATTGGGAAAACCGTGGGGGATGACCTGCACGCCGTCGGTGCGCCCGTAGCACTCGCCGATCTCGCGGCCGGCCTTCCGGCTCGGGGCGATGATCGCCCGGGCGCCTTTCGCGAAGAACCGGGCCTCGCGGGACGCGACGAACCGTCCAAAGAGCCGCTCGCCCGTCGGCGTGCGCACGCCCGCGAGCCGGGCGGCGCGGCGCCACGCCGCGAGGACGATGTGCGCCGTCGCGACGTCGGCAACATCGGTGACCCACCCCTGGGCGTGCAGGATGTCGTGGCGCCGGCGCACCGCGGCGAAGGCCCTGGGAAAACTGAGGATGGTGGCGTACGCGGAGCCGCGTAGGGCCGGGACGTGGACGAACCGGACCCCCTCGGGCACCGGCGCTCGGGCCGCAGCCGCGTAGAGGGTGACGTCGTGGTGGCGGGCCACGCGGGTGAGGATCTCGACGACGTAGCCGCCGGTGCCTTCGCGGCGGTCGAAGTTGTGTGCGGCGAAGGCGACGTTCACGGCGCCGCCGACGCGGGCGCGTCACCCGCGAGCTGTTTGTACACGCGCTCGACGCTGCGCGCGGTGGCCTCCCAGCCGAATCGGCGGGCGTGGACGCGCCCACGCTCGACCAGCGACTGCTGTACGTCCGGGTCGGTTGCCACGCGGGCCACCGCGGCGGCGAGGGCTGACGCGTCCGCGGCGGGCGCCACCAGCACGGCGTCTCCGCCCACTTCCGCGAGCGCGCCGGCGCCGCTCGAGACGACCGGCAGTCCTGCCGCCGCGGCTTCCAGGAGGGGCAGGCCGAAACCCTCATAGTGCGACGGCATCACGAGGACGTCGGCGGCGGCGTACGCGGCGAGGAGTTCACTTTCTCCGACGTGCGGTTGCTGGTGGATGTGTGCCGCGACGCCTGCGGCGTCCGCCGCCGCGCGATGCGACGGCCCGAAGCGCCCTCCGATCTGCACGAGGCAGGCGTCGATCCCCTGACTTCGAAGCACGCCGAGCGCGGCAATGGCCGCTTCGACGTTCTTGCGCGCGACGCAGCTGCCGACGTGCAGGAGAAACACCGCGTCCGGCGACGGTCGCCCGCCCAGCGCCGCGCGCCAGCGGTGGCGGCACCGCTCGATCGCGCCCGCCTCGGGATTCGCGAAGAACGCCGGCGCAACGCCCAGGGGGATCACCGTCACGCGCTCGGGAGGCAACCCGAGCAGCGTCGCCGCCTCGTTCGCGGTGAACTGGCTGTCGGCAATCCAGCGCGCGGCGCGGCGCAGCCAGTCGAGGACGTAGCGGAGGGCGGCCGCTCGCGCCGCGGCGCGCCATCCACGCGTCCCGCTCGCCAGAACGTGGACCGGATAGAGGTCGTGGATGGTCACCACGCTCGGCGTGTCGGGGAAGGCGCGCAGGCAGTGCGCGTAGGAGTGATCGGCAATGTGGACCACGGCGGGGCGGTAGCGGCGCAACGCGTGCGGGTAGCGCAGGTACCGCGACACGAACCGTGGGCCCCGCAGTTCCCTTGCCTCGCGGGGGATCTCCAGGCCGGGGATGCGCTGGGCCAGTTCGGCGGCGTAGCGGTCCATGCTCGGCCAGCGCTCCAGCGCGAGGTCGGGAACCAGGAGCGGCGCCGTCACTTGGTCACTGCGTGTGGCGCCGGCGCGTGCCCGGCGAGCCCCCGATAGGTCTTCACGAGGCGCTTGGTGAGTGACTCGAGACGGAAGTGCTCCCGCACGCGCGCGATGCCGGCAGCGGCGATACGGGCTCGGTACTCGGGCGCGTCGGCGAGCGCGAGCAGCGCCGCGGCGAGCGCCTCGTGATCACCGGAGGGGACGAGCACCGCGTCGCGGCCAGGGGTCACGTACTCGCGCAGCGGCGGCACGTCGGCCGCGACGAAGGCGACACCGGCCGCCAGGCACTCGAGCGGCGCGAGTGCCACGACCTCGACGGTGGACGGCAGATAGAAGGCGACGTCGAGCGCATCCAGCGCCGCCGACGGACCGATGCCGCGCGCGCTCGGCGCCACTCCGATGCGGTCGCCAATGCCGAGCGCGGCGGCCAGCGAGCGGACGCCGGGCAGCCGCGTCGGATCCAACGGCGTCAGCGGGTCTTCGAAGATGAGCACGCGCGCGTGCGGACGCGCGTGGCAGAGGGAGGCGGCTGCGCGCAGCGCCGTGTCCGCGGTTCCGGTGGCGGCGAGCCAGCCCGCGACGAATCCGTCCGCGTCCAGCCCGAGCGCCCGGCGTGCGCGCGTGCGCCGGGCGGCGGGGGCCTCGTCGGGGATCTTGGCGCCCGGGGGCAGCACTTCGACGGGAACGCGGCGCAGGTTCACGCGCCGCTGCCGCTCCGCGACGACCGAGGATGCGGCGAGGATCAATGCGCTCGGTGCGAGGGCGGCCCGAATCTGCAGGAGATCCCCGAGCGAGGCGGTGCCGTATTGCGACCAGACGGCCGGGACGCCCACACGCCGTGCCACGCTGCCGGCGACGAGGTGGGCGGCGGCCCCCACGGCGTGCACCAGGTGGCCGCGAGCGCCGCGCAGCGCGGGCTCGAAGGCGCGGCGCGCCTGCCGCCCGGTCACGGCCCTTCCGGCGTTGCCGAGGAGCACCGTGGCGATCCCGAGGTCGTCGCGGGTCACGCCGACGAGCGGCCCATCGCCCAGGAAGCACGCCACGGCGTCCACGCCATGGCGGGGCAGGATCGCCACGGTCGCCAGGGTGGCCCGGTGCGCCAGGCTCGGCCGCCCGTCGGAGAAGAGGAAGACGACCTTGAGGGCGGCGCTCACGGTCGGTCCCACAGTTGCGCCGACACTTGAGCCGCGGCCACCTCGACGGATGCGCCAGTGCGATAGAACGCTTCGCCGCGCGCGCCGAGCGTGCGGCGGGCGCCGGGGTCGTCGATCAGACGCTGCACCTCGGCCGTGAACGCGCCCCGATCCGCGCAACAGGCCGCCGCGTCGGCCAGCGCCGGATCGAACAGTGGGCCCCGGGAACTGACGAGCGGCACGCCGTGGGCGAGCGCGGCCATCGCGCTGGTGCGCCGCAGGGTCAGCCCATCGATGAATGGCGCAACCGCGACGTCCAGTGCCCGCAGTGTCCGGCTGAGCGTGTCGGCGGGGAGCCATCCCAGGCGCCGTACCCGCCCGCTGTCCGGAAGCTCGCGCGGCTCCGTCTCGCTCCCGCTGCCGAGGACCAGCCAGTGCACGTCCGGCCGGCGCTGCGTCGCGGTCGCCGCGGCGACAACCCACGACGTGTGTGCGCCCGCTGCCGCAGGACTCAATACGCCCACGGCGATGTCCTCGGGGCCCAGGCCGAGCGCCCTGCGGCACTCCGCACGGTCCGCCGCGAGCGCCGGGATGGTGGAGCCGATCGGCACCACCACGCACGGCACGCCAGGGCGCGCCGCCGGTCGGACGAAGTCAGCGAAGGCAGGCACCGGTGTGAACACCGCGTCGGCGCGTCGCACGAGCGCCAGCAGCTGGCGGCGCATCGGTGGCCCCGTCAGGCGCCACACGAGGCGCGTCGGTGGCACCCACGGCTCGTGAATAAACAGGCCCACGCGCACGCCCATCCGCGCTGCGTGCCCGACGCTTGCCACCAGGAGGGGGGCGAGCCCCTGGCGCGCGAAGAGAAAGGGCACGTACTGCACGAGCAGATGCGTGAGGCCCATCGCGCGGCAGGCGGCCGCCAGCCCCGTCGCCCCCGGGCGGTGCGAGACGCCGACCCGGCACGGAATCGGGCGGAACACGGCGGGGTCCCCGCGGCGCCCGAGCACGGTCACGTCGATGCCGTGTGCCGCCAGCGCGCGCGCCAGGACGAGGGTGTGATCGGCGACGCCGCCCCGGACCGGCGGGAGGTCGGGGCAGTACAGACCGAGGCGCCGGGTGGCCCCAAGCCGTCCGGCCGGCACGTCTGCGCGGGAATCCAGGGTTGCAGCGCTCACGATCGAGGGTTATGTGTAACGCGGCCTCCGCTTCGCGGCAATGCGCTCATACCTTCTCGTTTTCGCCGTGGCCCTGCTCTTGGCTGCGCTCCTGACCCCTGTGGCAATGCGCGTGGGTCGCTGGATGGGTGCGCTCGACCGCACGACGGGGACGCCGGTTCCCCGCAGCGGGGGCCTGGCGATCGTCGCGGCCGTCGTGATCGGTTTGGCGCTGGTGGCGCTGGTCTTCGCGCCGGCGCGCGGGCTGCTGCGCCTGTCTTTCGCGCAGCTCGGTGCGGTGTATGTAGGGGCGGTCCTCATCCTCGCCCTGGGCATATTGGACGACCTGATCGGGCTCAAGGCGACCCCCAAGTTCGCGGTGCAGATTCTCGTGGCCGCCGGGCTGTACGTGGTCGGCGTGCGCGCGGAGACCGTGTGGCTCCCGTTCGGCATCTACGAACTGGGATATGGACTCGGGCTGTTATTCACCGTCGTCTGGATTGTCGGCATCACCAACGCCTTCAATCTCCTGGACGGCATCGACGGTGCGGCGGCGGGCGCCGCGGTCTTCGCCCTCCTCGCGATGTTCGTGACGTCGGTGACGTTGGGTCAGCCGATGGTGGCGCTCATCACCGTCGCGCTGGCCGGGGCGACCCTCGGCTTTCTCCCCTTCAACTTCGCGCCCGCCCGCATCTACCTTGGGGACTCCGGCAGCTACTTCCTCGGCTTCATCCTGGCGACGCTCGCCATTCAGGGGGCGACCAAGGGGCCGGCCGTCGTGGCCATCGCCATCCCCATCGTGGCGTTCGGGCTCCCGGTGATGGACACCGTCATCGCGGTGGTCCGACGCGCCGTGCGGGGCGCGCCGCTCTTCAAGGGCGACCGCGGGCATCTGCATCATCGCTTGATCGACATCGGCCTGAGCACGCGACAGGCGGTGGTCGTACTGTACGCGGTGTCAGCGACGTTCGCGCTCGCATCGATGCTCTTCCTGAATCCGAACGTGCGCGGCATGGCGGTGGTCCTGGCCATCGTCGGCGTCGTCGTGTGGCTGGCGGTTCGGCATCTGCGACTGCATGAGCTCAACGAGTTGGCGCGGCTCGCGCGCCGCGGCCTTTCGCAGACGCGGGCCATTTCCTTCAACGTGGAGGTGCGGAAAGCGGCCGTGGAGCTCCGCGCCTGCGAGACGTGGGCGGCGCTCGTGGCCCGGCTCGTCCGGCTCTTTGCGGCGAGCGAGTTCGACGGGGTCCGGTTGCGGCTGCGCTCGGTCGCCGGCGTCATCGTCCGCGAGTACACGCTGGAAGGCGATGAGGCCATCGAGGGCGTTCGGGCTGTGCAGAAGGACGAGTGGGGCCTCCACGTGCCGTTCCAGGTGGGCGCGGCGGGCGCCTTGCTTGGGGAGTTGGCCGTCTTCCGCCGGTACGGCCGGTCGCCGCTCCTGACCGACGTGAACCTGCTGGTGGAAGTCCTCCGGCCGGCGCTGAACGACGCCGCCGGCCGCATCACGCCGCCCTCGTTCTGAGCCCCGGCCCCGCTCTGCGCGTCCTTCACGTCGGCAAGTTCTATCCGCCCGAGTACCAGGGCGGCCTCGAAGCGGTCGTCGTCGGTCTCAACCGTGAACTGGTGCGCCGCGGCGTGGCGGTCACCAGCGCCGTCGCGGCGGTCGCGGGCCCCGCGCGCTCGGACGTGGTGGAGGGCGTCCGCGTGTCCCGCGTCCGCTCGTACGGCACGCTCCTGTCTCAGCCTTTGGCATTGGGTCTGCCGTCGCTGGTCCGCTCGTCCGCTGCCGACGTCGTGCACCTCCATCATCCGAATCCGCTCGGCGACCTCGCAGTGCTGACCGGCCCGCGCCGGCCCCTCGTCATCACGCAGCACAGCGACGTGGTGCGCCAGCGTGTACTCTGGCCGTTGTACGGGCCCCTCGTGCGCGCCGCCGTCGCGCGGGCCCGATTCGTCGCCATCGGCTCCGAGCAGCTGCTGCGGACCTCGCGCGAGTTGCGGGGCTTCGAGGCCAAGGCGCGGATCATCCCCTTCGGGATCGACGCCAGCCGCTTCGCGCGCACGCCATCCGTGGCGGGTCGCGCCGCGGCGCTGCGCGAGGCGTGGGGCGGCGGCCCGATCGTGCTGGCCGTGGGACGGATGGTGGGCTATAAGGGCTTCGACGTGTTGCTGCGGGCCGCGCGGACGCTGGCGGCGACTGTTGTGCTGGTCGGGTCGGGGCCCAGCGAGGCGGCGCTGCGTGCGGCGGCCGGTCCCAACGTGGTCTTCGCGGGGCGCGTCTCGGACGAGGACCTGCCCGCCTGCTATCACGCCGCCGACGTCTTCTGTCTCCCCTCGGTCACGATTGCCGAGGCGTTCGGGATGGTCCTCCTGGAAGCGATGGCGTGCGGCGTGCCGCTCGTCACCACCGCGCTGCCGACCGGCGTCTCGGCCGTGAATCGCGATGGAACGACGGGACTGATCGTGCCGCCGGGCAACGCGGGGGCGCTGGGGGAGGCGCTGACCGCGCTGCTCGGTGACGACGCACGGCGTACGGCGATGGGACGGGCGGGTCGGCGGGTCCTCGAGGAGGAGTACACCGCCGCGCTGATGGGCGAGCGCTACCTCAGTCTCTATCGCGAGGCGCTGGCTTAGCCAGACGTCGCTTCGGCGGCGCCGGTGGCTCGACGACTGCGAGGAGATGCGATGCCGCCAGCACGGCGACGAACGCGCCGTGGCGCATGGTGACGAACACTCTCCGGATCAGCCCGAGCATGCCGGTGCCGGGCACCGCCTCGGGGATCACGCGGATCGCTCGCTCCAGGGCGCTGCCCCAGCCCCCGAACCGTCGCACCCGATCCAGCGACGCCCCCCACGCGATGGCCTCCGAGATGCGCTCCACCTTCCAGTGCCGCCTGCCGATCGCGTCCCGCCAGCGCGCCAGCCGCAGGTAGCGCGGCACCGGCGAGGGCTCGACCTCGGCGGCCAGGATCGGAGAGAGGTGCGCCGCGTCGGCGATGGCGTCGAACAGCGGCTCCGGCACCGGGTCGGCCTCGAGGCGCGACATCACCTCACTGACGACGAGGCCCGGGGACCTGGCGGCGAGCGCGAGGTCGAAGGCCGCCCGGAGCGACCCCGACGACCAGGCGTGATTGCGCGCGTCGTGGAGCAGCAGGTGCCAGAACAGGTCTGAGGGGGACGGGAGCAAGATGCCAGGGAGGCCCGACGGCGCTGCCCGGTCGAACCACGTCTCCGCCTGCGCCGCAGGTCCCCACCGCACCGGCCCCAGCCGCCAGTGGACTTCGACGGGCCGGCCCTCGGGGCTGGCGAAGGAGTCGTGGTAGAGGCGGAAGACCGGCGCCGCGTCGGGCCGCTCGGCAGCGCTCCGGGTGTAGCCGAGGGACTCCAGCACCCAGGTGGCGTCGTCCACGCGTCCCTCGGGGACCAGGACGTCGAGGTCGCTCATCCACCGCACGCCCAGCGCCGGCGCCACGTTCGCGGCGAGCAGCGCCGAGCCTTTGAGGGCGATGGCCGGGATCCCGGCTTGCTCGAGCGCTGTGCCCAGTCGCGCCAGGTCGGCCGTGAGGCGCACGCTCTGCGCGCGGGCCTCCTCGAACGCCGCCGTGGCCAGGCTCTCGACGTCAGGGGGCGCGACTTCCCGCAGGTCGAGGGCGTCGAGTGCCCAGCCGATGGACGCGCCGACGCCGTCCCAGGTAAGGGCGGCGAACCAGGTGTCGTCGGTCGCGTCGGCGTGGGCCCACCGGTCCACGAGTTGCGCGGGGGCGGGACCGCCGCCGAGGGCGACGGTCAGCGTCCGCGCCAGGAGGCGGCGGATCTGGACGGGATTGAGCGCGGCGGGCATAGGGGACCCCGCTCAGCGTGGGAGGGCGAGCACGTGGGCATTCGCTGCAGCGGACTCGATGGGCGATCCGTCGCTGAGGTCCGTCACCACGTACCCCAGCGCACGCAGCTTGGCGCCCACGGCCTGATTGGTGTCGTGAAGTTCGCAGACGATCACGGGTCGGTACCGCTCGAGAGTGCGCGCCATGGCATCGAGGACGTCCGGCTCGGAACCCTCCACGTCGATCTTCACTACGTCTGGCGGGTCGAGCCGCCCCTGTGCCAGGAGTTCGTCGACGGCGACGCACTTGACCGTGACGCTCGGTTCTGGCGACGCGGCGGATCCCGGCGCCCGAAGGGTGGCTAACGCCGAAGTGTCGGTGAGGTAGAGCTGGGCATCGCCACCTGTACTCGACACGGCGGCCTCCCACAGCGTGACGTGTGTGAAGCCGTTCAGCGCGACGTTGTGGCGCAGGGCCGCCGCGTTGTCGGAGTGCGGTTCGAAGGAGTGGACCCGACCGCCGGGGGCGACGAGGCGCGCGCCGATGACCGTGAAGAAGCCGACGTTGGCGCCAATGTCGTAGAAGGTAGAACCCGCTTTCAAGTGTCGTTCCAAGACCGCCTGAACATCTGGCTCGACAAGTCCCAGCGCGTAGGAGACGATTGAGTTCCCGGGATTGAACAGCAGACCCGCGCCGACGCCGTGGGGAATCTGTTGGTCGGTGCGACGATAGCCTCGCTGAGCCCACTTCGCCAACCACGTCGGGAGCAGGCCGCGACTGCGCAAGTTGTAGAGAAGAGAGACGAACGGTCGAGGGAGGAGTCCAACGACGCTCCGGAGCTGGCTGGGACCGAATTCCCGCAGCATAAGCAAACGCCCCCGATCCATCGCCGGGTGTGCTGACAGTGGGCGGTGAGGGACTCGAACCCTCGACCTCTGGTATGTGAGACCAGCGCTCTAACCGGCTGAGCTAACCACCCGAGATTGCGTCTGGTACCGCGGCGGGGAATAATAGGGCCGTCCACCTTGGCGCGCCACCGGGCCGCGCGGCCGCTGCATCGCAGTTGGCTCGCCGCCGTAACGGCCCTCGCCTTGCTTCGCGCGCCGACGTCTCGCAGGAGGGCCTCTGACGCGGCATCAGACCGGCGATTCTCGGGCAAACCGGATCCTGCCTGAGTTGGCGGGGACGCATCATCGTGATCACCTCGACCGATACGCCCTGGCGGCGTCATACGCTGCGGGCCGTCGCGTCCTCGACGTGGGGTGTGGATTCGGCTACGGATCCGCGCGACTCGCCGAGCGTGCGGCAAAGGTCACTGGGATCGACGTCTTTGAAGATGCCCTGGCCTATGCGCACGAGCGTTACGGGGCTGCGGCCGCCTTCCTCCGTGCGGACGGACTCCGCATGCCCTTCGCGTCGGGTGGCTTCGATGTCGTCACGTGCTTCGAGGTGGTCGAGCACGTGCCCGAGCCGCAGCGTCTCCTGCGAGAGATACGCAGGGTGCTGGCGTCCGACGGGGTCGCCGTGCTGTCGACACCGATCCGGAGTCCTTCCGGCGAGATCTCCGATCCGACGCACCTCCGAGAGTACGACCCCGCGGAGTTCCAAGAGGAGTTGGTAGCCGCCGGGTTCGCGCGAGTCGAGCTGCTTGGCCAACACCTGGCGCCCGGCATCTGGCAGGTCCATGCGCTGAGCGCGCAGCTGTCACGCCGTGATGTGTTCGGCCTCCGCAGGCTGATGCCGCCGCGCCTCAAGGCGGCGATTTTCTCGCTGTTGTTCCGCGTGCGCTTCGGCGCGCCGGTCCGGGCGGCGGCTACCACTAGTATTTCGAGCGACCTCGAGGGTGCCGCCGTTCAGGTCGCGCTGTGTCGCGGTTGATCGCAGAGTGCGGGAATGGGATGAGATCCCCCCACCAGCATCCATGCGTGCAGGCGGCGGGTCTGGGCAGGTTGAGTGCGGCTGGCATGCGGAGACCGTAGAAGGCTCGCCCGCTGCCACCGCAGCAATGGGCCCTGCAGGGTTCGAACCTGCGACCAACGGATTATGAGTCCGCCGCTCTAACCACCTGAGCTAAGGGCCCCCAAAGGGCGGAAGCTACCGTGCGCCGGGAAAGGGCGAAAGCGCGGGGCAGTGGACCGGCTACGCCGGTTTCCGGGCCAGCAGGAAGGTGGTCACGGCCACGCGCGCCAGCAGCTCGTGGCGTTCCAGGAATCCCTCGACGGCGCGATTCGCCGGAAGCAGCCCGTCCGGCGTGAAGGTGAAGGTGTGGCCGCCGAACGCCGCCTCGAGGACGTCCAGCCCGGCGCCACGCGTCCGCTCCACGAGGGCGCGCACAGGGAGGAAGCGCTCGTAGAAGTCCCCGGCCCTGCGGTAGGCGCGGTTCAACGCCGCGAAGCCGCGCACCCGCTGGTACGGCCACTTGAGCAGCGAATGTACCGCGAGGGGATTCGGCGTGCTGGCGAGGAGCATCCCGCCAGGCGCGAGTGCGGCCGCCGCTTCATCGAGGAAGCGCCCCCAGTCGGGCACGTGCTCGAGCATCTCGAAAGACACGAGGACGTCGACGGAGCCCCGCCGGACGGGGAGGTCCAGGCACGAGGCGCGCGCGTACCGGGCGGCGACGCCGTTCGCGCGGGCGAACGCGGCGAACAGAGCGCCGAAGTCGCGTCCGAGGTCGATGCCGACGACGCGCGCGAACCCTCCGAGCGCGAGGGCGGTCTGGAACGCCGACTCCCCCGGCCCGCACCCGACGTCCAGCAGGAGCCGCCGCGCTGCGGGGCCGCCGTGCCGGCGCAGCAGATGGACGGCCCACTCGATGCGATGCTGGCGCACGTGGTGCACCGCTGGGCGGGAGAAGGCGAAGGCGCCTGAGTAGTAATAGCGCCAGGCGAAGTTCTCCTGGAGCGCGGCATCGGGCTCCGGGACCCGGAGCCCGAGGAGCCGGCCCGGCCGGCGATCGCTTACAGCACCCCCCCGCGCCGGAACATCCCGACCTGGTCGAAGCTCCGCTCGTAGAGGTCGAGCACCTCCTCGCGGGTGACGACGGCGACGCCCAACTTACCAACCTCGATGCCGGCCGCGTAGTTCGCCAGCTCCGCCGCCTCGCTCACGGAGGCGCCGGAGGCCAGCGCCGTGCCCGTCCACGCCGTCACCGTGTCGCCGGCGCCGGAGACGTCGTACACCTCGCGCAAGATCGTGGGGATGCGGGAGCGCGCGCCGTCCCGGCCCACCAGCACCATCCCATCGGCCCCGAGCGTGAGCAGCAGGTTCTGCACGTCGAGCCGCGCCATCGCCTGGGGGAGGGCGTCGGCGTGCTCCAGGTCCATCGTGGCGCCGAGCGCGCCCTCGAGTTCGCGGCGGTTCGACTTGAAGATCGTCGCGCCCCTGAAGGCGAAGAAGTTGCGGAACTTCGGGTCGACGACGGAGGGGATGCCGCGCGCCTTCGCGATGTCGAGCACCACCTCGATCACCGCCGGCGTGAGGACGCCCTTGTTGTAGTCCTCGATCAGCACGGCGTCGGCGTCGGCGAGCGCGCTCTTCGCCGCGGCGATGATCGCGTCCTGCGCCTCGCCTCCAAGGCCCGCATCCTCTTCCTCGTCGATTCGCACGAGCTGCTGGCCCCGCGCCACCACGCGGGTCTTGGACGTCGTCGGCCGGCCCGTCAGCGTCACCGTACTGCCGTCCGAGATGCCCGCGGTCACCATCTCGGCGCGCAGCTGCACGCCGCGCCGGTCGTCGCCGATCGCCGCGACGAGCGAGACGTGCGCGCCGATGGCGGCCACGTTGGCGGCCACATTCGCCGCGCCGCCCACCGCGTGCCGCCGCTCGTGCACCGTCACCACGGGCACGGGCGCTTCCGGCGAGATGCGCTCGACGTCGCCGATGAGGTAGATGTCCAGCATCGCATCGCCGACCACCACGATGCGGCGCTTCGGCATGCCGTCAAGGATGCTCATCACACGGTCGCGGGAGATCACGAGGACTCCTCCAACAGAGTGGCTGCCAGGACGCCGATCTCGAGGCAGGACGTTAGCCCCGGCGACTCGATGCCGACAAGGTTGACCCAGCCGGGCCGGCCCCGGCCCGACTCTTCCCGGATCACGAAATCGCGGAACGGCGCGCCGGCGCGCTGCAGCTTGGGGCGGATGCCGGCGAGGTCGGGGGAGAGGTCGTCGAGGGCAAGGCCGTCGAGGTAGCGGGACACGGCGGCGTGAAAGGCGGTGCGCAATCCATCGGCCACGTCGTAGTCCTGGCGCCGGTCGGGCAGGTGCTGCACATCGGGGCCCAGGCGCAGCCCGCCCGCCAGGTCCAGCGTGACGTGGATGCCGAGACCTGCCTGGGGCGGCGTCGGATAGACGAGGTGCCGCGCGAGGTGCGATTTCCGGGAGTGGACGCGGAAGTAGTGGCCGCGGACGTACTGCTGCCGGTAGCCGCAGGCGTCCAGGTCGAACCCCGCGAGCGCGGCGACGGTGTCGGCGTCGAGGCCGGCGGCGTTCACGACCCAGGGCGCCTCGATGGCGGCCGTTTCCCCGTCGGCGCCGCGGGCCGTGACCCGGTAGCCTCCGGCGATCGGCTCGACACCGCACACCTCCTGCCGCCACGCCGCCGTCAGGCCGTGCGCCTCGGCGTCCGCCAGCAGGCTCCCCATCAGCGCGTGGGAGTCCAGAATGCCAGTTGTCGGAGACCAGAGGGCGGAACTGCACCGGACGTGCGGCTCCAGGAGGCGTGCTTCCGCGGGCGTCAGCGGTTCCAGCGAACGCACGCCGTTCGCCT
>Ga0315275_10001740_pt1 | contig 19358 bp, 18 predicted proteins | sample YL17G03_0_MG_FD_205557 | JGI IMG/M metagenome (GOLD analysis project Ga0315275, IMG submission 205557) | Sediment microbial communities from Yellowstone Lake, YNP, Wyoming, USA - YL17G03_0 | ecosystem: Environmental > Aquatic > Freshwater > Lake > Sediment | place: USA: Wyoming | collected...
CAACCTGCTATTACCGCTTGAAGGCAACCCCGTCCCTGCGGATAAACAGGTGATATTAGAAAGCGAAGCGCTGAATGATCTTTCGGTGAAAGTTGGGGATCCACTGGATTTCCAATTACCGGATGGCAGGGTTAAGACGATGACCGTGGTGGGCATCGTGCAAGACCAGACTACCGGCGCAGGTGATTTCCTGGCCCCTCCCTTGGGTTATGTGACTGTCGATACGCTTCCCTGGCTGGGCCAGCCAATCGCTTACAACCGCCTGCTGGTCACGGTGGATGGCGACTCGAACGACATCAATCATATCCGTCAGGTTTCGACGACTGTCTCAGATAAGGTAGAGAAAAGCGGTCGGCAGGTCTATCGCACAGAGCTAAACATGACGAATGAGCACCCCATGGCTTCCACTGTCAAGGCAATTCTGGGTATCCTGGGGGCTTTGGGGTTTTTGATCGTCTTTTTAAGCGGCTCCTTGATCGCCAATACGCTCAACTCTCTGCTTACCCAACACCTGCCGCACATCGGGGTGATGAAACTGATCGGTGCGCGCAGCCAGCAAATCTTCGGCATGTACATTATTCTCATCCTGTCCTTTGGGTTGATCGCCCTGCTCATCGCCCTGCCCACCGGTGGGCAGGCAGCCTATGCCCTGTCAGAGTTGATCGCCAGCAAGATGAACTTTAATTTGCAGGGTTATCGCATTGTCCCATTGGCCTTTCTCTTGCAGGCGATCGTGGCTATCTTGGTGCCCCTGGCAGCCGGATTCATCCCTGTAAACAATGGTTCGCGCATCAAGGTGCAGGCAGCCATCAGTGGGAATGGATCAAGTGCGGGTAAAGCCTCTTTCGGCTGGTTGGAACGGCTGGGCAGCCGGGTGAAATGGCTTTCACGACCGATGTTGATATCGCTGCGCAATACTTTCCGGCGAAAACGACGCTTGCTGCTCACCCTGCTGACCCTGACCATCGGCGGTGCAATCTTCATCGCCGTTTTCAACGTCCAACTCTCTTTGGAAGATTACATCGCTCAGATTGGAAAATATTTCATCGCAGATGTTACCCTCAGCTTTGACCGACCTTACCGTGTGAATGAGATCAATCAAGTTGTCATGCGCATCCCGCATGTAGAGTATATCGAGGGCTGGTCTTTTGTGGGGGCCGATGTGATCAATCCTGATGGCAGTGTTGCCGATAATTTAAGCATCCTGGCTCCGCCTGCGGATAGTAAATTAATCGAACCGATCATGTTGGAAGGACGCTGGCTGCAACCGGGTGACAAGACCGCCATCACCGTCAGTGAAGCCATCTGGAGCGATTTCCCTGGCCTCAAGCCCGGTGACCAGCTCAGGCTAAAGATCAATGCTCAGGAGGATAATTGGACCGTGGTGGGTATTTTCCGCTTTATCAGCCGCGACCAGATCATTGCCTATGCCACCTATGATTATGTCTCCGAGCTGCTCAATATGCCAGGTCAGTCTTTCTCCTATCGCGTCGTGACCGATCAACACTCGCTGGAGTATCAAAAGCAGATGGCTGCGACCATCGACAGCACCCTGCGTGAGCTTGGATATCACGTCAGTGATACCGAAGCCGGTCTGTCAACACTCGAAACCGCTTCCGAAAGCCTGGCAATCCTGATCAACTTTTTGCTCATCATGGCTCTGCTCACAGCTGCCGTCGGCAGTATCGGTCTGACCGGCACCATGGGCATGAATGTCATGGAACGCACGCGTGAGATTGGCATCATGCGCGCCATCGGTGCAACAGACGGGCAAATCATGAAAACGGTCATGGTTGAGGGGATGATCATCGGATTGATCAGCTGGTTTTTGGCAGCCATTTTCTCCTTCCCCATCACCATCCTGCTTTCACGCATCATCAGCCTGGCAATCTTCAACTCGCCAAGCCAGTTCGTGCTAAATCCACTTGGATTTATCATCTGGCTTGGATTGGTCCTGGTCTTAGCGGCGGTCGCCAGTGTGCTGCCAGCCCGTAACGCCGCCCGCCTGACCATTCGCGAGGTTCTGGCGTACGAATAGCAATTAAACATGTGAGGTGTAATATGAAACATAACACGAAGTTATTAACCATCTTGATGATCACCACAATCCTGTTGAGCGGTTGCAGCGCAATTGGCTTGCAGAGCACTCCAACAAGTACCCCCGTCCCAATAGTGGAAGGCAGCACTTCCGTCATCAGCCAGGGAAATCTAGTGCCCAAGGATTATCAGTATCTATCATTTCCCGGCGGCGGGCATGTGTCCGAGATACTGGTGAAGCAGGGTGACAAGGTAACCGCAGGGCAGGTATTAGCCAGCCTGGGTGACCGCGAGCAATACCAGGCAAACGTCACGGCTGCCCAGCTGGAGGTGGAAAATGCTCAACAAGCATTGAATAAACTCAACAAGAACGCCAACATCTCCTCATCGAATGCCTGGCTGGCTTTGCTGAACGCCAATGAACGCCTCATCCAGGCTGAAACCGCCTGGGCCAGCGTGGATACCGACGCATACCAGAAAAAGATAGACGATGCTGAACTCAAGGTATCCGACACAAAGACCGCTCTGGATGATGCCCAAACCGAGTTCGATAAATATGCCAATCTGGATCCCAACAAGCCAACATACAAGGCAGCTGAGACGGATTTAAAAAACGCACAGCAGGACTATGACAATGCAGTCCATGCTCGCGATCAGCTCATCATAGACCGGGATCGAGCGCAAGCCAACCTGGAGCTGGCACAAGCTGTGCAAGTTCAGGCGCAGAGTGATTACGATTCCACCCGCCTAGGTCCCGACCCCGACCAGCTCACTTTGGCACAGAAGAACTTGGAGGCTGCTCAAGCCCATCTGACTGCCGCCCAAGCCGCTTTGGATAACATGGACCTGAAGGCTACCTTCGACGGCACTGTGGTGGATGTGAACGTCAGCGTCGGTCAATTGGTCGGCTCGAACACTTGGGCAGTCCTGGTGGCTGATTACTCCGAATGGTATGTGGAGACCAGTGATCTGAACGAACAAGAAGTAGTTAAGATCTCCATGGGACAGGGTGCGACCATCTCCCCCGACGCGCTACCCGACCTGCTGCTGTCCAGCACGGTGACTGAAATCGCGGATATGTTCAATTTACAAGCCGGTGACGTGCTCTATAAGGTACGCCTGCGCGTTGATCAGCCAGACCCTGCGTTCCGCTGGGGTATGACCGTCGAAATCACCTTCAACCCATAAAAAACGAGACCCGGCAAATGACCGGGTCTCTTGATAAAATTTGTGCGGCGCATTAATTGGGTGAATAAAAGATTCCCAGCCTGTGCGCCGCAATTCGTTTAAGGCTATAATCAGGCTCGAGGAGAGCTACACGATGCGTATTCTGACTGATGCACAAGAAAACCTGCTCAAAGATTCCCGCAACCTGTTGAATGACCTGCGCATTTCCCTGATCCAATTCGGGGCGGCACAGGAGGACCATGAGACCCTGGCAGAATCCATCCGCCAGCTGGATGAGCTGTTCCTGCTTGTGGTGGTGGGTGAGTTCAATTCGGGCAAGAGCGCGTTTATCAATGCTCTTCTGGGGCAGAAGCTGCTCAAGGAAGGTGTCACCCCGACAACTACTCAGATCAATGTCCTGAAGTTTGGGGAAACACAGGAACGCAACGTGGAAAATGAGAACCTGCACACCCTGACTGCCCCCGTGGAGCTGTTAGCCGAGCTGAATATCGTGGATACGCCCGGCACCAACGCCATTATCCGCCAGCACGAGGCCATCACCCAACAATTCGTCCCCCGTTCCGATCTGGTGCTGTTCGTTACCTCGGCGGACCGCCCATTCACTGAAAGCGAACGCCTCTTCCTTGAAAGGATCCGTGATTGGGGTAAAAAAGTGATCATTGTGCTGAACAAGATTGACCTGTTTCAGAGCAGCGAAGAGCAGGACCAGGTGGTGGCATTTATCAGCGATAATGCCCGCTTACTGCTTGGCATCACTCCCGAGATTTTCCCGGTCAGCGCACGCCAGGCATTACGCGCCAAGCTGGGTGAGCCTGCTCTCTGGCAAGCCAGCCAGTTTGAAGCGCTTGAAAAATACATCCAAACCACACTGGATGATAAAGGCCGCCTGATCTTAAAGTTCATGAACCCCCTGGGCGTTGGTTCTCACCTGCTGAACAAATATCTCAAAGTCACCAGCTCACGCCTGGAGCTGCTAAAAACGGATTTCGCCACCCTGGCGGACGTTGAGGCGCAGCTTTCTGTGTACCAGGAGGATATGCGCAAGAACTTTGACTTTCGCATGTCTGATATCGATATTGTGCTCTACGGGATGGAGCAGCGCGGCCAGGATTATTTCGATGAGACCCTGCGCCTGGCGCGCGTGTTTGACCTGCTGAACAAATCCCGCATCCAGAAGGAGTTCGAACAACGCGTGGTGGCTGATGTACCCCAGCGGATTGAGGCCAAAGTTAACGAGATGATCGATTGGCTGGTGGAAGCCAACTTGCGCCAGTGGCAAGCGGTGATGGAACATATCGCTGACAGGCGTCGCCAACACGAAGAACGCATCATCGGTGATGCCGCCGGTGGCAGCTTCCACTACGACCGGGAGAAACTGATCGAAGGGGTGGGCCGTGAAGCCCAGCGCGTGGTGGATGGCTATGACCGTGAGGCTGAGGCACGCTCCATGGCAGAGGGGGCACAAACTGCAGTGGCTGCCCTGGCGGCTACTGAGGTGGGTGCGTTTGGCTTAGGCGCACTGATCGTTATTCTGGCAACCACCGCCAGCGCAGATGCCACCGGCATCCTCCTGGCCAGTGTGATTGCGTTGCTGGGACTATTCATCATCCCGGCTCGTAAGCGCCGGGCAAAGGCCGAACTGCGCGAGAAGATCGCCAATCTGCGCCAGCAGTTGACCCAGTCACTGCGCACCCAGTTCGAGCACGAGATGGAGCGCGGGATATTAAATATCAATGATGCGATTGCTCCCTACTCACGCTTTGTGCGTGCCGAGCAAGGCAAGTTGGACGAAGTCCAATCCAAATTGGAAGAAACGAAGAATGGCTTGGAGAGGCTGAAGGTAAAGGTGGAGGAAGTAATCAGTACTTGATGCTATAGTAGATGGGTTTTAAAGCAACTTCTCAATATCGTTCCAAAGGTTGGGCCAGTCCAACGCTGCACCAAACTGCTTCACCCAGTACCGGATGCGCTCTCTATCCAGATTGGGATGACTGGCAGCGACTGCTTGAATATCTTCCAGGTCTTTCGACCGGTGTGCGATGGCTTTCATAATGATCAAATCTTCTGGTGTGGATAGCCTTAGCTGAATTCCCCCTATGCTGATTTCATGCCCTCGTAGTATCATTTCTACTTCGAAAGGCAGTATTCCCAAAGAGATATCAATATTAATCCCGCTGGGTTCATGACGAAGCAATAAAACCCGGTTATTTTGAGCAAATGCTTCTGCATCTGCAATCCGGGTAACCATCCCTTCGATAGCAGCAGCTTCAATGAGTTTTGGCAGATCATTCGTATTTAGCAGAATAACTGCATTCAGGTTGACAGTCAACCTGGGTTGACCCAGCAAACTGGCAGCGATACCTCCAATGATCACACCGCGATTATAAAAACGTTCTTAAAGATGCTGCAGTGCATCAAGAGGTTCCAAGAGTGGGGGCAGAATTACAGGCTCTGAACGGTTGCTTTTTCTTTTAGCTTTGCCCATCGTTGGTAAACCTCTGCTTCACTTGGGTCAGCTTTAAAAATACCCAGCCTGATGGGTAGACCGATAATTGAGTTTAATCGCTGCCATTTAGTCTCGATCGATGTTTTACGCAGCTCCTCCAGCTCGATCTCAGCCACTGCCCGCCAGCGCTCCTGATAGGCGATCAAATCACCTTTCAAAGTCATGGTTTCATTACAATTCACCTTTGACAATACATATGGAAAAGTGATCAGTCCGTAAGTCTTCGATCATTTAGATAGTCAAATCCAGCCCACGGGTTGCCCATGCGTGTAACGCCTCTTCTCCCGCTGGTTCCAAACCACCACTCCCCCGCTCCCTACCACCTGATACCCTTCATCGCCTCCCACCAATGCGGTATTGCCTTCGATACCCAATAAGGTGGATTTTCCTCTCACCCACAGATGGAGTGTGTTGATCATCGCGTTGGGAATCTCATCAAAGTGGGGCATGATGACCGCACCCGGCAGCAAGCCAAAAGCCGGCTTCCAGCGGGGAAACCCCGGGATGCGCTCACCCATGATCATTGCCCCTGCACTGCATCCCGCCACTACCCCACCTTGTTTCAACACTTCCATGATTGCCACCCATGCCAGGCTGTTGGCTAATGTGCGGTATAAATAATCTGGTTTGCCTCCGGATAAGTATATGAAGTTCGCTTGTTGTATGCGTTCTACTAAAGCAGGATCATTGGCGCTGGGCTGATCGATCACCGGCAGCGATTGCACTTTTACACCCAGCTTTGAAAAGTGCGCCTTTCCCAGCTCCGACCAGTAGCTGATGCGCTCAGCACCTTCTGTGCCAGATGCGGTGGGCAGGCAGATAACATGAGCCTCGGTCTTCAACAGCCCCAACAAGTACCGATCCACAGCTTCCATGGGGGGCAGATATTCACCACTGCCAACCAGAGTAAGCATGCTACTCCCTATCCTTCCAGGTCAGGGCAAATTTCACGATGCGGCGCTGGATATACCAGGCACGCGGGTCAGAAATGGGTCTTTGCAGCTTGATCAGCTGCATCGCCTGCTCCGCTGACATTCCCTGGGCGATCAAGATACATGCCCCCATGACCGGACCGCGGTGCCTGCCCTTCGAGCAGTGGGTGTAAACCACACCTCCAGCTTCAATCACAGTGAGCGCTTCTTTTACGCCCAGGTGCAGGAGGCGGATGGGGATGGGAATGATGGGCGAGTCGATCGCCGGCAGCCACAGGCTTCTCATGGAGGGTGACTTTGGGTCAGGCTTGGGAGGGAGCCCAATGCGCATGTTGATCACGAGCTTAACCCCCAGATTATGCAAAAGGTCATAATCCTTCGCTTTCGGGGTAGTGCCGATATACAGGTTGCCGGTTATCTTTGAATAATTCATCACAGAGAGTTAACCAGCCTGGCACCCGCACCGGCACTTGCCTTGCACGTGTAAACAGTCGCCTCCCGCCCAGTCTTCTTACGGTAGCCTTCTTGTAATCCTTGAATGAACGCTTCCGCCTCTTTATCTTCGACCAGATTGACGGTGCATCCACCGAAACCGGCTCCGGTCAGGCGCGCCCCGTAAATCCCGGGCAAGCCGCGGGCGATTTCCACCAGGCAGTCCAGCACGGGGAGGCTGACTTCATATAAGTCTCGCAGGCTCTTATGGCTGGCAAACATGAACCCCCCGAACATGCGCGCATCCCCCCTGCGCAAGGCAATCATCGCCTGATCCACCCGGTGGATTTCCTTGACCACATGCTCGGCCCGACGTTCAATCTCGGGAGGCAGAAAGGTGGAGTAGGCAGCCATTTCGACGGTTGAAACGTCCCGCAGTGACTGGATCCCTGGCAGGTATTTCTGCAACAATTCCACTGCCCGCTCACAGGCTGCCCGGCGATCATTATAGGCGGAGGTTGTCAAACTGCGGCGTATACCCGAATCGGCAATGATGATGGCAGTGCCAGGTGGCAGCTCAAGCGAGGTCCATTCCAGGCTCCGGGTATCGAAACACAACACATGCCCTTCCACCCCGCAGGCACTGGCGAACTGGTCCATCAAACCCGATGAAACCCCCACATACTCATTTTCAGCGCGCTGGCATAACTTTGCCAGGGTCAATCGATCGATATTCCATCCAGATAATGCCTGCCAGGTGGTGGCAAAAGCCACTTCCACCGCTGCGGATGAACTCAACCCCGCTCCAATCGGGACGTCGGAAGTATATATTGCCTGCATTCCACTCAGGGGCAGCCCTGCTTTTTGCAAAGCCCAAGCCACCCCTGCCGGGTAAAGCGCCCAGTCTGGCAAGGGTTGCCCGCTCAGGTCACATTTCTTCTCAACATTGCCCAATTCGAAAGTGACCCCTTCACCCAGGTCAAGGGCATTCAATGTGACCGAGCCGTCTGAGGTCGCGGTGGCTGCCAGATGCACTTGTCGGTCGATCGCGGCTGGCAGGACAATCCCCTGGTTGTAGTCCACATGCTCACCCAGCAGGTTCACCCGCCCGGGAGCGCGCGTCTCGACTCGGGGCGGCTGCCCAAATGTGTGCACGAAGCTGGAAGCCATATTCATGACCAATTCAAAACCTTTTCGCTGATCATAATCGAACGTTATCGATCATCCATAAAAGACTTAAGGAGCCTGGTAGCTGAATGCTCCAGGGAAATCCTGGCTGGCATGCTCTTCCTTACCGCTCCAGGAGTCGATCTTGATCCGATAGACCGAGGTGATGTCCAGCTCCTGCGGGAGGATCTCACGGTAATCAATGCCTGGCTTCAGGTGGGGGAAAAACCGGTCCAACAGCAGCTGCAGACCATGCCGGGTCTGGTCAGCTTCGGTTAATATCTCCACTTTGCCAAAGACGACCACGCTGGCATATTCAACCCCCACTTCCATGGCTGTATCGCCCGGGAGCAGGCGCCCCATCTCGGCGATGCAAAAGCTGATGCGTGGGTTGACCTCAAGGTTGGTGCGCATGCGCCCCACCAGTGCCCCGTGGATGTAGATGGTATGTTCGGCTTCGTCATAAACAAATGAAGTAGGCTTGATGAAGGGTTGACCTTCATATTCAGTGGCGAGCATTCCAAACGGCACCCGCTTGAGGTATGCTTTGATCCAGGCATCATCTTTCGCCCGGTCCTTCCTTAATGGTTGGTTGATGGGAGCGGATTGTTTTTTCATAGATAAGATTATTTTTCCTCGTTGAAAATATTATCATGGAATTTATATTAACATCAGAGTTTTATCCATATCCCTGCTGCAGTCAACACGCTGATCAGTAAGACCAGGACGATGATGTAGGGCAGCATTTTACGCATCACCTCACCCTCCCGACCCGCCAGATCAGCCGTGCTCGTCCCAACGACAATCTTGGCGGGTGCCACCACACTGGCCAGACCTGCCCCCGCCGTTTGAGCCGCCAGGATGATCGCTGCCGAGTAGCCCAGCAATTGTGCCGTGCGCAGCTGTAATAATGCAAAAACCACGTTGGAGTTGGTATTGCTGCCAGTCATAAATGCGCCCAAGGCACCAATCCATGGAGCGACGAATGGGAAAAACGCTCCGGCGAAATCGGCTAACCCGCGCGCCAGTGCCTCAGTCATACCGGCATACTCCATAACGACTGCCATACATACCATTAAGATAATGCTGAGGCTGGGTGCCCGCACCCTTTTCACCGTGCCTGCCAGGATGTTCCGGAAGGCACCCGCTTTGTACCTGCCTGCCACCCGGTAAATCAGGTATGCCATAATGGCAGCGTAAAGCAGGACTGCACCCGCATGGTTGAGCAACGAGATAGGCTTGGTGGCAGCCACTTGGGTGATATACCCCAGATTTGTGCTGAGCGCGGGAATAGGAACCTGGATCACCACCCCTCCCAGCTGGTGCTTGACTGGTGAGATCAACTGGACCATCAGGGTGATGATGACCAGGACGGAATATCCCGAAAGGGTGATCATCAATGCCCTGCCATCCAGGCTCTCATTTTGATCTTGCTCTCCCCGGTAAAAGCGTGCCAGACCAATGCTGACCAGCAAACCCGCCATGCTGCCCAGGAAAGCGGCCGTGTTCCATGGACCTTTTACGGCTACGATGAGCTGAACAGTGCCCATCACAATCCCCAACAGGATGGCTGCGGGTGCCAGGCGGACCAACCCACGCCAACCTGAAGCATTGTGCAGGACCAAAAGCCCGGTGATCAGGGCGGCAATCCCAAGGAAAAGGGCGGCTGTAAATGCCAGCTCGGCGCTTGAGTAACCGGTGGTAGACAGCAAGGCCTGAAAGGCTGAGCCAAGCGAGCCAAATGTTACAGCCCACCCACTTCCGATGGATGGGATGATGATGGCAGATATAGGTGGAAAACCAAGGCTAACCAGGATGGGTGCGACGACTGCCACCGGCACGCCAAACCCTCCCACCCCTTGCAGGAATGAGGCAAATCCCCAGCCAATGATTAAAGCTTGCATCCCCCGGTCGGCAGTCAGGTGAGGCAGGGCTTCACCAAGCTGGGCAACTGCCCCGGCTTCATCGGTCACGCGGTAGAACAGGAAGGCTGCCCAGATGATCAACAGCACATCCAGGCTGGAAAGCAATGCTTTGAGATGAGCATAAGCCAGCAGCTCGATCCCACAGCCAAAATAAAATATGGCAATCACGAGGGCTGCCAGATAGCCTGCAATGCTGGCTTGTACCGCTCCCCAGCGCAACCCCAGCATCAACACCAGGATCAGTAAAATGGGGACTAATGCCAGGGTAAAGGTGAGCATGCTGCTGAAGGTGACCAGGTGATGAGTAAGACTGGATAACTATGTGAGTTAATTCAACAATACTCCGTTATGTGCTGCCTTTCAAATAGATTCCCTGCGGATCCAGGTCTTCACGCAGGATGCGCAGCTCCTCGGGGTCTGGAGGTGGCGTGGTACGCAAGCTTAATGCCACTTTAAGCTCCCAGCCGGTGTTCTCGCGCGCTTGTTCTACCGTCACGCCTGGGTGCAGGTCAGTCAATACCAGCTCGCCGGTCTCATCCGGCTCCAGGATGCCCAAGTCAGTCACCACAGCCAGCATGCCACCGCCGCGCAAATTGGCAGCCTGACGTTCAGCCCTGCCGCTCAAAAAGCCCGCCGAGGTGCGGAAGTCCAATTTGGCTGGGAAGCGCCGTTTTGAATGGGGGGTCAGCAGGTAGCAGCGGTTTGCCCAGGCGGCGATCTCCATCGAGCCGCCGCTACCAGGCAGGCGCACCTTGGGATGAGCGTAGTCACCGATCACGGTGGCATTGACGTTGCCGAAGCGGTCAATCTGCGCTCCGCCCATAAAGCCCACGTCCACATTGCCGCGCTGAAGGTAGAACGCAAAGATATCGTACATGCTGCACACTGCCAGGGCACCGCTGACCAAAGTCGGGTCACCAATCGATAGCGGCAGCCTGGCTGGCTGGGCACCGATCACGCCTGCCTCGTAGATCATCAATAGATTCGGGGCATGGGTGCGACGAGCCAGGTTGCAGGCCAGGTTGGGCAAGCCCACCCCCACGAAAACCGTGTCGCCATCCCGCAGCAAGCGGGCGGCGTTGATGGTAAGAAGCTCAGAAGATGTGTAGTCGGCCATGTCTAGTATTTCCCATAATCCACAGTGGCGCTGGGTCGGCTGTCAATTTTCAGCCGCACATGCACTTCACTGCCCAGCTTATCCCAGTATTCAGCCCGGTCACGTACCCCGTAAACCCATTCATCCAGGTAGCTTAAGGTGGCATCACGGTTGCTGGAGATCTCATCCCACTTCAGATAGAAGGTGTTATCACGGTCGTAATACCCCTGGGTGTAGGAGGGGTGCGCACAATACGGCACCTGACAAACTGCATCCACGATAAAGCCTGGGATCAGCGTGCGATTGGGGTCTGAGCGGATGATGCTCTCATCCACAATCTCTTCAGCAGTCAGAATGACCCGTTCCGCTGCAAAGGCAGCTTCCTTTTGCTCTCCAATGATGCCCCAGATCTGGGCATTGCCGTCAGCATCCGCCCGTTGGACGTGCACAATAGCCACATCCGGCTTCAGGGCGGGTACAACCACCACTTCACCCTCACTGTAGGGGTCTTTAACCGTGCGGTAATTAGAGTTGATCCGCTCCAGGTCTCCCGCCGCGGTTGGGTTCATCGGCATGAAGGGTAAACCCGTCGCCCCAGCCTGCAGGCGTGAGATCATCCCAAAGTGGGAATATTCTTCCCATTCAAGCCTCCCGGCCTCGATCTCTGCCCGCACGATGCGCAAGGAACCCACCCCAGGGTTACCCATGTAGGAAAAGATGACTTTGCGGGCACAGCCGCCTGCCACCATTTGATCGTAGATCAGGTCGGGGGTGGCGCGTGCCAGGGTCAGATTTTGCCTGCGTTGGCGGATGATTTCGTGCCCGGCTGCGAATGGGATCAGATGGGTAAAACCAGCCGCGTACATCAGGTCGCCATCCCTGACGAATTGTTGCACTGCCTGTGCCAGAGGAATTACTTTAGACATATCGGTTAAGCGCCTCCAATCATAATATTTCAATAGTTAAAAGGTTTTTTGTCTTTCTCAGCTTTTCTCTCCCGCTGTTGTTCACGCCATTTACGCAGGGTTCGAAAGCGCATGCTCTCATCGGGTGGCCGCTGACCGCGCAGCATTAAAATACCCCCAAGGAAAACCACGATTACCCCAACACAGAAATAACCATATGCTGAGTGTTTAGCCTGATCCATGGCAAAAAACACCACCAATAGGATCAAGCCTATGAAAAATAAAAACCTGCCGATTTTGCTTTTCCCGACCTGCATACCATCCTCACCCCTTCCTCACCTTGTTCGGGTGCGGAAAGGGTCGTTTAAAGCTCACCGGGTCACGGTGCGGATCTGTTCATGCATATATTGAGGCAGGTAGTATCGACCGCCTCCATTCTTGCCCGTGGAACCTGAGCCTTTCCAGCCACCAAAGGGTTGGAAACCTGGCCAGGCACCTGTCGTCGCTCCCTGCGGGCGGTTGGCGTAGTTCACCCCTGCTTCAGTGTGTTTGAAGAACCAATCGATTTCAGCCTCTGCACCATAGAACCCTGAGGTCAGGCCATAATTTACACTGTTTGCCTGCTGCATGGCTTCATCAAGGTCTTTCACCCGGGCGATGGTGGTGATGGGTAGGAACATTTCATCCTTCCACAGGTGATGATTCAGAGGCAGATCCGCCACCAGGGTAGGCTGGCAGAAAAAGCCTTTGGCATAAGCACCTTCTGTGAGCACCTTGCCACCGGTCAAGAAGATACCTGCCTGGGAAAGCTCTTCGGTGTAATTCTTAAAATCCTGATAGGAATTACGGTTGACCACTGGACCGAGATACACATTCCGCTCAGTCGGGTCACCAATCACCAGCTTGTTGATCGCATCCACCAGCCGAGAAGTCAATTCATTATAGACGGGAGCTTCAACATATACACGCGAAGCTGCCGAGCATTTCTGCCCTTGCAGCCCATAGGCTGAGCGCAGGATACCGACCGTGGCTTTTTCTAGGTCAGCATGCCTAGAAACGATCACCGGATTTTTGCCGCCCAGCTCAAGGATGATTGGGCGGATATATGCACAGTTGGAGAAATCGCGGAAGATGCCCATCCCCACCCCAAACGAACCTGTGAAGGTGGCGCCGTCCACATCCGCGCAGGTGATCAGCGCCTGTCCAAGGGTGCTGCCGGGGCCGGTGACATAGTTGAACACTCCATCTGGTAAACCTGCATCCCGGAAACACTCCGCCAGCAAGCGCACCACCCAGGGGGTGTCGGTGGCAGGTTTCATCACCACCGTGTTACCGGTCACCAGGGCCGCGCCGGCAGGTCCTCCGGTCAGTGAGGCCGGGAAGTTGAACGGGCTGATCACCAACCATACGCCGTAGGGTCGCATGATGGAAACATTGGAAGCGCTGTAGCCCACCAGCGGATCGCGCCTCATCTCGACGATGTAGCCGTTATTCCTCTCCATCTCGTCACAGTAATAACGGATCAGGTCGGCGGTCTCAGCCACATCACCTAAGCTTTCCATCCGGTTTTTGCCCACTTCCATCGATAGTGCTGCAGAGATCATAAAAATGCGCTCGCTGATCAGGTCAGCCGCCTTGCGCATCAGAGCCACCCGCTCCTGCCACTGCATGTGGCTCCACGCCGGGAAGGCTTTACGCGCTGCTGCCAGGGCATCGATGGCATCCTGTTCGCCACCTTTCTGGAAGATACCCAGCACCACATCCGTATTGGCTGGGGAGCGGTCTTCGATCTTCTCAGGGGTAAAACGATCTTTTCCGCCGATCAACATGCCATATTCCTTACCCAACCCTGCTTTTAGCTTAGCCAGGGCTTCTTCGAAGTGCGTGTGCAGTTCTTCGGGAGGGTTGAACATGGTAGCATAAGTAAGTTTAAAACTCTCGCTCATTGTTTTTTCCTCCTAACAATAAAAGTGGCTAAAGTATAGCATCGTGGTGCTGTCTCGTCAAAAGACATTTACCCCATATCCCCCCGTGACGAAATCCCATGAAGCATATTGTCAATGTTTCACGGGTACATAAACCAAGAAAACCTGGCACCGCCATTGTTTCAACGAATTGACATTTTTTGTTGGTGCAAGTAACGACGGTGGGACGATCTACAGGAATACTCCAAGCTGTTCCAATTTTTGAATTATCTAATTTTTCTATTGCATTCATTGGTTAATAGGTGTAAATTATAGTTACATTATTGGCTAGAATTACAACAAACCTTGCAACTCATTCGAACAAATGATGTTTAGTAATCTGGATGTGTGTACACCAGCATTTACAATCGACAATTAACTAAAAAATACTCATATCGTTGTTCAATTAAGTCAAAATGACAGGAGATGAGAAATGAATAAGTACTTTTATATACCATTGTTCATTCTATTAGCTTTATCCATTACCAATTGTCAAAGTTCGGTTACAACCCAATTGGAAGCAACCAACGAAGCATTGAGCAAACAGGTCAATAGTCTAATGACACAATTAACACAACAAGCTAGCTCACCAATCCAAACGTCCCAGGAACCGTTAAGTGCAAGCACAGAAAGTATTGCACCAACTGAAGCCCCATTGGCTTCTCCCAGCCCTCTCCCAACAACAGAGGAGTCAGCAGTTATTGCTCCAACCCTGATATTTTCTGGTTCAGGGTTAATCACTCCCTGGTCTAACAGTACATATTATTCAAAAGGTCTTTTTGGATCCGCTAATGTACATATGAAATGCGATCCGAACAATTCAATGGGTGGTGAAGTCTGGATCGACGACAACCAGAGTCAGAAAGTTAGCTGTGGTCCAAATGGAGAATCATGGTCTCCTTGGAAACAGTATATAACCGTGGGAGATCATTATATTTACTCATTAAATCCAAATGACAAATATGAATTCTGGACGATGGGAACCCCACCTTTCACAATTCGAAATAAATTCTCACACTCAGACTACATGTTCCTTATCAATAATCCTGGAATATATAATTTATCGGCAAACTTGATCAAAGGAGAGTTCAATCTGTATATTACTTGCGAAGGAGCGCAACATTTTAATTATAAAATTACTCAATCAACGACGATACCGCTCGTGTTAAATTCTGCAAGGTGTGAACTTATAATCAGGGACTCGCCACCAGGAACTGTTACTCCGGGTGAAATAGATGTTAGCCTCGATGTTGTAAAATAGGTCTCTTACAACTAAATAAGGTGATATTTATTTTAACAGCCATAATAAGCGATAGCGGTTTACTTATGCTTGAAGAAGCAAAAGGCAGGATGTTGCGCCTCCCATTTTCATTAATGACTAAATTCCGTGAAACATATTGAATCAATGTTTTACAGAATATAGTTGCATAAAACGGAGCATGGCGGCCACTGAAAACGGAGTATGTCGACCACCCAAAACGGAGCATGCCGACCACCTAATTCGGAGCATGTTGACCACTTTGGGGTAAGCGAGGAAAAAGGAAAAGCGCTGGTTCGACCCAGAAAAAGTCGTGCTACACTCTGCAACAACCAGGAGGTAGCAATGAGCCAGGAAAGGTTAGCCATGCGCAAAATCAAAGAAGTACTCCGGCTGAGTGGGAAGCCGGTTTGTCGAACCGGGCGATCGCCCTGTGCGTGCAGTGCAAGGGTTCGGACGGCCGACGGTGGGTACACGGTCATGGGTCAATTATCCCCGTAGAAGACAACTTCATGCGATATGAGCTTTCCATCCTTATAAATGAACTTGCCTGAGAAAATACCGCGGCGGTCTAACCAGGGCAGGAAGATTGGATCACCTTCCCATAAATTCAGGGAGGTTAAGTCTGAATTACACACCCAGCGGAGATTGCCCTCGGGGGAATCAATCAGCTCACCCTCAAAATCTTCCACCACATAAACGAAGACATACCAGTCCTCATCGTTGGCAAAGGCTGGAAAGGTCAAAAAGCCCTTGAGCTGCGGGTTCCGCACCGAGAGCCCCGACTCCTCGAATATCTCACGCACAGCGCATTCTTCAGGTGTTTCACCCGGGTTGAGCTTGCCACCCAGCCCATTCCACTTGCCCAAGTGCATGTCATTAGCTTTCTTGACGCGGTGGATCATCAGGGTTTGCCCCTCTTGCCTGACATAACACAGTGTGGCTAGCTTCATATCCACCTCAGTAAACCAAATAAGCTTGCTTCAGTCTGTTTGGATCAAGGTTTGAGCGATGGATAATAACCTGTCTTCGTCCGCTTGGATATTCTCATCCAGCCTTGCCGCTGCGACCACGGGGATCCATTTTGAGAGCTGCTGGCTGTCAGCGGGATTGAGCTGAAAATAGCGCCTCTTATAGATGAGGTAAAACCGACGCTGTAAGGTTTTTAACAACCATGCTCTAGGAGTGCCTGGGGGGATAGGTCCACCCCCAAATAAAAGAGAAGATCGTGCCACATCCAGAACAGGTCTGCCACGCGAAGCATCAATCCAATCGATGATCACCGGACCACGGGATGTCAGCAGGATATTACCGGGATGAAAATCACCATGACACAGCCTGTCATCCTCCTGTAGCTTTTCCAGTGCTTTGAGTGCCGCCTGGCGCACATTTTCTGGAAGCTTCTCTGCCCTTTGGATTTTACGCCTCAATCTTTCACGCTGGGCGGGCATCTCGGGTACCCGGCGCGTGTGCATCTCCACCTGCAGCTCTGCCAGCTGGCGAGCATACTGAGATAATTTCCACGGTTTTTGGGTGAATGCCTGCAGCATGGAAATCCCATCCACCCGTTCTAACTCCAGCCCAAAGCGATTTTCTATTTCGATGATCTCCCCCACCGCAGGCACGGGCAACCCGGTAGCGTGCACAATGCGCGTCATATTGGCTTCGTACTCAACCGTGCTGCGGGAAATACCCTTATTGAATAGTTTTAACACCTGCCCATCATGCCAGGCGAAGATTTCTGCGGTGAAACCAAGGGCGATCAGAGCATTTAGCTGCATGGTTTAATTACCTCCTTGATGGTTAAAATGAGTAAAATGGGTATCAAACCAAAGCAGCCAGCAATTGAAACTTTATTTACAATCTTCTACCTGATAGGTATATCCATCTTCAATGGGTGCTTCCGCCGATAAATGACGTCGCAAATACTGCCCACAATTGCTTCCTATATAATTCTCCTCCGTCTCCCCGATGCTGAGGATGACCTGATAGCCTGAATCTTGGAGTTCCTCGACGATTTCATACTTTTGGACCGCGCTGAGAGGGTTTATATAGGAAATTAAATCGTTTTCCCGGGCGCGGTAAGTTGGATTCAGCGGCGTGATCTTAATTAGAAATTTGTCAGGGTTAAAAAAATTCAACAATACTACCGGATCGACCGGCATCCCCTGCGCAAGTGCAAAATTCAGGGTGATCTTACGGTCACCTGCAGCATAGAAGCGCTCGCCATATTCACCTATTTGCGCGAAGCTCCATTTCTTAACAGGAATAAAGCGATCGCGCAACCCGGTATCCGTAGTGTGAAGTGAGACCTGGAACTGAAAGTGTCCCCCCATATAGTATCCTTGTTTAATCTCCAAAAGCCTTTCAAAGAAGCGCTCAGTACCCACGGGGGCTACTGTGGATATCGAAGGCATCAACCCAGGGGCGTTATATCGTTGGGGTAGCTCTTGCAGCACCTCCAGCACATCAAGGTTCATGGAAGGTTCACCCATACGGGCAAACTGAATCTTGAATTGCTCACACGGAATATTCCCATCCGGGAACCGCTTCTCCACTAAAAAATCGATTTGGGAAAAAATCTCATCCTTGGTCGGTTTTCCGTGATAATACCCGCCAGCATCGCACATTAAGCAGCCGACCGGACAGCCGAACATGGTCGAAACCAGCAGCACCCATTTCTTTTCCCTTGGCAATGGGGGTTGGACTGATTCTACGCATTCCACCAGATTACCACTACTCGTTTCGACGATATATACCATCGCGATATCTTCTTTTCCTGCCGAAGCATGGATTTTTATCATTGATGCTCCTTTAATTGGCGATAGATTTTCATGGCTGTTAAAACGCCCGCGCCAACTGCGATAGAGGTTTGCCGGTATATCCCATTCTTCACATCTCCGATCCTGTAAAGGACTCCCTGCTCTTCTAATGCCTGTGCTTGCTGGAGAAATGGCTCTGAGAGATAGTCCAACTGTGTTTCGCGCCCAATGGCGCCTACCAGATAATCGGCATGAAATTGTAATGCACCTGCAGGACTCTGGCAATCCATCAACATACCACCCTTGGAATCTTTTATGAGCTGGTTGACTTCGGTATTATTCCTATAGGAAATGGCTGGGACCTTTTGAGCTCGCTCCCATAACAAAGGCAGGCACTTGGGTTTTTCGCCTCGATTTAGAATGATGATCCGATTTTTCTTACTCAGGTTCATCGCGTAATCAAAGGCCGCGTCTCCACTCCCAATGATTACCACACATTTATTTTCTACATGCAAGAGATCATGTACTTCGTAAAAAACTCTTTCTGTTAGATCCTCAGGGATTGAGATGTTTTTAAAATGGATGGGTTTAGTACCCGTTGCGATTACCACCACACGGGATGCATAGGTGTTCTTCCCAGTTCTCGCCTGGAACAGCTCCTGATCATAAGCCAGATCGACCACCTCTTCATAGATCACATCGATGTTTAAATTCTGCGCTTGACGTATAAATAATTTCACCAGGTTGGTTCCCGAAATGCCCTTGGGGAAGCCAGGGTAGTTTTCCACCAGGTTTGCATTGCGCAATAGACCACCCACCTCATCACGCTCGAAAAGCAATGGATGGATCCCATAACGTTTGAGCTGGATCGCCGTGGATAACCCTGCAGGCCCTGCCCCAATGATGAGAACTGACTCAATCTTCATGCTCACCTCGGATTGCTGCCAGTATATCTTTCATTAAGACCACTGAGGCAAAACCATGAGCAAGGTTTATTAGGCTGGCTCGGTGGAAAGCCAGATTGTACGTCGCGGTCCCATCCACTGGGAAGAAAACCTCAAAGCCATTCATGAACGCTGAACGGGCAGTGGTTTCACAGCATAAGTGGGTCATCACCCCACAAATGATCAGCTGGGTAACCCCTTTGTCTCGCAACAACATTTCCAGGCGAGTCCCGTGAAATGCA